>OLYC01000293.1_pt1 | contig 44077 bp, 38 predicted proteins | sample 1674271 | NCBI WGS metagenome assembly OLYC01 (sample SAMEA103958154, study PRJEB25191) | human gut metagenome
TGGGTCGTTTGTTTTTACCGAACATAATATCACCTTATACACAGATTTTTTTATTCAAGTATAACCCTGTGGCAGTGCTTTGTCAACTTCCACAAAATATTTTATAGAAAGAAATACCAATATTATTTAAATTAACACCGATTTTTTTTAAAAGGTTACAATATTATTACAAATCGCCCGAAACCGTTGACATCGAGCGGTTTTTAAGTTATTATATAGTAGCTGAATTATAGATAATTATCGCCGGAAGACGGCGGTTATACATAAAACTTTGCGAGGAGAAGATCCTCTTTTGAAAGGAATGTCTGAATGACAGAGATAAACAGACTTTGCTTAGGCTGTATGAACGAGAAAGAGAGCGACGGACCGTGCGAGAAGTGCGGCTACAGCAATGACGCGCCTTATCTGCCGTCATATCTTGCACCGGGGACGGTGCTCAACGACCGCTATATCGCAGGAAAGCTGCTCAGCTACAACGGCGAGGGCGCTACATATATCGGTTTTGACAAGGTAACGGGTACAAAAGTCACAATTAAGGAATATATGCCGGATACACTGTGCTCGCGCAAGAAGGGTGATCCTCAGATAGTGGTAGACCCTAACCAGCTTCCGCTTTACAAGACGTATATGTCGGAGTTTGTAGAGCTTAACAAAGCGTTGCTCAAGGCACGTTCAATGACGCACATACAGACGGTGCTCGATATTTTCCCGCAGAACAACACGGCGTATGTAATATTCGAGTTTATCAACGGCATAACGCTGAAAAATTATCTTGCCAACTGCTCGGGCGAGCTTACATGGGACAGGGTAAAGGAGCTTTTCCCTCCGATACTGACTACGCTCAGCCTTGTGCATTCGGCAGGGATAATCCACAGAGGAATCAGTCCGCAGACAATACTTGTAACGGAGAAGAATGAACTTAAGCTCATAGATTTCCAGATAAGTGCGGGAAGAACCACAGGCACCGAGATCGCCTGCGAGATGTACCCCGGATATTCTGCCCCCGAACAGTATTCTTCCGCCGAGTGGCAGGGCACATGGACAGATGTATACGGCATATCCGCTACTCTGTACAGGGTACTGACAGGCTGTGCACCGACAGAATCCATTTCAAGACTGGGTAACGATAATTGTCCCGAACCTATGGTTATAAACAGAAATGTGCCGAGCCACGTTTCAAAGGTTATAATGAACGGTCTGAAGCTCAACACTTCAAACCGTATACAGACTATAACGGAGCTGGTTGTAAAGCTGTTTGAACAGCCTAAGTTCAATACGGCGGAGCAGGAGCCGGTACGCCCCGTTCAGCGCATAAAGCGAGTCGAGGTTACGGAAGAGCCGGAAAAGACGCCTGCACAGAAGAACGCAAAGGGCAAGAAGAAAAAGCAGAACAACAAAGTTGCGATAATTGCGACCATAATCGTATGCGGAGTTATAATAATCGGATTCGGTATCGCTATTGCGGTGCTTGCGATGACCGACAACAATTCAGATACGTCATATGACCCGAACTATTATTCCGCACCCGAAAGCACAGCTTCTTCAAGTGTTGCCGAAACAACTACAGCTTCAACAACGGTGTCCTCTGATGCCGCACCGGAGATCGTGTACGGTTGCCCGACGTTTACAGGTGCACTGTTCACGTCTATACAGGATACATATAATTTTGTCAAGATAAACGCCGAATACAAGTTTGACGATACGGTTGCAAACGGCATAGTAATAAGCCAGAGCATAGAACCGGACACGGAGATAAAGTCAGGCACGGAGATAAAGCTTGTAGTCAGCAAGGGTCCGTCGACCATAGCGCTTCCTGATTATACAGGACTTAAGGTAGACGAGTATACCGCTATACTGTCGCAGAGAAACGTGAAGTTTGAAAAGAAGGAAACAAGCGATACCAACGGCGTCAAGGCAGGATATGTAGTCAAGTGCAGTAAGAAGGTCGGCGAAAAGGTTGACGTTGAAAATTCAGAAACGGTAACCGTATATTATGCCAAGGCGGGGGCGGACAGTTCGTCTTCTGCGGTTGAATCCAAGGCAGATCAAAATTAAAAATAACGCATTGTCGCAGGACTTTAAAAAGCTCTGCGGCAATTGCTGTATAACGGAAAAAATGCCGAAATAAAGAAACGGAGAGTAAAAATGGATCTCAAAGAGATAAGAAAAGAGATAGACGCTACGGACGATGAAATACTGAGATTGTTTTTGAAGCGTATGGATCTGTGTGTTGGAGTTGCAAAGTACAAGAAAGAAAACAATATGCAGGTGTTCCAGGGAAAGCGTGAGCAGGAGATACTCGAACGTATAAAGAGCGAATCGCCCGATAATGTGGCGGAGGGTGCAGGACAGCTTTTCACCTGTATAATGGATATATCAAAGTGCTTACAGCAGAGAATACTTGCAGACGCACCCGCACCTCAGTTTGCAAACCCTAAGACAGGTGCAGTGAAGATCGCCTGCCCGGGTACAAAGGGCAGTAATACGGAAGAAGCGTCTGTAAAGCTGTTTCCCGAATCTGAGATCAATTTTTATCCCGATTTTTCTGACGTGTTCGAGGCGGTAGAGAACGGAAGTGCGGATTACGGCGTACTGCCTATTGAAAACAGCACTGCGGGAGATATAAGGCAGACATACGACCTGCTTGCGAAGTACAACTTCTATATCTGTAAGCGTACGCAGATAAAGATAAACCACTGCCTTGCCGCAAAGCCCGGTGCGGATATAAAGACAATTTATTCACACGAGCAGGCGCTAAAGCAGTGCTTCGGATTTTTAAAGGATTATCACGCAAGACAGGTGCCTTATACAAATACGGCTCTTGCCGCAGAAATGGTCGCAAACAGCGATGATAACACGATAGCTGCAATATGCTCCGAGAGATGCGCCGAGCTTTACGGACTGGAAACGGTAAAGCGTGATATAGCCGACAACCCTGACAACACTACACGCTTTATCTGCATATCAAAGCGCCCTGAGGCAACGCCGGACGCAGATATAATTTCTATCTGTATGTCGCTGCCGCATACGACAGGCTCACTGTACAGAATGCTGATACGTTTTGCACTGTACGGTCTTAATATCACTAAGATAGAGAGTGCGCCCGTTCCGCAGGCAAAGCAGGATATAAAGAGGGAAACGTTCGACGTGGTGTTCTATCTCGACTTTGAGGGAAATGCGCTTGACCCCGAGGTAGTACGGCTTATGACGATACTTGAGGAGGAAATGAAGTATTTCAAGTTTCTTGGCAACTATAAGCATTTTGACTGATCGTAAAGGAGAGGTATGTTTACCAGTGCGATAATACTAGCCGCAGGGAGCGGCAGGAGAATGGGCTTTGACAAGATGACGGCACGGCTTTGCGGCAAGGCGGTCATACTGTACAGCATAGAGCAGTTTGTCGAAAGCAACGCCGATGAAATAATAATAGCGGCAAGCGAGGATAATACAGATAAAATCAGAGGGCTTGTAAGTGAAAACATACATACCGATAAGCCGATAAAGATCATCACGGGCGGAGTTACACGCTTTGAGTCGTCGGTGAAAGCGGTAAGACAGACCTCTGATAAGAGCGATATTGTATCGATACACGACGGAGCAAGACCTTTTGTGACGGCAAAGACGGCAGACAGGGTCGCACAGGCGGCATTTCAGCACGGTGCGGCACTGGCGGCGGTAAGAGCCAAGGACACGGTAAAGGTATGCGAGGACGGTGTTGTCACAGCTACTCCCGACAGAAGCACGTTGTGGCTTGCACAGACACCTCAGGCGGCAAGAAAAGCCGACTATCTTGCGGCGGCGGAAAAGCTCGATGTGAATGACGCAAGGATAACCGATGACGCATCGGTAATGGAACTGTACGGGATAAAGCCGTTTATCGTTGAGGGTAGTTATGACAATATAAAGCTGACCACGAAAGAGGATATAGCAATGGCGGAATATATTATCGGGAAAACAGGCACACCAAAACTCCGTGTAGGTCACGGATATGACGTACACAGGCTTGTAGAGGGCAGAAAGCTGATACTCTGCGGTGTGGAGGTGCCGAATAAGGATAATCTGGGGCTTCTCGGACACAGTGACGCAGATGTTGCGGTACACGCACTTATGGACGCTATGCTCGGAGCTGTGGCTCTCGGAGATATCGGAAAGCATTTCCCCGACAGTGACGACAGATACAAGGGTATAAGCAGTATGCGGCTGCTTGAACACGTCAGAAAACTGCTTGACGGGAAAAACGCACACGTTACAAATGCAGATATAACCATAATTGCGGAAAAGCCGAAGCTTGCAAAGTTCATTCCCGATATGCAAAGGAGCATAGCGGCGGCGCTGGGGCTTGATACGGACGATGTAAACGTAAAGGCGACTACCGAGGAGGGTCTTGGCATAGCAGGAAAGGGTATAGCCGCCCACGCTGTATGTATGGTCGAAAAGATTGGCTGAAATGTTCAGATGCTGAATAAATATTTATGATAAATTCATAATCATAAAAGCGTTACGGAAATGTAAAAATCCCGCAACGCTTTTATTTATGCGGATTTGAAAGAATTCAGCCGAAAAAGGAAATACTTTAAATGTCAGCTTTACAAATAATAGTATTGCGAAAATGAATAACGAGCCATTCAAAAAATTCATGGAAATTTGTCAAGAAAATTATCCACTTATAACAATTTTGTTTGTTAAATTCATAGATTTTGACGAAAAATTTTGTTTTAACATTCAAGGCGGATTGACATATTTTAAATAGGTGTTATAATACGGGCATACAGAAAAAACAGGGGCTATATCGCACAGCTGCGATATAGCCTTTGTGACGAAAAGAAAAAGTAGAACAAAAGGAAAGGAAGATGAATTATGGATTACACATATCTGCTTTATATAGCGATAATCCTCATTTTCACAAAAGCATTCGGACTGCTGTCAAAGGTTATAAAGCTGCCTCAGGTAGTCGGCGCACTGGTTGCGGGCATTATTTTAGGCCCTGTGTGTCTTAACCTTGTATCTCTTGACAACGCTCCGATACTCAGCAATCTGTCAGAGATAGGCGTTATCGTGCTTATGTTCGCCGCAGGTCTTGAAACGGATATCCGTGAGATGAAGAAGTGCGGACTTGCAAGCTCGATAATAGCTCTTATCGGTGTTATCGTTCCTCTGGTCGGCGGTGCCGCTACAGCGTTCCTGTTCGGTACGGCAGATCCCACTCTTTCGACATCGACATTCCTGCAGGATGTTTTCGTAGGTGTTATCCTTACCGCAACATCGGTAAGTATCACTGTTGAAACGCTTAAAGAACTCGGAAAGCTCAACACAAGAGCGGGTAACGCAATACTCGGTGCGGCTCTTATAGACGATGTACTCGGTATCATTGCACTGACGGTAATTACATCTCTTGCAGATCCCGAGTCGGGAAATATCGGTATAGTAATACTGAAGATACTCGGTTTCTTTGCGTTTGCTCTGCTGTTCGGTATATTCTTCCACTTCGTATTCAACAAGTGGACGCAGAGAACGGAAGAAAATCAGCGCCGTTATGTTATTGTCAGCTTTGCGCTCTGCCTTCTCTTTGCGTATGTTGCCGAGGAATTCTTCGGTGTTGCCGATATTACAGGTTCGTTCGTTGCAGGTCTTGTAATTTCAAGTACGTCAAAGACGAAGTATATCGCACACAGATTTGATACAATGTCTTATCTGCTGTTATCGCCTATCTTCTTCGCAAGCATAGGTCTTAAGGTAACGCTTACAAATATGACACCTACAATCATCATATTCGCCGTTGTACTGCTGATAGTCGCTATACTGTCAAAGGTTGTCGGCTGCGGACTTGGTGCGAAGATATGCAGATACACAAACAAAGAGGCGTTACAGATAGGCGTGGGAATGATTTCCCGTGGCGAAGTTGCGCTGATAGTTGCGGATAAGGGTCTTAATATGGGACTTATGAGCAGCGGACTTTTCGGTCCTATAGTAATTATGGTGGTTATCACTACTGTAGTAACTCCTATCCTGCTGAAGTTCGTATTCAAGGATAAGAATGATACTTCGGGAGAAATAAAGTCTAAGGAAGCTGCAGAGGGTACAACTTCAGACGACAGCCTTGAGTATGTTCCCGGTCAGGATAACGTGTAATTTTAAATTAAACAGAATAATATTCAGAGCCGCCGATGAGCATTAAAGCCGTCGGCGGCTTCTTTGCACAAGTTTTTATTGACAAGAGGGCAGTTTTACTATATTATTATATTAGCTGCGTTTATTGCAGATATTTTTCCGAAAGGTTGTGTGTCTGTTGGAAAAAAAGCTGAAGCTGTACGGTTTCAACAACCTCACAAAGACTCTGAGCTTCAACATATACGATGTCTGTTATGCTAAAGGAGCAAGAGAGCAGAAAGAATATATAGACTATATTGACGAACAGTATAATTCCGAACGACTTACGGGCATACTGTGCGATGTTACGGATATAATCGGTGCGAATGTGCTTAACATATCAAAGCAGGATTACGATCCGCAGGGTGCGAGCGTAACACTGCTGATAAGTGAAAAGGCTACGGACAGTATGGAGATAGACAAGTCGTGCAACAGGGGAATGGTGGACGGAAAACCGCTTCATCCTCAGCGTAATTCTGCTATGATACCCGAAACAGTGGTGGCGCACCTTGATAAGTCGCACGTTACGGTGCATACCTACCCCGAATATCACCCCAACAACAGCATTTCAACGTTCAGGGTAGATATTGACGTTTCGACCTGCGGCGAAATCTCTCCGCTTAACGCACTGGATTATCTTATCGGCAGTTTCGATTCCGATATTATAACGATAGACTACAGGGTAAGAGGCTTTACCCGTGATGTAGGCGGCAGAAAGCTGTATCTCGACCACGATATAACCTCGATACAGGATTTTATCAACGATTATACGCTGACGAAATATGATGCAACCGATATAAACGTGTATCAGGCGAACATATTCCACACAAGACTTATGGTGCGTGAGATGGATCTGAAAAACTACCTGTTCAATACGGATATATATGATATCCCGCCTAAGGAGCGACTGAGAATTACGGAGAGCCTAAGGCGTGAGATGATAGAGATATATTCGGGGATGAATATTTACGGGTGAGCGGATCTCACACTTTCGTCTGATGAATAGGCATAAGACGTAATCAATAAATCTGCGGGAGGGGCAAGCCCCTCCCCTACAAAAATATCAATGTGATATTATGACAACATTACTTCCTTCCCGAAAGGACTGATGATATGCTCTCACAGGAGCGTGCGCCTATATATGAGGCGTTAAAGGAATACCGGGCAAAGCGCATAGTGCCTTTTGATGTACCCGGTCATAAGATGGGCAGGGGCAACCCCGAGCTGACGGAATTTTTAGGCAGAGAATGTATGACGGTGGACGTGAACTCATCAAAGCCACTCGATAACCTCTGTCACCCGGTTTCCGTCATAAAAGAGGCGGAGCAGATAGCCGCAGAGGCTTTCGGCGCAAAGAACGCATTCTTTATAGTAAACGGAACGACCGCCGCAGTGCAGGCTATGGCGCTTGCCGTAGCAAAGCGTGGCGAGAAGATAATAATGCCGCGTAACGTACACCGCAGTGCTATCAATGCACTTATTCTCGGCGGAGCAGTGCCTGTTTACGTTAATCCCGGGGTAAACAAGGAGCTGGGCATACCGCTGGGAATGACGGTCGAGGATGTTGAAAAGGCAATACTCGAAAACCCCGACGCAAAGGCGGTATTTGTAAATAATCCTACCTATTACGGAGTGTGCTCGGATATAAAGAAGATAGCCGATCTTGCACACGCACACGGAATGTATCTTCTTGCGGACGAGGCGCACGGAACACATTTCTACTTCGGTGACAATATGCCGCTTGCGGGAATGAAGGCAGGTGCGGATTTTGCCGCAGTAAGTATGCACAAGAGCGGCGGCTCGCTGACGCAGAGCAGCTTTTTACTTACAGCAGACACGGTGAACGAGGGCTATGTAAGGCAGATAATTAACCTTATGCAGACGACAAGCGGAAGCTATCTTCTGATGTCGAGCCTTGATATATCGAGAAGAAACCTTGCGCTTCACGGCAGGGAGATATTCGCAAAGGTGCAGTCCTATGCGCAGTATATGCGTGACGAGATAAACGAGATAGGCGGATATTACGCATTCTCAAAGGAGCTGTGCGACGGCGGTGCGTTCTATGATTTTGACGTGACAAAGCTGTCGATACACACAAGGGATATAGGGCTTGCAGGTATCGAGGTGTATGATATTCTGCGTGACAGATACGGCATACAGATAGAATTCGGAGATATAGGAAATATACTCGCTTACGTTTCGATAGGCGACAGGGAACTATATCTCGACAGGCTCATCGGAGCGCTCAACGACATAAAGCGTATCTATTCAAAGGATAAGACGGGTATGCTTGACCACGAGTATATCAATCCTATAGTTAAGCTGTCGCCGCAGGACGCATTCTACGGAAACAAGAAAAGCGTACCGATCGAACAGAGCTCCGGCAAGATAAGCGGTGAATTTGTAATGTGCTATCCGCCCGGAATACCGATACTTGCACCCGGTGAGCAGATAACAGACGAAATTCTCGCATATATAAAATATGCAGGGGATAAGGGCTGTTTCCTTACAGGTACACAGGACCTCGAAATAAAGAATATTATGATACTGGACGAATAAATTCGTCCGCCGTACCACATTGACTTATGCGTTTACAGATTGAAAGGACGGTAATACAAATGGATCTTTGGTTTACGGAAAATCACAGCGACAGTGTAAGATTTTCTATAAGAGTTGACAAGCAGCTTTACAGTGAACAAAGCGAATATCAGCGCATAGACGTGTTTCAGTCGCTCGAATTCGGCAGACTGCTTGCGCTTGACGGATATGTAATGATAACGCAGAAGGACGAATTCATCTATCACGATATGATAGTTCACGTTCCTATGGCGGTAAAGAAGGATATAAAGAACGTGCTTGTTATCGGCGCAGGCGACGGCGGTACGGTAAGGGAGCTGTGCCGTTACAGCACTATAGAGCATATCGACCTTGTCGAGATAGATAAAAAGGTCGTCGAGGTCTGCGAGGAATATTTTCCTGAAATGACCGTTTCGATGCACGACCCCAGACTTGATATACATTTTACCGACGGACTTCGTTTTGTAAGACGCAAGCAGGGTGAATATGACCTTATAATAGTCGATTCTACCGACCCGTTCGGACCGGGTGAGGGACTTTTCACACCCGAGTTCTACGGCAACTGCTACAATGCGCTGACCGATACAGGTGTACTTGTGAATCAGCACGAAAGTCCGTTCTATGTAAATGACGCAAAGGCTATGTGCAGGGCACACGAGCGTATAAAGTCGGTGTTCCCCGTGTGCGCCGTTTATCAGGCTCATATTCCGACATACGCAAGCGGACACTGGTTGTTCGGCTTTGCGAGCAAGGGACTTGATCCGATAAAGGATCTTGATGAACAGCACTGGAATTCACTCGGAATTAAGACAAGATACTATAACACGGAGCTTCACAAGGGCTGCTTTGCTCTGCCAAGCTATGTAAAGGAAATGCTGGAAACGGGAGAAGTTCTCGATGTGCGCCGCTGATTTCAGGACAGCCTGCAAAAAGGCAGGACTGGCTTTAATAGTTATATTTGCGGCACGGTGTGTTGCCGATGCGGTAACTGCGCTCATCGGGGCGCTTATGGCTGACTGCGATGCGCAGATAACCTCTTCTGTGCAGGCGCTTGCCAATATACTTATACTCTATGTGCTGGCGATAGCGGTTACATCGAAGCTTCTGGGATATCACTTTGACGGCAGTCTTTACAAGAAACCCAAAAGGCTCGGCAAGGCTATATCGTGGTTCGTACCGATGTATGGAGCTGGTCAGGCGGCAAACATTGCGGTGATGGCAATATCTTTTTTTATAGTACAGAATCGCTCGGCGGTCGAGGATACGCTTACTCCTATAGTTTCTTCGGGAACGGGAAGAGGTGCGTGGTATCTTGCATTTTTGTTCATACAGATGGCAGTGCTGGCACCGGTGTTTGAGGAGTACTGGTTCAGGGGAGTTATACAGTCCTCGCTTGCGCCTTACGGAAACGGCTTTGCGATACTCGTTTCATCGCTGTGCTTCGGTATGGCGCACGGTAATATACATCAGTTCTGCTATACGGTTATTGTCGGTATCTGCCTTGGATATGTGAGATATGCGACCGGCAGTCTTGTGCCTACAATGATAATGCACGCCATATTCAACTCTATTGCGGGAATAGCGATCGTGGCTGTAAGCAGTGAAACTTTTATATCGGCGTTTACGCATATTCAGCAGGGCGAGGAGCTTACAGGCGGCGAACAGGCGTTTATGACAACGCTGATGATTTACCTTGCTGTTATACTGACAACAGCTGTAGTCGGCATAGCGGCGGCTATAGGAAAGCTAAAGAACAATCGCCTTTACCGACCGGTAAACAACTATCCCGCACTTACCAAAAAGCAGAAATTTACAGCCGTGGCAAAGGAACCTTTGTTTATCGTGGGATTTATTCTGTGCACGGCGTATATAATAGCTATGATGATTATTTAACGAAAGGACTCTGTTAAAATGCAGAAAAGCCTTACCGGTATTATAGCGGACAGATACAGACAGCAGAGCTTTGATATTCTGACCTCGAAAGACGACCTTAAGCCTTCGGATATACGCAGGCTGTGTCTTGATGTCGGCATCGCGCTGATTATATCCGTACTGCTTCAGAAAGTCATATTCGTTGCGATGGTAATGCTGTTACGCTCGTTTGTCGGCGCAGGGCTTGATACGGGCGGTACGCTTTTCACCGTGCTGAATTACACTTTCAGCAATATATCGACATATGTTCCGAAGCTGCTGGCATTCGGGGTGCTGTACAAAAAGTACCGACCGCTGAAGCGTCTTGACACGCAGTATGAGAACAAGTCGTACTATCCGCTTATATTCATACCTGCGATGTTTGCCTTTGCAATGTGGGGAAGCAATATCACTGCCTGCATAAACTATATCCTGCAACTGCTGTTCGGTGTGGATAAGATAGAGAATGTGATGGACGCTATTGCGCCGTCGAGCTTCTCATCAGGCATTGTAACGCTTATATTCACGGCGTTTGCGGCGCCGGTATTTGAGGAGATAATCTATCGTCATCTGTTGCTCCGTTCGCTGAAACCAATAGGCGATACGCCTGCAATTATCCTGTCGGCGCTGGTGTTCGGACTGGCGCACGGTAACTTCGATCAGTTCGCATATGCGTTTTTAAGCGGTATAATCTTCGGACTTATGGCGGTAAGATACGATACGATAATCCCCGGAATGGTGCTTCATCTGATAAATAACTTCTTTGTGACGGTCATAACGTATCAGAAACAGCTCACGGGCATCGGCGGATTGTGGGACGGGCTTGTAGATGCGGCGGCGGCGCTCGGAAACCTTATCGTGAATATCTCCTACTTTGCGGCGCCGTTTGTGGCGGTACTGCTTGCGTTCTGCGGAGCGGCAAAGCTTACGCCTGTCGGAGGAGAGCATAAGCACAGAAAACTGATTGCGATATTCTCTCCTGTGTTTATAATAGCGCTTGTTGTTATGCTGTTGCAGTTTTAATGAAGATCATCGGCGGAATGTGGCTTCACATTCCGCTTTGTTATGCCGATTTTTCATATGCAACGCAAAGTAGCACAGAAAAATAACGATTGCAAGCAGATATTTATTGTGGCTACTCGAAAAACAGGGTATGATATAGCTGTTCACAAAAGCCAAACGAAAACAGGAGGAAAACAATATGGATTTCAGCGAAAAGTTAAAGCAGATAAGAAAGAGCGAGGGCATCTCGCAGGAAGAGCTTGCGGAGCGTATAGGCGTTTCACGTCAGGCGGTGACAAAGTGGGAAACCGGAAAGGGTCTTCCCGATATTGAAAATATGACCATACTTGCAGAGATATTCAAGGTGACACTTGACGAGCTTGTAAGCGGAAATTTGCCGGAAAAAGGCGGTGCGGCTCAGTACACGAGCGAAACGGCATATGATATAGATGTCAACACACACTTTGATATAAATGCCGGAAGCGTGCGTGATATCACCGTATCCGGCGGTGACGACGAGAAGCTGCACGTTATATTCTCTTCGGAAACGGCGGAGGATATCGGCTCGGTATTCAAGGTAAGGCTCGACAGCCGTAAAAACAAGCTTGATGTAGAGTGCCTGCGCAAGGATAAGATGAGTCGATATGAGGCACAGGAAAACGTGTCGGTGAAGATAGTTCTGCCAAAACAGCTTACTGACCACTGCGAAATATCGGCACAGGCAAGACTGCTTTGCATAAACTCCATTGATATAAGACGAATCGAATATGACGGCTCAGCCGACAGCGTTGTTATAGAAGACAGCTCGGGAAGCATAGAACTTACCTCGAAATCCGATATGGACATAACGGCTGACAGGATAAACGGAGTGCTTGATATTAATTTGTGGAGAGCGACCGCAAAGGTGCATATCCCGGCGGAGAATATCCCCAATATTCAGAGTAACGGCAGAAAGTGCGGTATAGCTTATATAAGGGACGGAAAACCATATGAGCCCGACACCGCAGAGAAAAGCGGAGTGATAAAGGCGGCGGGAATAGGTACTGATGTTGTTGTTGAGATTAAGTGAGATGAGAAGCGGCGACTTGCGAGGGCAAGCCGCTGTTTGGCTATTCTGACAAATTTTGTTGGATATGTTTCACAAATCGGGGGGGAGAAATTGACATCTGATTAACTTCATGATAGTATAAAAGCAGTAGATATACTATCAGTATCAATCTATACCTGCAATTCTTATTCACAAAGCACAACTACGCGAAAGGAAAAAATTATGAAAAAACTAACCAAAACAACAGCACTCATCTTATCCGCTCTTATGCTCTTCGGTTGTACAAGTAACTCTGCAACCGGCAGTGTAGGCGATACCACACCGCCGAGCGAAAGTTCGGTTACGGACAGCAAAAACGAAAGCTCAGCTACTGAAAACAGCTCCGAAACTGATAATACAAGCAAGGAAAGCAAAGAAAACCTTGTGAAAAATATCGAGGGGTATCAGACGTTTTCGTATGATGAAAATAAAAATGAGATTACCAATATAACTATATATACACATGTGGGGTCGGATTATTATGACATCTATAAAGTCTTTGAGCCTACTATAGAGAATATTGAAGAGTACGCATATGAATCAATTGAGCCTGTTGCAATCAAATGTCATGTCGTCGGCGACAGTTATTATGTATATAACGGCAAGTGCGGAGATGTACAGGTAATGAACCGTGATATAAGAGGAGGAGTATATACCCCTGTCGTTATCGATGAAATACTTGATGACGGCGGTAAAGAATGTGTATACAAAATCGGAGATGTAGTATATATAGAAGAATATTATGATATAACCGCTCCTTACAAAGGAAGTATGCCGTTTTTTGACACCTTGTACAAAAATGCCCGTGAGCAATATGAAACGGAATCAGGCGAATTAACATCAGGATATTACGAAGATTCTATAGTCAGCTTTTATAATGCTATAAAAGAGGGAAACGGTAAGTATATATTCAGTACCAACACACCGTTGGCAATGCAAAAGGGTGAATCTTATCTTGCGTATATCGACAACAGCAAGACACCCAATGAAAACGACGGTAATATCTATGCTAAAAACTATCATATAATATTTAACCTTGATAAAGATAAGCCGACTGTTTTTTCAACGGAAGCCGGCGATGATGAGCTTTTCAGCAGTGCACGATGCTACCGATATCAGTGGAAGATACTTAAAGAAAAATACGGGGATCATTTCAAAAAATAACGCGGAACTACAAAATCGAGGTAATCAATCATGAAAAAACTAACAAAAACAACAGCACTCATCTTATCCGCTCTTATGCTATTCGGCTGTACAAGTAACTCTGCACAGGTCGGTGTAGGTGATACTACACCGCCGAGCGAGAGCTCGGTCACGGACAGTAAAAATGAAAGCAAAACCGAAAGCCCGGCTACTGAAAACAGCTCCGAAACTGATAATACAAGCAAGGAAAGTGAAGAAAACCTTGTGAAAAATATCGAGGGGTATCAGACGTTTTCGTATGATAAAGATAAATATGAAATCATTAATGAATATATATACAAAGATTCTTATTACCCTATATATAGTATGTACACTCCGCCCGAGCCGAATCTTGAAGACTTGTATAAAGAAACCATAGATGTTAATTCATCTGAACTTGTTGCATTAAAATGCAGGGTAGCGGGTGACAGTTATGTTGTCAATGACGGTAAGTGCGGAGAAACGCTGATCGTGAAGCCGTTTTTATCTTCTATATATACGCCTGTTATTGTAGAAGAGGTTGTCGATTCGGATAACAAAAAATGCGTATACAAAAAAGGGGATATATTATATATCCGTGAATCTTATTCGATAACAGAACGATATAACGAAAGAAGTCTTAATTTTGTACAAAAAGCTGAGGAGGAATTAAGGCGGCAATTTGATGATAAATCAGGTAATTTTGACAGCAGTAATCACAGTGAAAGTGATAAAAAGTATTATGATGAGCAATTGGAGTATTACAACGCTTTAAAGAACTCGAACGGAAAATATATTCAAACCGAATGGAATCCTGTTCTTTTGCAGAAAGGACAATCTTATCTGATTTTTGCTGATAACGACAGCACACCGAATGAAGTTGATGGAAATATTTACAATAACGCTTATCCTATCTTTTTCGATTTAGAAAAAAACGAGCCTTCTGTATATATATCGGAAAAACGAGATAAGGAAGTTTTTGTGGCGAGTTATGCATACCAATATCAGTGGAAGATACTTAAAGAAAAATACGGAGATCATTTCAAGAGCTGATTACAATTAAACAATGCACAGCCGTGGCGGTTAAGTCACGGCTGTCAGTCTGTCGAAAAACCTACATAACTTTTAAAAATGGGGTTTGGGGCGTAGCCACAAGCGGGGTGAGGGCGGCAGCCCCACATTCAGCCCCTTTCCCGGGGAAAGGGGTTTTCGGCAAGGACGCCGAAATAAGGACACACCAAGCTTTAAGCATGGATGCTTACAAGTGGTCGAACAAAGTCGGTGCAGGACGCACCGACAACAAATGACCACTGTTGCACAGAAGCAAAGTCAACAGAGTGTCCTAAAGGGGATAGGGATTGAGAACAAGCACTTTTTTGAAAAAACAGACTTTTCTAAAAGCTGGGCGGAATGTGGCTTCATATGCCGCTTTATCCCTCACATACCACCCTCTGCACAACCAATTATACAATATGCACAAAAGCGGCGGTCTTATTTTAGCCATTTTCATAGAAAAAAAGATTGACAAAATGCGCTTCAAATTGATATAATGATATTGTTAAAAAAATAACAAATGGGTAAACCGCCGACCCTGCGGTAAACTATAACAGCAGACCGCAAAAACGGTACAATAAGAAAGAACAGTTTAAAACATTCAGGAGGACAAAATGGCTAAGAAGCAAATCGTAAGCAACAAGACAGCTGAATCTGCTCCCGTAAGCCCGCTGATCGTTGACAATGTTGACGCTCTCAAGGCTCGTATGGCAGAAGTAAGAGCTGCACAGCAGGAATTCGCAACCTTTACACAGGAGCAGGTTGATAAGATCTTCCAGGCAGCAGCAATCGCCGCTAACCAGATGAGAATCCCGCTCGCTAAGATGGCAGTAGAAGAAACAGGCATGGGTGTTGTTGAAGATAAGGTTATCAAGAACAACTACGCAGCCGAGTACATCTACAACGCTTACAAGAACACAAAGACCTGCGACATTATCGAAGAAGACAAGGCTTTCGGTACAATGAAGGTTGCAGAGCCTATCGGTGTTGTTGCCGCAGTTATTCCTACAACAAACCCCACATCAACAGCTATATTCAAGACACTTATCTGTCTTAAGACAAGAAACGGTATCATAATCAGCCCCCACCCCAGAGCTAAGAAGAGCACAATCGCTGCCGCTAAGGTAGTTCTGGACGCTGCAGTTGCTGCAGGCGCACCTAAGGGCATCATCGCCTGGATCGACGTTCCTTCGCTCGACCTCACAAACGAAGTTATGAGAAGCGCTGATATAATCCTCGCTACAGGCGGTCCCGGAATGGTTAAGGCTGCTTACTCATCAGGCAAGCCCGCTCTCGGCGTTGGTGCAGGTAACACACCCGCAATCATTGATACTACAGCAGACATCAAGCTCGCTGTTGCTTCAATCGTTCACTCAAAGACATTTGATAACGGTATGATCTGTGCTTCTGAGCAGTCAGTAATCGTACTCGACAAGATATATGACAAGGTTAAGAAGGAATTTGCATCACTCGGTTGCTACTTCTTAAATCCCGAAGAAACAGAAAAGGTAAGAAAGACGATCCTTATCAACGGTGCACTCAACGCAAAGATAGTTGGTCAGAAGGCCGCTACAATAGCTGAGCTCGCAGGCGTTAAGGTTGATCCCAAGACTAAGGTTCTTATCGGTGAAGTTGAAAGCGTAGACATCGAAGAAGAGTTTGCACACGAAAAGCTCTCTCCCGTACTCGCTATGTACAAGGCTAAGGACTTTGAAGACGCAGTTGCAAAGGCTGAAAGGCTCGTTGCTGACGGCGGTTACGGTCATACATCATCTCTGTACTGCAACGCTGTTACAGAGCGTGAGAAGATCAACGAATTCGCCAACAGAATGAAGACCTGCCGTATCCTCGTTAACACACCTTCTTCACACGGCGGTATCGGTGACCTTTACAACTTCAAGCTTCTCCCCTCATTAACACTGGGCTGCGGCTCATGGGGCGGTAACTCCGTATCCGAAAACGTTGGTGTTAAGCACCTCATCAACATCAAGACAGTCGCTGAGAGGAGAGAGAATATGCTGTGGCTGAGACTTCCTGAGAAGGTTTACTTCAAGAAGGGTTCTATGCCTGTTGCTCTTGATGAGCTGGGCACAATAATGAACAAGAAGAAGGCATTCATCGTAACAGACTCCTTCTTATATCATAACGGCAACACAAAGGCTATCACAGATAAGCTCGATCAGATGGGCATTTCTCATACAGTATTCTTCAACGTTGCTCCCGATCCTACGCTTGCTTGCGCTAAGGAAGGTGCAGAGCTGATGAAGCAGTTCCAGCCTGACGTTATCATCGCACTCGGCGGCGGTTCTGCTATGGACGCAGGTAAGATCATGTGGGTACTTTACGAGCATCCCGATGTTGACTTCCTCGATATGGCTATGAGATACATGGATATCCGTAAGAGAGTTTACACATTCCCCAAGATGGGCGAAAAGGCTTACTTCGTAGCTATCCCCACTTCTTCAGGTACAGGTTCTGAGTGTACTCCTTTCGCAGTTATCACTGACGAAAAGACAGGCGTTAAGTATCCTCTTGCTGACTATCAGTTACTGCCCAACATGGCAATCATTGATACAGACAACATGATGACACAGCCTAAGGGTCTGACAAGTGCTTCAGGTGTTGACGCACTCACACACTGCCTCGAGGCTTACGCATCAATCATGGCTACAGACTACACAGACGGTCTTGCTCTCAAGGCTGCAAGGAACATCTTCGAGTATCTGCCCAGAGCTTACGCTGAAGGTCAGACAGATGTTGAAGCAAGAGAGAAGATGGCTAATGCTTCTGCTATGGCAGGTATCGCATTCGCTAACGCATTCCTCGGTGTCTGCCACTCAATGGCTCACAAGCTCGGTGCTTTCCATCACCTGCCTCACGGTATTGCAAACGCTCTGCTTATCACACACGTTATGCGTTTCAACGCAGTTCCCAACCCCACAAAGATGGGTACATTCTCACAGTATGATCACCCCCATACTCTTGAGAGATACGTTGAAGTTGCTGAATTCTGCGGCGTAACAGGCAAGAACAACGAAGAGAAGTTCGAGAAGTTCATCGCTAAGATCGAACAGCTCAAGGAAACTGTAGGCATCAAGAAGACAATCAAGGACTACGGTATTGATGAGAAGGACTTCTTAGACAGACTTGACGCTATGACAGAGCAGGCATTCGATGACCAGTGCACAGGCGCTAACCCCAGATACCCGCTGATGAGCGAGATCAAGCAGATGTACCTCAATGCTTACTACGGCGTTGACGAAACAGTTTAATCGCAAGCTCCATAATGTTTTAAACTAATATAGAGAACCCCCTCCGGCGATATGCCGGAGGGGGTTCTTGCTTAGTCTGTAAGAAATCTTGACAAAGTTGAATTTTTATGATATAATACGAATACAATAAAAGTGCAGTATACTGCATTTTGGCTTGGTCGTTATGATCTGGGCCACCGCAGACGGGGACACTTCCCCGTCATTTTTTTTAGATTTATGATTGCGGGATAACGAAAAATGGAAAAGATATTAAGCGTATTTGTTGATGAATCGGGCGATTTTGGTAAAGTGAACAACGCTTCGCCTTATTACATCGTAACATTGGTGTTGCATAATCAATCGGAAGATTTAAAGCAGGCACTGGAACAACTAGAAAGCAGTCTGTCGTATATGGATCTCGACTTTTCTTATATACATACAGCGCCGATAATAAGAAGAGAGGTTCCGTATCATAATATGGCAATAGACGAACGCAGACAATTGCTTTATAAAATGCGTTGCTTTTTTCTTCACGCTCCGATAAAACATAATTCAATTATAATAGATAGGAAGACTGCGGGAGATAAGTTCGCACTGAGTGCACAGCTTTCAAAGCAAATAAAGTCGTTTGTCAGCAAAAATTACAACTACTTTTCGTCTTTCGACAAAGTTAATGTGTATTATGATAACGGACAAACAGAGCTTAATCTTGTGCTTAATACTATCCTGTCTATGCTTTTGAGCAACGTTGAATTCAGGAAAGCTTCACCGGGTGAGTACAGATTGTTACAGTTAGCGGATTTTATATGTAGTATAGAATTGCTTTCGCTAAAGCAGCAGGAAAACAGACTAAGTAAATCGGAATCTTCGTTCTTCTATAAACCACAGGAATTAAAAAAATCGTTTATAAAGACGATAGCGGGCAAGCGTATGTAACAAATCCTGCCACACCCCCCCTCAGGCGAGAGCCGGAGGGGGTTCTTGCTTTATAAGTGTGGTTTCACTGAAAACTTGGTCGTTTTTTAGGGTAAGTTTTCAGTGGGATTATTATAAAATGCGACAAAAGATATGCTGTGTGTAACCAGGTTACACAAACATTGTGCAAAATGTACCACAAAAAGAAATCGCTTATATCTAAAATTCACTAAAATTGAAGATTAGCACAAAAATTAGCAATTTGGCTATTGCTTTTTTGAATGGAGTATGATATTCTTAGTGTACAGAAAACACCAAAGGTAACAGAAAAGGTGCTGAGAAGAAATTCTTCGGCATATATTTATTCTGAAGCCCACGGGGAATTTTGGATTTAACGGCGCAGACCGTTAAACATAAAAAAACTTTTACATTTTTCAAGGAGGTAATTTCCAATGATAAAGAAATTACAGAAACTGAAAGCCAAGAAAGGCTTCACACTCGTTGAGCTGATCGTTGTTATCGCTATCATCGGCGTACTCGCAGCTATCCTGATCCCTACAATGATCGGTTACGTTAAGTCTGCTAACATCACATCTGCAGACCAGACAGCAGCTTCTATCAGAAAGACAGTCACAAACACGATTTCTTCTATGGAAACAAAGGGCTGCACACTTAAGGGCACAGGTCTTGTAAAGATTTACAGCATTTCAAACACTGACGGTGCTTCTGCTCAGTTCTCATTCACAGCAGCAGCAGGCGGCGATGACGCTAACGCATTAGCAGTAAGCGGTAAGAAGTCAAACGGTACTGCTTGGAAGATGACTGATATGCAGAACGCTTGGAAGGAAGCTCTTGAGAAGGATCTTAAGGAAATCAAGGCAGGTACAGCTATAATTTCTATCAAGAACGGCGTATGCGCACAGGTTGCTTATTCTTCAGCTGATATCACAAGTAGAACAGCTGAAATCGCTCCCGCAGACTTTGCAGCTGACGGCTGCGAAGATGGTGTTATCAACGGTGATATCATCGGTACAAACCCCAAGGTTACTAAGGATGCAGCTACATCTTCAGCAGCAGCTTCAGCATAATCTGATTTGCTGATTAACAACTGTTAATACATATATCCCCGACGGGTAACTGTCGGGGATATATTTTTAATCCGGAGAATAAAATGAAAAACAAACTGCTCCTTATTATAGGCTGTGCCGTTATAGCCTTGTCGGCGATATTTTTGATATTGTATCTTGTAAACAGCGGACTTTTTGCAAAGCCTTATAATCCGCCGGGTGCGCTCACAACAGAAATAAAGCTGAGCGATCTCGGTTCGGCATCTGAGCTTAACGGCAATATTGCCGTGGTTTCGATATTCGCCGATGATAAGCAAGGTAAATGGTCGGACAGCAAGGAAGACGCAGAAAAAATCAGTAATATATTCGGTTATACAAAGCTTGCGACAGATTGGTTGACCGAAAAAGCAAAGGACTATGGCATTTCGCTTAATTTTGTAACAGCCGTGAATAACGATAGCGATTTATGCTACAGAGCGTCTTTTGACGAGGTATGCATAGATATTGAAAAATCAAAAAAGAAGTCAATACCATTACAGTGGGAATATATCAATAATAACATTGACAGCGAAAAGCTGAAAGAACAGTATAACTGTGAGCAGGTTGTATATCTGTGCTTTTTTAATCCCGAGGAAGAATCGTCATCAACAGCTTACACTGTCAGCTTTTATAACAAGGTCCTTGAGTATCCGTATGAAGTATGTATGATACCGTACATCTATTCGGCTACTCAGGTTTCTCCGGCTGTAATTGCACATGAAATGCTTCATCTTTTCGGAGCACCGGATTTATACGGTTGCGATTTATATGATATGAATTACGGTACAACCGATGATTATGTTGCTTATTGCGAAAAAAACCACAAAAACGAAATTATGTATACTACATTTGCCCGTGACGAGAACGGCAACAAATATAAGGTTTTTGACCGCATAACAAATGATCTGACCGATATAACGGCATACTATGTCGGCTGGACAGACAATGTGCCGCCTGAGGTGGAAAAGTTCGGGCTTGTGCATTCACAGCACGAATATTACAAGCAAAACAAGCGGCATAACAGTTAAAATCCGAAACTGTGGCATATATCTATTGATTTTCTCTGAAAGGTATGTTATTATTAACTTAATAAACTTATATCGGAGGAAGTATATGCAAAAAACCGGAAATATTCTTAAAAAACGTGGTTTTACCTTAGTGGAACTGATAGTCACAATTGCAATTTTTGCTGTTATAGCGGCGATACTTGTTCCTACATTATTAGGGTTTACACAGTCGGCACGGATAACATCGGCAAACCGCACCGCGTCGGAGCTGAAAAAATCCATTGCATATTTCCTTACAAAAGCCGACGCTTACAGTAAAAACTATATGCGTATATCAGAAGGGAGCCGTGAGGTATTTACCGTTACGGTTACGGGCGGAGTGTGGACAGTGAACGCAGTAGAACATCCCGATGCATTTTCTCCCGATACGGTTTCGTGGGGAAGCACTGCGATTATAAGACCCGAAACTACTGTATCCTCGACAAGCTACGGCGAAGAACTGCTCGGCATTCATCTGCGTGACACGTTTCCTGAACTAAAAAACGGAGTGTTCCGTGCAAACTGCATTCAGGGTATGTGTCTTTCGGTATGGTTTTCACCCGATATGAATGATATAAGCGCCTTGGTGAATCTGCCGGAGTTCGGAGAAACAAACGCATGGGTAGATGAAAACGGCGTGTACACAGATGCGTATGAGTGGGATGGCAGTACAGCCGGAGTGACCGCTGACGGTTACATACTCGGAACTGCACCTGTGCTTGATTTGGCGACACAGAGTTAAAACAAGAATATTATAGCATTTTACCCGACTGCACTTTGCGGTCGGGTATATCTTACTATGCCGAAAGGAGCGGATATGGCGTACAGTGAGCTTATAAAGAACTTTGAGAAAATACGTTCATATATGCGTGAATTCTATGTATTCGGCTTCAAGAGCAGGAGCGGGTATGACAGGAAAAGCGCCCGTTCGTATGACGATGAACGGCGCAGGGTGGAAAGCTGGCTCGGAGATTATATGCGTTTTGCAAAAACCGCCGAGGGCAAGAATGTATTTCTGTCGGTTGACAGCCGCACCGCCTGTAAAAACCCTTTCTATAAGGCGTGGAAAGCAAAGAGCTTTACGGATGGGGATATAACTCTGCACTTCGCAGTGTTCGATATACTTTGCGCTCCCGAAATAAAGCTCACCTTATCGGAGCTTGTAGACGAGATTGATTCATTGCTGTCGGGGGATTTTACGTTTGACGAATCGACCCTCAGAAAAAAGCTCAAGGAATACACCGCCGAGGGCATTATCATAACCGAAAAGCAGGGCAGAAAGGTGCTTTACAGCCGTTCTCCCGATATTGATGTGTCACAGCTATGCGATGTTGTCGACTTTTTCGGGGAAACCGCACCGTGCGGTGTTATCGGCTCGTTTATCTCGGACAAATTACCGCCGCACGAAAAGCTTTTCACATTCAAGCACCACTATATCACGCAGGCGCTTGACAGCGATATAGCGGCTATGCTTTTTGACGCAATGCAGAAGAAAAGCTGTGTCACTGTGGAAAATCTCGGCAGGCACAGCGACAAGCCGATGTCAGTAGGGCTTGTACCGCTGAGAATTTATATCAGCGCACAAAACGGCAGACAGCACCTTATAGCCTATAATATAAAGCTGAACAGGCTTTTTTCGTATCGGCTTGATTACATATCCGATGTAAAAATCGGCGAACCGTGCGAAAGGTTTGATAAGCTCAGGGAGAAGCTGAATGCGGCTGAAAGCTGTATGTGGGGCGTAAACGGCAGGCTTGATAAACAAGACACTCAGCACGTTGAGTTTGATATAAGAATAGCCGATGATGAGCAGTATATTGTAAATCGCCTTGAGCGTGAAAAGCGGTGCGGTACGGTCGAAAAAATAGACGACAACCATTACAGATACTCTGCCGATGTATTCGACACTACCGAAATGATACCGTGGATACGCACATTTATCTGCCGTATAACAAGGCTCAATTTTTCGGACAGAACAGCTGAAAATAATTTTAAAGCCGATATAGAGAAAATGTATGAAATATACGGCATAGAAGATAACACGGCTGAAAGCGGAGGTGAAAGCGATGATATTCAGTGAGCTTTATTCGGCATATTATAACACGGTCGCAAGGATAATCACCGCCGCATTCGATAAGAATACGACAGAGAAGGACCTTGACCGTATCGTAAGCGAAAACGCATTTTCCGAAAGCGTGCTGACGATAATGCCGTCGCTTAAAAGCGGAAAGTGGAAACTGCTTGACGGCGATTTAAGACCGCTTTTAAAGCACGAGCCGACAATGCCGCTGACATTGCTTCAGAAGCGCTGGCTGAAAGCCGTATCGCTTGATAAGAGGGTGAGGCTGTTTGATGTACAGTTCCCCGACTTATCCGATGTCGAGCCGCTTTTCACCGAGGACGATTATAAAGTATACGATAAATACTCGGACGGTGATGATTTTGGCGATGAGGGCTATATCGGACGGTTCAGGCTGATATATTATGCCATAAAGAACAATCTGCCGATAATCGCAAGGCTGAATAACCGCTATGGCAAGGAAGTAACGCTGAGATTTTTCCCCAAAGGGTTTGAATATTCGGAAAAGGACGATAAGATAAGAGTAATAATGGACGGCTGTAAGTACAGACAGTTAAACCTCGGCAGAATTATAAACTGTCAGCTGTACGCAGGCACAGGTCCGTGGAACGAAAAGCCGGAAACAATGCAGATAAGAGAGCTTACCCTGCAGATAAATGACGAGCGGAATGCGCTCGAGCGTGTAATGCTCCACTTTGCACACTTTGAAAAGCAGGCGGAGCGTGTTGACGATAATAAGTATCTGCTTCATCTGAAATATTACGCAACCGATGAAACGGAGATTGTTATCCGTGTGTTGTCCTTCGGCCCTTGCGTTAAAGTTATAAGCCCTGATAGCTTTGTCGGATTGATAAAGGAAAGACTGGAAGGGCAGAAAAGGTGCGGGGTGAGATGATGATTGAAGTTTTATTTTCTTATGCGTTTCCAAATGGGGTTGAGGGGCGAAGCCCCCAATAGGGACGAGGGGCGATAGCCCCCGTATTTTCCCCCTTTCCCGGGGAAAGGGGGCAGGGGGATAGGGATAATAAATCAGAAGTTTATTTCAAAAACAGACTTTTTATAAGCTGCGAACAAATACAGTTCGCAGCTTTTTTTCCGTGAAAAACCAAATTCCATCCTGTATAATAAACTCATGCGATGAAGGAAAGCTTCACCGCAGACAAAAGGCACTGACAGCAGTTTTTATATGAGGCTAAAAACAGTGCCTTGCAGAGTGTTTAAGGCACAGACAGCAGTTCATATTATTTATATATGGAAAATAACAGTGCCTTGTAAAGACGCATACAGCAGCATTTTATACCGTGTTTTTTAAACACATTTTGCCGACCTAACGGCACCTGTCTTTGAGCAGGCTACCGTGCGGTGAGAGTCCGTACATTTTTTATTTATTGCGTCTTGTTACGACAGCGTCCCTGCCGATTTTCATCATATTTTTTAAGGGACGTTGTTCTTATTTTTTGAGAAAGGAGAGCAGAGATATGCTTGAAATCAAAGGAAAAATCAACACAGCAATATGTTACGCAAAAGTAGTCGAGGACGAAGCTATAGAACAGATACGCAGAATGTGCGACTATGAGTTCACAGCAGGCTCAAAAATCAGAATAATGCCCGATGTACACGCAGGCAAGGGTTGCACTATCGGTACGACAATGACGATAACCGATAAGGCAGTACCCAATGTCGTAGGTGTGGATATCGGTTGCGGAATGTACACAGCGGAGCTTGGAAAGGCGGAAATCGACCTTAGTAAGATAGATGAAGCCGCACACTACATACCGAGCGGAAGAAATGTATGGGACGGACGTTATGAACGCTTTGACCTTACGGGACTTCGTTGCTACAGACATCTTGAACAGGCAAAACGGCTTGAAAGAAGCCTCGGTACACTCGGCGGCGGTAATCATTTTATCGAGATAGACGTTTCCTCGGACGGTAACAAGTACCTTGTTATCCATTCGGGCAGCCGTAATTTAGGCAAGCAGGTAGCTGAGTATTATCAGAACCTTGCGATTGAGCTTGCGTCCGGTAAGGGCGAGCTTTTTGAAAAGAAAGCAGAGCTTATAAAGACATATAAGGAGCAGGGCAGACGCACCGAAATTCAGTCTGCATTAAAGGCAATGGAAAAAGAGTGGCAGGCGAAAGTCCCCGATACGCCCGCAGATCTCTGCTATCTTTATGATAATTACCTTGAGGATTATCTTTATGATGTCGAGATATGTCAGCGTTTTGCAAAGCGTAACCGTGAGCGTATGGCTGAGATAATCCTTGACAGGTGCGGACTTACTGCCGTGTCTGCGTTCCATACGATACACAATTACATCGATACCAAGGAGCGCATACTCCGCAAGGGCGCAATTTCCGCAAAGAGCGGCGAGCTTGTGCTTATCCCGATAAATATGAGGGACGGAAGCGTGCTTGCGAGAGGAAAGGGCAATCCGGACTGGAATTATTCCGCACCGCACGGCGCAGGCAGGATTATGTCGAGAACAAAGGCTAAGGAAACGCTCGACATTGAGCAGTATAAGAAGAGCATGGAGGGCATATACACGACCTCTGTCAATAATTCAACGCTTGACGAAGCGCCTATGGCGTATAAGTCGCTGTCGGATATTATTGATGTTATCAGAGAGTCGGTAGATGTTATCGAAGTGCTGAAACCGATATATAATTTCAAGGCGTGTGAGTAACCTGCTCTGCGCCGCAGAGGAGGAAATCACAATGCTTGAATATTTAAAAGAAGAAGCAAATATGACCCTGACCGAAAACGGCGCAACGACATACATAAGCACAAAATCGCACTGTCTTGATTTATTTTCGACAATAGGCGCTATCCGCAAGTCCCCTGAAAGCGATATAATCGGTCGCTTTATAAAAGCGTATGCCGAGGATAAGAATCTTGCCGTAAAAACGCTTTTCTTCGCCCGTGATGCCCGTGAGGGTCTTGGCGAACGCAGAGTGTTCCGTATAATACTGAACTATCTTGCAAAATGTGAGCCTGAGAGCGTGCGCCGAAACATAGAATACATCGCTGAGTACGGCAGATATGACGATCTGCTGTGCCTTATCGGTACGTCCTGCGAAAAGGACGTTTTGCAGATTATAGAAGGTCAGCTCAAAAATGATATAGCGTCTGACACGGGCGTGTCGCTTCTTGCAAAATGGCTCCCTTCCGTCAACACATCAAACAAGGAAACGGTACGCACGGCACGCCGTCTTGCACATCTGCTCGGAATGAGCGAAATGCAGTACCGTAAAACAGTTGTCGCACTGAGAAAAAAGATTGATATAGTTGAAAACCGCCTGCGTGTGCAGGACTATACCTTTGACTATTCAAAACTGCCCGCTCTCGCAATGCTGAAATACCGTGGCGCATTCTATGAAAACGACTTTGACCGCTACTGCGATTATATCGACAATGTGAAAAACGGCAAAGCGAAAATGCACACGGGTGTACTGACCCCGTATGATGTTATCGCTCCGTGCTTCAACCGGCGTACAGACGGACTGTCCGCAGAGGAACGCAACGCAATGGACGTAACGTGGAACGCCCTCGAAGATTTCGGCAACGATGAAAACGCTCTTGCCGTGATTGACGGTTCGGGTTCGATGTATCCCAGAGCGATTGCTGTTGCACTGTCGCTCGGAATATATTTTGCCGAAAGAAACAAGGGCAGGTTCCATAATCATTTTATAACCTTCTCTGAAAGACCTCAGCTTGTCGAAATAAAGGGCAGTGATATTGCGGGAAAGGTGGAGTACTGCCGTCGGTATAGCGAAGTCGCGAACACGAATTTAGCGGCTGTGTTCAATCTTTTGCTGAAAACCGCCGTAAAGTATAATCTTCCGCAGGAAGAACTTCCGAAACGGTTATACATAATCTCGGATATGGAGTTTGACGAATGCGTGGAGAACTCGGGTGCGACAAACTTTGAAAATGCAAGGAGAAAATATGCCGAAAAAGGATATACGCTCCCCGAGATAGTGTTCTGGAACGTTGAGAGCAGAAACGTTCAGCAGCCCGTCACAATGAACGAGAACGGTGTTGCGCTCGTTTCGGGCTGTTCGCCCAGACTTTTCTCGATGGTGGCGAGCGGCGAGCTTAATCCTTATAAAACAATGCTTGAAATTCTCACGTCCGAGCGTTACGCTAAAATATCAGCATAAATAAAACCGCTGTCCCACGACAGCGGTTTTATCTTCATATAAACAGACAACGGTATCGGTTTAACCGATACCGTTGTCTGAAGGAAAAGAACTCCGCTACCGTTTGAGTAGCGGTAAAGAAAACAAACTGTAAGGAGTTGTTGTTTTGAAATTATTCTTCTACTGCTGTAGATGAGCCTACTTCCATAGTGCCCTTCTTCATAACGTATTCGTACTCTTTGCCGTCAGTACCCTTGAGCTTGAAAGAGAGCTTGTCGTTTTCAAGCTTTACGCTCATCTGGATCTTGTCTGTGCTGCCTACTTCCATTACTTCTGCACCGTTGCTCTTGTACTGAACGTTGTGTTCTTCCGTAGCGGCAACTGACTTTATTATAACCTTATCATCTGTGAATGTCCATACGGATGCGAATGCTGATTCGTCAACGCCGAGCTTAGCCGCATAGTCTGCTACAGAATCGCCTGCGATAGTTTCGTAGATCCAGTCGCCCTTCATCTTATCCTTTGCCGAGCCTGAGCAAGCTGCGAGTGCCATTACCATTACTGCTGCCATTGCAAGCGCAATGACCGACTTGATTACTTTTTTCATAATTATTCCTTTCTTTGCGGTATGTCCGCCTCTGATTATGTAATTACCGGTTGTTTTTCCAACCTTAGCAAATTATACTCACCGAAATGGTTTAATTCAATTAACTGGCGTAAATCGGTTAAAAATGGGCTTTAATCGGTCTTAACCGCCGAAGAAACTTGTAATACTGAAACCGGTCGGCATAGGCAGTGTAAACATATATACCGTAGCAATAACAAATGCAACCAGCGCTATAATAACCACCGCATATTTGTTTGCCTTGTGGTTGAAAGAACCTGCAATACCGAGTAAGAACAGTACAACGCTGTAGATGACCGTTACAAGCCCGAAAGCGTCACCGTGAGAGTTATCCTTCTGTCCCTGTTCGAGCACTTCCTGCGACTGTGCAAGAAGCTCGTTAGCTTTTGTGAAATAGCTGTCGACATAATTCTCGTCAAAGAAAGGTGAGCTCATACTGTTTTCTTTTTCAAGCCACGCAAGTATCGTTGCCTGAGGATCGCTGCTGCTGTTGTCGGCAGTGTTCCAGTCGATCTTTGCCGCCATTGTTTCACTTACGTTTTCCGCCATCTTGTAGAACAGCTGGTTGCACAGCTTTGCAAGCTCAGCTTCGTTATTATTGTTCTGCGCAAAGACGATTTCAATCTGCAATGAGCTTATATCGTTCCAGAGTATCATATCCTGATTCATCTGCTGTACGCCTGCGTTGTATTCCGAATTGCCCTCGGACGCTAAATTGTTACTGGTGGCGTAGTTGGTAGCCTGATTTCCGCCGTGAAGCGAGCCTATCCAGCTTGCCCACGCTGTGAGCAGTGCAGTGACACCGAGCATTATTACTATTATAAGCTCGGTGAGCTTGTCCATATCCGGCTTTTTTTTGACAGCAGTGTCGGCTGTCTTTTTCTCGTTCTCGTTTTCCATAGGAACCTCCTGTTTGATGTTTTGCGATAAATATTATAACAATAACGTTCAGCTGTTACAACAAATTGGCTTTAATCGGCGCAAATCGGGCTTGAAAAGGCAGTAACGGGGCGAAATTTATATTGCACAAAAAGCGGAAATATAGTATAATAATAACAGGACATAATTACAGCAATGTAAACCAAGCAAAGCGGAAGGTGCATAACCAATGGATCTCAGAATAGCAATTACGGACGACCTTAACTCAGAGCGTGAAAAGCTATCATCGGCAATAATCGCTCCGTTTGAAAAAGTGGGGCTGAACGTAGGCAATATAGACGAATATACAAGCGGCGAGGAATTGCTCAGGCAGTTTTCCGCCGGCAGATACGATCTGATTTTTCTTGACATATATATGGGCGGAATGAGCGGTGTGGAAACCGCTAAACGGATAAGAGCGATAGACAAGAATGTTATGCTTGTGTTTGTTACCACAAGCAACGAGTTTGCAAGTGAAAGCTATGCGCTGAGAGCAAATTTCTATCTGTTGAAACCTATACGTTCCGACAGCGTAAGACAGCTTGCAGAAACGCTTGCACAGCAGATGCAGAATAGGAGAAGCGTTGCGGCGCTCCCGGACGGTACGGTGATACCGCTGTCATCGCTTGTCTATACCTCGTGTTCAGGACATTATGTGAATGTATATCTTGTCGGAAACGAGCCGCTGAAGATTCGTACCACGCATAAGATAATGGAAGAATCGCTTTCAAAATACGAAGGAGTGATTTCCTGCAACAAAGGCGTGCTTGTGTCGCTTGCGAACGTTGCCCGCCTTGACGGTGAAAATTTTCTGATGATAAACGGTGATACCGTTCCGATAAGCCGCCGTAAGATGACGCAGATCAAAAACGACTATACACGTTTCGTTCTGAATCGTATTCACAGCGAATTTGAGAAGGAACAGGTGATGGTCAGATGAACGAGATGCTGAGTAAATTTATAAACGAGGCGTTATCCTGCCTTATAATCGTACCTGCGACGGTGCTTTGCTTACTGCCTATGAAGGACAAGATGAAATATTCCATCAAAAATGTCCTCCCGTTGTTTTTAGGCGTGCTTGTTATGGTGACGATGATAGTTTCGGGCGTAACGGCATTGCTCCCTGTAGATCCGAGGGTAGTCTTCTATATTCTGCTGGTGCCTTTGTTCTTTGCCTACAGGGTTATAGTTGATACGGATATCATCAAGTGCCTTGCAACATTCCTGTTGTCTTTTACAATAATAAGTTTTTGCAAGAACTATGCGATAATGTGCGATGCAGTTATACACCCTGAGCTTGGAGTGCCGACCTTCAGCACCGACGGCGCATTGATACAGCTCGGAATATCCTGTGCAGTGACTGCCGCTATTGCTTATCCGGTAGCAAAATACGGCTCTCATCTTATAAACGGGCTTCCGTACAGAAGGGTATGGCTGATTTCGATAGTAATGTCGCTTATGTTTATCGGATTCAATTTTACGGTACAGCCCGTGCATTATCAGACGCTTTATCTTAACCGTGTTTTTCTGGTTTATATTCTGATAACAACGCTTATGTTCATTATGCTCGTGCTGATGTATACTGTGTTTTATTTCATAGCGTCCGCTTTGCTGAAAGCCGGCAAGGACAGAGAGCATATAAGTGTGCTTGAAATGCAGAAGAAGCAGTACGACGCCCAGCAGAAATATCTTGAGGACACCTCACGCATACGTCACGATTTTAAGCACTCAATCATTGCAATAAAGACGCTTGCCGAGGACGGCGATATAGAGGAGCTGAAAAGCTATCTTGATAACTATATAGATACGTTCCCGAGCAAATCGCCCGTGCGTTACTGCAGAAACTATGCACTCAACGCCCTGCTGTGTCACTTTGAAGAGCAGGCACAGCAAAACAGTATTACTCTCAGATTGCGGATTGATGGCGATAACAAGGAGACTGCGCTGTCCGACGACGAGCTTTGCTGTATAGTCGGCAATATACTTGAAAATGCGGTAAACGCAAGCCTTATGCTTTCTGAAAACAACGATCGCAGAATCTCACTTTCGGTAAAGGCGGACGATGCCTCAGGCAACCTTTACATAGTAGCTGAAAATAATTTTAACGGTAAAGTACGTCGTGAGGGCGGACACTATTATTCCACCACCAAGGGCGGTAACGGCATAGGGCTTGAATCGGTGCTGTTCACAGCCGAAAAACACGGCGGTACGGCAACCTTCTATCATAAGGGTAAGGTGTTCTGCTCCGATGTGGTCATACCGCTAAAATAAGCTAAAATAAGACAGTATAAGAATAAGCACCCCCGTTCAACTGAACGGGGGTGCTGTTATTATTTATTCTGCCGATTAAAGCTCGATAACAATATCATTCTCAGCCTTTAAGATGCTGTCAAGAATGAGCTTGCCTTCAATCTTTTCGCCGTTTACCGTTACACTCTTAACGCCGTGTTCACTGCCGTTGGGGTTCTTAACGGTAACATTCAGCTTCTTGCCTCTGAATGTCTTCTTCATTGTGTATTCCTTCCACTCTGAGGGGATAGAAGGATCGATTACGATACCCTTTGTTTCGGGGTTAAGACCGAGGATACCCTCTGTAGTACCTACCATAACGGTAGAAGCCGTACCTGTCAGCCAGTGTACATGAGCACGACCTGCGAAGGGGCTGTCCTTACCTTCAACGAACTGACCGTAAACATAGGGCTCAAGAACTCTGTGCTCTGCGTTTTCGTTGTAGGTTGCGGGAGCTGCTTCCTTCCAGTACTTATATGCACGGTTGCCGTGACCGAGCTTTGACTCTGCGAGTATCAGCCAACCCTGAGGCTGTGAGAAGATGCCTGCATTTTCCTTTGTGCATTTGTTGAAGCACTGCATAAGAGCGCCGTCAAAGCCGTGCTTAACATAAGGAGGATACATAACCATAGCGCCGTAAGGAGTGTTAAGCTCTCTTTCTACGCTGTCCATAGCCTTTTCAGCCTGTTCCTTGCTTGCAAAGCCGGAGATGACCGACCAAGACTGAGGATTGAGCCACATTGAAGCCTCGGGATCTGTTCTCTGACCGATAACAGTGCCGTCTTCCTTGTAGCCTCTTATCCATCTGTCCTCGTTCCAGCAAGCTGAAAGTATCTCGTCAAGCTTAGCCTTTACTTCATCAAGGTACTTTGCGTACTCTGCGTCGTTCTTCTCAAGAGCGTATGTCTTTAAGATCTTTACTGCGTAAACAAGCTGGAATGCTACGAATGTAGATTCGCCCTTCTTGCCAAGACGTAAGCAGTCGTTCCAGTCAGCGTGAAGACCTGCGGGCATACCGTGGTTGCCGAGGTGGTTCATCGAGAAGTCGATAGCTCTCTTTAAGTGATCGTATACTGTGCCGGATTCGCCGTCGTTTGCATACGAGATAACTTCGTCAAGGAATGCGTGGTCGCCGCTTTCGGAGATGTACTTGTAAACTGTCGGGAACAGCCACAGAGCGTCATCTGCACGGTATGAGGGGTGACCTGTCTGCTTAGCGTATACGCTGTTTTCATCGTTTTCATCGGGGTGATTTTCCTGTCCTGCCTTGTGATCGTACTTAACGAGGGGCAGACCTGCGCCGTTTGTAACCTGAGCAGAGAGCATGAATACGATCTGCTTCTTTGCCATTTCGGGTGCAAGGTGGATAACGCCCTGAATATCCTGTACAGTATCACGGTAGCCGAAGCCGTTTCTCAGACCGCAATACTGGAATGATGCGGCTCTTGACCAGATGAATGTGATGAAGCAGTTGTAAGCGTTCCATACATTTACCATATTGTTGAAGTCTGCATCGGGAGTATTTACCTGCAGATTGTCGAGCTTTGAGTGCCAGTAGTTCTTAAGTTCTGCAAGATCCTTCTCTACAGCGTTCTCATTCTCGTACTTAGCAATGATAGCCTCAATTTCAGCCTCTGTCTTCTGACCGCCGAGAACATAAGTGAGTACCTTTGTTTCGCCGGGCTGTAAAACGATGTCGCTCTGGAGTGCGCCGCAGGAGTTTGTATTGTAGTTTAAGTCGCCCTTTAAGCCTTCTTCAATGCCCTTGGGGTTGTTGTATGTTCTGTAAGAGCCTACGAAAGCGTCACGGTCGCCGCAGTAAGCGTCAACCTTAGCTGAAGCAAGACCTAAGAAACGTCCGCTGTTGGGGTTGTATATCTCATTCTGCATCTGGTGGATATACTTATTCTTGAAGTATGTTCTTGTGATGAACAGGGTGTACTGGAGGTTGACCTGATCCTGCTCGTAGTTGGGATCGTTAACGAACTCGCAGTAGCCTGTAACGCTCAGCTTACGGGGCTTTGTATCTGTGTTGGTCACCTTTGCAGCCCATACTTCATAAGTAGCGTCCATAGGAACGTAGTATGTAACCTCAGACTTTATCTTCTTGTACTCCGAGGTGATGACAGTGTAGGCTGTACCGTGACGGCACTCGCTCTTGTAGCTGTCAAGGGGCTTGCATACGGGTGCCCACGAAGCCGACCAGAAATCGCCGTCCTCAGCGTCCTTGATATATACATATCTGCCGGGCTGATCGTTGGGAACAGCATTGAAACGGTAACGGATAACACGTCCGTTTGCACCGGATTTAACGAAGCTGTAGCCGCCTGCGTTGTTTGAAATGATAGCACCGTATTCGGGTGAGCCTAAGTAGTTTGCCCATGCCGACGGAGTATCGGGTCTTGTGATGACATATTCCTTGTTTTCAAGGTCAAAATGTCCGTAATTCATCAGAAAGTCCTCCTTGATATTATATTCCCCGTAAACAAACTGTTTCACGGGTTTTAAATTCCTTTGCGTAACTTCATTATATCAGTAAATCGTTTTCATTTCAAGGGCGGTATTGTGCACAAATTTAGCTGTCGGTTTTTGTGCAGTATTGCTATATCACCGATTGACGTCCGACAGATGAAATTTATCTGTGAAAAACACTGAAAATTACCGCTCATTCCCCTGTTTACAGTATTTTAACATTGATTTTACCGATTTTAAGTAGTATAATTAGAAAAATAAAAAGAACAAAAGACAAGAGGTAAACTTATGAACTGGGCAATTATTGAGCAGGTCTTTATAATGGCTCTGCTCGCAGGCGTCGGCATACTCTGCCGTAAGCTGAAGCTGCTTGACGATGCCTGCACCAAAAAGCTTTCAACCGTTGTGCTTAATTTCGCAACACCTATGGTTATTCTGGTATCCTATCAGAAGCCGTTCGACCCCGAAACGCTGAACACACTGCTTTTATCGTTTCTCATAGCGATAATAAGCTACGTCATAGCGTTTATACTTGTTCCGCTGATAATACGCAGTAAGGACAAGGAGGGCCAGCTGATAGAGCGATTCAGCTGCCTTTACTCAAACTGCGCCTTTATGGGCATACCGCTGATACAGGGAGTGTACGGCGCTGAGGGCGTATTCTGCCTTACGGCATACGTTACTATGTTCAATCTCTGCTCGTGGACGCACGGAGTTGTTATGATGAAGGGCGGAAAGCCGAACTTTAAGCAGATGATAAAGTCGCTGTTATCTCCGAGCATCATCGTTACAATAATCGGTATTATCCTGTTCCTTTGCAACTTCACTCTGCCGAATGTTATTCTTGAAACGGCACAGCACCTTGCAAACATAAATACACCGCTCGCAATGATAATAGCAGGCTCAACTATAGCTACGGTAAAGCTGCTCCCTGCGCTGAAAAAGCCAAGACTTTACTACACCTGCTTTGTAAAGCTGTTTCTGCTTCCTGCACTGCTTACCGTTATCTGCCTTGTGTTTAAGATAGATCAGACCGTAGCGGGCGTAAACATACTCGCTACTGCCTGCCCCGCCGCTGCTATGTGTACAATGTTTGCCCTGCTTTATGACAGGGACGCAGGCTACAGTGCGGAGATATTTGCGGTAAGCACCATACTTTCGATGGTCACACTGCCGCTTACACTGATGTACTATACGGCGCTTGCAGGGATATTTATGTAATTTAAGCATTATTAAAAGGAGCATATCTCATGACAAATATCACAACAGAAAACTGTGCCGCATTGCTTGATATACTCAGGGAGAAGAATCCCCTTGTACATTGCATCACAAACTATGTTACCGCAAACACCGTTGCAAACGGACTTCTTGCGGCAGGCGCATCTCCCGTTATGGCGGACAGCCCGCTTGACGCTGAGGATATAACCGCAAAGGCATCTGCGGTACTGTTCAATATGGGTACGCTCAGCAAGGACAGGCTTCGCGCAATGCTGATTTCCGCACAGAGGGCGGCGGATATGGCAAAGCCGATAGTGCTTGACCCCGTAGGCGCAGGCTCTACAGATAACAGATTACGAAGTACTATGCAGCTTCTGCGCCAGTTCAGATTCGCCGCAGTAAGAGGTAATGCTTCCGAAATATCCGCACTGCTCTCGACAAGCCCCATTACGATGAAGGCGGAAAAGGGTGTGGACAGCGCCGAAACAACACTTGAGTACAAAATATCACTTGCCAAAAAAGCGGCAAAGCGTTACAGCTGTACCGTTATGGTAACGGGCAGTACCGATGTCATAGCAAACGGCGGCAGGGTAGCGCTTGTTTCAAACGGCGTGCCTATGATGAGCAAGATTACCGGCACGGGCTGTCTTGCGTCCGGACTTGTAGCGGCGCTGTGCGGCTGTACAGAGGACAGCTTTGAGGCGGCGGTAACAGCGGCGGCGCTTATCGGAACGATAGGCGAGATTGCAAGCGAAACCGCAAAGGGTACAGGCTCGCTGTATGTCGGTATGCTTGACACGCTGACGAATATTACTCCCGACATTTTCACACAATACGCAAAGATAGAAAATTACACAGGAGAATAATAAGATGGAAGATCTGAATGAGATCCGTGAGTTTTTCGCAAAAGACCGTTTCGCTACGGAAAACGGCGCAGTGATTGAAGCTGTAGGCAAAAATACAGCTACAGTCGGTATGAAGATAGAACCACGTCATCGCAATGCTGCAGGAATAATAATGGGCGGAGCGATTTTCACCCTTGCAGATTTTGCCTTTGCGGTAGCGTCAAACCATGAGAAAATAGGCACTGTATCACTAAACGCAAATATTACGTTTTTAAGAGCCTCCAAAGGCGATAAGCTCATAGCAACGGCTGAATGCGTCCGTGACGGAAGAACGACCTGTTATTATCGTGTTTCGGTCACGGATAATACCGGCGCACTTATAGCCGAGATCACAACAAGCGGATATAAGACAAACTGACTTGAGCAAGAACGCAGGGCAGTTTTCAAAATATAATACTTTTTAGCGGAATATGCTTAACTCCTATTAAATCTTGTTGCCGTCAGCCGTAGATTTTATGCCGTTTCACGCCATTTTTCGACCGTTATACGCCACACTGTTGACAAAAAAACGTGAGTATGGTAAAATGTGTTTGTATTGCAGTGCTGATAAGTACTGTAAATACGGTTATATTTTAGGCTGATCGGATACAGGAGGATTTTATTATGAACAAAACTGCGGCAATACTTATCGAGGTTTTCCTCGGCGGACTTGGTGTACATCGTTTTATGGCAGGTAAGATAGGCACAGGTATTATCTGGCTTCTTACAGGCGGTTGCTTTGGTATAGGCTGGCTGGTAGACCTTATTCAGGTTTGCACAGGCAAGTTCACAAACAAGGACGGCACACCCTGGATAACAGAGCAGTAAACTGAATAAACAAATCCCCGGTTTTCGTATTGAGAACCGGGGATTTTTCAATTCATTCTTATTCTACCGAATAAGCTATCTCTTTTTCCGTAAGATAGTCCTTTACGGCGTTGAAAGCCTTGAGCGTTGAATTTTCATCGTTGATTTTTATTACGGCTTCCGTTTCAAGCCCGTCGATCTTTGTTTTCAGCTCGTCAAAGCTTATCTCGTGATTATCCACAAAATACTTGTCCTCGGAAATTGTGATTTCCATTGCATATTTATCAGGATTACCGGGGTTTCCGCCCTCGGATGAAACATCGCTTGTCTGTGCGTCTGATGAACTTTCCGCTGTATCTGAACTATCCGCACTGCTGACTTTTGCCGATGAATCTGTTACGGAAGAAGTCGTATTCTGCCCGCCGTTTATCATTTTACTGATTTCGGGATATGCAAAATAAATTGCAACGCCGCACACGGCAAGTACCAGTAATACTATAATAAACTTTTTCATATTATACCTCTTTTGATCATTCCGCTTCTATAAAGCTGATATTGTTTTCCGAAAGCTTGGTTTTAAGTTCCTTGTACGCTTTGAGCGAAGAGCCCTCGTCTGCTATCTTTACGGGTAAATTCCTGTCGAGCGACTTTATGCTGTCGACCAGTTCGTCAAGCGTGACCTTTTTGTTGTCGTATATGTATTCGTTGCCCGACACGGTAACATTGATATATTCAAGCTTCTCTACGACCGATACGGCATCAGAGTTATCCGCAACATCAGAGCCCTCGCCGTTGCCGTTTCCTCCGCCCAGACCAAAGCCCTTGCACGCAAAGAATACCACTGCCGCAACAACCACTGCCACCAGCGCTATAATAAGCCCTATAGGTACAGCGCCTTTATTATTGATTCTTTTCATTGAAATTCCTCCGTATTACTCCCTGAATACTGAAACGTCGGTTTCGGAGTAGAACAAATGTTCGTATTCGTTTTTTAACGTGTTTATTATTTTCATAGTGTCGAGATATGCCGAGGTCGTACCGTTCTCGGTAGCGTCATACGAAAATTCTATAAGAATAGTATTATCTGCCTTGTATCCCTGCTCCTTGAACAGCTCCCGAACCTCATCGGTCATTACGCTTATATCGGCTTTGGGTATTTCCTTTACTATCTCTTCACCCTTGGCAAATTTCAGCGTCCAGCCGTTCTCTCCGTTCATATCAAGATGCAGCTTAAGGTTCTTGTTCTCACTGAAATCCATTATTGCGTCAGCGTTATCGCCGCTTCTGTCAACAGCTGAGTTTGCTTCTTCAAGCCGTTTGTCTGCCTGCTCGTTTTTCTTCTGTGCTTCACTGAGAAGCTCGTCTGCCTTGTTGTTTTTCACTTTTGCTTCTTCCAGCTCGGCGCTTACCTGCTGCTGTTTATCTTCAAGATCTTTCTTCAGGTTGTCCGTTTCCAGACTGCTGAAGATTATAAAGAAGAACAGGATAATCATTATAACGTCAAGCAGGGAAGTGAAGTCGAGGTTTATCTGTCGTTTTTTCATTTTTCACTGCTTTCTTTTCCGGTATAATGGCTTTTTACAAGCACATCGATTTTTTCAATTGCTGTTTCGATCGTAGTCTGTAAAAATGAGTTTGCTACTTTGAAAGCAATCGAGAACACAAGTCCCCATGCGGTGGTGTCAAGCGCTAAGAAGAAGTTCGCTTTAAGCTCTTCAGTTGCTCCGCCCGTTATATCAAGCGACAATAACGCAAGCACCGTTCCGAGCATACCCAGCAGAGGAAATATTGATACAAGCGCAATAAAAGCAGAGTAGCAGAAGTTTATCCAGTTGAACGAGGTGTTTTTATAGTCGATCTCGTTGTTTACGCTCATGCTTTTCAGTATTTTTTTTGACCACACCACCGATATGATAAGAAGGGTAAGACACACCGGGAACAAGGCAAATATAAGCGGCGACACGAATGGTCCGAAATTTTTCAATGCGTCTGTTAAAGCTCCCATGATTCTACCTCCGTCTTTCGACAAAATCCGTTAAAATTCTACATAATTATATCACCTGTAAGGTTAAAAGTCAATTGACGGATAATTAAAGGAGGAGGATTATTTCTGCGCCAATCTGCCGCAAAGCTCATCGTAATGATCTCTTACTGCCTGAAAATTTCACCGGAAACAGCCTTGTATTTTTCACTTTTCCACCTTTCTTTTGCTTATATCCGCAATATCACCCCGGCAAAAATATTAATATACGGTTTGTATATATTCCTATTGATTTTTATAAATATCAATGGTATAATTCTTGTAGGAATTTTTGGAAGAAGGTGTTGAAATGCAAAAGAAAGCCGTAAAGGATAACGCCCGTAAAAATGATATACTCAAAGCTGCGTCAAAGTGCTTTATCGCCGACGGTTTTGAGGGCACCTCGATTCGCAGGATAATGGATGAAGCAGGCGCTGAGGTCGGTCTGTTCTACTACTATTTCAAGTCAAAGGACGATATATACAGCGCCTTTATAGAATCGCTTTTCACTGACTACAAACAGAAAATAACCGCTATGACCCAAAACGCAGTCAGAGCGCCGTATACCGCACTTACCGACGCATTCGGGCTTTTCACCGCAGAAGCCGACAGGTTCCGTACAGAATATATGGAAAAAATGCGTGAGAGCACTCTGAGAGATATACGCGACCGCTCGCTTGAGATATCGGTCCCATATATAAAGCGCATAATAGAAGTGCTGATAAGTTACGGCGCAAAGCCGCTTATAAGCACTGATGAGCTTGCGATAATCATGACATATGGCATAGGCAATCTGTTTTTGCGTGATGAAAAAAGCTGGCTTGCCGGCACTCATAGCGAGAGTATGAAAGTAACCGCGCTTATGTTCGGACTGGATCTTGAAAACGTATCGCTTACTCTTCCTCGCTTACCTTGCGAGGGAGAAACCGACGGCATAACGGCTCTGGCGGAATATTGCAGAGATTGCTTTGCAGACTACGACAGCGAACGCATGAAACGTCTTATAAAGAAAAAGATGCAGCTCGGAGAAATATACATCATATCGCACAAAGATAAAACAGTAGGATTTGTTATTTTTTCAAAGAAAAATAAGACGCTTGACTATATTGCGGTCAGCTCCGATTACAGAAACTCAGGCATAGCCTCAAGGCTTATGGTAACCGCTATGGCGCAGTTTGATATCGGCGATGAACTGTCAATAGTCACATTCAGGGATGATCACCCGCAGTCTGACGGTGCAAAACGCCTTTATAGCAAATTCGGATTCGGTAATCCTAAAAACATTGTGGTACAGGGCATACCGCTGACTAAGATAACAGCGATTATTCCCGACAAAGCGTTGACAACAGAATAAAAAAGGCAACAGCGCCCTGCTTTCCGACAGGGCGCTGCTGCTTTACATTTATAAGGAGAAATGTTTTTGGTTATTCCTTTACAGAACCTGAAACAAGATTGCTGTAAATGAACTTCTGCATTGAAAGGAAGATTACCAACGTCGGTATTATACAGATGATAACACCTGCGAAGATGATCTCCCACTGCGAGCCGTAAGGACCGATGAACTTATACAGCGCCGTAGATACGACCTGAAGTCCGTCACTGGGCATATACAGGTTTGCTGTATAGAAGTCGTTGTATATGCTTACAAACTTGATTACAAGTACGGTCGCTATTGCGGGGCGAAGCATGGGGAGGATGATGCTCCAGTAAACCCTCGGATATGAACAGCCGTCAAGTATCGCACTCTCGTCAAGAGATACCGATATATTGTTGAGGAACTGTATGAAGATATAGATTGAAACTATATCCGTACCGATATAAAGTATGATCGGTGCGGCGAGGGTGTCATAAAGACCGAGTGCGTGCACTACCTGGAATACTGTGACCTGCATTGAGATATTGGGCAGGAGTGCGGCAATAAGGAATACATTCTTTATAAGTTTTGTGAACACCATTGTAAAACGCTGTACAACAAAGGCTGTCATTGTACCGGTTATTATCGTACCTGCACATGAGAATACAAGTATTATAGCCGTATTTATAAAGCCTCTCATTACATTGCCCTGAATGAAAGCTGTCTTGAAGTTTTCAAGTTCCACTACTTTAGGAAGCTCGAAAGCTCCGCTTTTAAGGAAGTCCTGGTGGCTTTTCAGCGAACCCAGCAGTACAACTACCAGCGGCACAAGAACCATAAGGCACGCTACAACCAGAACAACATATTTCAGTACGTTTATAAAAATTCTGACGCCGTGCGGTGTTTCCTTGAAACGGTACTTTTCCATATTGAACGAGGTCTGCTCTGCGACTTCGTTTGTTTTGATATTGTCAGTCATGAGTTCACCTACTTTTCTTCTTTGAAGAATATCTTCTGGATTATCGTGATAACTATTATGATAAACAGAAGCACGATAGCCATTGCGGACGCAAGTCCGATCTTCTGATACTGGAAGCCGGTTTCGATAGTCTTGATAACAAATGTTGTAGTTCCCATCTTACCGCCTGTGATGATATACGGAATCTCAAATACGGAAGCCGCACCCTTGATGGCAAGGATAAGCTGTAATGCGATAATCGTTCTGATACTCGGGAAAATTATGTGCCAGAACTTCTGCCATGCGTTAGCGCCGTCAAGGTCAGCCGCCTCATAGATATCCGGAGAAATCGACTGGATAGCACCGATGAACATCAGAATATCAAATCCGATATAACGCCATACCGACGCAAAAACCAGACACCAGTTATTGATAGCACCGTTTGACAGCCACTTTACGGGATCTGCTCCGAAAAGTGAGATTATGGTGTTGAGTGTACCGCCGTCATCGCCTCTGAAAAACCTCTGGAAGATAAGCGCAACTGCAACGCCGTTCATAAGATAAGGGAAAAAGATAACTCCCTTGAACAGTCCTGCGAGCTTGATTTTCGAGCATAACAGAGTTGCAATGAAAAGTGCAAGTCCGAGCTGTATAAACGATCCGACAAAGTAGTACAAGCTGTTTATCAGTGTTGATAAGTACGACATATCGGTGAACAGCGTCTTATAGTTGTTAAATCCAACCCACTGTACATTTACGCCGAGCTGGTCACGCTGCTGGAAGCTGAATATTACCATGTTCACTGCGGGAATGACAGTGAAAAGTATCAGCAGTGCAACGGGTAATGCCAGAAACAGTACAGTTGTCATATATTTCTGACCGGTGTAGCCTTTCAGCCACTGTCCGAGTGTACGTCGTTTCTGAACTGCGGTAACGCCTTGAGTAGCCATAATTCTGTCCTTTCAAGAAATAATTTCTAATTTTAGTAAAAAATTTAATTACTCCCATATAAACCTATACGGAAAGACTTTCGCCTTTCCGTACAGGTTTGTGTGTTTGGAGTATCTATGAAGAAAATACGATAGCGTTAATTAGCCGTTATTCTTGATATAAGCAGCGAGCTCTTCATTTGCATCTCTTGTAGCTGCCCATTTCTGATTAACGGAGTCTGCGATAGCCTTAAAGCCGTCATCACCCTTGCCTGCGAATGCTGCTTCTGCGAGCTGGAGCTTGAAGTTAGCTGAGTCGCCGTCCCAGATACCTATTTCCGAATCCTTGTCGATAGCGTTGAATACGCCTGTCAGACCATCGGGAGCTGCATTTGCTGTGAAGAATTCGCAACCGTCAAATGCTGAGAGGTAGTCGGGGAGCTTGCTGCCTTCAAGAGTATTGATACCGCCTTCAGCCTCTGAGAAGCCTGATTCAGCGATGAACCATTCGATATACTTCTTGCCGAGTTCCTTCTTGTCGTCGGAAGTGTTCTTGTTTATGCCCATGCAGTAGTCTGCTGCGTACTGTGCGTACTGCTTGCCGTCCTTAGAGAAGGGAGCGGGCATATAACCGATGTTTTCGGGATCAAGACCGTTGTCCTTAGCAACCTGCTGTAACTGTGAAACTGCCCATGAGCCCATTGTCATTGTAGCAACTTCGCCGTTAGCGATCATAAGCTTTGAACCTTCCCAGTCAGAACTCATCGGGTCGCCCTCAATAAGAGAAGAATCTGAATATATATCATACATCAGCTTGAATACGTTGTAGTAAGGCTGACCCTCCTTGAAGAAGTCCTCCTTGTTTACGATGAGGTTTGTTTCAAAATCAGGATCACCTGATGAAGGAACAACAAGGCTTGACCACTGTGCAGCCGTCCAGCTTGCTTCCTTGAAGTTTGTATAATAAGGAATAACCTCGGGGAACTTTTCCTTGATCTTCTTTAAGTCAGCGATAAATTCATCGGCTGTCTTGGGCATTTCTGTAATGCCTGCTTCTGTCCATACCTTCTTGTTGTAGCAGATACCGCCGCTTACTGTGCCTAAGTGTGCAAGGCCGTAAACTGTACCTTCATACATCTTCTGATCTGCCCACTTGTACTTATCCTTAAGCTCATCGTACTTGCCGAGAGGTTCAAAGAAGTTTGGAAGATCTGCGAGCTTTACTGTATCGGGGATCATCAGAACGTCGCCGTATTCCTTTGTGCTCATCATTGTAGAAACATCACCGGCATAGTCCTTGAATGACTGATATTCAACCGTGCAGTTGTACTTTTCTTCAAAAGCGTCTGTCATTTTGTCAAGCGAGCCGTCATCCTTGCGGTCTGTACGGTGTGTCAGAACCTTAAGAGTGATCTTGTCGCCGGAGGGAGCCGTTGAAGAAGCGTTGTCTGCTGTTGTAGAATCGTTCTTGCTCTCATCGGCCTTTGACGATGTAGATGATGCGTCGCCTGTTGATGATGTTGTGTTGTTACTGTTGCAGGCTGCCAGCGATACTACTGTGCTTGCTGCAAGGATACCTGCGAGTATCTTCTTTGCTTTCATGTGATAATTTCCTTTCTGGTCGGACGGTGCTTAGCCACCGTTCCTTAGTTGATAATTGATGAATTTAGCTTATGTTTATTAAGCTGTTTCCGCTTGCTTAATTCACTTAAGATTATACAACGTTTTAGCTAAAAGTCAATAAGCCTATAGGAAATTCAGCTAAAACACATAAATAATAATTGCTTATTATGTGCATTAAAAACAAAATTCACGCTAACTTAACAGCGTTACACAATTTTATTAAGTAAGTATCGGTGTAACATGTTTTCACGCTTACAAATTTTGTTTAACTAAAATTAATTTACGTTAGGTTACATATATTTCACACTGTTTTTAGTTGTTTTTGAACGCCGTTAAATTCACTCGTAAATATGATAACTCAAAAATTCGCGGCTATTCATTAAAAATAAAGGAGATAAAGTTGCGGGTGTGGGGGAAGTGTGGTATAATTAATTTATAATTTTCGTAAAAAGTCTGTTTTTTCAAAAAAGTGCTTGTTCTCAATCCCTATCCCCAAACCCC
>OLYC01000297.1_pt1 | contig 43699 bp, 44 predicted proteins | sample 1674271 | NCBI WGS metagenome assembly OLYC01 (sample SAMEA103958154, study PRJEB25191) | human gut metagenome
TCAAGGGCGCAAAAACCATAGCGCGGTAAACCCCGCGCCTGAAAAAGGTATGGAACAGGCAGATCAGGCGGAACGCCGAAGCTGTTTGGCAGAACGGTAGGAGTGAGAACCATGCAGAACGGCGGCCAGCGCGACCGCTAAAGCGGAGATGTGGGCCAGCGTATTGAGGTTTGCCGCGCTGGCGCCGTTGCGCACCCACAGCCGTTCCTGTCCAGACGCCTTAAAGCGGGAATTGTAACGCTCACACTCTGTACGCAAGGCGTATGTTCTCTTGAAACAGAGGCAGCTGCGGTCAATGGAAAGCCTGTAATCCGTGGGGACGATCCTGTATTTAACGCAACCCCTGTTTTTCTTCCCGTTATTCCAGTTTTTGTGGTTACAAGGGCAAACATCGGTTTTGGACTGACGGAATGGGCAGCAGAATTTCTGCCGGGTACGATTATTGTCGGTGGTTTTGCCATCTTTGTGCATAGCCAGTCCAGCATCACAGATCAAGTTACCTGCCGGAAGAGCTTTGCTCTTGGAATTGCGTTTTTTGAGGGGGATAAAAGCTTCCCCATCATAGACCGATTTCACGGTGTTGTAGATGCTTTTCGCGTCGTAGCCCTTATCCGCGAGAAAGGAACATCCCTGCAAAGGGAGGATCTGGTTGGCTGCGGCGAGGATGTCAACGGCAACTGTGGAATCCATGATGTTGGCTTGGGTGGTCAGCTCGTAGAGCGGCAGCCCGGAGATGCAGTCCACCAGCACATGGCTTTTATAACCCCAGTAGAACTCATACCGCCGCTCATTGTGCTGGTTGGAGGCCGAGTGGACGCCCAAGGCGCAGTCCGGGTCGCTTTTCGGGTGGTTTTCCTTGGAGAACTTGCTTTTTGCAAAGGATTTTGGGTTGTTCTGCTTTGTGTTTGCCATGACGGGTGTGGAGTCCAGACCAATAAATGAGGCGTCCACGATCCCTAATTCGTACAGCTGCCGCACCAGGTCGGCCATGACCGCTTTCAATGCACCTTTGTCCAACTGCCGTACCGTAGTGTCAGTCATCCTGCTTCTCCACAGAGTCCACTACGATAGTGTCCACGTCCTCCAGGTTTTTGAGGCAGATAGCTCGGAACTTATCGGTTGCCTTCAGCGCTGCCTCTTCTGCGTTCGGCGCAGAAACCACAAACTGACGCTCTTTCAGCTTGGTAACAAAGGCGCCAAGCTTGACCTTGTATTTCGCCATTGTCAATCCTCCTTTTCGTATGTTTATTTCTCTACAGGCATACAATTTCCTTGAATATACCCTTATGACGAGACTATAAATGATTTCCTCATTCGAGCAGTGAAAGAAACCATGGAACGAGACCAACAGAAATAAAGGAGAAAGCTTATGCCGGCATCGGAAGCGATGAAGAGAGCAATCAAGAAGTATGAGAAGGAAAAAGTAGACCGGCTTATATTTCGAGTACCAAAGGGCCAGGGAGAAATCATCATGCAGCATGCACGTGAGCAAGGAGAATCTACCAATGCTTTCGTCGTTCGTGCCGTAAAGGAAGCGATGGAACGGGATCGGCAGAAGCGATAGAGAAGGAGGAAGCATATGCCAAGAACGCCAGCGATGGATCGGGCGATCCGCAAATATGAAGCTGAAAAATTGGATCATATATTGATTCGTGTGCCGAAAGGAGACAAGGAAAAGATTCAAGCATAACGATCGGTGCGAAAAGGTGCGTGTCTATGAAGCAGACTTTTTGCCAAGTGAATAAAGCCATCACCGCGGTGGCGGCGGCGCTGCTGCTGGCGGTGACGCTGGCACGGGCCGTCTGGGCCGTGCCGGTGCTGGATTTGGACGGGACGTACACGCTGCGGCTGGACTGCCGGTATGAGGGCAAGGCCCTGTCCGGCGTGTCGGCGAGGCTTTTCCGGGTGGCTGACGCGGACGTCCGAGGCGGCTATACGCCCACGGAGGACTTTTCCGCCAGCGGTGTGACGCTGACGGGACTGGACAGCGCCGGGCAGTGGCGGGAGGCGGCGCAGGCCCTGAGCGTCTGGGCAAAGCAGCAGGCACTGACGCCCCTGACCAGCCAGACCTCCGGCGGCGACGGAGCCGCCGTGTTTCCGGCCCTGAAGGCGGGGCTGTATCTGGTGGAGCTGGAGCCGCTGCGGAGAGCGGGCGGGGTGTATACCTTCACGCCGCTGCTGGCGGCCGTCCCGACCCTGAACAGCGACGGCGACGGCTGGGAGGACGAAACGGCGGTGCTGCCCAAGGTGGCATTTGAGAGGGACGGCAAGCCCTCAGAGCCGGACAGCGAGCCGGATACGCCGACGCCTGCGGAGCCGGGGGATCGCCTGCCCCAGGCGGGACAGCTGAAATGGCCGGCGCCGGTGCTGGCGGTGAGCGGCATGGCGCTGTTCACCGTAGGCCTGCGGCTGACCCGGAGGAACCGCCATGAGTAGGCGGCTGGGCTGTATCTGTACGGCGCTGGGCGTGCTGTGTATTCTGGCTGCGGCGGCGCTGGCGATCCATAATCGCTGGCAGGACCGTGCGGCGGAGGAGACGGCGCGGCAGACGCTGGAGCAGCTGGCGGAAACCATTCTGGCGGAGGAAGCGCCGGGAGACCCCGACGGCGGCGTCACCGTGGAGGGCAGGCGGTATCTGGGCTTTCTCTCGCTGCCAACGCTGGAGCGGGAGCTGCCGGTGCTGCTGGACTGGGACATGGAGGGCCTGAAGGGCTCGCCTGCCCGCTATGCCGGATCTTTCGGCGGCGGAGGACTGGTCATCGGCGCCCATAACTATGACCGTCACTTTGGCGGCCTGAGCCGCCTGCGAAGCGGCGACGCCGTGTACCTGACCGACGGCGCGGGAACGGTGCACCGCTATGTGGTGGAGCGTGTGGAGACGCTGGCTCCGGAGGATGTGGCGGAGATGACCGACACCCAATGGGACTTGACGCTGTTCACCTGCACCTACGGCGGCCAGAGCCGTGTGACGGTACGGTGCACCGCGGCAGGAGCCGATGGCGACGGTTGAAAAGTGTTTGGATATCCGGCCGCACACAAATTTGCGCCGCCATGCAGCTTGACCCAAACCGCACAAAAAATCCTCGTAACCTGCAAGGTTACGAGGATTTTTTTCTGTTTGCTTTCCGGCAGACTTTGTAAGCGGCGTGTTAGTATTATACTAAGGATACAAAGCAGCTGAGACTCTTTTTCTCCCGGATGACCTCCTCGTCCTTTTTGTCGATCCGGTGGATCAGCCGTTCCGTTGCCAGCTGCCCCATCTGCTCAAGGGGCTGCTCGATGGTGGAAATGGCCGGAGTGATCATCATTCCGCCCATGTCCCGCTCACTGTAGCCCGCTATGGTGAAATTGGAGGAAATGGCAAGGCCGCTCCGGTAATAGCTGATGGAAACGATGTTCATGATGACCGCCTCCGCCACAAAGACCGCCGTGGGGACGGTTTGGCCTTCCGCGTAGATCCTGCCCAGAATGTCGGTCACCTCCTGCAGGCGGCGCAGCACGTCCTCCTGCTGATAGCCGCTGTTCAGCGTCACCTCCACGCAATGCCGGTCGTCCTTGAAATGCTCCCGGCACAGCTCCTTCGCGGCACAGACGCGGATCTCCGGGGTGTTGTTGGGGTTGCGGTGCCTGCGCTTTAAGATCACGATCCGCTCAAAGCCCTGATCGATCAGATGCTTTATGATGCGGCGCGTGCCGTCCGTGTGGTTGATGGCCACGGAGTCGATATCAACATCCCGCGGCACACGGTCGACCAGAACCACCGGCAGCTCCTCCTGATCCAGCTTCTGATAAAATTCCGCATTATAGCCGCTTGCCACCAGAAGGCCGTCGATCCGCTGATCCAGAAGATCATATACCATGGCGCGTTCCTTTTCGGGGTCCTTTTCACTGTTGGTCACAATGATTTTTTTCCCGTTTCTGGCGCACGCCTCGCAGATGCTTGCCAATAGGCGGGGCGTCTGGCTGTCCATCACATTGGACATTACAAAGCCGATCAGACCGCTTTTTTTGGTCTTCAGCCCGTTCGCCATCCGGTTGGGGCGGTACCCGGTTTCGGAAATAACGGCGGCGATCCGCAGCCGTGTTTCCTCGGACATGTACTCATATTTTTCGTTCAAATATCTTGAAATCGTTGTTTTAGAAACACCGGCCGCCTCTGCGATATCCTGAATTGTCAGCGGTTTATGGGCCATAGTATGCTTCCTCCTGCAATGCCGGAATTACGCAGCGGAGACACAGCGCAACCGTTTCATTTAGTTTACGAAACTATTTATTACCAATATACCGATATCGACACGAGAAGTCAATATTACTGCATTATTTTTTGATTTCAACGGAAAACACGCGCATTCCGTGATCTTCATACGGGAGCCGTTATTCCGCGAAAATTCGCTGGAGCCGCCTGACGGCCTCCTGAATATCCTCCAAGGAGGCGGCAAAGGAAAAGCGGATGCATTTTTCTCCTCCCGCGCCGTATACCTCGCCGGGAACGGCCAGAATATGCGCCTCCTTCAGCATGTAGTCCGCCAGCTCAAAGGCGTTCATGCCCTTGTAGTCCGCCTTGAAGAACATGTAGAAGGTGCCCTCCGGCTTGGGGCAGGTGACGCAGGGGATCGCGTTGAGCCCCTCATACAGATAATCCCGCCGTTTTTGATACTCGCCGCGCATGTACTCCACATAATCCTTGCAGTCGTAGGCAGTGATGGCGGCGTATTGGCTGATGGAGCTGGCGGTGGTCACGGTGCTCTCCTGCATTTTCATCATGGCGCGGGTCAGCTCCGCCGGGGCGGCGGAATACCCGAAGCGGAAGCCCATCATGGCGTGGCTCTTGGACAGGCCGTTCAGCGTAATGACGCGATCCTTCACCCGCTCAATGGCGCCGATGCTGTAATGCCGCCGTCCGTCGAAGATCAGCCGCTCATAGATCTCGTCAGAGACCACAAGAATGTCATGAGCCAGAGCGAAGTCCGCGACGGCTTCCACCTCCTCCTTTGACATGACGTGTCCGGTGGGATTGCTGGGGTTGCAGAGAATGAGCATTTTCGTTTTGCCGGTGACGTACTGCTCCAGAAGCTCCCGCGTTACCACGAAGTTGTTTTCGATGGAAAGGGGAACGGAAACGCAGTTGGCGCCGGTCATTCTCACAATGTCATTGTAGGTCATCCAGGTCGGCTCAAGGAGCATGGCGTCATCGCCCTCGTCCAGAAAGGCCATGGCCGCCTGAAAGAACGCCAGCTTGCCGCTGGGGGTCACGATGATGTCGGTGGCGGGATCGACCGTGATGCCGTTTTCTTCAAGGAGCTTCCGGGCGATCCGCTCCCGCACCTCCATCGTACCGGCGGCCGGCGTGTACCGGGTCATGTTCTTCTCGATGGCCTCGATGGCGGCCTGCTTCACGGCATCGGGACAGTTGAAGTTCGGCTCGCCGATGGTGAACAGCAGAACGTCCTCGCCCCGGCGCTTCATCTCCTTGCCCCGGTTCATCAGCTTTACCGTGGGGGAGCCCTGACAGCGCTTCATTCGATTGCTTTCAAAATCTCTCATTTCTGACCTCCTTGCCGGGCTTCACGAACGACCAGTTCCTTCAGCACCGCGTACCGATCCTTCGGCGCGTCATTCCTGTATACTTCCTTCAGCCCCAGAGACGACAGCCAGAGCAGCTTGTCTGCCGCGGCCTGCGCCATGATGCCGTTGAGCCCGTCCTCACGGAGCATGTCGGCAACGGCGGCCACCTCCTCGCCCCGGCGCTGCGCAAAGATGGCGTTGGTGGTGATGAAAAGGCTCAGATGCTCGTCAAAGGGCCGGGCATCGAAATAGGCGGCGATGGATGCGGCCATCTCGTCGGTGATGCCGTAGTGCTCCGCCGCCTGAAAGCACTCCATCAGGACGGCCTCGTAGCCCTTCATGAAAATGCTGCGCACCGACTTTAACGCGCAGGCCTTGCCCACCGCGTCGCCTAAGTAGTGGGCGTTCATGCCATAGCCTTTGAGGGTGTCCACCACCTCTTTCGCGCGCTTTCCGGAAAAATTGATCTCGGCGCGGTACTTTACCTGATTCACGGAGGACATGGTGGTTCCGTCCACCACGTCGATCCCCTCCAGCAGCGCTTCGATCTCCTTTTTCACCCGGGGGACTGCGGAGTTCAGCTCGATATAGATCTGTCCGGACCGCAGAAAGGGCTTCGCGGACGCGGCGGTCTTATACGCGCTGGCCGCTGTGGTGACGGCCATTACCATGCCGGCGTCCCGGATAAGCTCCCCCATGCCGGAAACCACCTGAATGCCGATCTCCTGACACTGCTCCACGCGCTGCGCAAATTCCGGGCGGCCTACCATAATGTCATAGCCCTTTACCTGAGCGCCGTTGGCAATGAGCCCCTCGGAATAGAAGTAGCCTACCGAGCCCAAGCCGATAACTGCCAGAACCATGATGATTCTCCTTTCCCGATAAGTCGAAAGGGGGGTGGGCGCTTTTTGCGCCCACCCCCTCCTGTGATCATGATGCGGCGACGATGCTGGGCAGCCATGTCGTAAAGAACGGACAGAACGTGAACAGCAGCACGCACAGAAGCTCCACCACCACGTAGGGCAAAACGCCCTTGACAACGTCATTGAATGGTGTCTTGGTAACGGAGCAGACCGTGAACAGGTTGATGCCGTAGGGCGGCGTGATGAAGCCCACGATCAGGTTCACGCAGAAGACAACGCCCAGATGCAGCGGATCCAGCCCCAGATTTGTGCCGATGGGGATCAGGATCGGCGCCAGGATCACCACAGAGGTCAGCGTATCCATCAGTGCGCCCACCAGCAGCAGGATCAGGAACAGGGCCAGCAGATAGAGGAACTGGCTGCCGTTGATAAGCGGAACGATGGCCGACACCAGCTTGGCGGGCAGCTGCGTCGCGTTGAGCAGCCAGGTGAAGCCGGCTGCCGCACCCATGATGAACATGACCATGGCGCTGGTCTCGACGGTCTGCGCGAGACAGTGAAGCAGGCTCTTGAGATTCAGCTCTTTGTAGAGGAAGCCGAGGATCAGGGACATCACGCAGGCCAGCGCGGCGGCCTCTGTGGTGGTGACGAAGCCGCCGTAAATGCCGCCAAGCACCACAACGGGGATCAGCAGCACGCCGAAGGCGTTTACGGTAGCCTTCAAAAACTCCTTAAACGCATGCTTTTCCTTCCGGACGGGGATGTTGTATTTTCTCGCCTGAAAATACACTGTCACGCAGAGAGTCAGCGAGATAACGAGGCCGGGGATCAGCGCGCCCGCGAACATCTTGGTGATGCTGGTGCCCATTGTGCTGGCATACACGATCATGGCGATGCTGGGCGGGATGATGGGGCCCAGAGAGCCGCCTGCGGCGATCAGGCCGTTTGCCATTTTTTCGGGGTAGCCGCTCTGCACCATGGGCAGATACAGAATGCCGCCGATGGCGCAGACGGTGGCGGGGCCGGAGCCGGTCAGTGCGGCAAAGATCGTGCACGTCACAACGGCCACGATGCCCAGACTGCCCCGGATGCCGCCCAGCAGCATGCCGACCCAATCCACCAGCCGCTTGGAGATACCGCCCTTTTCCATCAGGTATCCGGCCAGCGTGAACAGCGGCACCGCCAGACAGGCAACGCTGTCAAGTCCCGCATAGCACCGCTGGGCCACCAGGATCAGAGGCCGCGCGTCGGTGACGATCAGGTAGCCCGCAACGGTGGTGATGATGGAAAACGCGATGGGCATACCAAGGAAGAACAATACGAACAAAACAACAACGATCATTCCGCCTCACCCTCCTTCCCGGCGTCCACATTTTTGGCGGGAGACGGCGCCTTGCACTCCGCCAGCGATTCGATGGCGTTGACAAGCGACTGCACGGAAATGCCGAAGCCGCCCACAGGGATCGCCATGTACACGTAAGCGTAGCTGAGCTTTAGCGCCGCGCTTGTCTGGTTCCATGTGTTGTTCATCAGCTGAAGGCCGAAGTATAGCAGAATGACGCCGATGGCAGCGCCCACCAGATCAAAAAGAAACTGCTTGCCAAGGTTCACCTTGTGGGGGAACAGGCTGTCCAGCATTTTAATCGCCGCGTGGCCCCGTACTCCGGTGACCACCACCGCGCCCATCGAACTGGCCCATACGAACATGAACCGGGCCAGCTCCTCGCTCCATGAGAGCGAGTTATTCATCACGTAGCGGTAAAAGAACTGGACGGACATGATGATCAGGATACCGGCCACCATGACCATCGCGCCGCAGCGATAAATGTCCATGATAATTTTCTTGATTTTTTCCAATTGTCGCATTACATATGATACCCCCTTCTGATAGGATCGAAGGATGAGCGCCTGCTATACGAGAGAAGGTGTGACGGCGAGGCAATGACGTTCCGTCACACCTTCTGAAGCGTTCATCTCAGGAACACGCTGTGGAGATAAGCGAGGAGGTTATTCGGAAATGGCCTTGGCGGCGTTCACGATGGGATCAAAGACCTCCGCGCCGAAGTAGTCGCGATAGTGCTCATACACCGTCTCGGCGGCAGCCTTGAAGCTCTCCAGATCGGGGGTGTTCACCTCGCAGCCGTAGTCCTTCATGCTCTGCAGCATATCGGCCTCGCAGGCGTCCAGGAACGCGATCTGCTCCTGCGCGGCCTCGGTGGCAGCCTTGGAGAAGATCTCCTTCTCGGCGTCGTTCAGCTCGTCCCACAGGTACGTGGACATGCACATCAGGCTGGTGGCGTACTGGTGGCCGGTAAGGCTGATGTACTTGCAGATCTCATAGTAGCCGTCGGAGTAGATGGAGTTGATGGGGATCTCAACAGCGTCCAGCGCACCCTGCTGAACAGCGGTGAAGCAGTCGGACCATGCCATGGGAGTGGGGTTGGCACCGAAGGCCTGGAAGATGGCGAGGGGCATCTCACTCTCCATGGTGCGCATCTTGACGCCGCGGAGATCGCTGACCGTGTTGTAGGGGTGATCGTTGTTGACGGAGTGCCGCAGGCCGCATTCGCCGCGGGAAAGGACGACGCAGTTGTTCTGCTCCTTCAGCTGCGCGTCAAGATCGTCCAGCAGGTCGCTGTTGGTAAAGAACTCGTTGGCAGCGTAGCGGTCGCTGAACAGGTAGGGGAGCTCAAGGATCATGAATTCCTCGATAAACTGGCACAGCGTGGAGTTGGTCAGGATCGCCATGTCGATGGTGCCCAGACTCATGCCCTCCAGCATGTCGCGCTCGCCGCCAAGACCGGAGGAGCCCACGATCTCGATCTTGATCTTACCGTCGGAGTAGGTGGCCACCTTGTCGGCAAACAGTGTGGCGAACTTCTGATACTTGTCGCTCTCCGCCACACCACTGACGTGGCCGATCTGAATGGTTCTCTCGCTGATGCCGGAAAGATCCTCGGCGCCGTTACCGTCGCCGCCGTTTGCGGCGGGCTTGCTTCCGCAGCCGGAAAGCAGCCCGAAAGCCATTACGAGTGCAAGAAAAAACGCCAACATTCTCTTTTTCATTTTTCTATCTCCTATACCAAATTTGTTGTTTATAAACTCCAGCGCCGCTGGATTTTATCTGCGGTTTGTCCGGCGCGTCAGTAGGACATGGGGCGGAAGCCGTCCGCGCCGAATTTGAAGCTCAGGAACTTCTGCGCAAGCCCCTCGCTGGTCTTTACGATGAAATGCTCCACCGTTTTGTAGGATTTTTCGCCCTCGAAGGAGTGGGTCGCGACCAGATGGATCAGCTCCTTCGGCAGACCGTGCTTGGCGGCGATGATGGCCCCGGCCAGAGGATGCCGCAGATAGCGGCCGTTTTCGGTAATGTAGGGCTTGCCGTTGTCATCCACCGCGTACTCGGTGAACTTGCCCAGATCGTGCAGGAGCGCACCGGCCAGCACGTAGTCCATGTTGAAGTCGATGTACGTGCCGTAATGCTCCTTCAGGTATGTCCCGATCATCAGCGAGAGCCGGATGCTGTCCTGCAAATGCCGGATCTGGGTAGCGGGGGAGTCCACAAATTCCGCCACGGCGCTGGGACAGCGCTCGATGGTGTCCTCCGTCCAGCCGCCCAGCTCCGCCGCGTCGGCAAAGGCTTCAAAGCTTTTCTGCCGCAGCGCTTCGTCCTTGATGAGCTTGGCTTCGGGGAAAAACGTGTAAAACTTTTTTTCGCTAAGCATGTATGACCTCCTTTTCCGGGGCTTCGATCAATTCACCGTTTTCGTCAAACCGGAGCGCAAAGGGCTGCGAGAGGATATCGAAGGCGGGGGTGTTTTCGACCTCCGGCAGCATGGCTTCGCTGACCAAAATGGTGCCGATCTCCAATGTGTTTTTGATGCGGACGATCCGTACATTCTCCAGATCGGTACGGCAGCAGGTCTTGATGGCGGCCTTGATGGCCGCTTCGTCGTTGGGCATGATGAGCGGGGTAAAGCTGTTCTGGAGCAGCGTAGAGGTCAGGCTGTTCACGTAGATCTTTCCGTAATCGATCTGTTCGTAGAGCCTTCTCGTAATGAAATCCGCCTGTCCCATGCCTGCCGCCGCGCCGTGTGTCTCCGGGGTGAGATCCCGCATGACGATGCGGGTGGGCGGCGTCCGGTCGGACGTCTTATAGGGGGAGGTGAACCGGCACATGACGTTGGGATCGGCGCCCGTTCCGCTGATGTTTTTGCCGATCTCGTCAACGATGAGCACGTCCAGCCTGTCCAGAAGGATCTGGGGCATATACTGCCGTGCGCGCTCCAGAAGCTTCGGCTCCTCCGCCGCCACCTGATCCGCGGGGATGCAGTGGATCTCGGCGGTTCTGTCGTAGGGGTTCTCCAGAATGGCGACACCGAAAATGATGGGAAGCTTCCGGAAAACCACGCGGCTCATGACCTGTAATCTGCTGCTGAAGCCGTCCAGTCCCTTCTGGTGGCAGTATTCCGCGCCCTTCTGCTTGCCGAGACCGATAACAGACATTTTGGTGATGCCGCTTTCAATGGGGCCGCTGAAGGCAGGGTGGGGCTTTACGCGGTTGACGATAATGACGGCGTCCGCTTGAAGCAAATGGGACGCCACCCAGACGGGATCGCCGTTTTCGGAGTCGCCGATGTGGGAGACCTCCATGGCGGAAAGGATCGGCGCACCCATGGCGGCCTCGTTGACGCCGAAGGTATCCAGAATTTCCGCCTGTCCCTCCGCTGTGGCGCCGCCGTGGCTTCCCATGGCCGGCATGATGAAGGGGTGGGCCTGCCGCTCCTTCACAATGTCCACCAGCTCCTTCACCATCACGGCGAGGTTGGCGATCTGCCGGCTTCCCACGGCGATCACCACCCGGCTGCCGGGCTTGATGGTGCCGTAGAGCTGCCGCTCCTCCATGCTGTGACGGATCTCAGCGCCGACATCGGTCACCTCCCGGCTGCTGAAATGCTGCCGGACGCGCAGAAAGCGGGGAATGGTCACGCCGCCGATAACGCTGTCGATGGCATGCATATTGTCGAAATTCGGCATGATAGCACCCTCTTTTCCTTACTGCTCCTTGGGGAATTCGTCGCGGTAGTCGCAGGCGCCCTTGAAGGGGAATTTCCGCTCGAAGAACTTATAGGGGCGCTGGGCCAGCTTGTCCATGTCGATATCAATGCCGAGACCGGGCGCGGTAGGCAGCTCCACGAAGCCGTTCTTCACCTCAAAGGGCGTCACGGCGATCTCGCGGGAGGCCTCGTCCACCGTCAGGAACATCTCGCCGATCAGGAAGTTGGGGATCGCCGCCGAGAGGTGGATCATTGCCGCCAGACCCACCACATTGCTGTTGAAGTTGTGGGGGCTGACCAGTACGCTGTGAGGCTCCGCCATGGCGGCGATCTCCCGCATGCCGATGATACCGCTGACGCAGATATCGGGATTAATGATCTCCGCGGCGTGCTTTTCAAACAGGGGAACGAAGTCCTCCTTGCTGTACAGGGTCTCGCCGGTGACTACCGGGGCCTTGATGCCCTTCTTCGCCTCCACGATAAGATCCAGGTTGTCGGCCAGACAGGGTTCCTCAACCCAGAAGGGATTGTATTCCTGAATCCGCTCGGAGAAGTGGGCGGCGTGCCACGGGGAGAGTCTGCGGTGTACCTCCACCAGCAGATCCACGTCGGGGCCGACGGCCTCGCGCACCGCCTTGACGCAGTCCACTGCGTAGTCCTCCTGCGCCTGGGTGATGTAGTTGCGCCAGTAGCCCTGGAAGGGATCCCATTTCATGGCGGTGAAGCCCTTGGCCTTCACCGCCAGCGCGCGCTCCACCGTCTCGTCGATATTTTTTGCGCCGCCCCACCAGCCGTTGGCGTACAGGCGGATCTTCTCACGGCAGGGGCCGCCCAGCAGGTTATAGACGGGCTGCCCGCACACCTTGCCGGCAATGTCCCACATGGCCAACTCGATGGCGCTCCACGCGGCGAAGAAATCGCAGCTGCTGCGGCGGATGGCGAAGTCGTCAAACATTGCCGTGGCCGAGTGCTTGATCTCAAAGGGACTGCGGCCGATCATATAGGGGGCCATGGCCTCAATATAGATCTGCACCGCCTTTTCCTTGCCCTGCACCACATAGGCCTCGCCCCAGCCATAGACGCCCTCGTCGGTGTCCACGCGGCAGAGCATCAGGTTCTTCGGGCCCGCGAAAAACGGATACGGGGTTACTTTTGTGATCTTCATAACAGCGTTCCTCCCATCAATTAGTTTACATCGGCCTCTTCTCTGAGATTGAGCCGCTCGTAGTTTGCGCGGAACATTTCAAATGTAGTGGTCTCACCCTTCAGAATACGTTGCAGCAGGAGCTCCTCGTTGGCCTCCCGCTGTTCCGCCACCTTGAGGACGTCCTTCGCCATCTCGCGGGGAACCACCACAACGCTGTCGTCATCGCCGAATACCAGATCGCCCGGCTTTACCTGCACGCCGCCGATTACAATGGGGTGATTGATCCGGCCGGGGCAGAGCTTGGTGGTGGCCTTGATGCAGACGTTTCTGGAAAATACGGGGAATTGCAGCTTCCGGATCAGAACCGTGTCGCGGCAGGCGCCCTCGATCACGAGTCCGGCTGCGCCGCGGGATTTCAGCGACGCGGCCATCATGCCGCCGAACATGCCGCCGCCCTCGTCAAAATCGCCGTTTGTGACCATCAGCACATCGCCGGGGCCAGCCATTGAGATGGCCTTGTGCAGCATCACGTTGTCGCCGATGCCGCACTGTACCGTCATCGCCGTGCCGCACATCCGGATTCCCGGCCAGACCGCCTTGATGCGGGAGCTCAACGCGCCGTCCTTGTTGGGCATGGACTCGTTGATCGACGCGCTCTCCTCCAGCTTGGCGTAGCGCTGAACGATATCCTCCGGCGTTTTCTTGTAGGATTTGATCACATCATATACAGGCATACATTGTCTCCTTCCCAGAGTTTAATAAATCGGTTTCGTAAAACGGTTTAGTATCCTGTTTTTTATAATAAGGAAATCGTTCCCTCTTGTCAACCGGTTTCTAAACCTTTCTGCGCCAAAGTTTTGCGCAACTTTTTGTGCAAATCCAACAAGCACGCCCCTGTGCTCCTGCAATAATTTGCCTTTTTGCGCAGGATTTCATGTTGCTTCCGGCCCTGACTGAAGCAGACAGTAAAAAGCCGCCGCTGCGTACCACAGGTACGCAGCGGCGGCAGCTTTGTTATCGGCAGTTTACTTGAGTCCGGCCTGCTCCAGCAGCCCGGGAACCTTGGATTCCCAGCCCAGAGACAGGCTTTTTTCTACCCTTCCGTGTCCACTTTTATAATAGCATCAATGTAAACAATGTCACATCCTGAATGATTTCCTGTCGGTAGATAGCGGCCAGCCCCTTTCTGGTTGGTTTTCTCTCAAGTCAATTTTACCAAAAAGGGGCTCCGCTTTCTATATCATATGAGTGATTTCCGGTTTCAGCCATGGCCGGGAACCATTGCAATTACTACTCTTTTGGAGTTTTGCTCATGGCTGTATTTACAAGAGAAAGGAGAGGGTCACATTTGAAAATCGGTTACATCCGCATATCCACCACCGACCAGAACACAGCGCGGCAGGAGCTACTGATGGAGCAACTGGGTGTGGATGAGGTTTATATCGACCGTATGAGCGGGAAGAACACCAATCGCCCGGAATTGCAGAAGATGATGGAATACGTCCGGCGGGGCGACACGGTGATCGTGGAGTCCATCAGCCGCTTTGCCCGCAACACCCGTGATCTGCTGGAGATGGTGGAGAAGCTGTCTGCCAAGGGCGTGGAGTTCGTCAGCAAAAAGGAGGCCATCGACACCACCACACCTACCGGCAAGTTCATGCTGACGGTGTTCGGCGCTGTGGCGGAGTTGGAGCGAGAGTATATTCTCCAGCGCCAGCGGGAGGGCATCGCCATTGCCAAGGCCAACGGCGTCTACAAAGGCCGCAAGCCTATTCAACCGCCGGAGTTTGAGAAGGTCATGACCAGATGGCAGCGCCGAGAGATTACTGCCGACGAGGCCATGCGGCAGATGGGGATGAGTAAGAGTACTTTTTATCGGAGGGCAAAAGGACAACCACCTCTGCCTTGAAACTATTCTTGTCCTTTGCTATATAGGACTCTTTTTGCAGAGAGTTTTCGCTTCTGCATGTGAACAAAAGTGAACATTCACCTAACGGGGTGAATTTTGAGTGAATTTTCACTTCTTGCCATTGAAAAAGTGAAAAAACGGAGTATAATAAGGGCAAGACGATTGGGAGGTGCCGAATATGCAGTACGAAAATGAGCGCGTGGAATATAAGTCCCAGATGATTGACGACATTTACAAGGAAGTCATTGCCTTCGCCAACACGGATGGCGGTGTGATCTACATCGGTATCGACGATCAGGGCAATGTAATTGGCATCGATAATGTGGATGAAACCTACACCCGGCTGACCAATGGCATTCGGGATGCCATCGCGCCGGATGTGACGGTATTTGTGCGCTACATTTTGCAGGACAATAAAGTCATTCGCATAGAGGTCGGAGAGGGAAGCTATAAGCCTTATTATCTGAAAGGCAAAGGGCTGAAACCTACTGGCGTCTATGTCCGGCAGGGAGCCTCCAGTGTGCAGGCTTCTCCGGAACAGATCCGTCGGATGATTAAGGATTCGGACGGTGATGTATTTGAAGAAATGCGTACTCTGCGGCAGGATCTGACCTTTGATAGCGCCGCAGCGGCATTCAAGCGCTACAAAGTGGCGTTTTCGGAGGATAAGTTTATTGCACTGGGGCTGCGAAATATTCATGACGACCAGTTCACAAATCTGGCGCTGATCCTTTCTGACCAGTGTCCGCACACCACGAAAATTGCTGTATTCGGTGACCGGGAGAATATCACGTTTAAGGATGCCAAGGAGTTTGGCGGTTCGATTTTCAAACAGTTGGATGACAGCTATGATTATCTTGCGCTATGCAACCGCACGGCTTCTGTGTTCAAGGGGTTGGAGCGCCTCGATAAGCCTGACTACCCGGAGGAGGCTATCCGTGAGGCATTGCTGAACGCGCTTGTCCACCGGGATTACAGCTTCAGTGGCAGCGTGATTATCAATGTCAACGACGAGTGCATGGAATTCATTTCTCTTGGCGGATTGCTGCCCGGCCTGTCAGCGGAGGACATTCGCAGTGGCATTTCTCAGCCCCGTAACCGGAAGCTGGCCGAGATATTTCATCGTCTGCGCCTGATTGAATCTCTCGGTACGGGTATCCGCAAGATCTATGCACTGTATAAAGATTGTCCGATACAGCCTCGCATTGAAGTGACTCACAACACGTTCAAGCTGATACTCCCAAATATGAATACTGCGTCTACAGAAGTGGCAGACAAAAAGACGGAAGCCGATCCAAACGCACCGACCATCACGCCCCAGATGAAAACAGTACTTGACTATCTGGCGGAGTATGACGAAATAAGCGACGAGGAGCTGCAGGAGCTGCTGAACATCAAAAAGACCAGAGCCTATCTGCTGACCCGCCAGATGCGCGAGGAAAACCTGATTGAGATCGTGGGCAAAGGCGCAGCCAAGAGATATAAGCTTTCAAAGTGAATAAGAAAGGTATAGGAGTCATCAGGGAATCAGTCTGATGACTCCTATACCTTTAGAAGCGCTATGTACCACTTTCTTCCGCTGCACCAAACAGAACACGCAGATAATCCTGCCGCCCATCCAGAATACGGGCAACCTGTACCGTCTCGTTCTCAACACGGTAGAATAAGAAATAGTTTCCGCTGAGAAGTGCCCGCAGATCAGTCTCCATGCCGATTTTGGCCGAAACAGCAAAGCCCAGATGCGGATTTTGCTGTAGATGCCGTAGATCGTGAGTAATGCTCCTCACAATTCGCTGTGCAGCCTGCGGGTTATGCAGCTCCAGCGAGATGTAGGCCTTGATCTCTGCCAAGTCACTGGCTGCCGCCGGTGTGATGCGCAGCTTATTCATCCGTCAGCCCAAGCTGGAACTCCACTTCTTCCAGCGTGAGCCAGCCTCCATCTTCCGCAGATTTCCAGCCCTTGTCGATCTCGGCCGTGAGCTGCGCCGTAGCCTTGGACTTCATATATTCTGCATTTTCGGGGGACAGCAGAAACGGGAATCCTTTGCTGTTCAGTGATTGCTGGAGAAAAATATTAAAAGCATCCGTCAGACTCAAGCCGTAGACAGAAAAGACATTTTCCGCCTCTTGCTTGATCTCCGGGTTGATGCGCATCTGAAACATAGCTGTTTTCGGCGCGGTAGCCACATTGATATTTGACATAGTAGCAGGCCTCCTTTTTCTTTAGTATACCCATAGCACAAAAGTATGTCAATACATTGTCACTACAAACAGGCGGTGCATATCGGTCCCTACGATACCGTGCACCTTTCTATTGTCCCATCTATCGTCTGCTCAAACAATTCTCTATTACTGTGTAACATGATAGATGATCTCACTTTCCACCAGAGTGCGCATAGCCTTATCAGGAAATGCCGGTGCGTATTCTGTGATGTCGCGTCTTGTAATGCCGTTATTTGTGATAAACTCTATGGTCAGCTTCTTTCTTCCTTCGGAGAAATAAGATGCCGACACCTCATTCATAAGCTCCAGAAAGCTCAAAACAGCAGCATTCTTTGCCGTGATCTTACTTCTGGCTCTGCGTAAAATAACACGCTGCTTCCCTATAGCTATCTCACGGGAACGTGTCTTTTCGTTGTTGGTACAGACTTCAATGGTATTTGGCATCTGCGTTGACAGCCCCAGTTGGTTTAAGAAAGCTGCGCCGGAATAGTAGCCGTAACAGCCAGAACTATCCTTTACATATTTTTTCTCGATTACTTTGCGGGGGTCGAGCAGACTGGCGCCAAATGCTGTCTCAGTGGGAATATAATAAATGCCCCGGTCAAAACGCACCAGTTTACCGGTCCTACACAATTCGTTCAGTTCTTTGAAGAGCCACGGGCGTGAATAGCCCCCGCAGTCAATCTCATCAAGTAAGATCGGCTCGTTACAGCCGAAATTCGTTGTGAGTCTATCTAAAAGCGTCATATCACAGCCTCCTTCTAATCATAGTATGCTCACCTTGGTTTGGATTATACTATTTTTGATGCATTATGTCAATATTACTATAATCCGACGCCTCCTCAAGCCCAAGAAAACCATCGGTCGGGAGGGATGCGTCAAGGAAGCTGCTGCCGGTCAGGATACGCTCAGAAGATTTGAAGTAGAAACGGTACTGGCGGCCGATCTCTATCTTGTCCTGCTTGGGCAGTACGAGCGTCATTTCATGCTCCTGACTGTCTATGATCCGGATATTGCGGTACTTGCGGAGCGGCGTCTGCATGATGGCAATGCAAACGCCGTCAATGGCAGTATAGCGGGCGGTGATAATAAGGCGATAGAGTACCACTGTTTTGTAAGCAAGTCCTATGGCGAGGATGCCGCTGAGCAGAACGGTGATGGTATCACGGGAAAAGGAAATGGCTGCCAAACCTACAAAGAAGAAAGCTGCTCCTACCAGCGCGGTAAGAAGCAGCTTTTTCTTCAGGGGCAGCGGTGCTGTCCTGAGCTTGTCCATCATGACAGCCTCTCAAAGATGATCTGGCGACGCAGATAGAGGTTTGCCACAGCCTGCAGCACCGGGCGGCAGCAGCCGAAAGGCCTGACCATATCCGCGATATTATCGCTGGTGGTGGTATCATCTGCATACAGGGCCTCCATCAGCTGCGAATCGGAGTGGATCGTATGGATATCATACTCCACACACTTGATCAGCTCCGCTGTAGACAAAAGAGCCTGTTGGGACAGATGGTAGACCCGCCGCTCATTTGCGCTGCGCCGGTCCTTGTGGAACAGCTTTCTGGTAATGGCAAAGGGGACATGGCCGAAGACCGTCAGCTTGATAAAGGAAATCAGGCGCAGCAGCAAACTGTCGGAGATCGGTACTACATAAAGCCCTGACAGCAGGGCATACAGCGCATCCTCACCGGTCTCGCCGCAGCCCTCCACCACCAGACCACGCTGTAGCAGCCGGCGCATACAGTCAAGGAAGCTGCGCCGCGGCGCAATGCCGCTGGCTTTCAGCTTGGCGATATAGGTATCCTCAAGAACTCTGGCGTCCATGATCTGCCAGTTCAGCGTGGCCCACAGGATCATCTCCTGAATGTCCAATGCGTACTCCCGCTTGTTGATGATGACCATAGGGCAGGTCATATCGCCCATATGGCCTTTGCGCTCAAAACGGCCTACTGCCGTGTAGTATTTCTGCATGTATTTCACCTCACATTTTCTCATGAAGCCTTGGAGCCTTTCTTCATTGGCTCGTATTCAAGACTTTGCAAAAACTCCTTGTTAGACTTCAGGCGCTCGGCAGCTCTATGTACGGCCGCGCCCAAATAGTTCGCCTTGATGCCGTAATGGGCGGCAATGTCCGTATTGCTCAGGCCGATAAACTTCAGCTGCATTGCCTCAATGCCCAGCCGTGCGACACCATCGTATTGCTGCTTTGCGCTTTCCAGAAGGGACAGCGCATCTACCTCAGCCAACTGTTCCTGAAAGCTGCGGATACCGGAAGCCATGACACGGCAGCTGTCAGCTTCCGTGTCAAAGATCTCCGATACCGGGAAGCAGCGCCGCTCCTTGCTGCGCTGCAGCCGACAATAGGTGCGCAGGCCATTTTCAACGACCTTCTGGGCATAGGTGGGAAAGCTGGCGCCGCCATCCGGGGCATATGTCACCGCAGCCTTACAAAGCCAGATGCAGCCCTCCTGAAATAGATCGTCATAGCCGAAACCATAGCACTGCTCATTGACCTGAACACTAGTATGGATGGCCCAGCGTACCACGTCCATGTTCGCCTCTACCATATCGCGCTGAGTATCGGTAAGGGCGATGTCCTTATTCTTCATTGTTGGATTCACCTCTCTTCCTTTGTAGAATTAGGCGTAATCTCTATGCGATCTCTGTGCCGGGGACATGAAACTGTTCACAGGCGCGGATCAGCCGGTCACACATATACGCGCCGAATTGTGCGATGTGCGCCTGATCTTTATGCAGACCGAACTCTGTCTGCATCCATTGGTACGCCTCTCGTTTGGACATCAGGCCGGAGCGCCACAGGCGGTCAAAAGCCCGGTGTGCCTGGATACGTTTATGCCGCAGATCCCCGTCTGCCAGTGAGCCCAACGGGAGCCGTGTGGCGCGATGGGCGGCCACGTAGCTGTTGCAGGCGGGGTAACGGTCACAGACATACAGATACTTGTACGTACCATGGTCGTTGCCGTATACAAAGCTGGCCGGGTGTAAGGTCGCTTTGGCCCCGCAGTTGGGGCAGTGGATGTTGACTCTTTTCAGATGATTCACCTCCTTTACCGGGTGCGTATACGTTCATTGCTGGCAGCTCTCCCACATCTGGGAGAGACTGCACCGTTTCGGATCCTCTACATTCCAGACAAGCCAACTGGTGTAGAAGCGTTGGAAGCCTTCCAGCGTCATAACGCCGACGCAATCATATCTATCCACGGTCTCACCGGAAAGCTCCTCGAATACTGCCACGGGGATGATCGCTGGCACGGCATTGTGATTTACAGACAGAAGAAAGCCGGAGCAGTTGGGACAATGCTGGCAGTCGATGAAAAAACTGTTCCGCCAATTACAGCAGGTTGCCTGTAAAAATCGGTAAAAACGCTTGTCCATAAAAATCCCCCTATTATCATTATCCGTAAAACGAAATCAAAAGTGCGCCACTTTTTGAAAAAATTTTCAAATTTCTCTGCGGCCGCGGGGTCGGGGCGTCTGGAGACGATAAATGTCATGGCCGCAGCCACGGCCAGAATGATGCAAATTGCTTTTTTCATAGTATTGATCCTCCTAATTTTTGGTTCTTTCACAATAGACCACATACCGCTGTTTACCGCCGCTGGCATAAGGGTGGCAGGTTAGCAGCGTCAGCAGGTCGCGGTTCGGTTGTATCTTAATTTTGTTCGCTTCATAGGGCTGGATGATTTGAATATTGGCCACCGTATAGGTCAGCGTCTCCCACAGGTTCGTAAGCTTCACGGTGTCGCCTACAGCCAGCTTGTCTATATGCCGGAAGTAATCCGCACCGCGCCAGCCCCGGTGGCCTGCAATGACGCAGTTGGTGTTGTCGCCACCAATAGGGGCAGAGGTATTGCCCAACACCGCAGCCCCTGCGGCGAGGTGGTCGTCGGATGCGCCCAAGTAGATGGGCATGGTCAGCTCCATGACAGGAATTTCTAAGACACCGATGATCTCATCCTCGATGCCATAGGCGGCCAAATCGGCGGCGGGTTCTTCGCAGGCTTCCAGATCAACAAGGCCGGATTGCTTTTCGACGTAGATACGCTGATTGTAGACTTGTAAGGCCGCCAGCAGTTTGGGGTGCTGCTCCGGCTCGTCATGTTCAGCTAAAAACTCCTGCACTGCCGCATCTGTGTCAGCTTGCAGCCTGTGTCCCGTAAACACCGGCCATAGCATGACACAGACACCCATCACGGCCAGCAGCGCCGCTAGTACGAGAGATGTCTTACGCATGGCGTACCCTCCTTACCAAAAAGTAAGCACCGCCGACCATGGCCACCGCGCCAAGGCCGATGACCAAGCCGGTGAGGTAATGCTGTGTCCACGAGGAAGCCACGGGCTTTTCTTCTGCGGCAGATGCCTGTTCGGGGGTGTAAGGAACACGGTGCCCCCGAACTAAAAGCCGGTGCGTATTGATGCCAAAAGGTGTGCAGGTGACCAACGTTACATAGTCCTTGCCCTCCTCAATTTGGAGCAGGCTCGTATCTGTCGGCAGTACCGTGTTGATGGCATCTACTTCATACGCAAGTACTTCGCCCAAAACGTGAACATAGAAATTATCTCCCAGCTCCAGCTGGTCAATGTCCGAAAACAGCTTGGCAGACGCCATGCCGCTGTGAGCCGATAGCACGGCGTGGGTGCTGCTGCCACCCACTGGCAGAGATGTTCCTACCACATGGCCAACTGACTTTTCAAGCGTTTCCGCGTTCGTACCATGCTGTACCGGCAGATACACACCTATTTGGGAAATGTCCACATAGGCCATGACACCACCCACCGTGAGTTGTTCGGCGAAGCCTGCGAGACACCCGCCGCTGACCTGACCGCCTACGGCGTCGAGGACGAGATCATCGGCGTGCTGGAGATACCGGCTATGGAATTGACCATGCCCGTCTATCTGGGCGCGTCCGATAATCACCTTGCCGCAGGTGCGGCGGTGCTGGGCAACACGTCAGCGCCCATCGGCGGGGACAGCACCAACTGCGTCATCGCCGGCCACCGTGGGTGGAAAGGCGCGGACTACTTCCGGCACATCGACAAGCTGGCTGTGGGCGATACCGTTACGCTGACGAACCTATGGGAAACGTTGACCTACACCGTGGCCGACATCCAGATCATCCAGCCGCACGAGGTAAATAAGATCAAGATACAGCAAGGCCGCGACCTGCTGACGCTCATTACCTGCCACCCTTACGCTTCGGGTGGACGGCAGCGCTATGTGGTCTACTGTGAAAAAACTGCCCACCATGAGGCAATAGGCCAATCACGGTGAGCGGTTTTGTTTTGAGAGGATTTAGACAAGCGTATCATCCAGCAGGAAGTCGATGACGCTGATATTGAGAATGCCGTTGTCATCATACCAACGCTTGCGAATGTCATGACGTACGATGATCTTCGGGAAAGAATCGCCGGTCAGCGCGAAGGGCTTGTTTTCAGCGATTGCCTTTTCCTCTGTTCCCAATGCGTAGGCGGATTGAATGTAGGTCTTCTTACCGCCGGAGGTCGCAATGAAGTCGATTTCCCGTGCAACCGGCGTGACCTTTCCTCTGGCATTTTTCTCATTGCCATAGACGATGCCGATGTCAACGGAGCATTCACGGATCATCAGCTCATTGAAAATGATGTTCTCCATGATGTGCGTCATTTCCTGCTGGCGGAAGCCGATACGGGCATTTCTCAGTCCAATGTCCTCACAGTAGTATTTGTTGGGATAGTCAAAATAGCTCTTGCCCTTGACATCCCAGCGTTTGCATTCGGTGAAGAGGAAGGAATCCGATAAGTGATCCATATAGGCTTTCACGGTGTTCAAAGCAACAACATTTTCTCCACTGCGCTTCTGCATGGTGTTGATGGTGGCTGCAACCTTCGTCGGATTGGTCAGAGAGCCGATAGACGAACACAGCAGATCAAGAATCGCGGACAGCACATCCTCACGCTTGATCTTCTTCCGCTCTACAATGTCCTTCAGATAAACCTCGGAAAACAGCGATTTCAGATAAGCCATCTTTGCGGCGTCTGTGGGACGGGACAGGATCAGCGGCATACCGCCGTAGAAAGCAAACTCGTCAAAAGCGTCCTGCTTATCTCCGCCGACAGCCGAGTAGTATTCGGCAAAGGAAAGCGGATGCACACGAATCTCATCGCTTCGTCCCCGAAACTCAGTCAGTATGTCAGAGGACAGCATTTTGGAGTTGCTGCCGGTCACATAAATGTCCAGGTTGGACAAGGACTTCAAATCGTTAAGCGCGTCGTAGAAGGTGATCTTCTTTCCGTCCGGATTGTAGGGATTCGGAACTTCGTCGGACATCTGGATCTCGTCTACAAAGAGATAATATTGGTCTGCGCTGTGTTCCACGATTTCACGGACATGAGCTGCAAGCTCCAGCGGATTGCGATAGCGAATATCACGGGTCAAATCCAGCTCAAAGGACAGAATGTGGTCTTCTGCAACGCCCTCGCCAAGAAGGTAGCTCTTGAACAGATTGCGAAGCAGATAGGACTTGCCACATCTGCGAATGCCGGTGATCACCTTTACTTGACCATCCCACATAAAGGAGATGATTTTCTTCAAATAGCGATCTCGTTTTATTTCCATAACCCAACCTCCATTGAAAACTTGCCGGTATTATCATGCTACTTTTCAATGAATATTATACTCCAACGTGAGAGAAAAACAAACGGCCTCAATGAAAAGTTCACAAATAAACCCGACAACATTTCAATGGAGCGGGCAAGAAGGACATTATCGGCTTATTATTCAAACTTTTCATTAGGCTTAGTTGTCATCCGCCTATAAAGTTCGGTATTCTTGGGGAAGCGGTTGACGAAAGGCACAAGGGCATTGCCTATCTTCATCAGGCCGTGGCCGGCTTCGGCGTTGGTGATGTATCTCATCTGCTGCTCTGATATGTTGAACAGCGCTGCAAGCTTTTCCCTGTCGCTTGCGGCCTGGTTGTGCATGACTATGAACTCGGAGTTGGAGAGCATGCTTCGCGCGGATGTGTTGTCCAGCAAATATTCCACGTTTTGGGTAATGCCCGTGGGGAAGGCGTTACGCTTGCGGAACCTGCGCCAGGCGGAGGTGAAGAACATGCTGCTGTATGGGTTCTCATACACAACATGGAACTCATCAAGGTATACATGGGTGCGACGGCCCGCCCTCCAGTTCTCCGTCACGCGGTTGAGAATCGCATCCGTTATAACAAGCAGACCCATTGTTTTGAGCTGCTCGCCAAGGTCGAGAATGTCATATACCAGAATACGGCATTGGGTTTTCACATTGGTCGGATAGGCGAAAGCGTTAAGGCTGCCCTTGGTGAAAAGCTCCAGCGAGAGCGCCAAGTCGCGCGCTTCCGGTTCGGGCTGAGTGAGGAGCAGTTCACGCAATGCCGGAAGAGTTGGCAACGGCCCGCCGTTGCGGTAGTTTCTGTATACATCGCCGGTGCAGCGGTCGATTATGCTTTTATCTATGGAGGTAAGCTCCCGCGTCTGGTCAAGTTGCTCCAACAGCGACATTATAAACTGCGACTTCTGCGCGATAGGATTCTTTGTATCGGAATAACCTTCTACCATGTCCATGGCGTTTATGTGGTCGTCGCTGCCGGCGGCAATGTGTATAATCTCCGCCCCAAACTCCCGCAGGAAGCCGTATTCGCGTTCAGGATCACAGACGAGAATATCGTCGTCGGTACTTAGTGCAATCTGCGTCATTTCATCTTTGCAGCCGAAGGATTTGCCTGAACCCGGGATGCCAAAGTGAAAGGAAGAACCGTTCATCAGGTTAGCCTTGTTGACAACTATCATGTTGCCGCTGATGGCGTTCTTGCCGCAATAGATGCCGCCCTTGTCAAACACCTCCTGCACACGAAAGGGCATGAATACAGCGGCGCTTTCCGTGGTCAACGTTCTTAACGCATCGATTTTGCGTATGCCGTATGGCAAAACGGTATTCAGCCCTTCGAATTGCTGATACTTAAGCGTAGCAAATTGGCATAGCCGCTTTCGGCCTATTGTAAAGAGCGCATCGGTATAGCTGTTGAGCTGGCGCTTGTTGTCCGCCGTAATTACTGCGGTGAGCACACCGAACATCATGCGCTGATCGCGGTTGGTCAGGTCGTTGAGGAAATCCTTGCTCTCGCGGCGTTGCACTTCCATGTCAAAGGGGATAACGGCCGAAAAGTTGCTGTTCTGGTTCTGCCGCCGCTGCCAGTTGGCAATGTTTGTCTCCACGCCCAATAGCCGATTTTCAACTTCCCGCACGGCCTCGTCCGTGGGAATGGGGATGAAGTCAAGCGAAAGCATCATGCTTGCGCCTATGTCGCAAAGCTCCGTGATCATATCGTCCTTTATGTAGTTGGCATAATCCCTAAGGAATACCACCCGCCCGCAGCGGTCGCCGAAGCGGAAGCAGTCGCGCTCTGTTTCGAATGTGTCAGGGCAAATATAGTCCTTGAAGCTATGCCCCTTTTTAGCCACGTCGTTAATGTCAAAGTAGAAATCGCTTTCCTCATCGGGCCGGAAGAAGTTATGGATCAAAGCAAGGCGCTCCATAGCGTCAAGCTCTTCGCACTTTGAACCGAGCCGAGAAAGATAAACGGCTAACTCGCTGCCGACTCTGTTGAAATATGCGCGGGCATCGGCCACGTTACCTTTTCTGACGCTTACCGTAAGATAGCGCAAATGCCGGAAGTTACCCGCGCCTATGGCTTCGTCCATAAACCGCGCGTTGGATTCCTTGCGGAAGCGGTCCATGTCATCATTGCACATGGGCATTATTATCGATTCGTTAAGCGCCTTTTGATTGTAGCGGGACAAGGCAATAGTAAGTTTATATGTGGAGCCGCATTCAAAGGAATTTATCAGGTCGCAGTATTTCAAGAACAGCGTTTGCGTATCCTCTTTTGAAAGCATGGCATAGTTGATGTCGGAAAACCTGAATGTTTTGGTGTATATGTTGCCGGATTTGAAAATACCGTCGCTCCAAATACGGTTGACGGGGATTATCTCCTGCACACCTTTGGGGATAATAAAGTGTTCTCTGTCCTGCCGCAGTATGGTTTGCAAAGTCTTAATCATGCTTCTTTTGCGCCTCCTTTTCGCGCTTTCGTATTGTGGGTTGCAGTATTTCATAGTAGACATTGGTGGGCTGGAACAGCAGCCGTTTGGGCATAAGAAACTCCGAGCGTATAAACGCCGCGATGAACTTTTCTGCCGGCATGCCGTTATAGCGAAGGAACCCAAGCGCCGCAAACGGCGCGGCTCCCAGGATGCAAAGCCACGATACCGTTTCCGTGCCAAGGTAACCGCGCAGTCCGAAGTAGATTGCTACGGCTATGCCTATGGCAAGCAGTGAAAATATGCATTGCCGCGTATTCAGCCCGAAAAACATGCTTTCCGTATAGTTCCGTATTTCCTTGTTTATTTTGATTTCCATGTTGCCTCCAAATGAAAAAGCACCCGTTCTTACGGATGCTTCGTTATCTTATTGCTTCTTTTGTATTTGCTTTATATTAGATTGCTTGGAATAAAGCAGTTTTCCGCGTCAATGGGAATTGGTTCGTCACACATACAGACTATACCACCTTTGCCTCGAGCGATAGACGCTTTATCCAATACAGAGTATTTTTTGATTTCACGCCGATCGGGTGAAGCGGATTTTTTTATCTCCAACGGGTGGATCAGGTTGTTTTCCTCCACAAACACATCGATTTCCTTGTCGTTGGAATCGCGAAAATAAGAGAGATTCGCCTTGTCCTTTGCGTAAGCATAATTCTTGACAAGTTCCATAACGACATAGTTTTCATAAAAATGTCCGCTTGCCGCTCCGTTCATCAACGTATCCTTTGTCAGCCACAGGGAGAGAAAAGCGCATAATCCCGTGTCGCAAAAGTACAGCTTTGGCGTTTTGGAGAGACGTTTGAGCGCGTTGTTGGAATAGGGAGGTAAACGGTAGACGATACAAAGCCCTTCTAACACATCTACCCACGCTTTTGCTGTTGGTGGAGTCGCATCGGCAGCTTCTGCTAATGTATTGTAGTTGATTTGCTCCCCGGTAAGTGCAGCGCAGGCCGACAGCAGTTTTTTGAAGCGCGCGTAGTCCGTAATACCACCCGCTTCAGTAATATCACGCATAAGGTAGGTATCAATATAGGAATTGAAATACTCCTGCCGCTGTTCGCTGTCTGCATGAAAAAGCTGTGGCATTCCTCCGCGCCAGATATGCTCGAAAACGGTATGCACATCGTTCCTTTGAATAAGACGCTGCCTTTCTTGCAAACAGGGAAGTGAAAAGTCCAGTGTATCTTCCAACAAAATACCGTCTTTTTCTCGCTGTGACAGACCATATAGAGTTAGAATTCCCACTCTGCCCGCAAGTGTTTCCCGCACATTCTTCATTACGTTGTATTGCTGCGAACCGGTAAGCCAGAATTGACCAGTCTGTTCGCTTTCATCGCAGAGTATCTTGATTTGTGCAAACAGCTCCGGTGCATACTGTACTTCATCAATGAGGATAGGTGGTTTGTAGGTTTGAAAAAACAAAGCGGGATCGGTTTGAGCCAATGTACGCGCCATCATATTATCAAGCGTCACATAGGTGCGGTTCTGCCCTTCACATAAATGCTTCAGCATAGTGGTTTTTCCCACCTGCCGCGCTCCCGTAACAAGAACCGCCTTAAAAAAATCGCTCATATGCAGGAACTTCCGTTCAAGTTCTCTTTTGATGTATTCCATAATACCCTCCAAAATACGAAAATATAAAATCAACTTTATTTTTTCATATTATGAGCGCTGTGTCAAGGAATTATTCAAATTGCAGCATTTACAGCCCAAACATCTCTCTGACTACCCTGTCAGCCATCTTTACCGTGCCGGTCAGCACAAGCAGATTGAATATAAGCTCCCCCATGTACATCCATACCATGGCGACGGGGCTTGCGCTTGCATCAACCGACGGCGGGCTTGATGCGAACACGCTGAATACGATGCAGCCCAATACAATGACGGCTCCTTCAAGGCATACTGCCGCATATGATTTCAAAAAGCTTTTGCCGATATTTGCGGATGGCTCTCCGGCGAAGGATGACAGGGGAATGGGGGCGATTGCCGTATATAGGTAAAGCTTGAAAAAGCGCCCGTAGACGCTCATTATCATTACGAATGACAGTATGATAATCACAAGGCTGCCTATCAGGCTGACCGCCCATGCCGGTATGGATTGCCAAAATGTCAGCGCCTGAATTGCCGCTGTCATTTCTTCGGGCATTGTAACTGCCGCCTGTGCCGTGAGCCCAGCCGTATCCATCGTGGTGGATATAACGCCCTGCACTATGCGAAACAGAGCCATCATCAGGTCTAAACCGTAGCCGACTACAGCCTTCGCAAGAATAAAGCGAATAAAGAGCTTTGCCGTATGCTCGGGCTGCTTGACTTCCGCAAACGAGCCGCAGGTCTTTACAATTCCGACCACAAAGAACAGCACAAGCAATGCGTAGCCTATGGCTTTCAATGCGGCATTTATGCTCAGAACAACGCCCCATATCCCGCCGCCCTTGAAGCTCTCCGGAGACTGGGTGATTATTTGCCATATCTCCTGCAATTTATCGTTCCATACGTTAAGCGCGTTAACTATGTTGTCTATTATCCAGTTGCCGCTGTTCATTTGCCGTGCTCCCGTCAGCCCGTGATAAGGTTCAGAATTTCCCTTGCGAATGTGATTATGATACCGCCGGCAAACGTAAGGAATCCGTTGGCGCGCTGGCTTGGGTCGTGGCTTTTAAGGCTCAGACCAATTTGAACAATGCCGAATGCCAGAAGTATCATGCCTATGGCGCGGATAAGTCCGAATATAAACTCGGATAGGTTGTTTATCACCTGCAACGGGTCGTCGGTGGCAAACGCCGTTGCTGCAACGGTGAATATCATCGTAATAGCGCAGAGCATGGCAAAGGCCCGCTTTGTTTTCTTAGTCATCTTTCTTTTCCTCCGTTTCGTTGTTGTAAAGCTTAAATATCTCTTCTTCGGACAGCGCTTCATAATCGCCGTATTCGCCGGAGAGAAGAACCTCGTCCGGGTCAAATGCCAGCGGCGCTTGCCCGTGCATATAGGGCGGCATACCGCCGTCTGCTGTAAAACTGATGTTAGGGTGACGCAAAATATCATACTTTTCATCCTGTATGGGATGCTCTCCGCGAATGAACAGCAACGCATAGCGGTTGTCGAGCATGCGCACTTCATCGGCCGTGTACAGTTCGCGCCCTGAAAGCTGATAGTTTGTTGAATAGCTGCCGTTTCTGCCCGTACTTTTTCCGTATGTATTCGTGTCTATGGTTGCCCTGCCAAGGTAAGATTCTGAAATCATTTTGTGCGTAGAGGTTTCGTTGCCTCCAAGGTAGAGGAACTCATCGCAGTTGCCTATTATGCTTTCCCATTGCTTTTCAAAAAGGGCCTTTAGCTGGGCAATGTTCTGTATGATTATGCTGACGGATATTTCCCTTGAACGCATTGTTGCAAGCAGCTTATCAAACTCATCCGGCAGGGCCACGTTTGCAAACTCATCCATCACGCAATGCACATGTACGGGTAGCCTGCCGCCGTATACCTGGTCGGCAACGTAATAGAGCTCCTGAAATATTGATGAGTACATCATGCCGATTATGAAGTTTAAACTGCTGTCGTTATCCGGAATAACGGCGAACAAAGCCGTCTTGTGTTCGCCAAGGGCGGGTATGTTCAGTTCGTCATGGCATACTACCGCCGCTATCTGTGGAAGGTTGAACTTCTCCAGACGAACGCCGAGGGAAATAAGTATGCTTTTAGCTGTCTTGCCCGCCGCCAATTTGAAAACATGGTATTGCTTAACGGCAAGGTGTTCAGGATCGCGCATAGCCAACCGCTCAAAGAGTTCATCAAGTACGGAAGCGTATTCTTCATCGTCCTCTCTTACTTCTGCGGCGTTTATCATTTCCATTACCATTGAGAAGTTCTGTTCTTCGGGCGGCGCTTCATTCACCAGATATAGAATAAGGGCTTCGAGCAGCGCTGTTTCCGCGCGTTCCCAGAAAGGGTCGCTGCTCTGCGCGCCTTTGGGTGTGGTGTTGCGTATAAGGTTATTGACCAGCCGCAGAACGTCCTTATCGTCACGAAGATATACGAATGGGTTGAAGCCGTGGCTGCGCTCCGTATGTATCAGGTCAAGTACCTTTATGTTATATCCATGCCATTCAAGCAGATAGCCAATATCCCGCAGAATCTCGCCCTTGGGGTCAAGCACAACATAGGATGTATTTGCCTGCATGATGTTGGGCTTGGCATAGAAGCGGGTTTTGCCCGCGCCGCTGCCGCCGACCACAAGCACGTTAAGGTTGCGCCGGTGCTTCCTGCCGTCTAAACCCATACGGACATTTTGGGTAAGAATAAGGTTCTTGCGGCTGTCCTTTTCGGCATACTTTTTGCATGTTCGCCGTGCGTTACCCCATTTGGCGCTGCCGTGTTCTTCGCCCCTGCGGTAGTTGCGGCGCGTGGAGAAATGTACCCCAATGCCTGTGCCGTAAGCTGCAAGGAATACCAGAATGGCCTTTGGCGAGTCGGCGCACCACTGTATATTGATGGGGTTATTCATGCTGTGGGTAAGGCCTTTCACAATGCCCGCAAGCCCATCGGATAAAAAAGGAGCGACCGTTAAGGCCGCCAATATCACGGGTATTATGCCAAACCCTATAAGAATATACTCCGTGAGTTTATCTTCGTTAGGGCTTTTCATATGCGAAGTTCTCCATGCACAGGTCTGCTTCTCTCAAGCGGCTTCCGGTGTACGCTCTGTCGCTCTTGACGTATGTCCTTAAGCTGCTGCCTTACGGAAGGGCGAGCATGCTCCGAATCAGTATCCGCCGTTTCGGAATGCTCTTTGCTGCTGGATGAAGCTGCGGACGGATTCCGGCTGTCCGTCCGCGCGGTAGGGTTTTGAGTATCTGCCGCCCGTTCTTCGGCGTGAGTATCAACTGCTTTCTGTATTTCTATTGTAGACAGCGCAAACCGTTCTGTTATTCGGTTTACCCGTGCCGCGTCATTTGCGCTTACAACCACGTCCACTATTCCGTCGGCGCTTTTTCGGTTCATTACCGCAGCATATAGGATGCCGTATTCCTTCGCCTCCTTTGAGAAGGTTTTCATGTCCTTTGCCATAATGGCAAATACTTTAGTTGGTCTGCCGTTAAAGGACTGTATGCGCGTTCGGCCCCTTGTTTTCTTCTGGTCTTTAAGTACTGCCAACAGAAACGTTGCTAGGGACAATGTCCCCTTGCCCACGATTTCCGCAGCGCACTCCGCTGTTTTTACCGCCGCATTGGTTGCCATGTTGACGACCTGTTCGGCTGCTTCGCCGTGTTGAGACATGTATAATCACTCCTTTACTATATGATGATTCCTTCAAAAAATTATTATCAGTAAATCTTCAATGAAGTCTTGGACGGATGACGATGACATCCTACATCTTGTTCCTCCCGCTGAAACTGCTTCACCTGCTCCTGCCGCTTCGAAAGCGCAATGGCACGTTCCGTGATTGCGTCACATAACTTTAGCTCGTTACGAAACAGCTTTGCTTGTTCGGAAATGGCGGTAATGCGTTCACGAATCTCCGCCATGCGTTCATCGGGAATACCGGTGCGGCGTTGCTCGTTCCTCAGCGCTTTGCGCTCGGTATATAGCTGCGTAAGCTGCTCGTCTGCACAAGCACGGTAAATGTCAAGCTGGTCTGTGCTGTTGATTCCGTGCCTGAACAGGAAACGAGTTTGTGCATCTATCGCGTCTAAGTGCCTTAAATCCTCGCGCAGTACATATGGAACATTGCACTGCTGAGCACGTTGCGTTCTGCGAAGCTTTCGCAGGTAGAAGAAGTACAATGCCCTGAGACCCTTCCATGTGACTTTGGATAGATGAAAGTCACCATGAACTCGGATGCGCACGGGCCTCGACGGCGTTGGCTTTGCCGGACGCTCAGGTGCGCGCTGCTTTAATATACGCTGCCGTATAGCGTCCTCGGCATACCGTTCTCCAAGGGAACGCAGCCGCACGAATCGTTCCTTGCCCGGCGGTCGCACCGCCATGTGCTTTACGCCTGCTTTGACTTCATATCCCATATCCTTCAGGGAGCGGAGAAAGGCTTGAAAGCTCATGCTTGCCATGATTGCTTTGTCAACATCCTCTCGGATTGCGCTTCGCCATGTTGGCTGCCCTTTACGTTCTGCATCCCATTCTGCGTAGTGCTTGGGATAATACGCCGCATGCTCCGTGATTACGGACAGCCCATATCCCTTACACAGCCTATCGGAAGCGGCCCGCATTTTAAGGTAGCTTTCTTTGCAGGCGTTGAACTTCTTGCCGTCGAGATAGGATACCGAATTGAGCACAAAATGGTTATGAAAGCAATGCGTATTCAGGTGTGTTGCTACGATTACCTGATACTCCGGCCACAACTCAGCCGCAAGCTTTATGCCTATCGCGTGCGCCGTGTCTGCATCCACTTCTCCTTCGGCAAAGCTTTGGTAGCCATGAAAGGCAAGAATACCGTCCGTTTTGCCGAACTGCCGCTTTGTGAGCTGCATCTGCTCTCTGGCGCAGCCGGCATCGCAATTAAGCGCGGTCACATAGTATTGCTGTTCGGTCTTAAAATCGTTCATGGCGTAGTCCATAACGTCGCGCATGGACTGGTATTCGGACTTGCTCCATTGGGGGTTGGCCGTTTTTGTGTCGTCAGCAGCGTATTCAATCACATGACCCAAGGTTGACTTAACGCTCCATATGGAAGTTGTAGCCATGCTTCATATACGCTCCGGCTGAGTCACGGCACGTTGTATCTCAAGAACGGTTTTACGAAACTCATGCACATATGAAGCATATTCATTGGCAAGAAGAAAGCCCGTGGCATTTGCACGGGCCGCTATCTGGTTCATACTGTTGCCTATGGCGTTAAGTTCGCGCATCATGGCGTGGTAGTCTATGGGCGGCAGCTCCTTGGGAACATAGCCTTCGATGAGCCTTCGGATGTATGTTTCCTGCGATAGGCCCGTTCGCTTTACATTCTTTTTTAGCTGCTGTTGCTCCTTGGCGTTTAGGCGGAATGTTATCTTTATATTTCGTTTCAGCATATTGCTCCTTTCGCTTTGGGGTTTAAGGGGATACCCTTACGGGCGGATAAGGCTGGCATTATCCAATGCTCGCTAATGCGATGCGCGCATCGCATCCACATTACCTGCCGATAAATAAAGCGCCTATCTTTCGCGGCGCTCCTTCGGCTTTCTTACCCTGATGTTCGGCGATATGCCCTTGGTTAACATGAGAAGTTCGTTATAGTCTTTGCCCGATTGCGGAGGCAATAATTCCGCCGTGTATTTATCCGGCAGCGCAGCGCATATTGCCAATGCGGCGCTGCGCCCTGCTTCGTCGTTGTCCAGGCACAAAACTATGTGGCGGATGCCTTCGGTTATGGAAAGGTATTCCTGCAAAGCCGCCGGCAATTCGGTGCGCTTGCCTTCGCCGGGTCGGTATACGCCGGAAAGGGAAAGATAGTTATCGGGCTTCAGTTCATCCGTTTTCATGCGCTGCAATTCAATAAAGGAAAGGCAGTCTATTACGCTTTCAAACACATACAGCGTTTCGCCGCTGCCTGAAAGAGAGAAGGAATACCGTTTGTCGCTGCCCGATACCTCGCCCAGAAATGTTGAATATGGGGAACTGCTTCTGAGCATGGCATATCGAGGGACCTTTTTGCGGTCGAAACCCACGAATACGCAGTTGTGCCGCATATCCTCATATACTAACCCTGCATCGATGCACATGCGAAGCAAGTCCATCGAAAGCCCGCGGCCGGTAAGGTACGTGCGAACCCTGTCATTGTTTTCATATGGTGTGGGCATGGTAAAGACTGACCTTTGTCGCTTGGCAGGAGTGGGCCCTGCGGGTTCCGCAAGCGGGCTATATTTCAATATCTTCGAAACGGCGCTGACGAAGTCCATGCCCTGCACTTTTATAAGGTAATCCAGTGCGCTTATGCCGCCTATTCCTGTTGACCACTGATACCATTTGCCGTTTGAGATTTTAAGGCTGTCGTGGCTGCGGAGGGTATACACATTGGACGAAAACCGCACCAGCTCTTCCGGCTCATGCTGCTGCAAATAAGAAAGGAGATCGAGCTGCCTGGCTTGCTCAATCTCCTGCGGGGTTACGTATGATTTTGTAAGACTCAAATAGGTTTTACACCTCACTTTTTTTAGGTATTTAGATACAAAAAAAGACGTCGATTTATCACCGGCGTCTTGCATAAAGTACAGCTTATCTTTTTGTGAATTCATATAGCTCGGGAATTCTATCCTGTACGACGTTCCAAACAGCAACCATGTCCAGAGTTTGATATTTATGGGCTGCTAAATCTCTCATGCCTGCTATCCTCTTCCAAGGTATTTCGGGATGATCATTACGATACTCGATAGGGAGCGCCTTGACGAGTTCACCGATATTAATTAAGGACATCCCTACTGCATTGCGAACAAGCTTATTGCTCAGAAAATCTTCTAATTCCATATCTCGAACAAAATCAAAGATGTCTTCGCAGCATTCGCGGATGTGGTCCAATATCACATTAACTCTAACCATATATTACCCTCTCATCTGTATAGACTGAATCCGCAAATGCTCCGCTTTTCAATGATTCATATGTGATTACGTCAAACGGGACTTGCAATGCTTCCTCAAGATCCTGCTTAAGGCCGACTATATCCAACAGGTCATACTTTTTTCCAAAGGAGACTACAAGGTCAACATCGCTGTCTGGCGTGTTTTGACCACGGGCAACAGAACCGAACAGCGCAGCTTTCTTTATACCATACGACTTGAATAACGGTATCATCTCCCGTATCATTGCATCCGGCATGATTGATGCCTCCTTTCTAAAGGTATTCCTTTTATATTATACCCGCGTTTTATCGAATACGCAACTTACAGCTTAACTTCAATCTGTAAAAAGAGCACCGAATTACTCGGTACTGACAATGGCTTCTGTAATTCATAAATGTGGTGTTTTCATCTTTCTTTACAGAAAGCCTTAACAGTCTCAATCTCGGTATGCTCAGGCTCTGCATCCAGCGCGGCGTTTTCCCGCTTATCCATATTAAGCAGCGCATTGAGTTCCGCAAGGCGGGCTGCCTTTTCGGAAAGCTCCTGTTCCTGCTCAAAAGGCTTTTCAACTTCCGCTTTTGCGTTCTCCATTTGCTCTTTCAGCGTAGCCAAGGCCTTTTCACAGGCGGAAAGGCGGGGGGGAGCGATTCAAGCACATTTTCCATGCGTTGAATGTTGCCGTGAATATCGCTGCCGAGTTCCACGGTGTGGGATAGTTCTCCGCGCAACGTCATACGGAACACCTTCGCAACAATGTCGTAGGACAGAAGCAGCGTAAACCCGCGATAGCTTCCTACCTCCTTTGGCTCAGGCGAAGTCATTGCCTTGCAGGCTTCAAGTATCGCCGTGCCGGCTTCCTTTTTCTCTTCATAGTGAGTACCGTACAGAAGCATGCCGGGGAAATCCTCGCTCTTGTGCCGCCCATACAGGGCAATATCCATCTTATATCCCTTGATTCGTTCCTGCGTCAGGCGAATTTCCTTGGGATAGTGCTTGAGTAAGCTGTCCTCAAGCATATACTTCTGCGAAAGGTAGTTGGCTTTCACAAGCTTCAGCCGCGATACTTCAATCTCCAAGTCCATCTTTTCCCTGATATACGGATTGCCCGTTGCCAATGCCTTGATCTCGGCATATGAAAGGGCGGTTTCGTCTACATCCTCGCAGGAGCGGACGGGACTTTTGCTCGTCATTATCTGCGATATAAACTTTTGCTTGCTCTCAATCGTCTGCCACATGTAGCTGTCGAAGGTGTTTTCCGTAACATACCTGAATATATCAACCTTGCTGTTTTCGTTGCCCTGACGGAGAATTCTGCCTTCGCGCTGCTCAATGTCCGAAGGTCGCCAGGGAATGTCAAGATGGTGCTCGGCAATCAGCCGCTTTTGTACGTTTGTGCCTGCTCCCATCTTTGCGGTGGAACCAAGCAGGATACGCACATTGCCGGAGCGAACGTTCGTGAACAGGGCAGCTTTCTGTGCCTCGGTCTTTGCATCATGGATAAAGGCGATCTCCGCTTCGGGAACACCCATGCGAATCAGCTTTGCTTTCAAATCGTTGTACACATTGAACTTTCCGTCTCCATGCGGGGTAGACAGGTCGCAAAACACGAGCTGCGTAGATTTCTGCTCACTGCTGCTTTCCCATATCCTGTGAATGTTATCGAGGCACAGATTGACCTTGCTTTCAGGGTCGTCGGGCAACAGGTCATCGGTTAAGCGCTGGTCGAGGGCGAGCTTTCTGCCGTCATTGGTGATTTTCAGCATATTATCTACTGTTGCATCCACCATGCCGTTTCGGACCTTTTCGGCACGTTCCGAGAAAGAAGCTACCATGTCGGTTTGGAACTTCGATGGCTTAATGACCTCATTGTGGTATTCCGCTTCAGGGATAGGAAGTTTCAACATATCGGCTGTTTGTACATCAGCTACTTGCTTGAACATTGAGATCAGTTCGGGAAGATTATAAAAACGGGCGAACCGTGTCTTTGCACGGTAGCCCGTTCCCTCCGGTGCAAGTTCGATAGCCGTGATGGTTTCGCCGAATGTGGAAGCCCATGCGTCAAAGTGCTGCAAACCATGGGAGCACAGCGCGTCATATTGAAGATACCGCTGCATGGTATACATTTCGGTCATTGAGTTTGATATCGGCGTACCCGTTGCAAACACAATGCCGCGGTTTCCCGTAAGCTCGTCCATATACCGGCATTTCATAAAGAGGTCGGAGGATTTCTGCGCTTCGGTCTGCGCCAAGCCTGCGACATTTCGCATCTTGGTGTACAGGAACAAGTTCTTAAAGCTGTGCGCTTCATCTACGAACAGTCGATCCACGCCCAATTCTTCAAAGGTGACAACATCATCCTTTCGGGTCTGGTCGTTGAGCTTGTCGAGCTTCAGCTTAATGGAGCGTTTGCTCTTTTCCATCTGCTTGATGGTGAAGCGTTCCGCGTTTTCCCGCTTTGCTTCCGAAATGCCGTCTATTATTTCATCAAGCTGCGTCTGTAATATCGCCCGCTGCCGCTCCAAACTCATGGGAATCTTTTCAAACTGCGAGTGTCCTATGATGACGGCATCGTAATCGCCCGTGGCAATACGTGAACAGAACTTCTTACGGTTTCGCGTTTCAAAGTCTTTCTTTGTTGCAACAAGGATATTGGCAGAAGGATATAGCTGCAAAAACTCCGCTGCCCACTGTTCGGTCAGGTGATTTGGAACCACGAACAGGCTCTTTTGGCAGAGCCCCAGCCGCTTGCTTTCCATAGCGGAAGCGGCCATTGTGAAAGTTTTCCCTGCTCCCACAACGTGCGCAAGCAGCGTGTTTCCGCCATAGATAACGCGCGCGACGGCGTTTACCTGATGCGGCCTCAGAGTGATTTCGGGATTCATGCCGACGAATCTGATATGACTTCCGTCGTATTCGCGTGGACGGATTGAGTTGAAACGCATGTTGTACAGCGTGGTCAGTCTGTCACGACGGTCGGGGTCTTTCCATAGCCAGTCGCGGAACGCGTCCTTTATGAGCTGCTGCTTTTGCTGCGCAAGTACGGTTTCATTTCTGTTCAGTATGCGCTTCTCGCCGCTGCTTTCATCATACACGGTATCGAATATGCGAACGTCTTTCAGGTTCAGCGTTTCCTCAATTATCTTGTATGCATTGATGCGCTTTGTGCCGTAGGTGACGTTTGCTGTAACGTTGCCGTAGTCGCTGGTTTTGCCTGAAACGCTCCATTGAGCGGTAAGTCGGGAATAATGCACCTTTATTTTGCTGCTTGCGTAATAGGCGGGTTTGAGCAGCTCGATTACAAAGTGCTGAATATCCTCCGGCGGAATCCATGTTGCGCCGAGACGAACATCGATTTCGGAAGCGGTCAGATTATTTGGCTGTACTTTCTCCAAGGCTTCCATGTTAGCCGCATATTTAGGGTTGTCTATCTCCTTTAACAATCGAAGCTTCCACCTGACATCGCCGGAAAGATATTCGTCCGCAGTTTCATATTGCTCGGAAGATGGGTTGAAGAATATTATGCCTGCCAAGTCCTCTGTAAGCTGTTCTTCGGTTTTGCCCGCAAGCTTTCCCATATACTGCAAATCGACCTTTGCTTTTTCGGAAAGTGACACGGCGAGCGCGTCCGCTGCTGTATCGCAGGAGGTTACGGGTTCCTGCTGCCGTATGGTGCGCTTTGAGAACATATCAGCCTTGCGCACCAATGCGCCGTTTTCATCAAGAACCTCAAGGGAGCAGAGCAGGCAATAAGAACTGTCATCAGAGAACGCAGTATTGTTGGCGCGGCTGTTCAGCAGGCCGTATTGCGAGGTAAAATCATCGTAAAGCCGGTTTAAGGTATGCTGTTTCTGCCTGATTAAATCATCCGAATAGCCTTCCAGCTGATATTCAATCAGCTTTCGTGTACAGTCGCGGATTTTGACCATGCCCTTAATGCGGTTCTCTGCGGTAACGGACAACTCAACCTTATGCATTATGGAGTTTTCGCGGTAATAGATATCCCCGTCTACAACGGCAAAACTGAAATTGCGTATGTTCGGGTCGGCAGGGATACTTTCGATGATGCCTTCTTCAGCTTCCTCAAGCTGTTCGGGCTCGGCGATTTCGGCATGTATATTGGCTATCGCGTTGGATAGCTGCATAGGCAATTCCGCGCCCGCAATAGGCTTGACCGTAGTGGCTTGCTTGCCGTACTGCGTGCTTTCTTCGCTGAGTTCGCCCAGTATCATGCCGGGGTTATCCACAAAGTATTGGTTTATGGTAAATCCGCCGTCGGTTTTGCCGAGGTGTACCCAATCGGGTTCAATCTCTATGGGGCGGTCGCGCTTTTGCAGGAACAGTATGTCCGCAACAACGCCCGTGCCCGCATTGGCAAGGAAGGCATTATTCGGCAGGCGAACCGCGCCGAGAAGGTCGGCACGCTGTGCAATGTATTTGCGTACGGAGGGGTTCTTTTTATCCATTGTGCCGGAGGAGGTGACAAATGCAATTATGCCGCCGGGACGGACTTTATCCAAAGTCTTGGCGATGAAATAATCATGTATGAGGAAGTGGTTCTTATCGTATCGCTTATCCGCAACGCCGTAATCGCCGAAGGGTACGTTACCTATGGCAACATCGAAGAAGCTATCGGGTAATGCGGTTCCTTCATATCCCTGTATGGTGATATTTGCGTTTTGATAAAGCTGCTTCGCAATGCGCCCCGTAATGCTGTCCAACTCTATGCCGTATAGCTTGCTGCCGGCCATGCTTTCGGGGAGCAGGCCGAAGAAGTTGCCTATGCCGCAGGAGGGTTCAAGGATATTGCCTGTGCGGAAGCCCATATTTTCAATCGCTTTGTATATTGCTTTAATGACTGCTGGGCTTGTGTAGTGAGCGTTAAGCACGGAAGCCCGCGCGGCTTCGTATTCTTCTTCGGTCAGTAAATCCTTTAGCTCGGTATATTCGGAACTCCAGTTTTCTTTGACTTCATCGAAGGCGTCCGCGCATCCGCCCCAACCCACATATCGGGATAGGACTTCCTGCTCGTCCGCTGTTGCAAGCCGCTGTTCGGACTCAATGGCTTTCAGCGCGCGAATAGCGTTTATATTCATTCGGAACTTTGCTTTCGGACCGCCGTGACCGAGTGCATCGTCCGTAATGCGGAAGTTGATTTTCTCAGCGGGTTTTACGGGTTCATGTTCCTCAGTACGAATCGTTTGGATAACCACATCATATGGCAGGTGGTTTTCCTCTGCGGGAATGACTTCAACTGTTTCGGTTATCGGCCCGGGCTGCTGTTCTGCTTCCTGCGCTTCTGCAATCAGGCGGTCATTTACGGGACTTTCCCTAAGCCTTTGCTCAAATACATCGCGGGGCATGTCCTCTGAGAGCAAGGGGAATTTCGGGTCAGATAAGCTGACGGTGGTTTCATCGTAGCCGAGGATGGTATATGTGGTCATGCCAAGCTGCACGGTATCTCCGAGCGAAAACGCATATCCGGCATCCTTTCTGCGCTCGTCCATGGCTGCCGCCGCTGCCTGAAGCGCGCTCCTTGCCGCCGATTCTTCCTCCAGCTGCAAGCGCCGTTCCGCCTCCTGCGTCTCATATTCCGGCAGATATGTCTTTTCTTCTTCGGTCAGGTATCTGTCAATGGCAATCAGCTCACGGAGCCTTTGTGCTACGGCCCTCCAAGTTACGGTATGCTTTTCTTCGTAGTTATGATTAGAGAAGTGAAGACCCTTGCCGTCATGGTCAACGAAGCCGCCTTCTCCGTTCAAATACGTGTGTGAATGCCCGCCTATGCCATATTCCTTTTTCAGAAAAGCAACCGCCGCTTCGGTGGACGGCATGCCTTCGAAGAATTTATATATGCGGAACTTTCCTTGGGAAAAACCGCTGCCGTAACGGCAAAGCTCGTGGTCTATATCAGCCTGAGATACAGAAAAAGCGGATAGCTTTTGTGCTTCCGCTTCTTCTATGTGCTCCAACTGTTCCTGAAATGTAGGGAACAGGTTTTCGGTTGTTATGCGTAAATCAGTTCGTTCAAAACCGTTTCCTCGGCTCTGTGGTATATGTTGTTCATCCTCTGCACCCAGAGCATCTGATTCTCCGCTTTCAGTTTCTCGGTCACGCCCTCGGCTTGCACCATCTGCAAGCTGAGCAGCTGTATCTGTTCCTTCGCCTGCCTGTTGATTTCGATCAGGTGCTCCGTCAGGCCGTTCGTCAGAATCAGCGTATTGTAAAACCCGTTCCGATTCTCTTTCAGGAACTTCTTCCGCAGTCTCCCGAATTTGCCTATACTCCCTTGGCTCTGACTGTCCATTGCTATGTTGGGAATCAGGTAATCCCCGCTTCTGCTGTAACTGATTTCCATCGTCGTCGCTCCTTTCTGCTTCGTCAGCTTCATTTTGCAATGTATTGGACGGTTTTGCAAGTGTGCCGCGCTGCTGCCTGCTTATACTCCTTACGCTGCGTTCTATTTGCCGCAAGACCATTTCGGAAATATCGCTGGTCGCTGCACCGAGTTGGTTGATTGTAGCGGTGGAGTTGAACTGCAAAATGCCGGCGTAATCATCTTCTGACAGAACGGAGCTTGGCTCAATGCCCAAACGTACCAGCGCAATGTGCGATACGCCTGTTACAAGCTGAAGTATAAAGGCGGCTGTTCGCTCCTCGCTGTCCATATCTGCAAAAACTCCGTTTGTTGCCGCTTCAAGAAAATCATTGCAATAGTCGGTATAGTTATCCGATACGGCATTGATGACCGCGCCGAGTATGGTATCCGAAAGGCTTTCGCTTCCGGAGCCTGTTTCACCGAAAGCGTTTTGCAGCTCTTTGATTACCTGAACTTCATATTTCGGCTTGATCTGCCAAAGCCGGAACGGAGCGTTATGGCGCGCATTGGTGTCGGACACGTCGAACAAATACTTCAGCCGCGGTTTGTCGCCGCTGTCGTCTATAACGGCAATACCCTTGGCGTCTTTATTGACCCAGCGCCCGAACCTGTTGTTCCAAAGCTGCATTGGCGCGCATGCAGTAGCATCAGGACGCTGGGCATGGATGAGCACTTGCTCATGGAACGGATATTTGTAGAGCCACGCGGCGGAGTTGAGAAAGCTTTTCCAACTGTCAACGGACTGGGCAAGCTGCTGTGTGGTTTGCACTGCAAGCTCAGACATGATATGAAGTTTAGTCGCCATTTTTGACCTCCTTTCTTTGTGCTTTTGTACAATAAAACAGCGCATGATTTCTCATGCGCTTAGGTGGCTTATTATAGCCGTAGGGCTTATGCTCGCTTTGTTTATCTTTGTAATTGAGTTCTACGTATCAACTGCAAAGCCGAGAACCATGCAAATATTCATAGCAGGCCGCACCCATGCAATATCTTTTTTATAGATTCCCAAATAGAGAGGGATGGATTTTCTGCATAAAAGCTATATCCTTTATATTGCTTCCGCTCAAAACACTCATCGTTGTGCTGCATAAGCTGCTCAGAGCGACGGATTGCTTCTTTTACATCGTCTAATGACAGCTGCTTGAGAATACGTTGAAAGTTATCCTCGCGTTTATATTCATCTAAAGAATTAAAATGTTCGTGAAACGCTGCATTGAGAGGAGCCAAGTATTGCTGGCGATGAGCTTTTGCTCCGTTGCAGTCCGCCTTATGCAGGATTATCCACAGTTCAAAAGTAAAATTACTATATCCAAGGACATATTTGATGTCCTTGCCCAATCGCTGCGCTTCTTTCATACTGCACAAGGTCTTCTCAAATTGGCGAATATGGATAGGGTCTTCACTTTCACGGTCAAAAACATGCGTAATCTCTGTTTTGCCTAAAACATACATCCTTTTCACACGCGATACGGGATCTTTTTCAACCTTTGTATCCAGCTTGACAGTATACTTTGCCTCTGGGCTTTTGTTGATACAGCTTTGAAGCCAATCCAAATACATTTTTTCCGTTTGCCCCTCTACGGAGAAATAGTATGTCAGGTTTTCTTTCCTCATGAATTTACTCCTCGCCTTTATGACCAAGCAGTTTTTCAAAAATTGGTAGGAAATCTACATCTCTAATAGCACCATAACGGTCGACAAAGTAGTTACGCATATAATCCTCATTCTTGCGCACAGCATTCTTCCCTGCCGTGCCAAAGTCTGAAAGTGAATAAGAACTGCTGCAATGCGTTTCATCGTTGCGCTCCACAAACTTGATTTCATCACGCCGGAATAAGTTGGCGCTTAAGAAAATCGGATTATGCGTATTAAAAACTAATTGAGCATGATTGGTGTTAATATCATCGTTGTGGAAAATGTTCACAATGCTCATCAATGCCATCGGATGAATTGAGGCATCAAATTCGTCAACAACCAAGGTGCCGCCGTTCGCCAATGCAATGAACACTAATGGGAACAAGTTTGTAAAGCGAATAGTTCCGTAAGACTCAAAAAGCTCCGCGGGGATTGCTGCGCTTTTTTCTCCGGATTTGATTATGGAGCATAGCTTTGCTTCTGCGTTATCATTATCTATGATATAACCCAGCGTATTTGAACTTATTCCGAATGCTTTGGCTACATCGTTCAGTGGCTCTTCAATGTAAACAGACCTTTTCTTTGGGTCGATGAATTTCCGAATAAGCTGCATGGAATCAGCACGATAAATAACCATGAATTTATCGTTTAGCCACTCGGTAATAAGCGAAACTAACTTGGCGCTGAATATCGTTTTGAATCCATTCAGCAAAAAAAGTTCTTCGGCGTTCAAATTGGCTGATGCAATAGCTATGGCGCTTTCGGCGTTTTGCTCGAACTCATTCGCCAGCCATTCTTTTATGCTGCTCAAATCGTGAATGGTTAGCCCTTCTCCTCTTGTGAAGATAGGCGTTTCATTTACCAGAAGCCGTTCAGATACAATCTTGCGTTTATAGTCCACATCAAGAAATGTGCCGAGGTCAATTACAAGGCTATAGTCAATCAATACCCCATCTGTAATGAATTTAATTGCAAACATTACCGGAGAAACCTCATCCGCTGCGCTGTTTGGAATGAGCTCGAGCGACACTGCAGCGGTATTGGGCATAGAACTGTCCTCATCATTCCGAATATGTCCGCGCAGCACAATTGCTTTAAAAGTGTCCATAGCCCCAATGATATTAGTTTTGCCAGAAGCATTGGGACCATAAATAACAGCAGAGCACAGCCCCTTGTACGTCTTCTTGCCAATGGCAGTGTGGAGAATACTATATTCCAAGTCTTTTTGCTTTGGAGCAG
>OLYC01000319.1_pt1 | contig 41974 bp, 47 predicted proteins | sample 1674271 | NCBI WGS metagenome assembly OLYC01 (sample SAMEA103958154, study PRJEB25191) | human gut metagenome
TGCTGACCACCGAGTCTCTGGTGGCCGACAAGCCCGAGCCTCCCGCACCCGCTGCTGCTCCCGGCATGGGTGACATGGGCGGCATGTATTGATGCCCCATACAAAGCAATAAAAAAATCTGCCCGCGCTATGCGGGCAGATTTTCTTATTCACCCTATCGTCTCCGTCCGGAAAGAGCGGATCAGCCACGTGCCGTCCACATTTTCCAACGTCAGTACGGTATAATTGCGGCTGCTTCCTTCCTGCGTCCAGAAGCGCACGGTGTCGCCCAGCTTCTCACCGCCGTCGGGCTGGAACATGCCGGGGCCCCAGTCGCTGGTGAAGTTGTAGTAGGCGTCATATTCCGGCAGGTACAGCACGCCCTCGGTGTTGGTCAGGTCGGCGGTAGTGATACCCGCGTACTTTTGCAGCGTGGCGTCCACGGCTGCCCGGGGATACCGGCGGGTGGGCGTGGGAATGGAGGTCAGCGAGGGCATAAAGTCCTCCTCGGCCTGAAAGGGAAAGTCCTCCAGCTGCGCCAGTGCCTCGAACTGCGCCTGATCCTCCGCGTTGTCCACCCGTAGGAGCTCATCGTTGGGGTAGTATCGCAAAAACTCCGCCAGTGACAGCTCCTCCGCCCGGTCATAGTAGGAGGTAAAGAAACAGCTGATCTCCGTGGAGGAGTTGGCTCCGGTGGCCTCGTCATAACGCTCCGAGGCAAATGCCTCCTGTGCCTGCGCCAGTTCGTCGTCCGTCAAGGCTTCCGCGCCTTCGGTCAGCACCTGAGACGCCGCGGCGTCGTTTGCCTCGCCGTCAACGGCGTTGCTGCTTGCGCCGTCAGAAGCGGTGCCGCCGCATCCTGCCAGAAGCAGCAGGGCAGAAAGAAGAAAAGCCAACAGCCATCGTTTCATAGGGATCCCTCCTTATTTGTGATATCCCAAGTATAGCATACAAACCGTGGGATGGCAAGAGCGCACCAGCCGCACCCAAAATTTTTCAAAAAGGTATTGACAAAACACGGCAGTATATGCTATAGTAATTCGTGCCTGTCGAGAGCATATGGCGGCGTAGCTCAGTTGGCTAGAGCATGCGGTTCATACCCGCAGTGTCACCGGTTCGAATCCAGTCGCCGCTACCATCGCGGGAGAGATGGAAACATCTCTCCCGCACCCTTCGACAGGGTTATGGCCCGTTGGTCAAGTGGTTAAGACACGGCCCTTTCACGGCTGTAACATGGGTTCGAGTCCCGTACGGGTCACCACTTCGGCAGTCCGTATGGGTTGCCGAATATATGGAGGCTTAGCTCAGCTGGTTAGAGCGCCTGCTTCACACGCAGGAGGTCACTGGTTCGAGTCCAGCAGTCTCCACCAAGAAAATCCTCGTAACCATGCGGGTTACGAGGATTTTTCGTTTTCTGACTTTTTGGCATTTGTTAGTAACGTGTTAGTAACCGCGCTTATCAGCGTTTCCGGGTCAAGGTGCGTGTAGACGTTGGCGGTGGTGGAATAATTGGCATGACCGAGGACTTTTTGAAGAATTTCAGGGGCAAGACCTTCCTTAACTGCGCGGGTGGCGTAAGTGTGCCGCGTGGCATGGGGGGTCTTTTTTGCTATCTTGAGCTTTTCCAGCAGAGGGTAGTAGTCCCGGCGGCGGAAGTTGGCGGGCACTTTCTGCCCCTCGTAGCCTGACAGGAGCAGATCGCCCTCAGCCTTCTGGGCGAAGTATTCAAAGTAGGCTTTGCCCTCCGGCCTGATGGGAATAATACGGTTCCGGCCGGCTTCCGTTTTCTCGCCACCCACCACATAATCCTTGTGGTAGTCCTTGAGCGGCAGGCTGAACAACTCGCCGATGCGCATGCCGGTGGCAAGGAGCATGAGCACGATCTTGGCGGCGTCGCTGCCGTCCTTCTCCAGCTTTTTGATCTCGGCGGCGGTGAAAACCTCTTTTTCCTTTTTGACGTTTTCCGGCAGCTTGACAAACCGGGCAAAGTTGGTGGTGCAGATCTCCTCGCGCACGGCCCATGTGGACATTTGGGTGATGAGCTGCTTGTATTTATTCACCGTGGAATGGCTCTTATCCATGTACTTGTCAAGGACGGCCTGAAAGTCTGCGGTGCGGAGGCTGCGGAACTTCCGGTCGTGCAGCGGCTCGAATACATCATAGGCGCGGTCGTAGGATTCAACGCCCTTCTCGCCGATCTCGCGGTAGTGTTCCACCTTCCATTCCTCAAAGACTTCCTTGAAGGTCATATTATACCGTTCGGTAAGGCTTTTGCCGGAGAGCTTTTCCAGTGCGGCCAGCGCGTCGGTTTTCTTTTCGTAGTAGCCAATGATAACACGGTTCTTGGAGGCTGCCCACGGCTTTTTGCGGCGGCCTGAGAGCTTATAGACACTTCCGGCACCGTTGGGGCGCTTCAACGCCTTGCGGGGCGCTGCGGCCTGCTTTTTCCCGCACCACGGGCAAAAGGCGGACGAATCCGGTATTTCCTGTTTGCATGTTTTGCAAAGCATTTGACATTCCTTTCCGGGTATGCTACCATAAAAGGGTAGACTACTCCCTGTGGTAAGGCGGATATGTTCTACACGACTGCTCCGGTGTGCAAGACCGGGGCAGTCTTTTTTGATTTTATGGGCGTTTCGCGTTGTAGGGATTGCCGCAGCTTCTTCGCCCGTCAATATGCTCCATCAGGGCTTTTTCGGGGCTAATCTCCATTCCCATTGTGTCCAGAATGACATCAAGCCCTTCGCGGCGGGCGAGTTTTGCGGCGGGGACAAAATCGCTGTCTCCCGCAATAAGGACAATTTGATCGACCTGCTTTTTGTAGGCAAGGGACGCAATGTCGATGCCCAGCTTCATGTCGACGCCTTTTTGCTGAATCGTCGGGACAAAATGCTTTAATTCAAGCGTATCTTTTGTCAATGTGCCGGAACAGATTTTTTTCACAGCGTCATAGTTTAGCGTATAGACGGCATTAGCAACATCCAGTTCTCCCAGCCGCAGGGCCACCTTACGGCGCTGGCGCAGCTCAGAGAGAAACTTGGTCATCCATTTGTATTCGGCGGAAGCACGCATATTGACGATTTTCTCGGTGAGCGGATGATACATCTGCTTGTCTACAGGCTGACAGTCATAATAAAAGAGACGGTATAGCTCGTGTTCTTGCTTGTGTTCCTTCAGGTGCCGCCAACAGTATGTAATGAGGGCGTCGGCGGCTTCTTTGGGCTCATGTTCGCCCCACAAGTGCTTTGCACGTTTGCGGTAAAAACCGCCGTCAACAAGAATCGCAGTTTTTGACATAGTTCCCACGCTCCGTATAAAATCTAAAGCCCTTAGAACGGGCACTCCCCTGATCGTGGGGGACCTATTCCAAGGGCTTGTTAGGCACAACAGGCGGAACGGCGGTGCGTTCTTTGTTGTACGTTAAATAATATGTCCTCTGGATCAAAAAGTCAACCCGTTTTTATGATATTTGTACAAAATAACGAAACGATATGCCGTTATTCCGCTATTTGTTTGCTTTTTTGAAGGTTCTGCTGTAAATTGGTCAAGGTAAATAGTCCTGATTTCAATCCACACGCCCGCGAGAGGCGCGACATAGCATCAGAGAGAAAGCGGCGCTTAGTCAAGATAGATAATCCTGAAAGAGGAAATTTGCATCGACCTTCAGGGCACCGAACAGGGCGCATAGCACCTGCGGCTTCGGGAAGCTGATGCCGTTTTCATAGTTGGTAATGGCGCTGGGGGTTACACCCACCAACGCGGCCAACTCCTTGCAGGACATATAACGCTGCTTCCGGGCTTGTTTGATGCGGGTACCGATACTCATGATAATTGTTATCCTTTGCAATTAAGATATACGGGTGGATGGATACTCGCCCTTGATGTAGGAATTGTAGTATTTACCCATTGAATCGGCGGATATCAGTTCGTCGTAGATATAAGACGGAACGTCGTAAGCATAGATGGAGCCGCTGTCCCGAAACTGTACATACAGGACTTCGTTGTCCCAATCGTAGCCGACGGCGGAAAAGCAGGATGAGCGTGGGGTGCTTTCCAGATAATCGTCCGGATCAGGCTCGCTGTAGTCATATTCCGGTTCGGTGTAGGTGTATTCTTCCGGTTTGTCATAGCCGGTGTCAATGACCGGAGATTTGAAAGGCTCCTGGCTGTTGTTGGCTTTTGTGTTGCCGCAGGCCGTGCACAGTAATAACAGTATAGCAAGAAACAGTGAAGCACCCTTTTTCATTTGTATTTCTCCTTATCCCGTATCGGCGTGGCCGCCGATACGCGTATTAGTCAATCTCTTTATGCACGATGGTCAGAATAGTGAGACCAGCACCAAATAGGTAGGAAATTAAGCCGTGTATCGTAAAACTATCACCAATGCACAAGCCGATGGCGCCAAGAATGTGGATAATCAGGACAGCAATCATTGTAGGTCGGTGATCTCCTGCAATCCAATTGGAGACCTTTGCTGTTGCATATACGGAGAATATAGGGGGGACTACAACCAGAGACCACGCAGCGTCAGATGGGTAAAACAGGATAGCGCCTAAAATCGGAACAGACCCCAGAAGTGTCAGTATCAGCGTAGCGACAGATGAAGCTACGATCAAACAGATAATTCCACAGACCACTGCGGCAATATGACGCCATATAGAAGTTTTCATGGTCGTCCTCCTTACGTCGGAATGGGGAAGCGGCGCTTGGTGATAACGCGGCCCTGACAGATCAGGGTGCGGTTGCTGCTGGGGCCGAGAACCACATCAGCGTCAGAGCGGTCACGATTGAGAGAAAACAGGTACACCATGCCCAGCGGGTCGTGGTAATACTGCTTGCAGACGGTGCCGCTATCCACGCAGAAAATACCAATGTCGCCGTTGACCATAGCGTCGTGGTTGACAAAGACGATGGAGCCATCCGGGAAATACGGTTCCATGGAATCGCCTTGCAGACGAACGGCAAAAGCCGCGCCCTGAGGATCGTCCGGCTTGAGGGGGTACGGCTCGAAATCCACGCCCATGGTGGGAACCGCGATACCGGCGGCGGCAGGCTCCGCATAGAGGTTGATAACTTTCGGTTCCTCCTCCATCGTTGCACCGTCCATAAAGCGGGCTTCGTCTTCCATGCGGGCCAGCTCCGTATCGGTCAGGTCACGCACGGCCTGACGGCCCCAGTTGTCCAATTTATCATAATCCCGCGCCATGCGCATTGCCTCGTCCGATACGGACGGGGCTTTTTTTGTTTTAGAAAAGCCGGTGTTGAGAAGATCGTCGCCAGTGACGCCAAGTGCATCCGACAATAGCTTGATTTTCTCAACGTCTGGCTCACGATAGCCGAGTTCATAACCCGTGATGGTGGTCTTAGATACACCGATAGCCTTTGCAAGGGCTTCTTGTGTCAGGCCCTTAGCTTTTCGGTAAGTTCTGACGCGATCTCCAAATGTCATGTTTATCACCTCTTGCTTGCATTATATTTGCTTATCCTCGGCTTGTCAATAAAAAGTTCACATCATGCAAACTTTTTGCGCAAAAGTACTTGACAAGTTTGCGAAACGAGAATATTATAAAAACGAAGATTGCGAAACGCAAACCTGCGGGATGGGGGGTGAGAAAATGTTTCCTAATCTTTTGGGGCAAAAAGCTGCTCGGCATCTGACGGACGAGGATATGGCGGCCATTATCGGTATTAGCCGGACTGCCTATCAGGCTAAAAAGAAAAGCGGTCGTTTTACCGCTGAAGAGTGTCACAAATTCTGTACTTTTTTTGGCAAGAGCTTTGAATACCTCTTTGCCAAAGACGGAGACGATTACGCGAGTTGAGCGTAAAAGCTGCCCACATGATGATGCAGGCAGCTTTTGGGTCACTGAATTTTTCCAGCGCACAGGGTCTGGATCAGGGAAATGCCGTACCCGATATAAAGGGCAAGCATTTTTTCGGGGAGCAGCTTTCGGGCGGCGAAGAACACCGCAACGAGGATCACTCCCCAGACCAGAATGGGAATGAGAAAGTTCTTCTGTTTGGTTTGCAGGGAGCCGACGATCTGCGTGAAGCCCAGAACGCCGACGACGTAGGACACAACCAGAAGGACAAGCCAAAGTACAATGCTCATTTCAACAACCTCCAAATTGTTTGTTTGAACATTGTACCACAGGGTTGCCAATTTGACAATTATTTGTCGAAAAATAACAAAAACAGCCCGCACGGGGGTACTTGCCTTTTATGGAGCGCCCGAAATGAGAAAACGGGAGGCTGCCACCTCCCGCATCTCGTCTGGCTTTGTCTGCACCATGTTGCTGCTGCTGGCAGACAGCACTTGGCATGGCCGCAACGCTTACGCGCCGAACGGGTGGGGCCACCACCCCTGCCGAGCGGTTACCGCAGACACAGGGAAGGCGTAATGACGCCGGAGAGCATACCCTCGATGGCAATCACGTCCTTTCCCGCCCATGGGCGTTCCCTAAAGGGCAAGTACCAGGTATGACAGAGCGGACACCAAAACGCAAGAGAAACGCATAAAAACAGCCCGCGGACGGCGGGCGGGGAGGTGAAAAAAGGTGCTGATATGGGCGGGGCTGCTGCTGGATGCAACGGCGTTGGCAATCAACGCCTTATGGCTGGTGAAGCTGATCCGATCAGCGGGGGAAGAAGTACGCAAGCGCCGCAAGGATGGCCGCGACTACACTCGCTACAGCAGCTATTACGGCTACTATCTTCGTAGTGCGGTTCTCGGCGCGAACATAGGTGCGCTCGTTTGTATGCTCCTCCGTGTCTGTAGCAAGCTTTGAGCGGTAGGCACGGCCTTTGGGCGTGAGAACGACCTGAGAATACGCGGTCAGGCTGGCGCTGATATAACCGCCGTCTTTGAGCATTTGCAGGAAACCATCGGTTTCCAGAATGCTGGGGAACGCATTGAGGAGGTCTGCGTAATCCGCGTGACCGCCGTGGTCACACAGGTAATTCAAGATTTTAAGTTCCACAAAAACACCGCCTTTCCTCTCAATTCTACCATGAAAGGACAGACGGTACAAGAAAAACCACCTTACCACAGGAAGGAGATACCCATGATCGAGACATTAACACTGAATCAGACCGCCGCGTATCTGCGGCAGCACGGCCTGAGCATTTCCAATCCGGCGCTGGCCAACGGCATCCAGCAGGGGCAGTATCCGTTCGGCATCTGCATCGTCAGCGCGGAGGGCTGCCGGTCGTTCCAGATTTTCAAAACGCTGCTGGACAAATGGATCGCAGAAAGGACGGTGTGCGCATGATCGCCTACATCATGATCTATATCGGGGCGCTGAGCGTGTCCGTGAAGCTGATGCACCTGATCGACCGGCTGGAAGGGCGGCGGTGATGAGCAGTGGAGACATATCTTGAATTTCTCCGCTCCAAGATCGTGCTGGCCAGCGAGACAGGCTTTACGCTGCCGCCGGAGGAGATCAACCCGGCGCTGAAGCCGCACCAGCGGGACGCTGTTTTATGGGCGCTGCGGGGCGGCAGGCGGGCGCTGTTTGAGAGCTTCGGTCTCGGCAAGACCGTGCAGGAGCTGGAGTTCTGCCATCAAGCGGTGCGCCACGAGGGCGGCAAGGCGCTGATCGTGCTGCCGCTGGGCGTCCGACAGGAGTTCACGCGGGACGCGGTGGAGCTGCTGCATTACGCGGCGCCGGAGTACATCACCAGCATGGCGGAAGCGGACAGCGCCGCCGGAGATATCTTAATGACCAACTATGAGCGAGTGCGGGACGGGGACATAGATCCCACGCGGTTTACGGCCGTGGCGCTGGATGAAGCGTCGGTGCTGCGTTCCTTTGGCAGCAAGACCTACCAGACGTTTCTGCCGAAATTTCAGGGCGTGAAGTACAAGCTGGTATCCACGGCGACACCATCGCCCAACCGGTACAAGGAACTGATCCACTACGCCGGATATCTGGAGATCATGGACACGGGACAGGCCCTGACTCGGTTTTTTCAGAGGGACAGCACCAAGGCCAACAACCTGACGCTGTACCCCCACAAGGAAGATGAATTCTGGCTGTGGGTGTCCAGCTGGGCGTTGTTTATCGGGAAGCCCTCTGACCTTGGCTATGACGACACCGGCTATGCACTGCCGCCGCTGGATGTGCGGACGCATATCGTGCGGGGCCGGTACGGCGAGGACGCTGACCGGGACGGCCAATTCAAGCTGATGCACGACGCGGCGGTATCGCTGGCGGAAGCGTCACGGGAGAAGCGGGAGAGCATTGACGAGCGCGTGGCCGTGGCGAAAGAGATCGTGGACAGTGACCCGGAAGCCCACTTTATCCTGTGGCACGATCTGGAGGCGGAGCGGCACGCCATCTGTAAGGCCCTGCCGGACACCGTGGACATCTACGGCAGCATGGACTATACCCAGCGGGAGAAGCGGGTGATCGACTTCTCAGAGGGCCGCTGCCGGCTGTTTGCCACCAAAAAGAGCTTGAGCGGCAGCGGGTGCAACTTCCAGCGCCATTGCCACAGGGCGATTTTCGTCGGTATCGACTATGAATTTAACGATTTTATTCAGGCGGTACACCGTATCTATCGCTTTCTCCAGACGGAGCAGGTGGTGATCGACATTATTTACACGGCGGCGGAAGATCCCATCTACCGTGTGCTGATGGAGAAATGGAAGCAGCACGAGTACCTGCAAGGCAAGATGCGGGAGATTGTGCAGAAATACGGCTTGAGCGGTTCCGCCCAAACGGAGCGCATGGCCAGAAGCATAGGAGTGAAGCGCGTGGAAGTGAAAGGCAAAAATTACACGCTGGTGAATAACGACTGCGTGGAGGAAACGGCAAGGATGGCCGAAAACAGCGTGGACATGATCCTGACCTCCATCCCGTTTTCCAACCACTACGAATACACCCCCAGCTATAACGACTTCGGCCACAACGAGGATACCCGCCGGTTCTTTGAGCAGATGGACTATCTCAGTCCCAATCTGCTGCGGGTGCTGAAGCCGGGGCGCGTGTTCTGCTGCCACGTCAAGGATCGGGTGCTGTTCGGCAACGCCACCGGCATGGGGATGCCTACCATGGAGCCATTTCACGCCATGTGCATCCGGCACTATATGCAGCACGGCTTTGCCTATTTCGGCATGATTACGGTGGTCACGGATGTGGTGCGGGAGAACAACCAGACGTACCGGCTGGGCTGGACAGAGCAGTGCAAGGACGGTTCCAAGATGGGCGTCGGCTGTCCGGAGTACATTCTTTTATTCCGGAAGCTGCCCACCGATCGGAGCAAAGCCTACGCCGACGAGCCGGTACATAAGACCAAAGAGGAATACACCCGCGCCCAGTGGCAGATAGACGCTCACGGGTATTGGCGCTCCTCCGGCGACCGGCTGGTGACGAAAGAGGAGATCATGGCCATGGACACCGGCAAGATCCAGGCGGCCTACCGCAAGTACAGCCGGGGCACGGTGTATGACTACGCTGAACACGTCCGCATGGCAAAGGAACTGGACGAAAACGGGAAGCTGCCCGCCACCTTCATGGTGGTGGCTCCCGGAAGCTGGACAGATGAGGTGTGGGACGACATCAACCGGATGCGCACCCTGAACACCACCCAGAGCCAGCGCCGCCAGCAGCTCCACGTCTGCCCTCTTCAGCTGGACATTGTAGACCGCTGTATCAATCGGTACAGCAACCCCGGCGACCTTGTGTATGATCCATTCGGCGGGATCGGCACGGTGCCGTTGGAAGCGGTCAAGGCGGGGCGAAGGGGTCTTGCCTGTGAGCTGAACAACGGATATTTCCGTGACGCTGTGGGCTACCTTCAGGAGTTCGAGCGGGAGGACATGAACATCTCCCTGTTCGACCTGATGGGGGAGGTGCCGGGATGAGCGTAAAGCGGAAGGTCGTGGACAAGCGGCTGACGCTGTTCCGCACCTGCGGCGTTTGCGGAAAGAGTTTCGTTACTACGGCGGATACGCCGTGGGTACGTCAGGTGCCGCGAGACGGGAAACGGCAGGCCACCACCTACTACTGCTCCACGACCTGTTATCAGGCCAGCTACAAGTACAAGGGGTGGTATGACGGGAAAACCGAGGAGCGCCGCCGGGAGCGGGAGAAAAAGCGCCCTGACCGGTCGGCATATAACCGCCAATGGCGAGACAAAAACCGCGACCACATTCGGGAGTACAACCGTGAACGAGAGCGGCAGTACAGGCTTACAGATCCAGAGGGCTGGCGGGCCGACAAGCGATACCAAAAGAAAAAGAGCCGCCTGAAAGCGAAACAGGAGGTGGTGGTATGAGCGTGATGCTGGAGCACCCTGTGACACCGCAAAGCCCCTGTACGCCGGACTGCCCGGACAGAAGCGGCGACTGCATGCTGCACTGTCCCCACGGGTACGCCGAGTATCGGGCGGCGCGGGATAAGGTGTATGCCGCCCGGGCCGCAGCCGCCGAGGCGTCGCGGATCGCCGGCGCCGGAAAACGGCAGGCGTCTGTGAAGAAGGCCAGAATGGCTCACAGACACAAGAGATGATTTTGCGGGTAACGCCCGCTGAAAAAGGAGGAATTATTTTGCAGATCGAAAACCGAGAAGAAGCCCAGCGGTCTATTTTGCAGATGTGCCGGGGCGCCTTTCAGGAGCGCGTCGATTATGAGATGCCGCACCTGATGGAAAACATCTTCGACCCCAACACAGCCGCCAAGGCAAAGCGCAAAGTGACCATCACGCTGGAGCTTTGCCCCGACGACACCCGCCAGAACATCGTGGTCAACTGTCTGGTCAAGACGACGCTGGCCCCGTCCAACCCCGCTACCACGATGCTGTACGCCGTAGACGAGCATACGGTGGTGGAGATGGTGCCGCAGATCCCCGGCCAGATTGCCGTTGACGGCAGCGAACAGGAAGCACCGGCCCGCTTGAAGCTGGTCAATTTTGAATAAAAGGAGAAAGAACCATGTTGAAGGAAGCTATTGAGAAAATCGAGGAACTGGCAAAGCCGATCATTGTGGACAAAGAGGGCCACACCTACGCCGTGGACAAATACGGCGAAGCGCATGAGATTATCCCGGAGGCGGTCTATCAGGTCTGTCTGGAACTGAACAGTTTGGACGCGCTGGTACAGATGGTCAGGACGGAGGGCGTCCCGGGGAAGCGCAGTGCGGACAAGCTGTATCTTTCTGTAAAGGATCATATGACCGTGGCCTGCTTCGGCCATCCGCAGGAGGACTTGCGGGAGGGGCGTATTTTCTACTACGAGGCGCAGGCCAAAGATGTTCCCGGCTGGGACGGCGAGGTGAAGATGGCCTTTGACAAGGCGGCTGTGGCCTTGCAGACCCGCTTTCAGGATGGCGGCGACCGCGATTACACGCTGACGCTGCTGAGCCAGATCACTTGCGGCGCAAAAGTCACCTACAACGACATTGGCGTGGCAACGACGGTGGTCACGCAGAAGGGCGTTTCGCTCCAGCAGAACAGCACGATCCGCCCGCTGGTGAAGCTGCGGCCTTACCGCACCTTCCAAGAGGTGGAGCAGCCGGAGGGTCTGTTCCTGATCCGTATTGATGAGCGGGGCATTACCTTCACGGAGGCGGACGGCGGCATGTGGAAGCTGGCGGCCCGCAAGACCATCAAGGCATATCTGGAGGAAGCGCTGAAGGACATGATCGACGACGGCCGTGTGGTCGTGATGATGTAAGTAAAAAAAGCCCCGGCGGAGCTGGCACTCCGTCGGGGCGGGCAAAACCCTTGAAAAAGATTTTACAGGAACAGTTTACCGCCCTTTGGGGTGAATGTCAAGAAAAGAGGTTTGAAATGGCACAAATTAAGATAGACCCGGACGCATTGCGCGAATGGGAGGAATCCAGGCCGGAGAGCCGGAAGGAACTGGCAGAATCCATTGGGCGCACGACCAGCGTGTTTAGTAACGCCTACGCCCGTGGCGAAATGAGTGAGGTTGTCCTTTCGTTTTTGTGTAAGACCTTCGGCTTGCCGGAGGACGCTTTTCTGCCTAAAGAAAAGACGGTTGTCGTTCAGGGGGGGGGCATCGACCTACCATCTGACCTTATCTGTGCATCCGGACAGGCTTCGGCTGGGCGTCTCCTTTGGCGAGGAGGAGATGGTGTATGCCTGGGCAAAGATCTTCGGCGACACGGAGCTGGATCTGATCAAGTCCATCAGCTACGCGGCGCACATGTGCTATAAGTTCGCGGAGCAAAAGACGCTGAAAGGATAAGTCAATCATGTACCGATGCAATGCGACCGGGCGGGAATTCGAGGAACCCCGGTATGATCCCGATTTTTGGGACAAAGGCCACGGGGCGAAGGTGTGTCCCTGCTGCGGCGACACCGACTTTGAAGAGGTCTATCCCTGCGATATCTGCGACAGCTATTCCAGCTGGGATGAATGCGGTTTTGTAGAGCACTACCAGACATGGTATCTCTGCCCGGACTGTCGGAGGATCGCCATCATCAACCTGTTTGAAAAAGGCGCTCAGGAGTTGGGCGACACGGAAGGGGCTTGGCTGGACGATGTGCTGGACGGCAACAGCTGGGCGGATTTGAAGAAAATTTATGAGGAGGCAAAGAAAAATGGCACTGTTACCCTTTGAAGAACTGATTAAGGTCGATGTGAGACCCTTCTGCGAGACGCGGAAGGCCAAGGACGACAACGGCAACATGGTGGATATCCCCTATCTGAACTGGGCCAAGTGTGTGAAGCTGCTGCACGAGAACGGCGCGAAGGACGTATGGTTTACACCCCGCGTCTGCCCGGAGACAAAGACCTATCTGTGGCCGCAGGCGGACGTGACCACCCGGAAGGGCTACAAGACGCAGTGCTGGTTCGTCAGCGTGGAAATCCACATCGACGAGCTGGTGTTCAACATGGACACGCCGCTGCTGAACGGGGCGCTGGTGGTCTATGAGGACACGCTGAACCAGCTGCGTATTTCCAACGCGCAGGCCCGCGCCTTCGTGAAGGGCGTGGCGCTGCGGACGGGACTGGGCTTTGACCTGTGGGCCGAGAGCGGCGACGGAGACGACGGCGAGGACGATCTGAGCCGCCACAGCATCTGGGCCATCCGGGAGCGGCTGGAGCGGGCCATTACCGCCAAGGAAAAGGCGGGGCTGGATCACAAAGACCTGCTGGCCGCCCTGCGGATCAACGACAAGCAGCTGAACCAGCTGATGGGCTACTTCGCCAAGCTGGACGGCCTTGAGAAAGCGGTGAGCAAGCTGTGATCCACGATCAGGACAGGAGCGGGTGGTTCGGGGCATCGGACACGGCCACCATCATGGGATCGTGGGAGACCGAGACGTTCCGAAAGTGGTGGGCGGTGAAGCTGGGTATCCGGCAGGATCACTACACCAACGCCGCCATGCAGGCGGGGACGGCCTATGAACACAAGATTCTGGACGCGCTGGGGGTAAAGACCCGCGACCGCCAGATCAAGGTTTACGCCCTGCGGCTGCGGGTGAACTACGACGGGGACGATGCCCAGACCGTTACGGAGGTCAAGACCTACAGCAAGGCTCCCTTTAAGGTGAGCCGCGCCTACTGGATGCAGTGTCAGGTGGAGATGTTTGCCAGTGGGTGGGGCCTGCGGCGGCGGAAAGCCTGCCGGATCGCGGCCTATCCGGTCGGCGAAGCGGAGAAGCAGAACTTCTTTTTGCCCGTCGACCCCGGCAGGATCAGCCTGTGGCCCGTGGAGTACGATGAGACGTGGGTGGAGGAGAAGTATCTGCCCCGCCTGCGGTATCTGGCCACGTGCCTGAAAACAGGCCGGTGGCCCCGAAAGGAGGAAGTGCCATGCAGCAGGTGACGGTGGACGCCGCACGGTGGCTGCGGGACGGCGACGGGTCGTGGCTGGCCTTCCGGGTAGGCAGCGACAAGACGGCTATGGACGTGTGCGACAGCCTGAAAGCCGGGAAGGAATACAACCTGACGTTGAAGCGTAAGGGCCGCAGTCTGGACGCCAACGCCTATTTCTGGGTGCTGGTGAATCGGCTGGCGGACAAGCTGAAGATCGAGCCGGAGGGCATCTACCGGGCGTATATCCCAGATATCGGCGGCGGCTATGAGGTGGTGCCGGTACGGGAGGATCGCATTGACGCATGGGAAAAGGTCTGGTGCAGCGGCCATATTGGCCGGATGATCGAGGACATGGGGCCGTGCCGCAACATCAAGGGCTATCACAGTGTCCGGTCTTACCTATCTTCCAGCGATTACGACACGGCTCAGATGTCACAGCTCATTGAGTTGGTGGTGGCGGACTGCAAGGAGAATGGTATCGAGACCATGACGCCCAGAGAGCTGGATGCGCTGGTGTCCAGGTGGGGCGAGGTGAGCGTATGAGCACAGCAAAAATCTATACCGCCCACGGGAAGTCCCTGACCATGCGGCAATGGGCGAAGGAACTGAATCTGCCGCAAAAGACGCTGCGGAACCGGCTGGACAGGGGATGGACGCCGGAAGCGACCTTCACGCCGGGAAAGCAACTGCACCGGGGCGGCACAACAGGTTCGCGCCGCACTGACCACACAGGAGAGCGGCACGGGATGCTGGTGGTCGACCACTGCCTCGGATCGGGGCCGGATGGGCCGAAATGGCTCTGCGTGTGCGACTGCGGCAAGACGCGGGTGGTACTGGCGCGGAATCTGAGAGGCGCATACAGCTGCGGCTGTAAGGCGAGGAGAAAGGCAGACCGCCGCCCCGGCCATCCACAACCATGTTGGACGTGCCGGAACTACGCCGGAGGGTGCAGTTGGTCGCAGAAGTACCCGGAGCCTGTGAAGGGCTGGGACGCGACCCCCACCACGAAATATCAGGGGAATGCGGGCGAGGTCACATCTTTCGCCATCCATTACTGCCCAGAGTATGTACCTGACGGAACGGAGGTATTGATGAATGGGTGAGAGACGGTGTTACTTCTGCCGCAAAAACGGCAGCGCCGACCCGCTGGAGCGGCACCATGTGTTTGGCGGGAACCACGCTGACCGGAAGAAAAGCGAGAAATACGGCGCTGTGGTAGACCTGTGCGGCAATGCGTGCCACCGGAACGGAGAACACGCCGTCCACCGGGACGGGGACGTGATGCGCCACCTGCGCCGGGAGTTTCAAGTGAAGATCATGCAGGAACAGGGCTGGACGGAGGCGGAGTTTATCCGGGCGTTTGGCAAGAGCTACTTATAGGAGGCCCTATGACACAATGCGAACGAATTCTGCGGTATATGCGGGATGTAGGCCCCATCACACAACTGGACGCGGCCAAGGAGTTTGGCTGTTACCGGCTGGGCGCGAGAATCTGGGATCTGAAGAAAGCGGGCCACGCCATCCGGAAGCGGATGGTATCAGAGAAAAACAGGTTCGGCGAGAGCGTGAGCTTCGCCGAGTACAGACTGGAGGACAGCAATGCTCAATAAGATTTTCATCATGGGACGCCTGACCCGTGATCCGGAGCTGCGGCGGACGCAGAACGGTACGGCGGTGGCCGGGTTCGCGCTGGCGGTTGACCGGGATTTTAAGAACGCCGACGGCACCAAAGAGACGGACTTCATCGAGGTGGTGGCATGGCGCAGCAGCGCCGAGTTCGTCAGCAAGTACTTCGCCAAGGGCCGTATGGCTATCGTGGAGGGCCGGTTGCAGATTCGTGACTGGCAGGACAAGGACGGCAACAAGCGCCGCAATGCAGAGGTCGTGGCCGACAACGTGTACTTCGGCGACAGCAAGAAGGAGTACGGCGGCGACTATGGCGGCGCTCCTGTTGGCGGCTACAAGGCGGCGGGTAAGGCCGTGGACGTGGAGCCGGGCGAGGGAGAGTTTGCCGAGATCGAGGACGAAGAAGATTGGCCGTTTTGAGGTAAATACGGGAGGAAGGAAGACAACACAGCGGGGCGTATCGTGGGCGCGAACCGTGACGGCTGGCCGGAATCGAGCCAGCGCACGACGGCGGCGAGCGCGAAAATCCCCCTTTGTCCCCCTTCCTTTCCCCCACACCCCCTATCTATCCCCCTATATCCCCCTTACACACCCACAACAAGAGAGATATTTCTTCTTGTGGGGGGGTGTATAGAGGGCAGTGCGGGAGAAGGAGAGAACATGACGAAAGAAGAATTTGAACAGGTTTTCACGGCGCTGGGGCTGTTCTGGCCGCGGGAAACCGTTTCGGACAGCCGGAAGGCGGCGTGGTGGCTGGCGCTGAAGCCGTACCCCTATCAGGGCGGTGTGCGGGAGAAGATCATTGCCTATGCCCGGTCGCCGAAAGGGAACTTTTTTCCGGATGTGGCGAACCTGACGGCAGGTCTGACGCCGGAGATCACGGAACCGGAGAAGTCCGGGCCGGACTGGATCGACGAGCTGCTGGAGAAACTGCCGCCCCACACGCCTGACCCGATTACCCGGTATGCCTCCGAGCATGGGATCACCTGGGGCGAGGCGAAAAAGGCGTTGGAGGGTCGGCCATGAGCAGAGAATCATTCATCATCCGCTATCCGGACACCGACGCCGGAAAGAAGGCGTGGAACAAGGCATATGGGCTGAATGCTATCTATGCGGGAAAGCACTGGTCGAAGCGGCGGGACGACGCGAGACTGTGGCACACGCTGACGGTGAGCGCTATCAACGCCGCCCACATTCGCAAGCGGCCTTTTGAAAGGCCTGTAGTACTGACCTTCCAGTGGAATGACAGGCTGGATTGCTCCAACCACGCTTACATGGCGAAGCTGATCGAGGACGGCATGAAGGGTATTCTGCTCCACGACGACAGCCGCCGGTGGGTGAAAGGCATTGAGCATTATTTCCACGACAAGCCCTACATACGTGTGACGATCACGGAGGTGGAGACGACGTGAAAAGTGGGATATGGAAAGTGGAGGTGGCGCGGCTGTGCTGGGCCTGCCAGCAGGAAATGGCCCACGAGTACATTATGCAGCCTACCAAAGAGCAGCGGCGTGACCCGGTGCGGGATCGCTGGGAGAGCGGCGTGTGTGAGCGCTGCGGGCGGAAACAGAGCATGACCAAGCTTCGGAGGTACACCATGAACCGGGCCGGGCTGGTGGCAAGGGGGCGGGAAAATGGGTGAAAGCCGCGCCATAGAACGGAGGAACATATGAAAGCACAAGAGACATTTGACGGCGAGATCATCGTGGACAATTTCGCCGGTGGCGGCGGGGCGTCGACAGGTATCGAGATTGCAACGGGCATGGCGGTGGCGATTGCCATCAACCACGATCCGGCGGCTATTCTGATGCACAAGACCAACCACCCGTATACGGAGCATTTTCAGGCGTCCGTGTGGGACATTGACCCCGTGGCCGTGTGCCGTGGGCGGCGCGTGGGGCTGGCGTGGTTTTCGCCGGACTGCAAGCATTTCAGCAAGGCCAAGGGTGCGGCGCTGGTTGACCGGAAGATTCGCGGCCTTGCGTGGATCACCCTGCGCTGGGCGGCGAAGGTGCGGCCCCGCGTCATTATCCTTGAAAACGTGGAGGAGTTCCAGACGTGGGGGGCGGTACGGAAGGGCAAGCCGGTGAAGAAGCTGGCGGGCACCACGTTCCGGAAGTTCATCCGGCAGCTGGAGGAGTTGGGGTACACCGTGGAGTATCGGGAGCTGATCGCGGCGGACTACGGTGCGCCAACCTCCCGCAAGAGATTCTACATGATTGCCCGCTGCGACGGGAAACCCATCGTGTGGCCGAAGCCCACCCACAGCAAGACCGGCGCGGACGGGCTGCCCAAGTGGCGCAGCGCGGCGGAGATCATCGACTGGAGCCTGCCCTGCCCGTCGGTATTCGCCACAAAGGCGGAAATTATGGACAGGTACGGCCTGAAAGCGGTGCGCCCGCTGGCGAAGAACACTATGCGGCGGATCATCCGGGGCGTGGACAAGTTCACCATCCGCAGCGGCAAGCCGTTCATCGTGCCGACGGGGTACGGCGAACGCAAAGGACAACTGCCCCGTGTACACGACATTGACGCGCCGGTGCCTACGGTGGTCGGCACCGGAAAGGAAAATCTGTGCAAGCCGCTGCTGGCTCCCGTGACGGTGACGAATACCAGCAACAGCGTGGGCGGAACGGTCGGGGAGCCGGTACATACCGTGACAACCGCAGGGAATCAGATGCTGGTGACGCCGTTCCTTGCGGAGTGCAACCACTCCGGCGGCGGGCATATCGCGCCCGTGGGAGACGCCCACAAGACCATCACCGCCAAGCATACCGGCGGCATCGTGGCGCCCGCGCTGATCCAGTATCACACGGAACAGACGGAAGCTGTACGGGCATCCGGGCTGGGTACACCCATCAACACAGTGGACGCCTCCAACCGATACGGCCTGACCTGCGCCAATCTGGTGGAGTATTACACCGGCGGCAGGCCGCTGGATGTGCAAGACCCCATGCACACCGTTACCAGCCACGACCGTGAGGCGGTGGTCGCCGCTCATGTTGTAAAGTTCAAGGGTGACAATCTGGGGCATGGGGCAGATGAGCCGATGCAGACCGTGACCACCAGCGCCGGGGAGTTCGCCGTGTGCAAGGCCCATCTGGCGAAGATGCACAGCGGCGACGCCCTGGGCTACTGGCCGGAGATTCGCGCCCTGCTGAACGAGTTCTGCGGCTATACGCTGGCGGAGGATGATGTGCTGCTGCTGGAGATCGGCGGCGCGCTGTACTACATCGCGGACATTGGGCTGCGGATGCTGTCTCCCCGTGAGCTGTACAACGCTATGGGATTCCCGCCCGACTACATCATTGACCGTGATTATGAGGGCCACGAATACAAAAAGAGCGCTCAGGTAGCGCGGTGCGGCAATGCGGTGTGTCCGCCGGTGGCGTCCGCTCTGGTGCGGGCCAACCTGCCGGAGTGGTGCGGCGTGACCATAACCACAATGGCGCAGCTGCTGGACTGCGTGGCGGTGTGAGGAGGAACGACATGACAAGAGATGAGATCGTGACCGCGCTGCGGTGCTGTGCCGAGGGAGAGTGTCATGGTTGCACAATCCACAATGATAAGCAGCGTTGCCAAGAACGAGTGTTGGATGCCGCCGCTGACCTGATCGAGAACCAGCGGCGGGAGATAGAAGCGCTGCGGTGGGCCAATGAGGGGGTTTCTGGTGACAAAATCTGCCGTGCAGCGCTGGAGGCATTCGGGGAAAGGGCGCAGATGACAATGGCCATCGAGGAAATGAGCGAACTGGCAAAAGAACTCTGCAAGCGCTGTCGTGGCCGGGACAACGTGGAAGCCATTGCAGAGGAGGTCGCCGACGTGGAGATCATGCTTCAGCAGTTGGTGATGCTGTTCGACTGTGCGGGGCAGGTGGAAACATTCCGCCGGTACAAGCTGGAGCGGCTGGCGGAGCGGATTGAGGAGGTGAAGGGATGAGCAATAAACAGACCATCATGCAATTAGCCAACGAGGTTATCAGGTACCTAAACGCCTGTGCCGATGAGGCTTTTGTTGAAAGCGTTTTGGAGTGTATCAATGACGGCGTGGAGTTCGGCGAGGACGAGATTAGGGAGGTGGAGTGATGGCGAAGTACATTGACCAGTCCGTAGCAATTGCGCGGCTGACCCATATAGAAGTGACAAAGCCCACGGCTACTATGACGGATGCCAAACGTGCGCTTGCGGATATGTTTCCGGCCGATGTGGCGTCGGTGGTGCATGGTCGGTGGGTTCACCATGATGACGGCGTAGTTACTTGCAGTGAATGCGGAAACGCAGAATCCAGTGAAAGCTACTATTGCAGGTATTGCGGGGCGAAGATGGATCTGTAAGAAACCGGCACAAATGAAAATACGATGGGAAAAGGACACGCTTGACACCGAGGAATGAAAGGCAGGTGGGGCGCATGGCAAGCGGGAGCTATCGGCAGGTGTATGTGGTGTGCCCCTACTATGTGACGGACAACGGCAGAGACAGGATCGTGTGCGAGGGGCTGACCCCCGGCGGGCAGAACCAGACCTTTTACCAGAAGCGGCAGGACTACGCCTTGCAGATGGAGCTGTTCTGCTGCGGGGATTACTGGCGCTGCGAGATATGCGCGGCGCTGGACGCGAAGTATAGGGAAGATGAACCGTGAGAAAAGAGGGGCTGCGGCCCCTCTTTTGTCGTATGCGGTGGTGGGTCGGGGCGTTAAGAAAACATGCCGGTGGCATGTTTTTAGCCTCCGATCTCGGCGGCTATGCCGCCGTAGCATCTATCTTGATTTTGAAGGTACAACTTGCATTGCGGGGGTGGGATAGAAAACATCATTTGCGGTTTGGTAACATGGTATACAGGACGGTACAGGCGCTGCCGTAAAAAGCGCCTGACCGCTGTAGGGCGGGACAAAGCTGCCATATGGCAGATGGTGTGCGCGGGAAAACGCCGCGAGGGTAGGACGTGCCGACGGCAAACGTCAGCGGTGGGAGACGGGCGCGTCAAAACAGGATTTTGTATGGAGGGGTGGTGTACTGTGGCGGCAAGGCTGACAGACCGGCAGAAAAAGAAAATACTGGCCGACTATGTGCAGCTTGGCAGCTACAACGCTACGGCGAAGATCAACGGCTGCTCCCTGAACACGGTGAAGAAACTTGTGCAGGAGAATGCAGACATTGCAGAACTGTGCATTCAGAAAAAAATGGAGAACACAACGGACATTCTGGCCTACATGGAGAGCCAGCGGAAAACGGTGTGTGAGATCATCGGAAAGGGGCTGGCAGCGCTGAACGACCCCGACAAGCTGGCAGAGGCCACGCCTGCCCAGATCACCACGGCGCTGGGTACGCTGATCGACAAGTGGACGATGGCGCAGGGTGTGGAGAGTGGCGGCGAGACGCTGGAGATCACGGGGCTGCCGGAGGAGTACAAGCGATGATACTGGATATGTCTCAGATCAGCGACAAGCAGGACGCTTTCCTGCGGGACGACCACCGGCATGTGGCCTATGGCGGGGCGCGAGGCGGCGGCAAGAGCTGGGCCGTGCGCACCAAGGCCAAAATACTGGCCTGCGAGTATCCCGGCATTAAGCTGCTGATCGTGCGTAAGACCTACAAGGAACTGATGAACAACCACATTGACGTGCTGCGCCCAGAGCTGCACGGCATTGCCCGCTATAACAAGACCGAGAAGGTGTTCGCCTTCCGCAACGGCTCCACGCTGGCCTTCGGCTACTGCGCCACGGACAGCGATCTGGGGCAGTATCAGGGTGCGGAGTACGACGTGATCTTTCTGGACGAGGCAGGACAGCTGCAAGAGGACTGGATCAAGAAGATCAACGCCTGTGTGCGCGGCACCAACGGCTTCCCCAAGCGCACCTACTACACGCTGAACCCCGGCGGGCCTGCCCACGGGTACTTCAAGCGCCTCTTTGTGGACAGACGCTTCGAGGACGGGGAAAGGCCGGAGAATTACAGCTTCATTCAGGCCCTTGTCACCGACAACAAGGCGCTGATGGCAACACAGCCGGACTACATCACAGAGCTGGAGAATCTGCCGCCCAAGCTGCGGGAAGCGTGGCTGTACGGCAGCTGGGATATCTTCGAGGGACAGTTTTTTGAGGACTTCCGGCCCGATCCGCCGGTCAAGCTGGCCAAGGACTTGGGCACCACGGTGGAGGAGCTGCGGAAGCAGCACAGATGGTGCCATGTGATAGAGCCCTTTGAGCCGCCCCGTGGGTGGAACATCATGCGCAGCTACGACTTCGGCTACGGCAAGCCCTTTTCCGTGGGCTACTGGGCCGTGGACTATGACGGCGTGCTGTACCGGATCATGGAGATGTACGGCTGCACCGCTACCCCCAACGAAGGCGTGAAGTGGTCGCCGGACGAGCAGTTCCGCCGCATGGCAGAGCTGGAGCGCAGTCACCCGTGGCTCAAGGGCCGGGAGATCGTGGACAGTGTGGCAGACCCGGCCATCTGGGACGCTTCGCGGGGTGAGAGCATTGCCGAGACTGCCACGCGGTACGGCATTTACTTCTCCCCCGGCGACAACCAGCGTATTCCCGGCTGGATGCAGGTACATTACCGGATGCAGTTCGACGAGAACGGCTATGCCCGGATGTATGTATTCGACTGCTGCAAGGCGTTTATCCGCACCATCCCGCTGATGATGTACTCCGAGACAAAGCCGGAGGACTTGGACACCGATCTGGAGGATCATGTGGCCGACGAGGTGCGGTATATGTGCATGTCCCGGCCCATCAAGCCGGTGGTGCCGGTGAAACCGAGGATCATACTCAGCGACCCGCTGGATATGTTCAAGAGGCGATAGGAGGAACATATGGAAGAAACCAAGACAACCGAAGCCCCGCAGGCGCTGGCCATCGGGGCGGAGCAGGTGAAGAAGCTGACGGAGGTCTTACAGAAGTACAAGACCGGGAAAAAGCGCACAGAGCAGCGGATCGTGGCCAGTGAAAACTGGTGGAAGCTGCGCAACGACGCCGAGGAGGGCCGCGACAGCCTGACCATGGCCAAGGAGGGCTTTAAGAGCGCGTCGGGGTGGCTGCACAACGTGATCGTCAGCAAGCACGCCGACGCCATGGAGGCGTACCCCGAGCCCAACATCCTGCCACGTGAGGAGGACGACAGGGCCGAGGCCCGCATCCTGACGGCCATCATCCCCTGTGTGCTGGAGCAGAATCAGTTTGAAAAGACCTATTCCGACGTGGCGTGGCAGAAGATCAAGAGCGGCACCGGCGTGTACAAGGTGGTGTGGGACAAGGGCAAGCTCAATGGGCTGGGCGACATTACCATCAGCAAGGTGAACCTGCTGAACCTGTACTGGGAGCCGGGGATCACCGATATCCAGCGCAGCCGGTACTTCTTCCATACGGAGCTGATGGACAAGGATCTGCTGGAGGAGCAGTATCCGGAGCAGCTGAAGGGGAAGCTGACAGGGCAAAGCTTCCTGTCTACCCGCTTCCTCTACGATGACACGGTGCCCACCGACGGCAAGGTGACGGTGGTGGAGTGCTACTACCACAAGTATGTACAGGGCCGGAAAACGGTGCAGTACGTGAAGTACGTCAACGATCAGGTGATCTTCGCCACGGAGAACGATCCGGCGCTGGCCCAGCGGGGACTTTATGACCACGGCATGTATCCCTATGTGTTCGACGCGCTGTTCCCCATTGAGGGCAGTCCCTGCGGCTACGGCTTTGTGGATATCTGCCGCAATCCCCAGACATGCATCGACCTGCTGAACACCAGCTTCGTCAAGAACGCCATGGCGGGTGCTACGCCCCGGTATTTCAAGCGGCAGGACGGCGGCGTCAATGAGAAGGAATTCCTTGACCTGACCAAGAGCATCGTCAACGTAAACGGCAATCTGGGGGAGGACAGTCTGCGGCAGATACCGTTCCAGCCGTTGGACGGCGTGTACGTCAACTACCTCGACCGGATCATTCAGGAGCTGCGGGAGACCAGCGGCAACACGGAGACGGCCACCGGCTCCACCAGCAGCGGCGTGACAGCGGCCAGCGCCATCGCCGCCTTGCAGGAGGCCAGCGGCAAGGGCAGCCGGGACAGCAGTCTGTCCGCCTACCGGGCGTACACGGAGCTGGTGAACCTGAGCATTGAGCTGATCCGCCAGTTCTACGACATGCCCCGGAAGTTCCGCATTGTGGGACAGTACGGCATGCAGCAGTACATTACCTATGACAACAGCGGTCTCAAGCCCCAGGTACAGCTCTCGATGGTGGAGGGCATGGGAGACAGGCTGCCGGTGTTCGATATCAAGGTCAGCGCCCAGAAGAAGAACGTGTACACCAAGGTGAGCCAGAACGAGTTGGCGCTGCAATTCTTCCAGATGGGCTTCTTCAACCCGCAGCTGACGGATCAGGCGCTGATGTGCCTTGACATGATGGAGTTCGACGGCAAGGACGGCGTGATGCAGAAGGTGAGCCAGAGCGGCACTATGTTCCAGAAGCTGATCCAGTACATGCAGTTGTCCTTGCAGCTGGCGGCAAAGGCCGCGCCGGAGATGGTGCAGGGTTTGAGCAATGACATCATGCAGACTATGGGCGTGACGCCCACGGCCGGCGGTGCGGCGGCCGTGACCACAGAGACCGACGCAGAGAAGGAGCCTGCCATTGTGGAGAACGCCAGAGCACGCAGCAACGACAGCGCCCAGCCGGACGGCGGGGCCGTGACAGGGAGGGCAAAGGATAAATGATCGATGTGACCTATGACCGGAAACGGCTGATCCTGAAGGTAAAGGGCCATGCTCACAGCGGCGAGGCGGGCCATGATCTGGTGTGCGCCGCCGCCAGCATTCTGGTGTATACACTGGCGGCCAATGTGACGGAGCTGTGCGCCGACCGGCGGAGAGTGCGGCGGCCTGTGCTGGAGATCAAGGAGGGAAACGCCATCATTTCCTGTGCGCCGGTGCACGGCATGCAGGCGGTGACAACGCTGGTGTTTGATACTGTGTGCGCGGGCTTTGACGTTTTGCAGCAGCAGTATCCGGAAAATCTGACGTATCGGGTGATTTAGTGGTGGGATAGAGATTCCTGTGGGCAATGGTGTAAGCTATACTTGCCTTTCATTTTCACCTCCTTTCTATGGCCGCCTGCCGGTGGGCGGCATCAGTACACCGGCACCTCTATGCGGGCAAATGTTCCAAGGCGGCGACGCGGTCTCCAAAACCGTGTGTGGTGGGTTCGATTCCCAACTGTCCGCGCCATACTCCATCGACTCGCCGGTCGTAAGCGGCAGATTTTCAGGAGGAAAACGCATGGAAAAGTATTTCAAGTGGCTGGGCTTGCAGCTGTTCGCCGAGGGCGGCGACGGCGGCGAGGGTGCGGCTGCGACAACGGGCGATAATGCTCCCGACGCCGGGGAGACGCGCTTGCGGGAGCTGGGTGTGCCCGAAAGCGTGCTGGCAAAACGGGCGAAACGGGCCAAAGCAGCCCCTGCGCCGCGCATGGAACAGCCTGCTACTCAGCAGCCTGTCGCGCAGCAGGAGCAGCAGCCCACCGATCAGCAGGACGCCGCTGCCGAGAATCCCGCACCCGAGGGAGACAATGCAGCCCCGGCCCGGATGAGCTGGGACGAGATCATGGCAGACCCGGAGTACAACAAGCAGATGCAGTCCGTCATCAAGGCGCGGCTCAAGACAGCCGGTCAGGCGGAGGACACGCTGAGCAAGCTTTCTCCGGCGCTGGAGCTGGTGGCCCGGAAGTACGGGCTGGACGGCAAAGACCCGGAGGCGCTGGCAAAGGCCATCTCGGAGGACGATTCCCTGTATACGGAACAGGCCGAGGAGATGGGTATGTCGGTGGCGGCGGTGAAGCAGATCGAGCAGCTGCAGCGGGACAACGCCCGCTTGCAGGCCCAGAACGAGCAGACCGCCGCGCAGCAGGCGTTCAACGCCCACATGGAGAACCTCCATCAGCAGGGCGAGGCGCTGAAAAAGACGTTTCCGTCCTTTGATCTGCTGGAGGAGCTGAAAAACCCCGTGTTTTCCCGCATGACCTCGCCCAACAGCGGTTTGAGCGTGGAGGATGCCTACTACGCCATCCACCGCAAGGAGATCCAGCAGGCCGCCATGCAGGCGGCAGCGCAGAAGACGGCGGAGCAGATGTCCAACGCCATCCGATCCGGTCAGGCCCGTCCCGTGGAGAACGGGACACAGGCACAGGCTCCCTCTGTGACCACATTTGACTATGCCCATGCTTCCCGTGAGCAGCGTGAGGCGCTGAAGCGCCAGATCAGGGAAGCTGCGGCCAGAGGGCAGAAGATCTATCCCGGCAAGTAAGCCGCGCTTCTCCCTCTGTGACGACGAGAGGAGAATTGTACATGAAAACTATCGCAACCAAGCTGATGGTATTCGCCATCAATTTGCAGCTGTTTGCCGACGCGGGCACTGTGGTGAACGCCACCGGCAACTATGTGAACGCCTATGACGGCACCACCACCGCCTTTTCCGGCGCCAACACGCTCAGCGGCGAGCTGAAAACCTTCTACGACACGGAGCTGCTGGAAAACGCCCGTGTGGAGCTGGTGTATGCGCAGTTTGCCAAGAAGCAGCCTCTGCCCAGAGGCCGGGGCAAGACCGTGGAATGGCGCAAGTGGAACACCTTCGCCCGTGCCGGTAAGCTGACCGAGGGCGTGATCCCCACCGGCCAGAAGTTCGGCATGAGCGTCAAGACCGCTTCCATCGACCAGTACGGCACCTTCGCCGCTGTGTCCGACCAGCTGGAGCTGCACGCCTATGACGACGTGATTCTGGGCGCTACCGAGGAGATGGGCGCGTCTCTGGCGGAGACCCAGGAGGTGCTGATCCGCGACGCACTGCTGACCAACACCAACGTGCTGTACTGCGACAATGTGACCGAGGACGGCACCTTCGTGTCCACCCCCACCTCCTGCGCCACCATGGCGGCGGGCGGCACCACCGGCAGCAGCGACAGCGCCACCCCCAACGGCTGGGCCAAGCTGACCCCCGACATGGTGGCCAAGGCCGTGACCAAGATGAAGAAGGATCGTGTGCCCATGATCCACGGCAAGTACGCGATGGTGATCCACCCCAGCGTGGCCTATGACTTGCGCAAGAGCAAGGACTGGGTGGAGGCCCACAAGTACGCCGCCACCACGGAGCTGTTCAACGGCGAGATCGGTGAGCTGCACGGCATGCGCTTCATCGAGGATGTGTTTGCCCCGGTGCTGACCGGCAACAACTACAAGAATAAGGCCAATGGCGCCACCTACGCCTGCTATGCCTTCGGCAAGGATTCCTTCGGTATTATTGATCCCGACGGCGGCGGCGCGGAGATGATCGTTCACGACAAGAGCGAGATCGGCGGCCCGCTGAACCAGTTCAGCACCATCGGCTACAAGTTCGAGACCAACGGCGCCACGATGCTGTACCCCGAGCGCATGCTGCGCGTGATGGCGGTGTCCAGCTACAGCGCCACCGATACGGCCAACTGACGACCCATGAGGGGCAGGGAAAGCCCTGCCCCTCTCATACTGTAAGGAGGACAACATGGCAGATAATAACGTGAATATGCAGAACCCTGACGGCGTGCAGGTCGATCCTGCCGCTTCCACCACCCAGCCAGAGGAGAAGAAAACCAGAAAGAAAGCCGCGCCTGTGGAGGAGGAGCGGGTGGAGGTATATATCCCCCGCGGACAGTCCAACGACGACCCCAACTTCTTTGTCAGCGTGAACGGCACCAATTACCTGCTGCCCAAGGGCAAGAAAAGCATGGTGCCCCCGTGTGTGGCGGCGGAGATTCGCCGGGCCTTTGAGGCACAGGAGATGCTGGAGCAGAAGAAGGAAGAACTGCTGGAGGCTGCAAAACAGCCCCAGTAACAACAGGACACAAGGAAGGGGAGCGGCGGCTCCCCTTTTTTCAAAGGAGGATATGACGATGACCATCAATGAAGCGGTGGAGCTGGTTGACCGCATGAAGCCCAACCAGTACGACAACGAGACAAAGGTGCGGTGGCTCAGTAAGCTGGACGGGATGATCTTCTGGGAGGTCATCGCCACCCACGAGGGCAGCACGCTGACGCAGTTCGACGGCTACGGGGAGGCCGACCCGGACACGGTGCTGCTGGTGCCGTATCCCTATGACGAGGATGTGTACAACTATTTCCTGCAATCCCAGATCGACAAGGAGAACGGGGAAATGGCCAAGTATAACCAGAGCGTGGTGCTGTACAACAATGCCTATCAGACGTTCTGGAACTGGTACAACCGGACGCATGTGCCGCTGCCTGCGGAAGCGGCCTTCCGGTTTTGAGAGGAGGGGCGCAGTATGCCGTATTTTCCCACCGTGGAGGAGACCAAGACCGCACAGCAGGTGACGGACGTGTTCCGGGGCTATCACCATGACCTGCGGATCGGGGACGGGGAATTCTACGAGATGCAGAATCTGACCTCCGACTACTACCCCATGCTGGCCAGCCGGAACCGGCGGGGCGTTCTGGACGCCACGCTGACCGCGCCGGGCGGCATGTTGGCAAAGGAGACGCTGGCCTATGTGGACAACGGGAAGCTCTACTACAACGGCTATGAGATCGTGGGCCTGCGGCTGACGGCGGGCGAAAAGCAGCTGGTGAGCATGGGTGCGTATCTGCTGATCTGGCCGGACAAGAAGTATCTCAACACCAAGGATATGAGCGACTTCGGCGACATGGAAAACACGGTGGCTGTTTCCTGCGCGGAATCCAATGTCCGGTATGATATCTGCGACGCGAACGGCGCCGTGATACAGGACATTGCTACCACGCAGCCGGAAGAGCCGGAGGGCGGCCAGTATTGGCTCGATACCACGCAGACGCCCCATTCTTTGCGGAGATATAGCGTTTCCTCCGCGACATGGGCCACGGTTCCCACGGTATATGTCCGCATACAGGCGACAGGTATCGGCATGGGGTTCAAGCAGTATGACGGCGTGAAGCTTTCCGGGATTGCCTATCCCGGCGAGAGCGCGGCTGTAAAGGAGCAGTATGACGCGCTCAACAGCACAAAGGCCATCTATGCCGTTGATCCGGAGAACAACTACATCGTGGTGGTGGGCCTTGTTGACGTGGCGGTGACGCAGACCACAGGCACTGTGACGGTCTCACGCAGCGTACCGGATATGGACTATGTGTGTGAGAGCCAGAACCGGGTGTGGGGCTGCAAGTACGGCATGGTGGACGGCAAGGCCGTGAATGAGCTGTACTGCTGCGCACTGGGCGATTTCAAGAACTGGAACCGATTTCTGGGCATCGCCACCGACGCGTGGGCCGCATCCGTGGGTTCGGACGGCGCGTGGACAGGTGCGGCCAACTATCTGGGCTACCCCACGTTCTTCAAAGAGAATGTGATCCACCGGATCGCTATCAGCTCTGCGGGCGCCCATCAGATGACAGAAACGGTGGGACGCGGCGTACAGAACGGCAGCGGCAAAAGCCTGTGCGTGGTGAACGAGGTGCTGTATTACAAGGCCCGTGAGGGCGTATGCGCCTATGACGGGAGCTTCCCCTCCGCTGTGGGAGAGGCGCTGGGAGATGTGCGCTATCACAATGCCGTGGGCGGCGGGTGCGGCGGAAAGTACTACCTGTCCATGCGGGATGGGGCCAACGCGTGGCACATGTTCTGCTACGACACGGCAAAGGGCCTGTGGCACAGAGAGGACGATCTGCATGCGCTGTGCTTTACCCAGATGGACGGGGAGCTGTACGCCATCGACGCGGAGACAAAGCAGCTGCTTGCCCTGCATGGCAGTCAGGGTACGCCGGAGACGGCGGTGAAGTGGGCGGCGGAGACGGGCCTGATCGGATATACAACGGTGGAGCAGAAGTATGTGAGCCGGTTCAACCTGCGGATGCTGCTGCCGCGAGGGTCAAGGGCGGATATGTATATCCAGTACGATTCGGACGGCGTGTGGCATCACTGCGGCCACATGGAGGGCGTGGGCACAAAGAGCTTTCTGCTGCCAGTGCGGCCCCGGCGCTGCGACCACTTCCGGCTGAGGATAGAGGGCGAGGGCGAGGTTCGGGTATACTCATTTGCAAAGATACTGGAAACGGGGAGTGACGCATAATGGTGAATCTGTCCACACCGCCCATGGTGGCGGGGAAGTCCGCCGAGGAGCTGGTTTCTGTGCGGCGCTACCTGTTCAGGCTTGTGGAGGAGTTAAACATGAGCCTGAACAGCCTGACAGTGGAGAATTTTACCCCCGCTGCCGCCAAGGAATTTGGCAGGGGTTCCCTCACAGAGCAGGCGAAGCAGGAGATCAGCCAGACGCAGGACGAGCTGAAAAGCCTGATTATCAAGAACGCCAAGTTCGTGCGCCAAGAGATCGACAGGATCACCCACGAACTTGAGAGCAACTATGTGGCCGTCAGCGACTTCGGAACCTTCCAGCAGAATGTACAAGCGGAGATCACAGAGACGGCAGAAGCGCTCCAAAGAGACATAACGGCCACCAGTGAGATCGTTGACCACTACATTTCCACGACAAACGGCTATATCCGGCAGGGTATTGTGGGGTATGACGGCCTTACGCCCCTGATCGGTATTGCCATCGGGCAGGACATTACGGTGACGGGACTGAAAGAGACCGTCAACGGTGTGGAATATGACATCATCGACAAGTCGCACAACATGTCCATCTGGACGACGCAGAAGCTGTCTTTCTACGTCAACGGCAACGAGGTGGCCTACTTCGCCAACAATGCGCTGACGGCAAGCAGAATGTCGGCCGGAAGTCTGGAGGTGGCGGGGAACTGGGCTATTGACGGAAGTAACGGCCTTGCATTTAAGTGGATCGGAGGTGGGACGTAATGGCGTCAACAGTTTGGGGGACTGAGCCTCCCATCACCATCAGCGTATCGGATGATATTTCCAGATTATCGTCTGACAGCGAATACTACTCAGGGACTGTGACGGTTTCCGGCTCCTTTGGACAGGCTCCCGACCACACATGGACATATGAATACTGGATCGAAGTAACGGTAAACGGTACGACGAAGCTGCTGAAGAACAACACCACAGGCTCTATCCGATGGTCGAACTCGATATCTTTCCCGATATCCGGGGCGACAACGGCAAGCAGCATTTATCTTTCCATCAATGTACATCCGCAAGGCGGCAGCAGAGGCGACCTGGATATGTCCTACCGGACGAGCATCGGCACATATGTCCCGCCTGCTACAGAGCCTGCGTCTGTCCCCACGCTTTCGGCGGCGTCCACCAAGCTGGGCACGGGCGTTATCATCTACACCAACAGGAAGAATACGAGCTACAGGCATACGCTTACCTATGCGTGTAACGGCGAGACGGGAACAATTGCAACAAATGTGACCTCGAACTATACATGGACGCCGCCGACAAGTCTTATTGATAAGGTCACATCGGCGGGCACACCGTGCGCGATCACCTGCACGACCTACTATAACGGCAATGAAAGAGGAGCAAATATCGTCTCGCTGATCCTGTACCCGCCAGACGATGCGCTGCCTGAGGTGGAAAGCGGCTGGTACACGGTGGTGAGAGAGAATGTGCCTGCCGCTGCTGGAATTGAGGACTGGATAAAGGGCTTTTCCAAGGCCGTTGTCACATTTGACGCGTCCAAGGTATCTCCGAAATACGGATCTTCGGTAAGCGGGTTTTCTGTGACCTACGGCGGCTTTACAACGGCGGCGGTGGATAATGCGGCCAAGACGGGAATCCTCTCCGCTACGTCTGCCGTTATCATTGTGAGAGTAACAGACAGCAGAGGGTTCAGCACGACCGAAAACCACACGATCACTTTGCTGGACTACGCGCCGCCCACGATCACGGACATTTCCGTTTTCCGCAGCGACAGCCAGATGCAGCCCAAAAATGACGGCAGATACCTGTGCGCAAAAGGCACGATCAACTACACGGGGCTTAATGGCAAGAACAGCGCGGAGCTGAAAGGCGCATATAAGCAGTCCGGTGCTTCCTCCTATGGCGCGGACGTTTCCATGCAGGGCGGCATACCGAAACTGGTCAACAGCACGGAGGTAAACGATGATAAGAGCTACATCGTCAGGCTGAAGGTAACGGACGCCCTTGGTACGGAGACGGTATACGAGCAGATGGTTCCCACCAAATCCGTGGCTTTCCACCTGAAAGCGGGAGGAACGGGCGCTGCTTTCGGGCAGATTGCTGAGTATGATGATGTGCTGGCAGTGTGGTGGGATATCCACGCGAACGGAAATGTGCAGATACGCGGCAATGTTTCGGCGGGCAACCTGAAAGATGTTGTGATCGAGCAGGGCGAAAGCGGCAGCTGGACATACCGCAAGTGGGCAAGCGGGATCTCGGAAGCATGGTGGCACTCCGGCAGTTTAGGGGCTGTTTCTCTGGAAGAGGTGGAGGACGGCGTGTTCAGTGCGGACAATATCAAAGACGCTTCTGTGGATCTGCCGGATGGCGTTTTTGCCGCTGCGCCGGTCTGCTGTACCGCCAATGCCCTGACCAACACTTACGCGAACGCGCAGGCATGCGCTGTCACCGCTGCCGCCGTGAACTACCGTGTGTGGCAAAGCTACGGCGGCAGCGTGATAATCAACGATGTTCACATCCATTGCATCGGCAAATGGAAAAATTCCGAAGAAGGAGAATGATGACCAATGGCGACATATAACAAGCTTTCCATCGGCTCCAGCGGCGAGGAGGTGCGCAAGCTCCAGAACGCGCTGATGAGCGCGGGCTATGACGTGGGCAGCAGCGGCGCGGACGGCAAGTTCGGCCCGTCCACCAGCGCCGCCGTGAAGAAATATCAGAAGGACATGGGGCTTTCCGTTGACGGTGTTGCCGGGAAAAACACGCAGGGGGCGCTGTATGGGAACAGCGGCAATACCACCGGGAAAAGTACGGTGCCCAGCAGCACAGGCACGGTGCGGCCGACAACGCGCACCACCACGTCCAAAACCCCGACGCTTACCTATGACGCGGCGGGGGATCAGGCGTATCAGGAGGCATTGAAGGCGCTGCTGGAGGCCCAGAAGAACGCCCCCACCTACGCCAACAGCTACGAGGATCAGCTGAAAGACCTGTATGACCGGATCGTGAACCGGGACAAGTTCCGGTATGACATCAATCAGGACGAGCTATACCAGCAGTATGCCAAGCAGTACGCCGAAAAGGGCCGGATGGCCATGATGAACACCATGGGGCAGGCGGCGGCGCTGACGGGCGGCTATGCCAGCACCTACGGGCAGGCGGTGGGCCAGCAGCAGTACGACGCCTATTTGCAGCAGCTGAATGATGTGGTGCCGGAGCTGTACCAGATGGCCTATCAGCAGTATCAGGACGAGGGCGACCGGATGCAGCAGCAGTACGGCATGCTGGGTGATCTGGCAGACGATGAGTACAGCAAGTACCGGGACGCCTACAACCAGTGGCTGACGGAACGTGACTATGCCCAGGGCAACGCGGACACCGCCTATGACCGGGGGTATAACCAGTGGCTCCAGCAGTGGAACCAGTTCAACACGGACAGAAATTACCAGCTGGAGAAGGAGAATGCCGACCGGCAGTATCAATTGCAGCTGGAGCAGTTCCGGTGGCAGCAGGAGCAGGCGGCACAGGCGCAGGCGGCTGCGGCGGCAAAGAGCAGCGGCAGCGGGAGTTCCAGCGGCAAGAGTAGCGGAAAGAGCAGCAATACCACTTCGGGAAGCTATAACTTCGGCGAGTTGATGGATGCGTTTGCTTCCGGTATGTCGAAAGCACAGGTGGAAGCTGTTTTGAGAAGCCGCGGTGTTGACGTTACCAAGGATACCGTTCAGGCAGATATCCGGAAAGCGCTGAGTAAGTAAGGAGGAAACGCCCATGTCTATGATGGATGAATACAAGGCGCTGCAAAAAAACAAGAAAAAATCCATTCTGGAGGAGCATATCGAGAAAAACGGCTCGGACGGCTTGAACGAGGCATATGTGCAGTATGCCACGTCGCCGGACAGAGCCGAGATCGACGCAAGGAACAGGGCGGCGCGGACGGTTTCCACCCCCGCCGCCCCGTCCACAGAGACACCAAAAAAGACGGGGCGGCGGGTCATGTCTCCCGGCGGGACATTTCTGGGCGGGTTCTCCTTTGCCGGAGATCGGCAGAAAACCGCCAAGGAGCTGGCGGACGAAAAGGCGCAGCAGGAGTTGTCTGAGCAGGAGTACCAGCGGCTTTTGGGGCTGGAACTGGACAAGTACCGCACCGAGGTGGAAAAGGCCGGAAAAAAGGCGCAGGAGGAGAAAGCGCCCTATAACATCCATGCTTTCGGCGGCTATGACGCCAACCGGACGACGGAGGCGGAGCGGCAGTATGCCGCCATGAAGGCCGATCTGAACAAGGCGGAGAGCCTGCAATACGACGTGAAGGGCCGCGAGGCGCTGGACAAGCTGACGGAGGAGCAGACTGCCGCGCTGGAGGTGCTGGCAAGCACAGAGGGTGTTCCGGCCGCCGCGGCGCAGGCTGACTATGACCGAAAGGTTGCTGCGCGGGAGACACTGTTGGCGTCCGGTCTCTCGGAGGACGAGCTTTCCCAGCTGGTGAACTATCAGCGCAATATTCCCAAGCGGGAGAAGAATGCGGAGCGGTACGCCAAGGTACAGGAGATGGCGCGGAATGAGGGCGAGAAGTCGCCTATTGGCGGCACGTTGCTGTCCGTCCCTGCCAACCTTCTGAGCGGCATTGGCACGGTATACACGGCGGTGGAAAAGCTTCGGAATCCCGATACCCCGGCGGACTACCATTCCCCGGCCATGCTGCCCTATGCCTACGCCAGCGGTGTGCGGGGCGAGGTGACGAAAAACCTCCAGTATGACCACGGCGATGCGGCGGCGTTTGCATATGGTGTGGGTACGTCCATGCTGGACAGCGCGGCCACGGTGGCACTGGCGGCGCTGGGCGTTCCGCCTGCTGCCGCTTCGGCCACGCTGGGCGGCGCGGCGGCCACCGACGCGATGGTGGCGGCAAAGGATCGCGGACTGGACGACAGCCACGCCATTGTCACCGGTGTGGCGGCGGGCGTGATGGAAAGCTTCTTTGAGAAGGTAAGTCTGGAAAGCCTGATCCACATGAAGCTGCCCACGGGCACGGCAAAGCAGAAGCTGGCCGGAATGCTGAAAAATGCCGCCATTCAGGGCGGTATCGAGGGCAGCGAGGAGATGTTCACCGACCTTGCCAATTTGTGGTGGGATAAGGTGATCAACGGTGACATGGCCGACGTGGAGCAGCGGATCAATGCCTACATGGCAGGCGGCATGAGCCATCAGGAAGCGCAGCAGAAGGTCGTGGGCGAGACGATCAAGGATATCGCCGTGGACTTCGGTGCGGGCGCTCTGGCCGGTGGCCTGATGGGCGGCGGCAACATGGCGGTACAGACCGCCGTGCAGCACAGCAATGAGCTGACAGCGGAGCGGTATCGCCAGTTCTTGCAGGAGGCCGGGGTGCAGCTGGATGACCAGCAAAGCGCGGAGGACACGGCCTTGACAGAGGCTTCCGACAAGTACGGGGCGCAGGCGGAGGTGTTCCGCAGCACCTATGCCGAGGGGCAGGACGTGGCGCTGTATGATTCGGCGTACCGGATCGCCTATGAGTACGGCAAGGCGGGAGCCAAGGAAGAGGCCGTGATGCAGCAGGAGGATCTGAGCTATCTCAGCGAGACCCAGCGGAAGATCGCCTATATCGCAGGCCGGGAGGCTGCGGCGTGGCAGAACGGGCTGGGCGAGAACGGCGGCAAGGCGTGGGCCGAGGTGCAGAACGCCGACGTGGAGAGCAAGGGCAAGCTGCAAGCGGGTTTTACCGTTCTCTATCAGGCGAGCCTGCGGCGGGAATCTGCTGCCAACGTGAAGAGCGAGGCGGCCAGCGCACTGCCCCAGAGCGTACAGACGGCGGCCTATGAGGCGGGTCTTTCCGACGCGGCGGCCAGTCTTGCCCGTGAAAAGGCGGGGCTGGACTTCGTGAGCAGCGCGGGCAGCGAAAGCGGCCTTGTGGATAACGAACATTCCCGGAAGATGGCCAAGGAGCAGGCCGGTACGGCGGCGCTGCTGAACACGCTGGGCAAGAATCTGGGCGTGCGTATCGAGATGGTGGACACGATCTCCGGCGGCAAGGCCAACGGCGTGTACATTTCCAGCCGCAACCTCATTCAGATCGCCGCTGACGCGGACAACGCTTTCGGCTTTGTGGCGGCCCACGAGGTGACGCACCGCATGCAGGAGCTGGCGCCGGAGGAGTACCGCGCCTACCGTGACCATGCCATGAGTTACCGCGCACGGGAATCCGGCGAGGAGGGCGCGGCGGCGTATGTGGTGGCGTATATGGCCAAGGCCGAGGAAGCGGGCGTGAAGCTGACGCAGGAGGAGGCCATGGACGAGATCGCCGCCGACTTCACCCGCGACATGATGGAAAACGGCAATCTATTTGAGGACTTCGCCAAGGAGAACCGCAGCGCCGCCAAGAAGCTGCTGGACGCCCTGAAAGCCTTTATCGCAAAGGTGAAGTCTCTGTTCCGCAGCAAGACGGCGCAGGACAGGGCCGCACAGGATGCCTACGGCAAGAGCATGGCCGAACTGGAACAGTGTGTAGCGCTGTGGCAGAAAGCCTATGACGCGGCGGGAAAACAGGCCCAGAGGGCAAGAGTGAGCGATGCCGTTCAGCAGGGAGATACCTTGCAGTATGACGATGCTGTGTATTCTCTCCGCGTCACGGACAAGGATACGCTCAACTTCCTCAACGGTCAAAAGACCATTAAGACGTATAAGACCATGCAGATTGTGGACGGGAAGCTCTATCCGCCCATGGCTGCCCGTGTGGACGGCAAGTACGAGGATGCCAGCGAACTCGGCAAGTGGGAGATGGCCGTTGAGCGCCCCGACCTTGTGAAAGACGGCAAGTTCAAGCTGGATAAAGGCAAGGGACAGGGAAGCCTTACGGCGGCATACAATCCGTATATGCATTCGTCTAACCTTGTTATCAATGACCAGTTCAGCGGCGCGTACACAAGAAATAACCTTGTGACCGTGGAATGTGAGGTGCCTGCCAGCGAAATGACCTCCGGCTATCATGCCGAGGGGGCGAAAGACGGCGTGGGCTGGCATTCGTGGCACACCGGCACCGTGGCTGGACAAATCCGCAGGGCAAGCGGCACAGAGCGCAAAGTATTCCTTTCCCGCTGGATTAAGCCGGTGCGGATACTACCTGACGCGGAAGTTGCTGGGATGTATAAAGATCTTCTGGGCGACACGGGGATTGCCGTGCCTGATAACGTTGTGACACCCTCGCTGCTGGAGGAACTGCGGAAAGCGGGTGTGGCTATCAGCGAGAGCGGGCGTGTAAAAGCAAAAACCGCCGCCCGCGAGGGCGACGGTGAGGGACGGTATCAGTTGAAGAGCTTCAGCGAACAGGCGGTTTCTACGGCGCTGTACGATGCGTTGAGCGAAAAGGCCACCCGCCAGAACCAGCTGATCCCCGTCAGCGTTATGCCGCGCTATATCAGTGAGAAACTGGGAATCGGTGGCGACATTTATATCCAGCGTGACCACGCCTATGAAAACATGGTCAGCAAGGAGCAGGCCATTCAGGATGGCCGCCCGACGCAGCGCAAGGGCGAGAATGTCCATTTCCATGATTTGGGTGTGGAGAAAATGACGCGGGCCATTATGAGCATCAACGAGCCGACCATGACCATTTCCACAAAGACAAAAGACGGAAATCCGGCGGTCATTATGATGCTGCCGGAATATGGAAACAACAATGCACCGCTGTATGCCGTGCTGAGTTTCTATTCCCGAAAAACGATCTCCCCCGAAAACCGAGAAACACGGCCGCACGTTGTCCTGACCATCGCAGAGCGGAATTTCTTTGAAGAAGGCGGCCGATATGGCTGGGCCGATGTGATTAAGCGCGCCATCAACGAGGGAACGGTTATTGACTTCAACAAAAAAGAGAGAAGCAGCCTGTCAGAGGTAGCCCAGTCAGTAGGACTGGGGGACATAACAGATGCATCCCTCAAGAAGAATTTAGCACAGTTCCAGAAGGAAGTCAAGCAATTCAGAGAAAGTAACAATATTCGCTATCAGCTGAAATCCGCCACGGAGCTGGAGCAGGAAGTGCGGGAGCTGACCAAATACGCCGCATACCGGCAGCGCGGCACGACTGACCGGGAAATCCTGCTGTCGGCGGCGGAGGGGTCTGCCAAGACCGAATGGGAGCGCAAGCGCCTTGCCGAGTACCGGGACACTGTGGGACGGCTGGAGGGCTATGAAGCCCGCCTGTCGGCCAACCGGGCGGAACTGACGGGACTTTCCCTCGCTGATGGGAAGAAAAACGCCAAGCGGATTTCGTATCTGGAGGACGAGATCACCAAGGACACCAACCGCGTGGCCATTGTGGAAAACAAGCTGAAAGACCTTGAAGGCAACCGCAGCCTGCAAGAGCTGCTGGGGCGGGAACGGGCCATGCTCCAGCAGCAGGAGCGCACCTATCTGGGCAAGGTGGAGGAGCTTCTGAGCGGGTATCGCGGTCTGTACGGCACGATGCGCAAGGGCGAAAAGGCGGCGCGGGATATTCAGCTGCCCAAGAAGAGCGGCGAGGACGAGAAAATCTCCCAGACGGTGCGGACAATCCTGGAGGCCAAGGCCACGCCGGAGGAGATGGTGCCAGATATCGAGACGCTGGCACTGGAGGGCAAGTACTCCTATGAGGTGTATTCCGACAAGGCGGCCATTGCCGACGCCAGCCGCACGATCAAGCGCGTGGGCTGGGCGCAGGCGCTGACGGACTGGAAGTCGGCCATGAAGAGCGGCAACGTGTCCAAGAAGAACACGGCCATGGGCTGGGCGCTCTATAACAACGCGGCCAACAGCGGCGACACGGAGACGGCGCTGGACGTGCTTTCCGACATGGTGCAGCACCAGCGGAGCGCGGCGCAGGCTTTGCAGGCCACCCGGATTCTGAAGCAGCTGTCGCCGGAGACGCAGCTTTATCAGGCACAGCGCAGCATTGCGAACCTGCAAACACAGTTGAACGAGGAGTACGGCGACGACAAGGCCCCGAAGCTGAAGATCGACCAGACGCTGGCGGAGCAGTTCATGAAAGCCGCCGATCAGGCGGAGCGGGACGCGGTGCTGGCAAACATCTACCGGGATATCGGCAAGCAGATGCCCTCCCGCTTCAAGGATAAGTGGAACGCATGGCGGTATCTGGCCATGCTGGGCAACGTCCGCACCCATGTACGGAACGTGGTGGGCAACGCCGGATTTGTTCCGGTGGTGGCAGCCAAGAACGTGGTGGCGACGGGCATTGAAAAGGCGGTATACCGGCTGTCCGGCGGGAAGATGGAACGCAGCAAGGAATTTGTGACCGGCAAGGGCGGCAAGGCGCTGCTGGAGGCGGCGGCGCAGGATTACGCCAAGGTGGCGGATATCGCCATGGGCGGCGGCAAGTACAGCGACCTGGCTAACGCCAACAAGTACATTGAAGAGGGGCGCGTGATCTTCAAAATCGTCAAGCCCTTTGAGGCGGCGCGAAAAGCCAACAGCAGGGCGCTGGACAAGGAGGATTCGTGGTTCTCCAAGCCACACTATGCCTACGCCATGGCGCAATACTGTAAGGCCAACGGCATCACGGCGGAGATGATCGCCAAGGGCGGCGACAAGGTGGTAAAGGCACGGGAATACGCCATCAAGGAAGCGCAGAAAGCCACCTACCGGGACACCAATGCCTTTTCGCAGGCTATCAGCGAACTGGGCCGCATGGGCCGAAACAGCAAGAACGGCGCGAAGCGGACGATCGCCACGGTGATGGAGGGTATTCTGCCGTTCCGCAAGACACCGGCCAACATTCTGGCGCGGGGCGTGGAGTACAGTCCCATCGGATTTATCCGCGGCATGTACCAAGCTACAGTAGGCGTGAAGAAAGGCACCGCAACAGCGGCGGAGGCTATCGATTCTATTTCGGCTGGCCTGACGGGTTCGGGACTGCTGGCGCTGGGCTTTTTCATGGCGGCACAGGGTGTTGTGCGGGGCCACGGCGACGACGATGATAAGGAAAACGACTTCATGGAGCTGGCGGGGCATCAGGCGTATGCACTGGAGCTGCCCAATGGCACCAGCGTGACGCTGGACTGGCTGGCCCCGGAGTGTTTGCCGTTCTTTGTGGGGGTAAACCTGTGTGAACTGTCGGGCGGAAATCCGGAACTGACCACGATGGCGGACTGGCTGACGGCGATATCACAGGTGTCGGAGCCGATGCTGGAAATGAGCTGCCTGCAAAGTCTGAACGATGTGTTCGATTCTGTGGGGTATGCCAGCAGCAACGGACTGCCGGGGCTGCCCACGGCACTGGTTAACGCAGCCACCAGCTATGTATCACAGGGCATTCCCACCATTCTGGGGCAGGCAGAGCGCACGGGCGAGGGGCTGCGGTACACCACGTTCACCAGCAAGAACTCCAAGCTGACCAACAACGTGCAGTATGCGCTGGGACGGGCCAGCGCCAAAATCCCCATCTGGGATTACAGCCAGATCCCCTATATCGACGCATGGGGCCGGACGGAGAGTACGGGCGAAGTAGGAACGAGGGCCTTCAACAACTTCCTGAATCCTGCCTATACCTCCACTGTGGACATGAGCGCGATGGAGCAGGAGCTGCTGCGGCTTTATGAGGATACGGGGGAGAGCGTGCTGCCCAGACGCGCCAGCAAGTACTTCAACGTGGACAAGAAGCGAGTTGACCTGACGGGTGAACAGTATGTGACATACGCCCAGAAGAAGGGCAGCGAAGCGTACAAGTGGCTGACGGAGCTGACCCAAAATGCCACATACCGGAGTATGTCCGACGAAGAGAAAGCGGACTGCATTGCCCGCATTTACAGCGCCGCCAACGAGGTGGCAAAGGCCGAGGTGGTCAGCAGCTACGAGCCAACCAAGTGGGTGAAGGAGGCCATGAAGGGCGGCGGTGTCGTAAAAGCGGCGATTGCAAAGGTGAAAGAGAAATAGGCACTGACAAGAGCAAAGCGGCGGTGGGATAGAGTTTCCACCGCCGCTTCTGTTATGCTCTTTATAAAAAGGGAGGGATGGACATGAGCAATCTGCCCAGCGCGGAGCAAAGCCCCCGTGTGGTAAACGGCGTAATCAAATGGTACGAGGGCGATACCTTCACCATGGATCTGGGTCTTGGACTGACGGATCAGGACGGGGAAGCGGTGACGCTGAATGCAGCGGACACGGTAAAGGTGACGTTTCGGGATAAAGGGGAGAACGAGGTAAAGGAATTTTCTTTTACCAACGTCAGCAAGGCCACGGTGAAGCTGGACTTTAACGCGGCGGTGACGGCACTGTTCCCCAAAGGCAGGTACACCTATGACGTGGATGTTACCCATGGGTATCGCACGACGATTGCCCACAGCAATAAGGTGGTGGTGGAATGAGGCTCGATATTCAGGCGGTTTTAAGCCCGCAGCTCAAGGCACGGCTGAACGGCACGATCTCGCGGGGGCTTCAGGTGGTGGATATCAACGAGGACACCGGTCATCTGATCCTGACACTGACGGATGGCCAGACGGTGGATTTGGGCAAGGTGGTCGGCGATACCGGCCCGCAAGGCCCCAAGGGTGACACAGGCGCAACAGGCCAGCGCGGCCCCGCAGGAGCGCAGGGCGCGAAAGGTGACACGGGCGCACAGGGGCCGAAAGGCGATACCGGCCCCGCAGGTGAAAAAGGTGAGAAGGGCGACGCCTTTACTTACGCAGACTTTACGGTGGCGCAGCTGGCGGCGCTGAAAGGTGAAAAAGGCGACAAGGGAGCACAGGGCGAACAAGGCCCGGCAGGCCCCAAGGGGGAGACCGGAGCACAAGGCCCCACCGGCCCCAAAGGAGACACTGGCCCTGCTGGCGACAGCTACACGGTAAAGGGACTGTATGCCACGCTGGCGGCTTTGCAGGCAGCCCACCCTACAGGAAGCGCCGGTGACGCGTGGTTCGTTGGTACGGCGGACAGCAACACCGTGTATCAGTGGGATGTGGACAAGGCGGCATGGGTGAACGTGGGTGCGCTGAAAGGCCCCAAGGGTGATACCGGCCCTGCCGGTGCAAAGGGTGATACCGGCGCACAGGGGCCGCAGGGTGATACCGGCCCCCAAGGGCCGCAAGGTGAGACGGGCCCACAGGGGCCTGCTGGCCCGAAGGGAGACCCCGGTGAGAAGGGCGCGGCGTTCACTTATTCGGATTTCACAGCGACGCAGCTGGCGGCGCTGAAGGGCGAGAAAGGTGACACGGGCCCCGCTGGTGCAGTTGGTGCGCCCGGTGCAAAAGGTGATACAGGCTCCCAAGGCCCGAAGGGCGACACCGGCCCTGCCGGAGCCGATGGTGCTCCCGGCGCGAAGGGTGACACCGGCCCGCAAGGCCCCAAGGGTGACCCCGGCGAAAAGGGCGACGCCTTCACCTACGCGGACTTCACGGCGGCGCAGCTGGCGGCGCTGAAGGGCGAGAAGGGCGACAAGGGTGACACCGGCCCGCAGGGCCCCAAGGGCGACGGGGTGGAGGTGTCCGGCAGCAAGGGTCAGTATCTGGGCT
>OLYC01000320.1_pt1 | contig 41932 bp, 45 predicted proteins | sample 1674271 | NCBI WGS metagenome assembly OLYC01 (sample SAMEA103958154, study PRJEB25191) | human gut metagenome
TTTATAATATAACTGTTACTTATATAATACCAGTTTCCCACTATTACTAAATCTACATATATATGGGCATCCATATATACGCTAACTTACAATAATAGAAGGTCGCCTTCTATCGCTGTATTAAGCGGTACCGTTTCTTATGAAACCGTGCTAAAATAATAGGTTTTCTTAGTTTTTATTGTCGGGAAAAACAACCATTGTAAAAACCGTATAGATATAATATCTTGTCATAGATATATATTTATATTATAGCGTGCTATGAGTGCGACTACGCTACCCTAATAGCACTTTGATAGGTTTTTGCGATATAGTAGACTATATCGACAGTTAGCCTATGCTATGTGATTAACCGTGAGTATCGCATTTACGATGGCTCATTATGTGTTACGGCGTAGATACCTACGTTGTACCCGTTACACGTTATCCCCACATTACGTCATGTGTACCTTTTTTGGGGGCGGGTTTTCCGTTATCCGTTCACGTTATCCCGTAGTCGGGGGGGATGTCGTTACTTACATAACGGCGGGGCGGATAAACTACTATACATCACAACGGTTGACGGCGGTTGACTTGTCGGGGGCGGTTGTAAACCGTGATGCCCGACCCGCTTGTCGTGAGAGTGAGTAGTTTATTGACTTGTCAATGTGCAACACAACGCAACGGCGTTGTAATGGTCGTAAGTCGTTCGGCTTACACTCTCGAAAAGTGGTGTTGCAACCTTGCTTTTCGGTTGTGTTTTCGTTCGCCGTGGTCGGCTTACACTCTCGAAAAGTGGTGTTGCAACGGCGACGGTCGGCGACCTTTTTTGCGTTTGCGTGTGCTTGCGGGCGGTGTGTGTGTGTGTGTGCTTGCGGTCGAACGGCAAAAAAAAAAAAAACGCCCCTAAGGGCGTTATGTGTGTACTTGCATTTAATGCAAGTAGTCGTTGAACGTTTCAAATATTCTTGACTTACAGTCAAGCACTGTTTCAAGGATATAGCCCCCGCATTTTTCGCAATCGGTTGCAAGTACGCTTATTTGCGTGTAAATTGCAAGCAATTTTTCACGCGGGCTACGCATACACATACGAGAGAGTTTTTTGAGCGTTTGATGTGTAAACATCAAAACTTTCTCGCTGTATTTTTGGTCGGTTTCCGAGTCATGCGTGTACGCATAGTTTGCTATCGCAAACTGTAAGTCGTTGATGTCGTAAACGACATGACCGAGAGCGTCAAGAAAACGGGGGGAAGAGGGGGTTATATAATTTTCTATATCGTGCATTTTAGCACCTCCAAAAAGTTTTTCTACTACCGAAAAGTGGTGTTGCCTCGTGTGTGCATGCGTGTGTATGCGTGATGCTTGCGTGATGCGTATGCGTGATGCCCGCTATGCGGGTAAACGCCCCTTGCGTTATGCGTGTTTTGTGTTTTTACGTAGAGAGTAAGTAATCACACCCCCACCCCCGCGTGCGAGTGCGGGTTTAGGCTTACTATTACACACCTACTTATTTCTCATTTCATTTCAACCTCTCTTTCTCTCTCAACCTCTCTCTCTCTAAAACATCACCCCTACCCCCTTAGTAAATCACACCCCTACCCGGTATAAAATTTTGCGAAATTTTACCGGTCAATCGTTTATATATAATGTATAGCAAAAACGACAAGGAGGAACCATAAATGAGCAGATACACACGGTATCAAAACCTTATTCGTCAACTTGGCAAGAACGAGGTTAAACTCTCCGATATTTTGGCTGACCCTATAACGCTCAACAATCCCTTATTCCCGATTATGGCTAATTCAGAGCTTTCTTACGATGAATTGGTTGTTCTCAGGCAATATGCAGAAGCTATTTATAACGGTTCTACCAAAGCTGCTGAGTTTATACGAGACGGCGGCGGTGAGAAACCCACTACAGGTATCGACTTCAACGATACCACAGCCGGTATTAAGGATATGTCCAAAGACGAGATTGAGGAAATACTGGCTAATCTTAACAATAATCTATGACGCCCACAACAACATACACAGACACAACCGAGAGACATGTCTCTAAGGAAGCTCTGCGGGAAGCTTTAACCTCCGAGCTTGCCCGCAGGGAGGCTTCCAAATCATTACTTGGTTACAACGTCTACACCCAGCCGGGGTATATTCCGTCGCGCTTTCACAAATATTTGTGCGACACAATCGAGGAGTTTATGAACAGACCTCAGCCGAACGGGTTTGACATTCTGCTGCTGTCGACTCCACCTCAGCACGGTAAGAGCTCGACGGTGACTGAATCCCTCCCGGCATATTGGCTTGGGAAACACCCCGACAAAAAGTGGATGGTTGCGAGCTACAACACAGACTTCGCGTCTAATTTCGGGAGGAAAAACAGGCAGAAATGCCAGGCATTTAATAAAGATATTTTTGGTGACGACTTCAGACTTGAGGACTCGCCGTGTAACAACATTGAGTTCTATACACCCCAGGGTGGCGGCGTGTACTCTGCCGGTATTTTGGCTGGTTTGACGGGACATACGGCTGACTGCTTCCTCATAGACGACCCCATAAAGACGAGACAGGAGGCTGAGTCGTCTACCACAAAAGAGGCTATATGGGGTGAGTACCTGTCCTCGGTACGTACCAGAATTAAACCCGGCGGGAAACTCATAGTTATACAGACACGCTGGGCTGAGGACGACTTATTTGGTAGAATCACACAGACTGAGAAAAACGTCACGGCAATAAATATCCCCTGTGAGTGTGAAGATCCCCTCACAGACCCTCTACATCGTCCTCTCGGCGACGCCCTGTGCCCTGAGATAGGACGTGGGAACGCGTGGCTCCAGAGCTTTAAGCAAGTTTATACCGGTAAACAGGGTCAGAGAGCGTGGACGTCGCTATATCAGGGGCACCCGACACAGCTTGAGGGCGACCTCATAAAGCGTGGCTGGTGGCACTTCTACGAGAGCCCGCCCGACGATATACCGTATAAGGTTATATCCGTAGACGCGGCATTTAAGGACAGTGACGAGAACGACTTCGTGGCAATTCAGGTATGGGGTAAGAAGAACGGTAACTACTACCTCTTAGATTATCTTAAGGAACACCTGAATTTTGTGCAGACCGTGGCTGCTATACGGTCTAAGGCTCACGACTATCCTGACACTTGGTACATACTTATAGAAGATAAAGCTAACGGGTCGGCAATAATTAACGTATTGAGTTCGGAGTTTGACAATATTGTGCCTGTAACGCCTAACGGCGGTAAAGAATCGCGTGTCAACGCGGTACTTCCCACCATAGAAGCCGGTAAGGTATGGCTCCCGCAGTATCAGGCATACTCCAGAGACTTCGTGGACTCGTGTGCGGCATTTCCTAACGGGGAACACGACGATGACGTCGACGCGATGTCACAGGCTCTGAACAGGATGATATTTGTCGACGCAGACCTCGGTGAGGTAGAGACTAAAAGATATACTCACTGGACGGAAGATATGCTTCAGGACTATGAGAACGCTAATCCGGGACTCCAGAAGGAGTTATTGGACACGTGGGGATACCCACGCAACTATGATATATGACCTCTCCCCGTACGGGAGGGGTTTAACCATATCGCGACATAAGCGAGACTGGTATATATAGGTGACAGCGGGAGGTTTCTCGACGACCGCATACACCCGCACGTAGCCTGTTTTTGGTAGTTGCCCGAGAACTACACATAAAACTTACGTATGAAAGTCGAGATTAACACGGAACAGTATGACTGTACGGGAGGATTACTAAAAACAATGAAAGAAAGGACATTGAAAGAGTGGGATGAGCTTTATCACGACGCCGTGTCTAAACGAGCCTCGATCGATGAGCGTGTGAAACGCAGATACGAGCTTTATACAGGCACAGACAGGGTACGTGACCTCCAGAGAGGCGGGTATTCCAAGAAAAAAGCTTATACGCTCCGCAATTTAACTTACGAGTTAATCGAGACACAGATTAACAACTCGATACCGCAACCGAAAGTGACGCCACGTAATCCGGCAGATATGGACTTAGCCTTAAATATAGAGGGTTATCTTAAAAATGAGACCGACCGCCTTGAGTTTGAGGTTATGAACGATGAAGCTGAGCGTGAGTGCCTCATACAAGGTACGGTATTTTATTATGTTGGTTGGGATAACTATGAGTCTACACCTATAACAGAGGGTGAGCTATGTGTCAAAGTGTATCCCATGCTTAACGTTTACCCCCAACCGGGCTGCAAAACATTAGACGACTGCGAGTATATATTCTGCAAAGACTTGGTATCTGTAGACAGAATTCGCAAAATCTACGGTAAAACGATACCTGAGGGCGACGAGTTCCGCGGGATGAACACAATTATAACAGCTTGGTACCTTAACGAGAAGGGAAATATATCCCGGTTCGGATGGGTTGAGAACTCCGAGATAGTTGTGTTCGACGAGAGTGACTACGAACTCAGGAGATTCAGAGAATGTCACGACTGTGGCGAGAGAGTGCCGTTGGCGGACACTTGCCCTGTGTGTGGGTCTCACAAATTCACATATCGCACTGCCGAGACGGAAACTCTGGACGACGACATGGTTAAGGTTACTGTCGGTGAGGACGGTCAGCCTCATGAACAAGTACTGGCATCGGCAGGTTCCGGTATTCCGTACTATAAAATCAGGCACTTGCCGTTCGTGAGAAGGGTAAACATATCGTCCACCTCGTCGCTGTACGGCGTGTCAGACGCTGATATGTTGGAAAATGCACAGGAATCGTCCAACAAACTTCTTACTAAAATGCAGGAGAACGTGCTTAAAGGCGGCTCCATAGTAACTGTACCGACGGGATGTAACGTTCCGCAGGATGATGACACGCTGAAAGTTGTGAAAGTCAAAGACGTGAACCAGATGAGAGCTTTCTCGGTGAGTACGGTACAGGCGAGCATACAGCAAGAAGATATTTTGCAAGATAGAACCTATAACTTTGGTAGAAACGCAGTTGGTATTACCGACTCGTTCCAAGGAAAGAGAGACACTACCGCAGAAAGCGGTAAAGCTAAGGAAGTTGCTGCTGCTCAGTCGTCCGGTAGATTGGAATCGAAACGGAGAATGAAAGACGCTGCGTACGCTAATCTGTACGCTTTGATGTTTAAGTTCCTGTTGGCGTACTGCGACGAGTCCAGAGTATATTCCAGAGTAGAACCCACCGGCGAGTATGTCGAAGGTAATTTCAACAGATATAACTTCATCGACGGTGAGCCGGGTAAGTTATATTATAATGATAGATTTTTGTTCTCGGTAGACAACGCGAGCAACTTGTCCACCAACAGAGAAGCTATGTGGAAGGAAACGTTAGCTAACTTCCAGTCCGGTACGTTCGGTAATCCCGCAGACCCGAAGAGCTTAATGCTTTTCTGGAATACGATGAAAGAATTGGGGTATCCGTTGGCAAAACAAGCCCTTGCGTCACTCAGACAAAGAGCTCAGGAGTTGCCGATAGAAATGCAACAGGCGATTATGAACGACCCGAAGATGATGCAGTTGCTTCAAGAAAAACTCCAAGGAGGAGAAAATGCAAATACAGAACGGTAAAATTTATATTGCTCGTGGTGAGGAAACTACATTCAGAGCGAAATTGTATATGAACGACGGAACTCCGTTCAGGATATTAAAGCAATCTACTCCGTATGAGAAGGATGTATTTATCTTCACATTGAAACGTACGCCGTATAAGAGAGATTCGGCGGACGACTCAGATATAATACTCAGATATACTATGACTGCATACGATACGGAGAACTCTAAAAACGAACATCTCCCTCTCTTGGAAAATATGCGTATCGTAGCATTAAGCAATTCTCCGACTCCTTCGTCGACGGGTGAGTATACTCCTGCGAGTGCAGATGCTGCGAAAGTTACTACAAACTGCTTATATTCGTTCACGGGTAGTGATGGGGTCGTTACATATTATTATCGAGTTGCCCCAGGTACAACAGATAAAACACTTGGTAAATACGTGTGCGACGTGGTATTTGTAATACCCACAGACGATACTAAAAATTTAACAGAGGATACCTACTACTATGCTTTAGACTGGGAATCGATTGTCGGAATGACCGGTGGCTATAAAAGTCGCAAAAAAGTTCCGTTGATACTTCCGTCAGAATTTATAATTGGAGGCAGTATTTATGATTGAGAGAGTTTATTACAGAGTAAAACTCGACGCGAATACATTTATATACACCCCGTACTTGTCGAATATCCCGACGTCAATCACAGATATTCCGACAAACGTCACATATGACACGACGGACGGTATCACACTAAAAACTATAGGGAAGTGGACATACGATAACAACAAGTCGAGTTCGGTTACTACAGAACGCGAGATACCGTTGAAAGCCGGTGACGGTGTTACAATGGACGTTTCCGAAGACGGAAAACATGTGGTAATAAAAGTTGACCCGAAACGTGAAACGTATATCGGAACGAGTGTCCCGACGGACGATTATCCCGACTTATTTGTTAATACTGCGGACGACTCGCTTTCGTATAAAGCCCCTGACGGTAGCTGGAAACCGATAGCTGGTGGAGGTGGAGGTGGACTTGTCGATGACGTTCGGGTTAATGGGCGATCTATTGTAGAAAATAAGGTTGCTAATATTGTTGTCGATACCGAACTTAACGAGCAATCACTTAACCCTATTGCTAATAGTCTTTTTGCAGCACGAATTACAGCTATAGGGAGTACTTTAAGTACACATATAACCAATAAAACTAATCCGCATGAGGTAACAGCTGCTCAGCTTGGTTTGGGTAACGTTAATACAGAACTCGCTGCTGTAGAAGGTGATATATCTGCACACAAAAAAGATACAGACAATCCTCATAACGTTACAAAATCTCAAGTAGGACTGGGTAACGTTGACAATACGTCTGACGCGGACAAACCGGTATCTACAGCACAAGCTGCTGCAATTAAAGTTGCTAAAGACGATATAACAGCTCATAAAAATAATAAAAGTAACCCTCACGCTGTTACTGCAGCTCAAGTCGGGTTAGGTAACGTAAACAATACTTCTGACGCGGACAAACCGGTATCTACAGCACAGCAAACCGCTTTAGACAAGAAGATTGACAAAGCGGGCGGTACGTTCTCGGGAAATGTTGCGATTCAAGGTAATTTAACTGTTAGCGGTACAACGACAACGGAATCTGAACAACAACTCGCTGTTAAAGAAAATGTAATCGTCACCAATGCAGATAAAGCAAATTTACAAACTTTACTTTCCGGTCTTGCGATAAACAAGAACTCGTCCGCGACTTACGGAATAATGTACGACCCTGCGGACGATACAGTTAAATTCGGCGAAGGTACACTCGACGCAAACCGTAAGTTCGTATTCAAAGCAGGCGAAGGACACCCGTTGGCAATAAGAGCCGATTCTTCGCAGTTCACAGACGCAGTACTCGTTAAATGGAACGCTACTAAAATGGCATTTGAGCCTGCGAGTGGTACTTGGCAAAACTTGCTTGATAAAATCGAGATAACCGATATTGACTTAACACTCGGTGACGAAACTGTATTGTACAATACGACAAACGGTATTCAGTTGAGTGCTACTGGCAAGATAACACGTAAAGACGGTACTTCCGAACAACCGCAAGTCGATTTGGATATACCCGTTGTTCCCGGTAACGGTATTACAATTGAGAAAGCTGCCGATAAAGAACAGATTGTGGTTAAAGTTAATACCTCGGTCGTAGCGTTGAAATCTGACTTAACGTCGTATGCAAAGACGAGTGATTTAGCCAGTTATGTTAAGACGGCAACTCTTAATACAACACTTGCGGATTACGTTAAAACAGCGTCTCTTACCACAACACTTGCGGATTACGTTAAAACAGCGTCTCTTACCACAACACTTGCAGGCTATGTCAAAACCGCAGACCTGGCACCGTACGCTAAAACAGTTGACGTTGTTGCCAAATCTCAAGTCGGTGTTGCGAGTGGCGTAGCTTCTCTTGGAGCCGACGGTAAAGTTCCTGCCGCTCAGCTTCCTACGATAGACAACTACAGTAAGTTCAGCGAAGTAAAACTCCAGAATTCCAACATCGTTCCTACATATAGTGCTACGACAGGTATTACGGTAACTTCGACAGGCAGTATGAAACACGCTAATAACGTTGTAGATACGCCTACGAACACAATGGTAGTACCGATAACAGCAGGTAAGAATATGGGTGCCACTAAGAGTGGCAATCTCGTCGTATTCACGGCAGATGAACAAGTTGGTGTAGGTACGACGTTACCTGCCGGAAGTAGTTCGCAAAAGATATTTATAAAGACTGATGAAAATTATGACACTGGTGGCACTACTGCCGATATTGTTCAGACGACAGGTCAATCTACTACCGCTGTAATGAGTCAGAAGGCTGTTACAGACGCGATAACGGCTGCCGTGAACTCGGCAATAGCAACCGCGTTAAACACGGCTGTATGAGGTGATAAATGGCTAAAACAGATAATTTAACTGATTTTTTAACAGGTGTTGCGGGCGCGATACGAACCAAGAAAGGTACGACCGCGTTAATTAACCCTCAAGATTTTGAGAGTGAGATAGGTAGTATCGATACCGCAAAACCTGAACAAACTAAAACTTTGACGGTTACTGAGAACGGTACTCAGACTGTTAAACCCGATACGGGTAAAGTGCTCAGTGGTGTAACGGTTACAACGAACGTTCCTGCTACTCCCACTGAAGAAAAGACCGTAGACTTAGCAATGGCTTCAGGCAATCAGGTTGTTACTCCCGCGAGTGGTAAGCATTTAACCAAAGTTACGATAACAAAACCTGCCACATTGGCTGCAGATAACATCAAGTCCGGCGTAAATATTGGTGGCGTAACCGGAACATTATCTCCCGCTAAAGCAGAACAGGCTAAAACAGTAGACCTTGCGATGGCGAGTGGCAATCAAGTCGTATCTCCCGATAGTGGCAAAGTGCTTAGCAGCGTAACGATTACTAAACCTACAACATTGGTAGCGAGTAATATTAAAAAAGGCGTAGACATCGGTGGTGTTGTAGGGACTATGGAAGCAGGCGGCGGTAGCAGTAATAAACTTGTAAAAGTTGTAGACGGTACTATTACCGAATTGACCGCGGAAGATTTAGCGGGAGCGACACAGCTTAGAGATTATGCTTTCTACAGGTACAGTAGTCTTGCGAGTATAACAATCCCCGACGGTGTTACTGCTCTCGGTCGTTATGCGCTCAATGATTGCAGTAGTCTTACAAGCGTAACTATCGGTAATGACGTCACTCGCATCGGTGATTCCGCGTTCGCAAATTGCACCAAACTTGCGAGTATAACAATCCCCGACGGTGTTACTGCTCTCGGTGGTTATGCGTTCAATGGTTGCAGTAGTCTTACGAGTATAACAATCCCTGATAAAGTTACTTATATCAATAACTTTACATTCCACATAGGCTCTTCCACAAACAAAGCGGTTATAACAATGAAGCCTACAACTCCACCGTATATTTCAAATAACTCCTTTAACAAAAACTATCTTGAAAAGATTATTGTTCCAAAAGGAACAGGGGCAACTTACAAAGCGGCAACGAATTGGAGTGCATTGGCAGATTATATTCAGGAGGCGACGACATGATAGTTAAAGAATACTTTATGACAAGAAATGATGGAGTAAAGCTTTATAAGTCTTACTCAGATAATAACAAAATTATTCATAAAATCGGTACTCAGGAGGAATATTCTGACGCAATAGATGTGGAAGATGCTCCGTACGTTTATGAAGAAACAGATAGAGAAATATCAAAATATCCTGATTGAGGTGACTTAAATGGCAAAAATTTATTATAATGATAATGGGACGTGGAAAGTTGTTGACATCGCAGGTGGTGGAAGTGGCGGTGGAGGTACCACTGGTGGAAAGCTTTATAGACACGAGGTTTATATGAGAACATCAGCAAATAAATCAACACTTATATTTCTTTCTTCATCTAACGTTCAAATAACTTTCGATAGCTTGGCACAAAACACAAACGGCGAATGGCAGAGATTTATAACTGGAACAGTTACTAATGCAGGTGGAAAATATATTGTAGATAAAATAGATGGAATGAAGAATCCATATTCGACAGAAGTTTATCTTTTTCCAGTAGACCCATCAGATTCAAACAGTGTCGCTATTATATTCGTTGATCTTACGTCGTTTAGCGACCAAGTTACTGAGTTATAACAATAAATACGACCACAACAATAAAGGAGTATAAATTATGGGACTTAAAAAGACAAATTATGAAGTAAAAGATTTAGGTATAACCTTACTTACGGCATATGCCGTAGTGCGTAAACTCGACAGACACGGATATGTCGGCTATGCCGAATTGTGGGTACATAATTCGAGAGAAAACGCACTTAACAAGAATTATTTAGAAAGACATTCTGTGAGTTTCAAAATTGTAGACGGTAAAAACCCGTATGAAGCGGCTTATGAAGAAGCTATTAAGCGTCCTGTTCGTACAGAAGTTTATTATGTAGACCCTGTAACGGGAGAAGAACTCGCTGAACCCGGTGAGGGAGCTGAGCGTAAAACTCGTGAAGTCATAGACCCGGCTATCTTAGATGGTTGGGAAAACGACATTGTTTAATTTGATATCATAACCGGTAGTGATATAAATAACTCAAACATTTGCCAAAAATTGAGAGATAATCGTTTATATATAATGTAATGGTGTTAATCATTACAGTAGGCAATCATCTCCTTTGTGACGTCGATGGCGGTGAGACGTAAACCACCCGCCCCATTAGGACTGCAAAACGGTAACGTACCGAACCTCGTCCACAAAACGTTTAGGAGAACTTTATGTTCGATATAGATGATATGGCTGATAAAGATTTATTTGAGGAAACGTCTGGGAACCCTTCCGAGGAACCTCAAACAGACCCCGTGCCGCCGACGGAAGACCCTACGAAAGCATATTCAGAACGCCTTAAGAAAGACAGAGAAAAGATTCGTATTGAAGAAAGAGAAGCTCTTGCAAAGGAATTTGGATATGACTCTTATGAGAAATTCAGAGATGCTCACGTAGATAATTCTCTGCTTGATAAAGGTCTTGACCCCGATACTGTTAAACCTTTAATCAAGGATTTAATCAAAAATGACCCCGAATATGTTGAAGCAATGCGATTCAAAGCCGAAAAAGAAGACATTGAAAAAAACATTTGGGCGAAAGATGAAATCAAAAAACTCAACGACAAATTTGGACTGAAACTCACAGATATTTCGGAACTGGACGAGGACACAGTAAAACTTTGGAACGGTGGGCTATCTTTGGATAAAGCATACGCCGCTAATCATTATAGCGACATTGAGAAGGGAGTGCTTAGAAAGACCAAAGAACAGGACTCGGGAAAAACGCATCTCAACAAACCCGAAGGTACAGGTAAAACAGATACAAATAAGATAGTCGTCACAGACGACGTTTACGCTCAATTCAGAGCATTTAATCCCGATGTAACTCGAGAAGAGGTTGAGAAATATTTGAATAGGAGTACAAAATAATGGCTGCTAAAGCTTGTAGAGGCGTTTCGTTTGCTAAATATAACGAAAATGAAACGCTTGGTGTATCTATTTCGACTGCTGCGGCAAGTGCGTTTCTTACAGGTGACCTTGTAACGCTTGCTGGCATAGACGAAAAGGCTAAAACTGCTACGTCGATTGCTGCTAAAAATGCCGCTACGGTAGATCCTGGTACGGATTACATCGTTGCTGAAGATGTAAAACCGGGTGCTAAATTTGTCGTTGTTTATAGAACAAAGGCGACGGACATTTATGTGATTGCCGAGCCCGGTTCGGCTGCGTAATTTTGATAGGAGGATAAAAGAATATGGCTATAATTTTTAATATAGGCGAATCGCTTAAACAAAGTGCGTTCAACATTCTCCAAGAGCCTATCAAAATGCTTATGGAGAACGAAAAAGAAGCTTTTGAAAAAGAAAGTTTCTTGAGTAAAGTTTTCGTTATGAAAACGACCGATAAGTATCAGGAAGAGTATAGAAGCTCCACTGCTATGGACGGTTTCAAACCTACTGAAGACCTTGAAAGACCCGGTCTTTCGGACTTCCAAGAAGGTTACGGTAAGATTTTTAGAACCCAAATTTGGACTAACTCGTTCGTAGTTTCTAAACAAACTATTGAAGATAACCAAATGATGAGCATTAACGCTCAGGCTATGGGCTTCATTAAATCTTATGGTAGAACCAGAGAAAGATACGGTGCCGCAATGTTGGCGGCGTGTACGAGAGATGATGGTGTTTGCACTTTTGAAGGTAAGAAGTTCGATGTTCATGGTGGGGATACCGTCAATGGTGAAGTTGACAACCCCTCGAAACAATTATATTTCTTCAACGCTCACAAACCTGTTAAAGGTGCTGCGGGTGGTGTAGAGCAAGCCAATAAGTTCTGTGTATCGACAGCTCTTGACCTTTCCAAGACAAAAGCTGAAGAGTTCATTCTCGACATAATTGGTCAGGTTCAGACCGAAATGATTAACTATAGAGACGATAAGGGCAACATTCTTTGTGTAAATCCCGACACGTTGGTTATCCCCAACTATTATGGTTTCAAGAACGCTCTTCTTACCGCTCTCAAGACGCAATACACGAGTGCTATGGGCGATAACGGTGTAAACCTTCAATACGGCAATTGGAACGTTGTAGTTTCCCCGTATCTCAATGATTTGGATGGTTTCACGGAAGCCGATAAAGCGTTTATAATGCTTGACTCCAAGTACAACAAGGAAGCCCTCGGTGCGGTTTGGTTCGACCGTGTACCGCTTACCGTTAAGTCGTATATCGATGAACCCACGGAAGCTAACGTTTGGGCTGGTCGTTCGAGATTCGGTGCGGGTTTCAACAACTTTAGAGCTATGGCGTATGTATCGCTTAAAACTAATGTTGCGAACGCTAAATCGTTGACCCCCGGTGTGACACAAGCGTAATTAAATAATTTTTAGCAAGGGAGTGTAAAAGCTCCCTTGTTTATATGAGTCTGAAGAGGCTAAACCTCGGACGACTGAGGAGACACTATGAAGTGGTCACAACTTAAAACTTTAATAATTGGAAAAACCCCGCTGAGCAAATCTGAGTTTGAAGACGAAGATAAGTATAACGCAAACGCTATACCGTTGGCTAACGAGTGTTTAACACTTATTGCCAACTCGATTAAGCCTTGTGTTAAAACAGCCGAATATCATATTCACAAAAATGATATTGGTAAGAATTTCAAGCTTCCCGAAGACTTCTTAAATTATTCTGATTATGGCAATACTCGTTGGTCACTTGCCACAGAAGAAGATTATGAAATAGTAGACGACTTTCCGTTAGCTCCGGCAGCCAATGTCTTATACGTGAGACTTAGCGACTGTTTGGGTCAGAAGTATGATACAACGGGTGCTGTAGTTGAAACTCGTGAAGACGTTACGATTTTTAGAGATGATATTTGTGAAGTTGGGTATACGAGCGATATGGAAGTAACTTTCGACGCTCCCGGCACTTATCAGATTTATTACGAAGGTCTTTATCCTGAAATTGAAAAATCCAACAACACGGCTGCTGAAGCCGATCAGGATATAAATGTTCCGAAATCGGTACTCAATTTGGTTCCGTATTATGTAGCAGGCGAGTTGCTATATGACGAAGACCCCACCAGAGCAATACAATTGAAGAACAGTTTTGAAGTAATGGCTCAGAGGTTGGCTGAAAATTCGTATATCAAACATACGAAACCTGCAAATCACGCGGGATGGTATTAAAATGAGAAAACACAATATTATAGAAATTTACAAGAAAGGTGAAGAATACGGGTTGAAAATACCCGCAGGCACGACAGGAAGTGAGGTCGAAGTTGGATTGGCTACGGCAATAATACAAATTGCCAATCGACAAAAAACATTCGACCCCGACTTCAAAACAAACACTCTTGTTGAGAAAATTAAGGGGTGGATAAGATGCGTAGAACAGGAGCAATAACTCAAAAAGTTCCAACATTTTCGTCTGACGATTATAGAACCTTTATGATTGGTGATTTTAAGGGGATTGACAAGTCTGTCAACCCCTTTAATGCTATTAAGAGCTCTGCTGAAGAATGTTTGAATTTGTATGTCGACGACGAAGGCACTTTAACAACAAGACCGAGACTTGATTGCCAATCAGATATTGTTGGGGATGAGCTTCCCTGGAATCCCACTGAGGACGCAATTAGAAATTCATTCGAGTTCGATTATAACGGAACTCATTATCATGCAATAACCACAAACCAGCGGCAATCCAATAAGAAAACTTATTGGGGGCTGTCTTCGGATTTTATAACTTGGGAAGGTTTTGTAGATGACGGTGGTAATACTGTTAGTGAATTATTTAATAACGGAGATGTGTTATATGCCATAATTAGAAATGGCATTTACATAACAACGATAGATTTCGCAACACATAAAATATCATTTACTAAAGCGGTAGCGTATGTACCAACAACAGGCACTTATGACGCGGCTTCAGGAGTCCGAGTTACTGCGGGTGAACAGGAAAACTTACTGATTAACGAATATAAAACTGAAGTATTTTGGAACCCCACAAATCATACGGGAAATAAAAATCTGCTCGCATTAAAATATAGTTTTGTTTCCAACGGATATCTAAAAACAAATAAACGATTGACTTATAACAACGCTCCATTACTCAAGTGGAAAGCCTACAAAAATGATAAAGTGATTGTGGGAACTACTGATAATCAACACATTGTCGTATTTTCGTCTACCGGAGATGTGATGAAAACATACGATATGCCGGTCGATAATATTACACAATTAGATTTCGATTATTCTGAAACGCTTAATTATTTGTTGATAGGATGTACTCATGGAACATCGAATGTTTCAGACTTTTATCTATTCAAAGATACGAATACCTATGTGTCTGTTATTCCCACCCAAACGTGGTCGAGTGGATTACCAGCAATAAGAATTCCTGCGTGTTGTATAAATTCCACTGCTAAAGAAGCATTTATAACAACCGACATTGTTTCAGACGGAGGCTTTGTGAGATATGGATGGACTGTTAAATTATCCGATTCTCCTACGGTCATTTCCAAAGGTGAACTTGGATACCATTTTATAAAATTATTCTGGTCTAACTTGTTGAACGTATATGTTGGTGAATGTGTATCGGGACTCGACCGATTATTTGCTGGGATACTGGCGACTGTTAAAAACGATCAATATTTAACCATAGACGCTGTTGTAATTTCACAAACTTCTTCGTCTGATACCGAGCCGGTATGTGCTAATATATATGAAAACGACTCTAACATATATGTAAACTTATATTCCGGAGGGTCACGTAAAATATATTACAGACAAGCTCTTGATGAAAACGGTTCACCGTCATTCACAAGAGAATTTTTACAGCACCCTGTAGAATTCCCAGATGAAACCGGATTTGAACTGACAGGAATGACGGCATTTCCGGCAAACACGAGGTTTCTTCAGTACGGGTCTGCGACGATTGCTGTGATTACATTGAGTGAAAGTTTGTCGTTGTGGAGTACTTGTGTAACAGTATTTGCAGACGGTAATATGTTAGCGTACGACAGATTGATATTGTACAACGCTTCAACGAAACCGTTACTGGTAATTCGAGAAACCTCAAAAGAAACTTCTGAAGTAACCTTAGAACACGTTGGACGATACAATAACAACTACGTTTATTGGTCAACAAACTCCAATAAAGTATATTATACTGCTAATAACGACCCCACGTATATTCCTGAATCATTCTACGACGACTATGGAGACGATACTCCTGTAACCGGGGTAATGAGAATTTCCGATTCGTATTTAGCGGTTCTTAAACAAGACGTTACATATCTCGCTTGGTTTGACAGTGAGACTGGATATTTTTACGCAAATGAGTTGCGTACTGAGAAAGGTAACATTGCAGTAGCTCAAGCGATTGTTTGTAATTATTCCAATCTTCCCGTTGTTATAAATACCGATGGTTTCTGGGGATTGGGTCAAAGCACTTCTGTAAATTATCAAGATACCATTTATTCGTCCTTATCTGACGCATTGCGGGTTGAATTGCAGAAGTTGGACTTGACTAAATGTAAAACTCACAATCACAAATATCTGACATATTTCGCGGTTCCGAACGGAGATAGCACAACGATATATGTTTTGGATAATCGAATCCAAATGTGGTTTAAGTGGGTTATCCCGATTGATTTGAAATTTTTCGCAGAGTATGAGGATTATACTTATATTTATACAGCAACCTCGGTATTCACGTTAGACCCATATACGGCTCATACAAACGGTGATTTGAATGACGCTTGGTACGCCGATACAGTAAATGCTGTCGGGTCGACAAAACACATTCCTTGGCTGTGGGTATCTCAACCGTTGTATTTGGGAACATTGAATTATAAGAAGCGTATTCGTTATATGAAATTCTTGTTCGATAACAAATACGAAAGCGAAAGCGTTACAATGCGTTACGGTTTCTTATCTTATAAACAATCTGAGAGACCTACAAAATTGAGAGAATACACTTCTCCGTTTACGAGAAACACATTCTCTAACGAAATAACAGGCATCACTAAACAAGTGGCGACACTTAAAACCAAAAAAATTCGTCCTTATATTCCGAGTTTTGACTTCATTCAAATCATTTTGAGAAGTAACAATGACTCCGACGAATTTGAAGATGCCGACGGTAACATTATAACACCAACACTCAATGATAAAGTTGGGTTGATTGGTTTAACTATAAATTATATTTTGCAGGAGGGTTGATATGACACTCGATTTACAAGAATATCTTACCGCTCGTTCAGCTGCAGATAAAGACAGAAAAATTGCAGAATTAACAAACTGGTTGCTATCCGATTATGTGTTGAGATTAAACCACATAAACAGATGTAAATACTTGGGTATAACCCCTGACGAAACGGAATATCACCTGCAAAAAACTGCTTATACAGTCGAACAAGCGTTGAGAGCACTTCAAGGCAAACCTGCTCTTGAAGAAATAAAAACTATTGATATTTTAGGAGAAGAATAAGAATGGAAACTTTAATGAACATTTGGAATACGTTCAAAGACCAAGTTGTTCCCGTACTGATTACTCTGAGCACCACATTGCTGCCTGTAATTTATAGTATGCTTTCCAGCAAAATTAAAACTGTAAAAGCTGAAAATGCAGCAATGGCTGAAGCAATCGGTGACAACACCAAGAGTGTTTCGGAAAACAATGCTATGCGGACTGAAATCGCAACTCTGTCGGAAGAGAATAAACAATTGCAAGCGAATATAAAAACAATCGCTGAAATGATTTACAATGTATTTATGCAATCGAATCTTCCTGAAGCGTCTAAAGCAAAGCTCAGTAATATGTATGCGTTGATTGTAAACGAAGACACTCAGAAAACTCTTGCGGCAATTCAAGAAGAAGCGGCGAAATGGAAAGAAATGTACGATAAACTTTTGGCAGAACAAGCTGAAGCCGAGAAATCCAATGAAGCCGCTGTTAAAGAAGAACCTATTTTGGAACAGACTTCAGGCATTGTAAGGAGCTGATTATATGACACCCAAACAACTTAAACTTTTATCATTAGCAATACAGGTATTACCCGTCGTAATTGTTACAGGGTGTTATACACCGTTACTTGTTAGTAACGCGTCGACGGGAATCAGTTTTGCGGCAATAGTCGTTATATTCATTGTTGCTTTGATATGCAAGGACAACTTACTCAAACACTTCCAATCTTTGAATTGGACTAAAGTGTGTATTGTTATAGCCGGTATTAGTGCAGCTTCGCTATTCATAGCAGAGCCCCTATTGGTAGCGAGCTGTGCCGGCTTAGTCGGTAGTATCATAGCATATCCGCTTGAAATGAAATACAAACAAATGGTCGATGACCAAAAAGAAACTGAAAAATTAAATAAATTGAAGGCTATTATGAAAGGAGAAGATACATGAAAGCCGTTAAAGGACAATTGCAACTGTTAATGAGTGCACTGTTCACTTTAATGATTGTTATGGTTCTGTTTGTCATCATCTTCGTGGTGTTTGACAAACAGGAACCTGACGCTCAATTCTGGACAGAACTAATCACTACATCGGTTTTAGCAATATCAGCTAAAATAACTTGGTATTCGAGTACTGAATCCAATAGAATGGAGGAGGCTGATATTGTTACCGCCAAAGACAAATATTTCCGATATGTTGACGATAACGTTACAGATATAAAAGATTTCGACGCATTTTTGGTAATACTTAACCAAGAACGCAGAGAAAAATATATTACTCGTAAAATGGGGTCTCGCACTCCTGAGAACTGCAAAAATTACGATAAATTGTTATTGAAATATCAACGTAAAGCAGATAAATTAAAAGAAACAACGAGTATAGAACTGATAACAAACACGGGAATTACAGACGATACCAATACGAGGGATTACACCAAAGTATATAAAGGCATTTATCTCAGTTTTGGTACGGCAATCTCGTTATTCTGTTCGATATTGTTGGCGTTTGTGGCAGTTAAAGATATTATGTGGAATGTCGCAAATCTGTTTAAGTATTTATCTTATTTATTCACAGTATTGACTTCTATGGTTAGTGCTGTATTGAAAGCTCGAAAGAACACCGCGAAAGGTGTGTTAGACCACTTATCGCGTATGAGTTATGTTATAACTCGATATATAAATTATAAAAAGGAGGCTGTAGTACCTGATGGCAAACTTCAGCATAACAGCTCGGCAATCGGACATAGCGAAATGGTACAAAGACCGAGCGGCACAACAAGCCAATTACAATACGTGGAATGATTTAGTTAAAGCTTATACACAACAGGCTACTTCAGCATTTGAGGAAAGTACTCAATCTGCTCAACAATCGGCAGCATACGATATTTCTCAAGCGTACGCTAACTATAAACAGCAACAAATCGCAGCTTCTTTGAACCAAAACATGTCTGCAGGTGCTAAAGATGTTATCGGTGGTCAGCTCTCGTCAGCTTACGACATATCGGCTGCTCAGTCACAATACAACTTGGCGGCGAATTTGCAATCCATATACGATAAATATTATAAAACTGTAAGCACCGCTGACGAAACACTCGCTGACCAATTTGGTATATCTGACCAAATTAAAACCACTTCTAAGGGTTTACAGTATCTCAATAAATACATAAGCGAGTCTAATGAATATCAGCAACTGTGGGATAACTTTAGAAAGCTTTACAAATCAGACGCTGCTGCAGACGAAGCTATGCAATCCGCACTATTCCAAACAACCGGTGAGGGTGCTGAGACTACAACAGGATTATCCGATTTAGGTAAAAATGTTCTTGCCAGTCTGATTCATAGGGGTGCTACTTTTGGCGAAGATGAAAATCGTCAAGAATACGGAGATATCTATGACTATCTCTATAAAACAAATCAAGACGCATATAATTTATTTGCCGACCAACCCGGTTTGTTAGATGAGTTTTTGGAATTGGATACTAAAAATTCGGTACAACAAAAATTCGGTAAAGATACGGCTCGTGAAACGGCGGTTACGGATTGGTTCAACAAAAACGCCGATAGATATGGTGTAACGCAAATTAAATCGAGCGATAAAGCTAAATATGGTACTACGTTTGGCGACGACATCGGTAAGCTTGACCAATTCAAGGACATTCCAAACGATACTTCATTCATCGCAGATTTAACTGCGAGTAATATTGACGATATTACTGGGTTGTTGCCTTATGGATGGACGAGTTATTATACTACAAGTTATCCATCCGCAATAAAAGCCCCTCGCGGTGCTGCAGTTTTTACAACGCATAATATATTACCGTGGCATTTTGACGATTTACAGCGTAGAGTTGAGGCACTGGGCGGAGTATGGATTACTGAGGATGGAATAGACGCATATTATTATTTCCCTGACAACAAGATAAAAAATCTTGCACTGTATAAAGATTCGAGTGGTAAAATTCACGCATATTCAAAATCTGCAACAAACAAATCTTATAGAAATCCTGAAACAGACAAGGAAGATTGATTAAATGGCATTAAACTTAAAACCAGTTTTAACAAATGAACGTTATGTTCAATATATGGCTCGTGAGTCAGCACTTTATGACCCTAATTTAGCGGTCGATGAAAATGTTGGTGCTGAATATCTGACAATGATGTCTAATCTCGCGGGTAAAGACATAGACGTTTCCAAATATAAACCCGGTGTGGCGAGATACCTTTCCAATGAGGATAAGGTAAACTACATTTGGAATAACTATTTCAATGAGGACGCTGATTTAGCTGCTGAATACAATAAAGGTTTTGCCGATAAAGCGTATCACGAACGCAATCGTCAAATATACGAGGCTAAAAGCGGTGTTGAAAAGGTTTTCAGTAATATTGGTGGTGCGTTCGCTGCTCTTGGTGAAGGTATTGCGTCTATTCCGAATGATTTGTATACAACATTTACCGGCTTAGCTTGGACTTTCACAGGAGATTCTTACTGGCAGAAGAAAACGCAGGAAGGTTTGTATGATATTCACGGCTCTATGGAAGAGTACTATGAACAATATACAAACTTTACTCGTTCCGATATTGGTAATATAACATACGAGGTTTTCCAAAATATCGGTCGTATGGCTCCTATGATTGTAGCGGCTATTGCTACGAGCGGTGTATCTGCTGCCGGTCAAGCTGCAGGATGGTCTGCAAAAGCGATTGCCGCAGCGAATACTGCAATTCAAGTCGCAGGTGCTGTAACGTATTACGCCACAATGCCTGGTCAGACTTATCAGGAAATATTAAATAACCCGAACTATAAAATCACAAGCGACGCGTGGGCTTCCAACAAAGGTGAGGTTGGTAGATGGCAAATCTTTACTTACGCAATGGGTAGTGTCGGAATCGAAGCCCTTACAGAAACTGCTTTCGCAAGTAAGATATTCAAGTTTGGTATTGTAGACCCCGATAAAGTCGCGGTTAAAATGTTCTCCAACAGAATAGCTCAGTCCGTAGCAGCGTTCACAATGGACGCCCTTGGCGAAGGTATTGAGGAAATGGTTTCTGAAATTCTGGAACCTATGCTCAAAACCGCCCTCATCGACAGAGGTTCTTTCAGCGACGTTATGGCTTCTCCGAACTTCAACGATATTATTCACGCAGGACTTGTCGGAGCATTGTGCGGTGCCATAATGGGTGGTGGTGCAAGACTTACTGGTAAAATTGCTACTCGTGAAGCTCGTGCTGAAATGGGCGGCTTATCGTATACACAATATAGTGCTATACAAAATATGCTTAAAGACACTAAGACTTCCAACGCGGTTACTAAACTGCAAGCTGAACTTAGTGCCAAAGGTATAAACTTAACCGAAACTCAAATTACTAAATTGCGTCAAGGTCAACAACTTACTGAAGCTGATTTGACAAGCGAACAAAAAACAAATGTTCTTGACGCTAATCAATATATTAACAAATTCCAAAAAGCGTCGGAAACCTTAGCTAAGAACGAAGAAACCGCGTCTAAAGCAGCGGCTATAATGCTTAAGGTATATCAAACACTCGGCGAATCCGATTTTACCAACGCAATGACAATGTGGCTGTCGAGCGAACAAAGCAAACTTGACGCTATTGAGGCATTTAAGAGTGTTGATGGTAAAACTCAATGGGAAAATCTCGACGCTAAGAAAACGGCTGTAGTCAATGATTTCAACACGAGTATGAAATCTGAAGGTGTCGCGTTTCAACCGACGGCAACGCCTCTTACGCAGAATCAGCGTACCTTGTCGAACCTGCTTAAAACCTACGGTATAGATACTATTTTTGGTAAATATATCGATGTTGACGGTTCGGGCACCCGTACAGTATATAACGCCCACGCGGCAAACAAAACGACGGTGTTGATAGACGAAGCTTTGTTCTCGAGATATTCGCAACAATACATTATAAATCAGATTGTCAACGAAGAAATCGGTCACACTCTCCAAATGAATGTTGAGGGTGCTATATCGATGAACAAACTTGTTGCATTGCAAAAAACACTTCAACAACTTAATGGTGCTCACCAAGACGCGGATATGAGTGCATATACCAATCTCGACCCGAAATCTGTCGAATATAATGCCGAAGCTCAGGCTAAATCTTGGATTTCTCCGTTATTCTATCTCGACCAAAAAACAATCGGCGATATTTTCAAAGTAGACAAAGGCGTATTCACAGTTCTTAGTCGTACGTTGAAGGATATGAAAAAGAAAGCCCAACCCAAAGCCGGTACAGATTTGTACACGAGAACAATGTATCGTACTTTGGCTATGGCTTCTATGATGTATGACACAGCGATTATATCCGGTGCCGATACCGTCGAACAGGCTAAAGCAATGGCGAGTAAAACCTCGTTGACCGTTTGGAATGAGGCTTGGAAAGATGTTGATAAACTGTCTGCTGATGAAATTAACGCGAGAATTATGCAAAACAAATTCTCGACAAATTTACCGATAAACAAAACAGTTGCCCAAGTTACAATTGATAAGATATTCAACGAATTCGGCAAAACTCAGTTGACTGATACTGCTAAAAATCAGATAAAAGAATCTAACGATTTCCGTGAACGCGGAAGGATGTTGTTGGAATATGATAATTACAAAAAATCTTTCCAAGAATATATCGATTCTCGTATCGATTCGTTACCCCCGGAATACACGAGAGAACGAGCTGTTGCCGATATTATAAACAGTTACTTGCTTGACAAGTACGGATATACAATTCACCCTGTTTCGGGAGATATACTTAAATCGTCCAGATTCAGCGAAATGTTTAAGTTCGACGCGGTGAAAAAATTGTATGACGATAGACTTGCCGCTCAGAAAGACTGGTATTTTGAGAATGTTAAAGGTGAACGAAAAATAACTTACAGAAATCGATTTGTCTCAACATTAGGGCAGATATTAAACGATAATTTCTTTGAAATGTTTGAGCCCGCTTTACGAGATACTATTCGTAAATTCCCGATTCGTTATAATATGAATTTGGAAGAAGGAACCGGCGGTGTTTGGTACCCAATACAACATTATATCGATTTGTCGGTTAATCAAACTTACAACGCGTTCTTAAATGCGATTACTCACGAAATAACACACTGTGTAAGTTCATTCAACTTATTACCCGTCTTGGATTTGTATGATTTATTATCTATGAAAACTTATTCAGGACTTCCGGTAGACGATTCAGCAGAACATTTAACATCGTGGATTTTGGAAACAGGCGATCCAAACGAAACTTTCGCAACGTTTCAACGAGATTTAACGATTGTCGCAAATAATCTGATTGAATTTTCCAAATTGGAAAACGCGATGGCTGAAAAATATCGTGACGTATCCAAATTCCAAATGAGCGACCATGAGCGGGAAATTTTAACGTCCGTATCAAAAATATCGAACAATTTGCCTAAATCGTTTACTACAATGGAAAATCCTCAATCAAAGGTGTTCCTAAACACGGTATCAAAGTTTTATGACGTTTATATGACTTTGCGAAAAGTGACTATGCGGAATCTCTATGTATATTCTAATTTGGAGTATTTGCTGTACAAAATAAACGGTAATGAGGGTTTGTCAAGAATGGCTGGAGCGTCCACAACGCCCGGAGGCTATTTCACTACTTCTATCGACGGTAACAGCGGTTTCAGAATTGTTCGTACTGAGAAAACAGACGGCTCGATTATATACAACGTAATCGGTACAGGCGATTTGAGTAAAGTCAACATCACTTTAACTGATTTGGTTGAAAACTTTATGCCGCCGGAACAAGATACGACAAAAACTTTCTTAGCGTCTAAAGAAACAGCGAACACACAACTGAAACGCACAGTTCAGAAAGCGGACGTTACAAACGAAACCCTGTTGGCTATGTGGGATACTGCCAATAAGCAGCTTATTAAACAGATTGTTAATGAGGCTGAAAATGGTGACGTTGGTAAGAAAGCTGCCAATGAGGCAATATATAAGATAATCAATCCTAATACTCAAATTACATCGTCACTCGACATCGAGTTCGTCAAGGAACTCATTCCGTTTGTTGAAGCTTACAAGAACGAAGGTTTCTTGACTGGAAATAATTTATCTATTGCCGATTGGAAAAAACGGCAAGCCGAATATCAAAATCTGTACGAAACAAAACGTCAATCTGGGGATTTGACCGCAGAGGAAAAACAAAAAATAAATATATATAAACGTAGTTTGGAAGACGCTAAATTCATTAGCCGAGTGAACGACCCCTCCAATGGTGCTTTGAATGTAGCAATAATCAATACAATCGAAGCCGGCACAATGGCTGAATACTCCAAATTGTATCGTTCAATCACTGGTAAGGGCGTCGGTGCTGTGACCGATTTAGCTAAAACCGTAGCATTGACCGAAGGGATTGAAAACACCGCAGGATTCACTCAAACAGAATACGAGGAAGCCAAACTCGATGTACCGCAAAGTACAATTGACGCTGCTCGAGCGTTACCGCAAGAACAACGAGCCAGAATGTTTAAGAAATTTTTAAGTGACAAAAATTATTTAGAAGAGTTCTTATCCAAATATGGCGTTGACGGGTTTAAGAAATTTATTCGTGAAGGTCTTGGAATTAGCGAGAAAGCTTTTGCTAAATATTTCTCTCAATGGGAATCTTCGATTGACGAGGCTCAAACAGCTGCTGAAGCCAAAGAGACCGCTAAAAACGTAGAGTCTTCTGTGTATAATCAAGCTGCACGTGGTGTAAAGCTCACGGCTCAACGTATAAATGACTTATTTGCCGGTAAACTGGACGAACAAGGTGCTAAAACACTATATTCAACTATACGAACCGGTAGACAAACGGTACTGGACGCGATAGCCCAAACTGGTCATACGAAGGCTGAAATATATGCTGAAATTCATAAATATTATAAACCCGTGAGAAGCAAAAAAACCACAGCCTTAAAGACTGTAGTTGAAGAAACTACTAAAACCAAAGTTGAGGCTCCTACGGAAACTGCGACAGCACCCGCTGAAACAGTCGAAACACCTTCCAAAGAAGAAGTAAAACTCGAAGAAGATGTTAAGGTTGCTGAGGTAGCTAAAGAAATTGCTACCGGTACGGAATCTGTGGCTGTAAGAGATTCTGTCGAGAATCACCCGGAAGCTGTCGTTGAGGCTGTCAACGAAGTTATGCCTGAACCGACTGCTGAAAACATTGAAAGGGTTAATGAAACAATTTATGAAAACGTTGTTGAAAATCCTGTAAATGATTTGGTGTCCAATTTGAGTGCGGTTCTTGACGAGAATTCGTATTCCAAAGAAGTTGCCGACATGGTTCAATTCGATAAGGATTCCGACAAAGCTCATAAAGTTGCTTCTATGGAAGTACTTAATGACGTAAACCCGGTATTCAAATCGCAATTGGATGGTGCGTGCAAAAACGCAGATACGTTGAATCCGCTTGTTGACGAACTCATTAAAGCGAGTAATTCGGGTAAAGGGTTCAAAGCTCGTATGGCTGACGTTGTATTGGCATATATCATCGGAAGCCCGGCATTTGTTGATTCCGTTCGTATGAAAGCGATTGACGCTATGAGTGGAAAAGTATCTGAAGCCGGTCACACATTATATGTGTCCAGCACTGCGATACATAAAGCCCGTGCTGAAATGGCTCCTGTAACAACAATGCTTGAAGAAGCCCAAAAAGAGTCCGCTAAAGTCGAAACTCTCGACGAATTAGTCGAACCCGCTGATTACGCGGTCGATATTTTTGGAATGAGTTTATACACACAAGGTCAGATAGACGATATGAAAGACCCGTTCAAAGCGTTGGCTGATGAAGCTGAAGCAACCAGTAAATTGTCCGAGGAAGAGCGTAAGAAAAAACGTCAATCTACTCGAGAACGTCTTGGTAAAAAACTTGACGAGGTTCGTAAAGCCAACAACAAACGCATAAACGATATTAAAAAAATGATATTGGATGAAAATGCGACTGCTATTGAAATCGAAACTCTCGGTAACGAACTTGAATTAAGAACTCAATTACATGACGAACTTCTCAAAAAGAAACCCGATTATAATCGAATCGCAGATTTGGAATACAGATTGTGCGATTGGTGGGGTAAAGCCAAACTCGAACAAATACTAATAGCGACAATCTTTCAAAAAACACTCGCTGAAACCACGCGTTACAAAATTAAAGACCTCAAAGACCCAACTATCCGAGCTGAAGTCCTTACTCAATTTGCCTCGAGAGCTCGCACTTATAAATATTTCTCAATGTTATCGTCACCCGCGACATGGTTTAGAAATATTGCAACAAACTCTCTTGCTAAATTGAACGATTCGATGGCGATTATGGTATCGACACTTTTCGATAAAATTTCACCGAACACGCCAGCGGGAGAATACAAGTACGGCGTGTATGCAAAAGAATCTACCGCAGTCAAAGAATATTTTGATGACGCCTTTGTTAAAAACGGGCGTGTAGCATATATATTCAGACAAAATGCGATTGATCAAAACAAATATGCAACCGCTTTGGACGACTCTGGAAAACCATATACCAATGTTGAAATAAAGCGGCGAGTTGATGTTGAATTGACGTTTGGAAATGGCAAACTCGGAAAAGTATTAAAGAAATGGAATAGAGCAATCGACTTTTTCTTAAACGCCGGAGATACTATGTTTGTGCAACGTGATTTTTGTAAATATCTTAAAAATATGTTTGAATTAAATATTTCAAAAATATACGCTGAAATAAAAGCAGACCCTACTCTTAAAGATAGTATTCCTGATATGACTGCTGAAGAATTAAATAGTGATAACGGTAAACGAGCGGTTCTCGACCACATTCCTGAAGACACGTTAGCAATATTTATCGATAAGGCTTTGGCAATATCTGCTAAAACGTATTTCAAAAATTCCAATAAAGTTACTGAATTTTTCCAATATGTTGGTAGAAAGTATCCGGGATTCAACTTCTTAGCGTCAATTATGGTTACGCCATTCGCACGAGTTAGTACGAATATTATTACGACGATTCTCGATTATTCACCGCTTGGGTTTTTGAATTTTGCAAAAATGAAAGCCCAGGATAAGGGATGGATTAAGGCGGAATTAAGTAATATCGAGAAAGCATTCCGTAAATCTGACGAAATCAGAGTTTTGGGTAAAGCTGCTACAGGCACAGCAATGATGCTCATAGGAATGGTGTTAGGAGCTTTAGGTTGGATAACACTGGATGATGACGACAATTGGGGCAGCGTTATAAAAATAGGCGATTTCAAACTCAGATTATCTGACTTATCACCCGCACTAACCCCGTTGACAATGGGTGCGGCAGCCATATCCTCGTCTAAGCAGGGTAAAGGATTCTTTAACGGATTATATAAAGACTTTTCAGACGCGACATTGTTCCAAACTTTTGATAATGCGTTTGAATACAACAGCTCTGTGACTGACTACTTCAAAAATTTAGCAGCAAATTACACGACTCAATACATTCCGTCGGTTATAAAAAATGTTGCTAAATGGGTAGATAATCGTAAATTACAAAAGGACTCTAATTGGTTTGTAAATTATTTCCAAACTATCGCTGAGAATATCCCCGGTTTGAGTTACGCAGTTCCTGCCAAAGTGAACGCGTATACAGGAGATTTTGAACGGCGATATGGTATTCCGGTTGTCGGAGCGTTGGTAAATACAGTATCACCAATTAAATTTTCCATTAAACCTAAATCTGAAGTTGAAAAAGCTTTCAAAGAAGCTGGTATAAAAGCAGGCAGTGCCACCGGTACAATAACCATTGACGGCGAAAAGTACAAAATTAAAGCTTGGCAATTGCAAGATTTACGAACTGTTAAAGCTCGTTGGTTAGCCGCTAAAACAAAAGAACTTATCTCTTCGGGCGAGTATAAGAGCTTGAGTAAAAAAGCTAAACAAAAGAAACTTCGTGCGTTGAACTCTAAAGCTACGAACTATGCGAAAAACTGGTATAAAGAAAAGTATCTCTGAGAAACTTAAAGGGTGTTGGCGTTGGCTAAAAACCAACGTCTTCACCAAAGATATGTTTATCTGGATACTTTTGGCAGAATTTATATTCTGGTTGCCCGTGATAGTTTGTGTGTTACTTGCGTGGATTGTCAATCCTTGGTATTGGACGGCTGTGTCCGCGATAATTGTATTTTGGTCTGCACCGTTCACACCGGCTATGCCTATACAATTCGCTCTCGCAGGCGTATTAAAAGCGTTATATAATAAACGCAAAAAGAAAAAGCAGGACAATTAAGTCCTGCTTTTTGTTTATATTTTTATTATATCGGTGAATGTAACCATACCGTCTGTACGAGTTCTACGCTGTGCTATGTTTAGCACGGACGGTCTCGTATCTGTGAGCTTATATCCACCACGCTCGCCATACCCGCCGTATTTTACAAAACTGTTAGTATTGAAAAAAGTTCTATTTTTCAATTCAGCCTTACCGCTCCTGGTATTAAATACCACAATCGGTTTGGTGTAATTTATTGTAGCGTGAGTATGAGAATGTAAATACAAATCTGCGTTTGCTACGATACCGCCCATACTTTCGAGAGCGTTCGCCGTAGCACCCATTGTGCGACCACCTGAATTGGAGCCATGAGTTCCATACACAATATAATGTAATCTACGATTGTCGTGACCGTACGAACAACCCCATTGTATATCCAAAATGTATGTGTTGTCCGTATATCTTCCCGAGTCAATGAGCCCGAGCTTCAGAGCTACGTATCTGAGCGGGTCTATACCACTTAAAACGCTCGTTCTGTACTCGTGGTTCCCTTGTGTCATAATCAATATTTTGTCTTTTATAGGTGTCAATAAATCGATTAAGAGGTCTTGTTCGTTCTCAATCGTCATTGTCTCCCGATATGAATCGGACTTCGACGTCTTCAAAGCGTTATTGATTAAATCACCATTGAGAATCGTATAACAATCCGGGTTATCTCGTATGTACTGAACGGCTTCCTGAATACCGTGAAAATCACAGTATTCATCACCAATGTGCATATCGCCTAACGGAAGTATTTGAAAATGCGTTTTCGCCCCGATGTCTATTGATTTTACAATCATATTTTAATCAGTTCCTTAATTTTATTTTTTGCGAATTGAATATACCAATCATAATCAATATCCTTTGGTAGTTCGGTTATTACGTCATTCACCAACTCACAGTGTTCTGGTATTTCAGCAGTCTTGTCCAATCTACCGAAGGGAAGTCCTGTGATTGATTCAAAAGCACCTTTACGTTTTTCCCACTTATCCAATTCTCTGAAATATTTACGCCACACAGAATCAGAATCTTTGTCAGTAGGCATTTTCGGTTTTGCAGGTTGCTCATTTTTATATTTGTAGATAGTTCCTTTAGAATGGTCTTTGGTTGCCACAACTCTATTGACTCTATTTGCGTCAACATACGATTTACCAATCTCATATACCGTCGCGTTATAACTTCTACCCGTTTTCGTCGTAAAGCAGAAATCCATAGGATTTGTACCAGCGTGAATGGTATCTTCAACCGAGATTCCTTTCGTGTAGAAATTTAAGATTGCCAAATGTGTGATGGGAGCGTTTAAGTTTACCAAGTCTCTATCTTCGTCGGCTTGGTTGCTCCATTTACCCTTTAATTTATAGGGCTTGTGGTCGTCGCCTGTCAATTCTATATAATTATTTACATCTCGTTGGAACATTCCCGCCACATAATCGAATTCCATCGAGAGTTCTGTAAGAGTTTCCCACTCGTTTACGAGTTTTTCAATTTCACAAATGTATTGCTTTTTAACCTTAAGCATTATACCATCTGTGTTTAATTGAATGATTTTTACAGTCGGAACTTTCGTATACAAATTATTGGCTAATGCTGTCAATAATATTTGACCTAAATAGCACATAGTACCTGCCATATATGGGTCATACAAGGCGTTAAATTGGTTTTTCATGGCTCCGTACGTTGTGTTCAACACTAACTTCAACGCTTTTTGCTTCGCCTGACAAGAGTAGTAATATTCTGTTTTACCGTTGCGTTTTAATTCATTACTTGCTTCTTGTTTCCAATGTAACCTGTATTCGTAAATGTCTTTGTACACCTTAACGCTTTCGCAACACCTCGATAACAAATTGAAGTGTATCAGCATGTTTGGGTAATAACTGTTGACGTCTACATTTATCAGTTGCCAGTCTTCCTCGCTCATTGTGTATGTCGGCTTAACGTCATCCCAATCGGGATGCTTGTAAACCGAATGAACTCCCCCGACACCGAATATTACAGCATTGTCGAATAAAAATGTTTCTTTTTTGTCATATGAGATTGTGTCAAACATTCGCAATACCTCTTCGGGTAAAGCTCGTTCAACATAATCTTTAACTTTCTCAGGTAAGTGAAACTTATCGCTATCGTGAAATTTACGAGGTTTCGCTTTGAGAATTATTGCAGCCAACTTTGCGTTGGTACTTTTATAAGCCTGCATTACCGGAATGTCATACATTTCTGCAAGAACTTCTTTGGATTCTATATATGACTTTCGATATTCTTTGAGTTTGACAGTAGCCTCAACGTCGTGATGGCAATATCTCAGAACTTCTTCTTTCTGAGCGTCTGTCGTAATTTTGTCGTCGAATGAAATTGTAGTTTCTCTAATATCCAACCCGATATTGGATTCAAATTCCTTCAACGAACCGAATCGCCAATCATCGAACAAATCAATAAAATTGAATTCATTCCAAAATTTATACGAGTTCAAAACATCATCCGGGTTTTCTTCAATTATTGATTTGGATAATTTATATAATCTTTCGCAAGTCGCTCCTTTGAAAATCGCATACAATATCTTTAAGTCGTAATTCTTTATATTGAATCCGACCAAGACATTGCCGATTCTCAATTTATTTAATATATACTGAACGTCTTTGTCGTCGCTGGTGAGGTCTTTTATAGGTTCATCGTCAACCTTATAACAAACACACCACCAGTTCGGAAAGACTTCAATATCGAAAGTTATCATAGACATCTCACAAACCTCATACATTGTCCGCCGCCTTGACCTGTCGTATTTCTACGTTCCATATCATATTTGCGGCATATATCAAGTTGGAATGTTGTCCTACTTACAGGTGTATACCCATTTTGTTTTGCATATTCACGATATTCAGAATACATAAATCCACAAGGCATCCTATCGATTGAATCACTATCGTATCCATTATCGATACAGAACAAAATTGACGACGCCTGATTGGCTTCCAAATATTGCGTTTTTATGATTTCACACGATGTACAAGTGGATAAATCGCCTCGTTTTAACGCATTGTGAATTGCTTTAATCGCTTTGACAAACAACCAATTGTAATCGTCTTTATTCAAATTATCGACGAACAACGGCTTCGGGTTTTCAATCGGTCTATTTATATCGATTATTCTTAATCGTCTTGAAAATCCTGTCGTATGGTCGTTTACAGGAGGTAATTGATTTGTCGTGAATATCAATGTCGCGAAATTTGTAAGTTCACACGGCATCATAAACTTTCTATTTACGGTCATTGTTTCACCGGAGACGAGCTTTTTCAATATACTCGTATCTGTAAGACCTTTGAAGTTTATATCATCGCCGAGGTTTACAAGTTTGCCCGACAATTCATTTGTGAGATATTGTTCTTCTAAGTCGTTAAACGACAAATGTGAAGTATTTTGCACACCCACGAGATTCTGAATGATTCGTAATAACGTCGATTTACCGGTGTTCCCTGTACCATATATCATATAGAACTTTTGGAATACCGACCTACGTAAGAAACAGTCACCCAACATCTCATACAGAACATTAACTTTTTCATAATCGTCGTTTGATATGAAGTGAATATATTCGTCCAAAGCGAACGATACTCGGGGATTGTCTTCCCAATCCCAATCAACATAATTCGTGTTATATTCGTTGGGCGAATGTGGTTTCAAAGTCAGATTTGAAATATTTAAGATTCCGTTGTGTACACAGATTTCATCCCAATGAGCATTTAATTTACTCGGTTCGAGATACGTTTTGATTTTTACAAATTTGATAACTTCTTTTCGCTGAGCGTCAAACAAACGCTTGGCGTATCTGTCGTGTATGACACGCTCAAGCCATTTGTCGTCTCGCCTTTCATAATGTGTTCCCCCTTCGGGATATTCATATAATACGTCGTCGACTGTGATAAAAGTAAATTCCTCGCATATCATTTCAGCCAACATTTCGAGGTCGAATTTACCTTTACCTTTCTTACCCGACGACGGGATTTCGACCAAAGCAGCTCTTAAAACAGTTTGATTTAAGTCGTTTTCAGACAGAGGTGTCTTCAGCAAATACTTGTTGATTAAACGAATCGCCATCGCTTTATCGCCGTCATCGATTTCCGGAGCATAATCTTTCAAATTCATAAAGTGCCTGAACAATGAATCGTTCCGAGACCCTTCGTCCATACCTACGAAATTGGTATCATTACGCAATTCACGAAGGGGAATGAGGTATGCAGGAATTTGTTGAATTAAGTCCGTGAGTCGAGTCCATTCTCTATCCGTATCATTTTCAGGCAAAATTATGTATCCACGTTCAGCGGCTCGGGTATCTATCGAAATTCCCAACGCACACATTTTCGCTACAACTTGTTGGTTAAAGGACGACGTCCTAAATATAAAGTGTGCTCCGTGTAGTCCACGATTAACACAACAGTTGACATTTTCACCTTCTACGATACGAATAACAGCGTCAGCGGCTGCTTTATTATCTATATCTACAACGATGAATCCTCGAGGAATGACCCATCCAACACGTCCGCTCCAATCTCTCAAGTCATCGAACGAACATATTTGCCGGGATATTGGAGCTTTCGCGGCTTGATATAATTCGCGGTCGGTACCGACATACTGTTCGTGTATTTTTCGATACTGTGAATCTGGAAATATACGATTAAATTTTTCAAATTCAGGTGTCATTTCGCAAAGCCTCCTTTAAGAATTCATCAATTGATTGTTTGGTAGATATTGCTTTCCACACTTTTTCCTCGATTGTGTTTCGTGCAATATATATTGTATACGTTACAGGTTTGGTCTGACCTGTTCTGTAAATACGACCTTTCATTTGGTCGAAGTTTAAGAAAGAATAATCGTAATTGTAAAATATCATTTGGTTACAATATTGCAAATTCAATCCTTCGGATTGTGCAAATTGTACAAAAATTATTTGTTTATTCGGAAAATCGAACGGGTCAGTTGTCCAATCGTATTTCAAAGTTTTCAACTCTTCCAAATCTTTTTGGTAAAGATACACCACAATAACTCGCTCCGTTTCTTCCAACAAGTCTTGCAACTGCTCGTCTAACGCTTTCAGTTTTGGATTTTCTTTGAATTTGTATACACCGCCGTCCGGGTCATATACAAACCCGTTAGCCGCTTGGTGCATTTTATTTATCGTTTCAAGCGGTATCATAGTCTCCTTTCGTTCGTCAGGAAATTTCAAAATGCTGTTTGCGATTTCACGATATTTCGGCGTAACCATTCCGTCTATGTATATCAGATTCGTCGTTTGACCTTTCAAATCAACGCAATCTTCAAGTCGTTTTACAATCGACCATCTCGATATTCTTTCTATCAATTCGGGCAACAGCCCTCGTCTTGGAGCTAATAACAAATTGAACGCAAACCCACTCGCACTTTTCATTTGTTTTGTATAATAATATTTTTGTACAAAATCATTATACGACATATCCGCAAATTCGGGAATTGCCATATGTTTGAAAATGTTATATACGTCTGCGTAATTATTTGCCACCGGTGTTCCTGTGAGTCCAAATACGTATTTCGCCTTTTTACAAACAACTTCAAATCTACGAGAAGTTTTTGTAGTTTTACCCTTTAAGCGATGAACTTCGTCAAGCACAATATAATCATATTGTTGCTTTGCAAACGTCGGGTCTCTTGCAATTTTCTCATAATTCAGATAAGTTATTTGGTGTTGCGGAAGTTCGTATTCTTTTTGTGTAAGCCATACACCCATAAGAACCCGCTTAGGGGCGGCTATCAGAACTCTTCCACCCGGAAGTTTTTCTAACGCCGCCAAAGCAGTAAATGTTTTTCCTGTACCTATTTCAAAAAATAGGCACGCTTTTTTCTTTTCCAAGAGAAAATCTCGTCCTATCTCTTGATGTCGATACAAGTTAATCATTATTCATTAGTTGTCTTATACAAATATCTTGGTCTTCTCTGTTGAGAACATCTTCGGTTACAATCTGTATGTCGTCGTGCAACGCCGCAAGATACGTACCGATTATCATTGGTATATCTTTCTTTTTCTTGTTGGGGAACACAATCAAACGAATGTTATATTCGTTGAGAAACTCAGCAAATTTCACAGGCGTTTCATTTTCCAAATCTTTGGAACGGGTCAATACAATCGACGGATTCGCTTTTATGTATTTTCTAAAATCATAATTTTTGAAGTCCGTGCATTTTATGACCGTATAATTTGTGTTTATACGCCACATTGCGTTGCCCAAATCGGTGAAGAAATCGTCACTTACTATTAGTATATTTTTCATTTAAGCCTCCTATGACTCGTTTAACATCGTCAACGTTATCTGTTAATATGTATATCCCACCGGCTTTTTCTATATTTTCCTGATGGATTTTCTGTTGTTCTGACTGGTTGTTGAGTTTTCCCGGAGCTTTTGTCTCGATACCAATAAAGTATCCCTTATAACACGATATTATGTCAGGAATACCTGGCTCTTGAAAGTTAGAGCCATGTATCTTGACAAAATACGCACCTATCTCAGAAAGGAACTTCTTCACTCGAGTTTCTATCACTTTCTCTCGCAAAGTCAGTTACCTCGAAATATTTAGATTCAATTTCTTCGCCCGTCGCAGGATCAATCGACGGTGCTTTACGCTTAACAGTCGCTACAAAACGTTTGCCTACGGCTGTCTTAGCCAAATCTTCGGGGTCGAGCAAACTGTTTACTTCAAAACCTAAAATTGTCATAAACTTTTTATAACGCCACAAACTTTTTTCCGTAAGATAAAACGACGTATCTATGGACGCTCCGTCATCGGCAACACAAGTAAACTTTATAAACGGAGTACCTTTGAACTCCGACGTGCCTGTCGAATAACTTCTGATGGTTACAGGATAGAATCCCTCAGAATCAATGTAACTACGCATTTCAACTTTACTAAAATCAATTTTTTCCATTTTTAACTCCTTTTAATTTTATTCGTCATCGCTAACGCCGATACCGCTTTCAATTACGTTCGCTTTATCGACGGATTTGCCTGTCTTTACAGCCTCAATATCGCTGTATGTACAATTCGTGAGATACAAACCCACATCCATTTTCTTACCTAAGGTTCTGAGTTTCGTATCAATATTCGGATGGGCTCCGAGATATGCTACAAATTCAACCGTCGGGTCTTTATCACCGTTCTTTACGGTTTTACGAGCACAATACACAACATTCGACGCCCTTTCCAAGAGTATCTTGCCGTTGTTTTTGGTCATTTTCGGTATGATATATGGTTCGCTTTCACCTGTCAACGCGTCGTCTGACGTGTCGGTTTTAACGTGACATATCAAAACATATTCGACGTCGCCTTTCTCAGCCAAAGAAACAAACGCGTCACGCATTGCTCTCATAGCGTCACCGATACGACTTCTGTCGTCGAAGTTTAACGCTCCCGTCGGTTTCGTCGCCGCAATCGTTGCTACCATGCTTTCTTCAATTGACGAATATGCGTCTACGACAACGGATTTGTAACCGTGGTGAGGATTTGCCGCAAGTTCTTTGAGCAACATCATCATTTTGGAATAAATCGTTCCGCTTTTATCGGGTTTAATCGTGATGACTTTTACGTCGTCATCGCTATAACCTTTCAAAACAACACCACCGCCGTCCGAATCAATCGACACATACAACATCGGTTTCGGATAAGTACCTGCAAGTGTGGTTTTTCCCGAGCCCGGTTTCCCCATAATTACAGTAAGTTTGTTGTAAGGCATTGTACTGATGCCTTTAACACAATCAAGCATTCCCATTAAGATTTTACCTCCGTATCTACAATTCTATCTGCTATATAAATATCGTGTGTCGTCACCGGAACGAACATACGTATGCCAGAAAACATACCATATAGTCTTGTCGAGTGTTCTACAAACTGGTCGTGTGTCATTCCCGACAACTCTTCAAGTCTCTCTGTATCTTTGGAATGACAGAAATAAAAGTATATGTCGTGTTTCTGACAAAACGCCGCAAACATTGCCAACTCATCGTCCGATATATCAAACAAATCGTCGCTGATAAAACTTCCGTCGAACACAACGGTCGACCCAAAATGTTCAATCCAATTCAAGTTAGCCATCATATTCCAAAACGAATCATATCGTTCGTATGCAATCGGTTCGAGTGCTCCGCTTTTATCGAAACTCAAATCGTGGGCAACCTGTTTCGCAAGTGTCGTTCTTCCGCTTTTGTCAAAGCCGTCTACAAAAATTATCATATTAAAACATCTCCTTTACATTGTTTTACAAATTCACATCTCTCACACATAAAAGAATGTTTCCACAAAACATATCCTTTCTGCATATCTTTCATAACGTTCTCGATATTTTCGGCAACATTGACCGCCAACTCTGTTGGAACACTCGTCCGAACACCTTTTACAAATACAAAGTATTTCAATTGTTCTAAGACATCTGTATAATCTTCGGGATTGAGTCCGTTCTCTCGTATCGCTTCGAGATACAATTCATAAGTTGTTGAAGCAAGTGCCGCTTTTGATAGCCCGCCATTTTTCAAAATCTTTGGCTTCGTTATGCCTTTCTTTGGAATAGACAAATACCCAACCTCGATGTCTGTCAACGGAATATCAAATTCTTGAGAGAATAATATTGCATATAGCGTAAGTTGTTCGTCCAATCGCAACGAATTATCGGTTCTCGGTGTATTAGTGAATTTGTAATCCCAAAGCGTGTATTTGTGTGATTCGGGGTTATACGTAACAAGGTCGATTACGCCAACCAAATCAAATTCTTTGGATTCAATTCTTAATTCCCGATATTTGATTTCTTCGCCGTTGATATAATTGTCAATATCTTCTATGACCTTTTCAAAATAATCTTTCCACGACGGAATACCGAACGCGTCTTTCAATTCGCAATATTCTATTTCGTCGGGTATTAAACCCGTTTCAAGGACTTTGTGAGCCATTGAACCAAATTGAAAATGCTCGTTTGTCGCTTGCAAACCGTCTTTATAGGCAAGTTCCCATTTACGCTGACAATCAAGATACGTGCTTATCTCACTGTGACTGAGCATCTCGTATAGCCTCCTTAATTGCCGCTTTTTCGGTCGTAATCGTTCTCGGTGATAACTCCATCGTCTTTGCAATATCGGCGTCTGTAAAGCCTGCTAAAAGATACCCGAACACTTTCTTCTGTCGCTCACTCAAACCCGTTGCAATATTCGTTATCGCAATATCAATATCTCCCAACGACTCCTGCTTTATGAGAGTTTCGTCGTCTATCGGAATCGGAATGAATTTTTTCCGCATATCCAAGAAACGATTTCTTATCCATACACCTGCTCGAAGTTTGAGAATTTCATCGGGATTTGTTTCACCGCGTTCTTTAAGTCTGTCGAATAATTTAATTACTGTGAGATAACCTTCCTGCACGTAATCTTCATACTCGTTATAGTTCGGGCAATACTTGTGTGCCATAGACTCAATCAACGGCTTAAAATCTTCAATCGTCATACTAATTTTCTCCCACAAATCGGACAATAGTTTACAGGACACATTTTTCCGTTATAATACGCTTTTGTGCCAAGATATGCTATATCAAATACGCTTTCGCACTCTACGAATTCTTTATTGAATTCGAGCCACAACTTACAACATTTTTTATATCGTGTCATAATACCTCCGTGATTTTGAAAAATTCTGTATGTGAACCGACATCAACTTCAATATAGTCGGGATAGTGATTTTCCCGCCAATATGGCGGTTTGTAATCTTGGTCGCTTAAAAAGTCCGATATAACACGTCGGGCAGACTCCACACTTATAGCACATCCAATTAGCGTAAATTCGCCGTTTCTATGTTGAAACTCAACATTATAAAGTTTAGTTTTTTCCATACTCATCTCCGTTTAGTTAGTGTCAATGTTATCATCGTGTTAGAAACAACCATTCCCAACAGATGAATTATTGTTTCCAATCGGGATATATTCTCCCACATAACTCTATATGCGAGAAACACGATAAAAAACATAAGCAGCAAAATTAAAGATACGTCTAATTCGTCAAGTTTTTTCATAGAAACCTCCTAATTTTATTTTGGTGGGAACGCCGAGACTCGAACTCGGACTTAGAGAGCCACAATCTCTCGTGCTAAAACCTTTACACTACAAACCCCGTATACACATCTTAGTCGTTGTTTACACAAACCCCTACTTGTCATTTTGTGATTGTTCGCGAATGGGATTACTTATCCATAAGTATTTGATTTTTAGGCTCACCACGATGAGTCACGACACTCGACTATATCATTGCAATGATACAGCCGTTCCTATTGATGTGTTTGATTTACAGATATAAATATCTGCACCCAGCGGTCAATATGCCGTCGCATATTCCAACTCATACGAGCCACCGCACAGCGACCATCCGTACGGTGTTTTTGGAGCCGACAACAGGACTCGAACCTGCGACTTGCGGTTTACAAATCCGCCGCTCTACCAACTGAGTTATGTCGGCATTTATCGGGTTGACAACGATAAATTGATTATTATATAAATTTATTTCTGAAATAATTTTCAACCCGATTATAAATTATTAAATTTGGTTACGTATAGCCATAATAAGCAGCATTGCCATCGAACTCAATATTCCGACTACAATTCCTGCTATCGATAAACCTTTCTGTGTTTTATTGTCGTCGGCAGTAAACAATCCTACTATTCCGAGAATTGCTCCGATTAGACCGAGCCACCAGAATACGAATAAGGATACGCAGGACAATACTAACGATACAATCGCCCAAGCCATATAAATACCTCCTATAATAATTTTGGCTACCGAGGCGTGACTCGAACACGCAATACACAGAATCAAAATCTGTTGCCTTACCATTTGGCTACTCGGCAATGAACCCGCAATGAAGCGGGTATAAATAATAAACGATTGACTTACACTTTTTGGCAAACGCCGTTCAAATAACACTGACATTCTGTCAAAATGTTCAATACGTCGGTTAATACCCCGTAATCTTGATAACATCCTTTGCCGATACCTTTCGAGCAAAGTTCGTCTATCGTATCGTGAAATAAATCACGGTCTTCGGGTGTTGTGTAGTTTGCTAAAATTTTCAAAATGTTATCTGTAAAATTTGTCATTTAATTACTCCTTTTCTACCTCGATAAGAACCTTGTTAAGTTCGATTCTAACGCGCTTGAAATCGCTTTTCTTGTAAATTTTGCCGTCGTTCCGAACTATTTTCTTCTTATAGTCTGAAAGCCCGTCAAACCACGACCAGTAGGCGTTTGTACCCAAATTGAGATTATTCATCTGCGGTTTTAATTCTTTAACAAAGATTTTATTTGCCGCTTCGTTTGCCATGGACATTTCTATCAACCGCTCCGAAAGGTAGTTCGCATAAAGTTGTTTATCCATATATTTAATTTTCACTCCCGGTCATAATATAATTGTGAACATCATCGTTCGAGTCCCATGATATAACCTGTTGCTCGTAATAGGCACGCTGGTTAAATGTTAAAAAATATGCTCCTTGCGAATCGGTTTCAACATAAATACCTTTACAAGTATCTAATGAACGATTTATGTCATCATACAAAACAGGTTTCGTTTGTTTTATTGCCGTCCACAATCGTGATGCTTGAGCAGCATTTAATGCTATGTGAGTCATCTTGCAACTCCTTAAAAACTTTTTAATTCAGGTTTTATCGAACCCTGACGATAAATAATTATCTTTATCTTCAAGTCGTTTTCGTCGATAAACTGTGCCAAATCTTCAACGTCAACCGACCCGTCTTCTATAAGCCAGTATTGTCATTTTACAGTTTTAGGTGTTTTCATCTTTTATTTCCACTCCTTCGTTTATATTTATATATCCGTATGCGTCTGCCATTTTTGCAAAATCGCCACCGTCGAGTACTGTTGTTCGGGCATACACACCTTTCAGTAAAGGCTGTTGAACCCACATATTTGAGTCATTTATTTGATAAGTAGGACGTTTATGAGTTCCGTATCCTCTATATTCACGGGCAGTAACAACACCTCCTATCGGTTTAGGCATATCGCAAAGAAGTCTTTTACAAATTACAACATCTCCTATTTTGAAATTGTAATGCTCTTTCATACTTCATTCCCCCAGCAATCCCACCCGTCAGCATACTCACGAGCGAACAATTCTATTTTGGTTTTATCGTCGCCCATTAAAGCGACAATTCTATCACGCACTTCTTTTGGCTTAGCACTATGCCTACCACGAGGAGCCATAACAATTTGTTTTACTGATTTGCAACTTCTTTTGGGGTGTCCACGAGTAGCCAACAAGCAGAGTTCGGCGTTACCGTTTACCCAATGACCTAAGCCTGAATAAATGCCTACGCCGCTCGGATTTTGTTTAACCCAACAAAACGCACAAGTTTTATACTTAAAGCCCCACGCTTTAATTGTGTCTAACGCTTCTTGAAGTTTCGGCATTGTAGCCCACATAAACAGTATACTATCTTTTTTAGCAAGTTGACATACAGGTAATGCGTTTAATTCGTCTTGCGACATTTGTGGATACGGAGTTGCACCCATATCAGACCTGCCGCCAAGTTTGTCGTTATATGACCAAGGCGGGTCGGCATAGATTATGTCATACTGTTTGTCTGTATTGTGAATGTCAATATACATCGTACTCTCCTTTTTTATTCCAACAATCTTTCGGGCAGGTAAAATGATACCGCCGTTCACATTTACTGCAAGGTAATTTATTCCAATCTACTGTTATTGTTGTAATCGTGCCGTCTTTATTATATCGCTTTATAGAGCGAATATCGGCGGTTTTGTTATTTCGTATATTCATACGGAATAGCCTCTGAAATGCTTGTTATTCGTATTATATCGTAAGTTTTACCATATGTTCTCATAAGTTCTTTGGTTGCCGATACAATCGAAGTGCTATCGATTAAAACTTGTTTGTGGTACTCGGCAGAGTTGTGCCGATAGAAAAAACCTACGTGATATAAATATGATTTCTTAATTTTACTCATAACTATAAAAAATACACGCCCTGCTATCGTGTACAGAGCGTGTGTTTAATTAAAATCAGTCGTCCAACAGACTGTGTAAGGCTGCGAGTAGAACGATTTTGCCAAGCGTTTTACTGTAATCGGGAGCGTCTTCGCAATTTTCGCAATCAGGCATAGCGTCGACTTTCGTAAGTTCGTTCGGCGAATAGTTGCGTCCGTTATCTTTCAAACTCATTTTACCGCTCGACGGATAATATCTGCGGGCTACGAGAGTGAGAGGGTCGTCGTTATTTATGATTTTAACGAGATTGCCGTCTTCACGTTTGGCAATGTCGCCTACCGCAAAATATGGTGCTACAAAATCGGACGGTACGAAAACGCCCTTCGATTTGGCACTCATTTTACCCGTAGACGGATAATACCTACGAATTTTATAATTCGTATCATTTCCGTCGTCGTCAATCTCTACTACCTTGCCGATATAACCGGCGGTACGTACTTCGTCAAAATCTTCTGTTACAATTACAATGTCGTTTACTTTAATCAATTTTT
>OLYC01000343.1_pt1 | contig 40515 bp, 30 predicted proteins | sample 1674271 | NCBI WGS metagenome assembly OLYC01 (sample SAMEA103958154, study PRJEB25191) | human gut metagenome
TTCCTAGTTCCAAAAGAAAACGTGTTACATTGTTCACCAATTCATCTTCGATGTCTCGCTCGTCAAATTTTTCTCTCAGATTGAGGAAGTCAAATTGATACGGATCTTTTGTCATTTGCTGTGCTAAATCGCTCTGCACAGCAGAAAGTGTAGATTGGAAATTTGTAACAGCTTTGCCATCACGCTCATATAGGTCTGTGTCGAGCCAATTAAGCAATGCATCACGTCCCCAGTTATTTTCCCATGTCTTTCTTGCAAAGAACAGGGCTTTGTCCATATCATCCTTACATTTGTCAATGATACGGCGATGATGGTCCCAAGGAATGGAGAACAACATCTTGAAATCATCAACAGGCTGTTGACGTTTTTTAGATTGTTCCGCAACTTGCGGAACATTTGAGTCTGACAACGAATCAGAGAAAAGTTCCGCAGTCTGCGGAATATTTCTATATAGAGGAGCATAGAGTTTGAAAAACTTACTCATATAGCGCAAGTTTATAGGCGAGAAACCTTTTACTCCAGGCATCTCGTTCTTCAAGTCCTGACTGAGATTCTTATAAAAGCCAGAGCCGTAAGTATTGGCATATTGTTTGGCTTCGATGTCGCGTCCCAATTTCCAATAGAAGTCCAACAAATAGCCGTTGGTGGCACACGATGCTTTAAGGCGATGGCTATAGAATCTTTCTTTCAATTCTACAAGCCAGTCCTTATAGTCACTAGTATCATGAAGGACTACAGATAAGTCTATATTGTTCTTTGCCATTATTCCAAAACATTTAATGTTACAAATATAATGTTTTATCTTGATAATCAATCAGAAAAAATGAATAATTGGCATATATTGCTACTATTTAGACAAATTAAAATTATTATCTGTAAAATTGCCCGACTTAGGAGGACAATTCGTTTGTTCTTTCAAGAGTAACTTGAAAGGTTTCGAGTAACTCGAAACATACCTTGCTCCCTCCTCTAAGAGCAAAGGACGAGCCATTTGCCTTTAGGCTCTCAATGCCCAAGGTTGCAGGCCTTAATTTTCTCAATTTGCGCCAAACATCAAAGCTGCCACATTGAAATAGAATAAGGTCACAGACACAAGCTACCTTGTTATTGAAGTGTGCAAAGGACAATGTGATAATATTCAGTGCGCAACTTGCCAAGTGTAGTAATTGTGTTTTATTGTTTTACTTTGTGAACTATGCCGAGTGTGTTATATGCGCTGTGTGTCCTCGGTATAGTCTGCATAAATCTAATGCCATGCTAAAACACTGCGGAGGTTCGCCCAAGTGGCTGGAGGCGCAAAGCCTCCAAGGAACGTTGCTGCAACCATTTCGGAGAATAGAGCGGTTGCCAATAAATCCACAAGTACATTCTACGGCAGACCAAGTGATGGGTATTTTTCAGTTGAGTAGTTGAGAATATGTTGTATGGTAATGAAAATCAAAGACTTAACTTATCAACAAGTTCTCAACAAAAGTTTCTACACAACACTTCACTGGGCAAAAGAGAAACATAGGCATGAACATTGAGGATTTCTCTTTTCATCATTCTCTTTCTTTTGTTGAGATATTTGTTGAGAGTATGTAGAGCCGTAAATACTTGATATTCAACACTACTTTCTGTATATTCAACAAATCAACAAAAATAAGGGGATTAGTCCGCCCTTTTAATGGCTTAGGACTATCCCCATCAAATAAGCTGCTTCATACCAATGCTTCTGTACTTCTTCGTGACAGAACGACAGCATTAAGCCAACGACAAGAGGACATTCAGTTAATAGCGTTTGTCCCTCCATTGAGTTGTAGGATAATGACACTACCTTTCTCTTTTGCCCCGTACAACCTCTTTATGATTGTGTCACGAAATCGAACAGCACCGTATGAATTTATACGGAAACAAAGGGCAACAATCATCGGGAAGCCATACTGCGTTTGCCAAATGCCCTTGGAAGTTTCCTTTTTCTGTTGGACATCCGACACCAAAAACAAGCCTTCCTTGTACATTGACCTTATCACAGCATGGAGTTTCGGGGCGGTGACATGAAGCATATCAACCAATTCACCCTCAATCATCCACAAGTCTTGCAAGTTGGACGGAATGGAAAACTCTCCATTTCCGTCCATAGTGATTACAGTTCTTTTCATGCCATTCCTCCCATTGTTGGCAAATGCCCCTTGATTCGATTTTCAAAGACTGATATGTCATGCTCCAACTTGGTGCTTGTCACCTTGGCATATATCTGCGTCGTGGTGATGTTCGTGTGACCGAGTATCTTGCTTACAGTCTCAATCGGCATACCGTATTCCAGGGATAATACTGCAAACGAGTGCCTACTAACGTGGTACGAGATTCGTTTCTTGATGCCACACATTGCAGCCACTTTCTTGATGCGCTTGTTGATGGTGTCAAGTCTGCCGATATTGAACAAGTGGCTGTCCTTTCTCAATGGCTTGTATCTCTCCACAATCTGCATCGGAATATCCATCAGCTTGACTTGAAACGGCACGCCTGTCTTCTGACGCTTGGAAACTATCCAAGGAGCATCGTTTATCATGCTGATGTTGTCCTCCGTCAGGTTCTTTGTGTCAATGAAAGAGACGCCTGTCCAACAGCCAAAAATGAAAAGGTCTCTTGCAAACGCCATGTTAGGGTCTTCCAACTTTATCTCTGTCATGGCGGTAAGCTCGTCCAAGGTCAAGAACTCACGTTCCTTGTGGTCTGGGTCAACGTGGTACATGGCAAAAGGGTTTCTCGGTATCTTGCCGTTGTAGTGTGCTGCCGTGACGATATGCTTCAACGGTATGGAGTATATCCAAATGGTGGACTGCGTAAGCCCTACAACGTTCTTCAAGTACAGGCAATAGTCACGGATGAACTCCTCGGTAAGCTCATTCATTGCCATGTCGCTGCGCTTGTACTGAAACTTGATGAACCCGGCAACGTACTTTCTTACCACAAGATACTTGCGATAAGTCCTAACAGCTCGGTCTTTGCCCACACGTTGGGCAAAGGCTGCATTCTCCTTGTCAAAGGCTCTGAGCAAAGTCTCATACTCCGTACCTATGCCTTGATAGGCGTTTCTCACCATTTCTGCGGTAACGAACGCCTCACGGTCAGAAAGGCGTTGGTAATGCTTGGCGATTTGCGCCTTGATGTTGTCAAGCGCAAAGTTCACCTCCTTGGCTTCCTTGCTTCTTCCCTTTGCTCTGTTGCCCTTGGCATCCCATATCGCCTTGCTTACGCTCTGCTTGCAGCTGAACTGTGCGATAGTTCCGTTGATTGTCACTCGTCCCATGATAGGGACAATTCCGTTTCTCTCCTTGCTTCCATTTACATAGAAGACTGTCTTGAATGTACTTCTCATAATTCCTTGCTTTTTGTTTGGTGCAAAATTAAATCATGAGAGTTGCATGGCAAATTCTAAACCTGTGCAGAATGGAGAAGTAAGAACTGAAACCGTTAAATATGCTTATTGGGGCGTTTCTTTGAGGTAATGACTTGAAAGCGTTTCCATTTCTCAAATCCGCCATTTTCGCATTTCCTCACGAATGCCACTAAAAGCCAACGACTGCCACAACCACTTGAAACTCAAAATAAAAGCTCAAATCTGCTATTTTTTGCTTTTTTTACCAGTCTTTTTTCTAAAAAACATGATGTTGATAAATTGAGAGAGAATATTATCTCACCATCATCTTAATGCCATCTACGATATAGAGGCCAGGACGAAGGACAACGGTCTGCTCCTGACCTGCCGTCAAACGAACATCTGCCATCTTCTGTCCACTAATGTGGTAAACACCCAAATGCTTATCGCTATCCGTCTTGATGACCACTGCTCCCTTTTCGCCTCGTACATAAGTTCCGGCATCTGTCTTCACAGAAGATATGGAAGATGGTACGCCTGTAACATAGGCTATCAGAGCATTGCCCTTGAGCCATTTCTGACCACTACCTGTAACTATATCATAATAGTGTGTACCTATCGTACAATTAGCAAATTCCGAATATTTATTTGTTGTAAAATCATATGAATTGAAATATACAAGAATAGAATGACTGCCCACCTCATCTGGAGTGACAGTATATTCCACATAGGTAATCGCTCCATTACCTGCAGCTCTTGCCCTATTAGGCTCTATCCAACCTTCATTGGTTTCGGCATTATATGGCACGAAGCAATAATCCAAATAGCCAGGTCCACCTGTATTCCTTACACCAAATCTTACCACGAGTTTATCGTCTTCAACCAATGGCAATTTACATTTTGCTCTGTAACATATTCCTTCACCAAACTTACCTGGAGTAGCATTACTCTCTGAAGAAACGACTGTGAAATTAGGAGCTGCTGCCGTCGTCAACGTAAACAGCTGACCGTTCACGATGACTTCATCCTTGTTGGCTACATCCGTTATCCACAGATACTGTTGAGACGAAGAGGTTTCCGGTAACTCTATCTGACGTGTCACCGAACCGCGAGCTGGTATGGTGATATACAAGTCGAAATCTTTCGAACTGGGCTTGGTGCTGGTCGTATTGGTGTAGATATTCACCAAACCATTGAACTCCATATCCATACTGTTGGTAAAGGTAACTGTCAGCGGATTGGTCATACCGGTGTAAAGACCATCTTCGGCTGTTACCGTTGCTGCCAGAGGAGTAGTAACAGGAGACAGCGTTGTGGCATCAACATTGATGATGAAAGGCTGGTTGTTAGAGAATGAACAAACATGCCAATTCTTCGTATCTGAACTATAGATAGGATAAATCACATTAATGCCCTGAGGGAAAGGATAACTGATGGTAAGAGTTGGATTTTGATCATAAGTACCATAAGTTCTTCCATCAGGCAACACTTTAGGCATATTCCATTGACGAGAATAGTTTGATACTGGCACTATGCTTCCGTTTCCCTTCTTGATACCATAGGCAAAATAACCTATAAAATCAGAAGTACTCTGATTGGCGAAGCAAGTTGTGGCTTCTGCCAGGAAATTATCAGAGACATTTGCACGGGTTGTCTTAGTCCAGGTAATGCCACACTGAGCATTCTGATTTATACTCATAATCTGTGGATAAGAAGCAAGAGGCTCATCCACCTTGCCATTATCGGGAGCTATACCGATAATCATAGAGCAGTCTCGATTGTAGCCATCCACAGCAGAGCCTGAGCCGGCACCACCCTTCGTGGGTTGAAGTATCGTCAGGTCGAAGTAACCATCCTGATAGCCTCCCCATCCCCAGTTGATGTGATAAAGACCGTTGCCATCGCTTCCATCGCATACAAACTCGTGACCACCATCCGAAGCCTGACCGCTATAAAGAATGGGGCGCTTTGCCTTCAGCTCATTATCGATCAGCGTCATCCATTGCTGCAAGGTAAAGACAGTACGGGTAAGGTCTTGCATCAAGTCGGCGTCATAACCGAAATAAGTCGCCAAGATGATTGGTGTGACGTTTGCTCCCGATGAAGGACCATAGTCCATCTTTACCGCTGCACCACAATGGTACATCAGTTTGGCAACAGCATCGGCTTGCGCAGAGTTGTAATCCGACTTTGAATAATCAGGCAACATATTGTCCCAGTCGTAGGTCGCACCAGAAGATATTTCTGGTATTTGAATTCCATAAGTTTGAGTATTATAAGCCTTAATGGTAGTTTTCAGCTCCTTAGGATACTGATAATACATCATCACCTGCGCCATGGCTGTAGCCACACAGCCCGTCACCGAGCGGTTGGTGCCTTTGTACAACGGACACATATTATTATAAGGCTCATACTGATTCCACTTAATACTACCCAAGAGAGGTGCTACAGCAGCAGAGCTGGCACGCTCAGCACGCCACTGGCGAGCCTCAGCCAATCCTCCTGACACCTGAGCATCACCCTTGAGCAAAGCCTCTACCGTTTCCTGGTAAGCCTTCATAAAGCCCACATAGTTGGCTGGCAACTGGTCGGGGTCGTAAGTGCCCTGAGCAGAGTAGCCCACCACTTCCGGCATTCTGTCGTCACCCGACACAATGGTAAATCCCTTATCCTCGCCATTGGCAAAGACATAATAGCATGTAGCAGAAGGAGAAACTGCAGAAGAAACCGACATGCGGGGAGCCGCCTTTGCAGAAGCCGCCACCTCGGCATCCATCTCTATGCCAAGCATGGCAGCCTGACGTTGAGCTATCGCCTTAGCCTGCTGATAGCTACGCGGACCGGCTATTGCCGAAACCGACAACAAAAGCATCAACGATAATAAGAGTAAAAAGTTCTTCTTCATAAAATTCAATGATTTAGTTAGTGAATAGACTTAAATTAATTTTCTATGCCACAAATATAGCATATTTTTCACAAACGACCAAGTTCGGATGCCTGAAAAATCAATCAAGACAAGAAAATCATACGATTTGCTCCTTTTTTTACGTTTTGACACCTTCCTCAAAGCTGCAGTACCGTAGCTTCTTGACTCAACTTTCGCAAATGGGAATGTTTAGAGAAGTTACGTGGAAGTTAAACTGAACGGAGTGACAGCTCCTTTAACTCCCCTCATGCAAAACATGAAATACATATAAAAAAATGAGTATAGATTTGGAAATATGAGATTTTATCCGTATTTTTGCAGCAATTAGACAAAACTATTTAATAACTCTATTAAAAACCCCATTTATTCATGAAGAAACTTTTTAGCTTGGTTTGCACCTGTTTGCTGGTAATGAGCATGCAGGCAGCCGAAACCGACAAGTATGACGCGCTCTATGAGAACCTTCCTTTCCAGATGGAGAAGGTGACACGTCCTCAGTTCCCTGCCAACGAGGTAAACCTGAAGGATTTCGGAGCCGTAGGTGATGGTTCTACCCTTTGCACCGAAGCTTTCAGCAAGGCTATCGAAGCCCTGAGCCAGAAAGGCGGAGGAAAGCTCATCGTGCCACAGGGCGTATGGTTTACAGGCCCCATCACATTGAAGAGCAACATCAACCTGCACATCGAGAAGGGCGGCATTATCCTTTTCTCACCCGATGATGCCCTCTATCCTTTCGTCAAGACATCTTTCGAGGGTCTCGACACACGTCGTTGCCAGTCTCCTATCTCGGGCAACGGACTTACCAACGTGGCTATTACTGGTCAGGGAGCCATCGACGGTAATGGCGAGTACTGGCGCCCTCTGAAAAAGCAGAAGGTAACCGACGCTCAGTGGAAAGCCATCACTTCACGAGGTGGTGCCTACAAGCGCAAGGACTATTGGTTCCCGTCAGAAGGCGCTCTCAAGGCTGACAACAGCGCCAATATGAACGTGCCTGCAGAACCTACATCAGAAGAGGGATGGAACGAAATCAAGCGATTCCTCCGCCCTGTCATGGTAAGCTTGGTAAACTGCAAGAATGTTTGGCTCAATGGCGTTATCTTCCAGAACTCTCCTGCCTGGAACATCCATCCATTGATGTGCGAGAACGTGCTCATCGAAGATGTACTGGTACGCAACCCCGCGTATGCACAGAATGGTGACGGTCTTGACCTGGAGTCATGCAAGAACGCACTCATCGTCAATTCTACTTTCGATGTGGGCGACGACGGTATCTGCATCAAGAGTGGTAAAGACGCTGATGGAAGAAAGCGTGGCATTCCTTGCGAGAACGTCATCGTAGACGGATGTACAGTCTTCAAGGGTCATGGCGGATTCGTAGTAGGAAGCGAGATGAGCGGTGGTGTGAAGAACGTGATGGTTACCAACTGCCAGTTCCTCGGTACCGATGTAGGTCTGCGATTCAAGAGCACACGTGGTCGTGGCGGCGTAGTAGAGAACATCTTCATCAAGAATATGTCTATGTTCGACATTCAGACCGACGTAATCACCTTCGACCTTTATTATGGAGGCAAGTCGGCTGTTGAGGTTCTCAACGATGGCGACGAGGCCAAGAACCAGAAGGTAGAGAAATTCAAGGTCGACGAGACTACTCCTTGCTTCCGCAACATCGACATCGACCATGTCATCTGCCGTACAGCCCGCCGTGCTGCTTACTTCAACGGTTTGCCCGAGATGCCTGTTCAGAACATCAGCATCAAGGACTTGGAGGTGAACAATGCCGAACAGGGCATCGTGATCAACCGTACTGAGAACGTGAAGCTCGAGAATATCAAGGTAACCGCAAAGACTCATACCTTCGATGCCAAGAACTCGAAGAACGTGAGTGTAAACAGCAAAACCTACAAGAAGATCGACGAAAAGGGCGTTACCCTCGATTTCTAAAGACTTAATAACTCCCAAAAACATTTTGACCTGTACGGTTGGCACGCCCTGAAGGGGCAGAAGCTCTTAGCCCAGGATTGTTATGGACCACAAGCAACACGCCCTGAAAGGGCAGAAGCTCTTAGCCCAGGGCAACGCCCTGGGTATAATGGCAGTCAACAAGGCGCCCTGTAAGGGCAAAAGCTTTGTAAATTGCCTGATTCTTTTGAGGCTTTTGCCCTTACAGGGCGACAAACTTGCGTCCTTGATTACCCAGGGCGCTGCCCTGGGCTAAGAGCTTCTGCCCTTTCAGGGCGTGTGGAACATACTTGCGAAAGTTCAATTCAAAGTATAATATTCAAAGCAAAATGAAGAATGGACTGTTAATATTCAGCGCCCCATCGGGCAGCGGAAAAAGCACCATCGTAAACTGGCTGATGAAGGAACACCCCGAACTGAAACTGGCTTTCTCCATCAGCTGCACATCGCGTGCACCACGTGGAACCGAACAGAACGGAGTGGAATACTTCTTCCTCACACCCGAGGAATTCAAAGCCAAGATAGAAACCGACGAATTCCTGGAATACGAGGAAGTGTACCAAGACAGATTCTACGGCACGCTGAAATCGCAAGTGGAAAACCAGCTTGAGGCTGGCGACTCTGTAGTCTTCGATGTAGACGTGAAAGGAGGCGTCAACATCAAGAAGTTCTATGGCGGGCGCGCCCTCAGCATCTTCGTACAGCCACCATCGGTAGAAGAGCTTCGCCGCCGTCTGAACGGTCGTGGCACCGATGCTCCCGAAGTTATCGAACAGCGACTGGCAAAGGCTAACTACGAGCTGACCTTCGCTCCACAGTTCGACCACATCGTGGTGAACGACAACCTGGAGAAGGCTGAACAGGAAGTTTACAAGCTCGTTTCCGACTTTCTGAATCAAGAGTAAGACAAGCCGGGCTGAGGTTTCAAGGAAAAGTCCGGGTCGAGTCGTCGGATAAGGCAGGAATTAGCCACAATAGACGACCGGGCTTGGTCACAATAGACGACCGGACAAAGTCGTCACAGATGCCTCAAGTCAAACATAAAACAAGAGCGAAAGATGCAAAAGAAGAAAGTGGGCATATTCGGCGGGAGTTTCAACCCCATACACACAGGGCACATCGCCCTTGCCAAGAGTCTCTGCCAGCAGGCAGGGCTGGATGAAGTGTGGCTGATGGTTTCGCCCATGAACCCATTCAAGAAAGAAGCCACCGACCTGCTGACAGACAAACTGCGGCTCGAGATGGCAGAACAAGCCATTGCCGACGAGCCAAAACTCAAGGCATGCGACTATGAGTTCCACATGCCCAAGCCTTCCTACACCTGGCACACGCTGCAGGCGCTGAGCCAAGACTTCCCCCACGTCAGCTTCACCCTCCTCATAGGAGGCGACAACTGGGCTTCCTTCGACAAATGGTTTCACCACGAAGACATCTTGAGCCACTACCCCATCGTCGTCTATCCGCGAAAAGGGTGCGACATAGGAAAAGTGCCATCGGGCGTAACCATAGTGGAAACGCCTCTGCTCAACATCAGCAGCACCGAGATCCGTCAACGCATCAAGGAAGGCAAAAGCATACACGGCATGGTGCCCGACTGCATAGAGCCACTGGCCATGCAATACTACTCCAACCAACACCCCTAACAAGAGCAACAACAAATGAACTGGAAAACAAAGACCAAGAGTTTTCTGAAGTTAGCCTTCGCCCCCATCCGCGGCAACGCCAACTTCTTCATCTTTATGTATCTGCTCGGCATTATCTGTGCCGTAGTGACAACTCCACGCTGGGGAGTCGTGTACGACAACCTGACGCTGGAACTGTTTGTCGACGTCTACGTGGTTTGCGCCCTGCTGATGCTCGTGCCCAAGAAGCGGAAGATACGCTTCTGCGTAAGGAGCCTACTATACATTATATTATATGTCACAGCACTTGCCGACACCTACTGCTTCGTCAACTTCGGCTCCACGCTCAACCCCTCGATGCTGATGCTCGTGGGTGAGACCAATCCCGACGAGGCAAGCAACTTCATATCAGCCTGCCTCTCGCCTACCGTCATCTTCAGCGCCGTGGGATGGATTCTGCTGCTCATCCTCGTACAGGCCTTTGTGGCAGCCTTCCGCAAGCCCATCATCAAGAGTCTGGGCTTTGCCGTCACCTTCATCGAGCTGCTGTCGCTCAAGAAGAGATGGAACTGGGTGACGCGCGTTACCCGTGCCACACCCTACGCCCTGACCGTGATAGGCATCATCATCTTCATAACAGGAGCCTGTACCTCTTGGCACAACAAGATGGCGACATTCAAGCTCTTCGGAGGCAAGAACATAGGCGAAGTGGAGCACGAGCTCACCAACAAGGGACACGCCGAACTCTATATTCCTATCAACCGACTGGCTTTCAGCATCTACGCCAACAAGCTGGCTGCCAAACAGATCACACAGCTCATACATGCCGCCAAAGACGTACGGGTAGACAGTTGCAGCTACCGCTCGTCGAACATCGTGCTCATCATAGGCGAGAGCTACGGCCGACATCACTCCCAGCAGTATGGCTACTTCATGAAGACGACACCACGCCAGGCAGCGCTCGAAAAGTCGCGCAAGCTCACCAAGTTTACCGATGTCGTGACTTGTTGGAACCTCACCAGCTTCGTCTTCAAGAACGTCTTCTCGACACACGTTGTGGGCGAGAAAGGCGACTGGTGCGACTATCCGCTCTTCCCCGAACTCTTCCGCAAGGCAGGCTATCAAGTCACCTTCATCACCAACGAGTTCCTGCCACAGGCCAAGGAAGCAGTCTACGACTTCAGCGGAGGCTTCTTCCTCAACAACCCAGAGCTCAGCAAGCTGCAGTTTGACAACCGCAACACCGAGCTTCATCCGCTCGACGACGGACTGCTCGACGACTACGACAACCACCTGAAACAAAAGCAGGGCGAGCACAACCTCATCATCTTCCACCTCATGGGTCAGCACGTAGACTACAAGTCGCGCTACCGCAAGGAGCAAACCGAGTTCTGGGCAGGCAACTACGAGGACAAGCGCCCCGAGCTGAACGCCAAGCAGCGCAAGATGTTGAGCCACTATGACAATGCCACCCTCTACAACGACTCCATCGTGGCACAGATAGTGAAGCGATTCGAGAAGGAAGACGCCATCATCATCTACATGCCCGACCACGGAGAAGAATGCTACGAGGAGAACCGAGGCTTTATCTGCCGCAACCATTCGGCAGCCATCGACTGGCCCCTTGCCCACTACGAGTTCGAGATTCCCTTCTGGATTTACTGCTCGCGCAAATACATACGCAAGCATCGCGACATCTACAAGCAGATACGCAAGGCCAAGGACCGACGCTACATGACCGACGCCCTGCCCCATCTGCTGCTCTATCTGGCTGGCATCGAAACGCCAACCTATCAGGCCAAATACAACATCCTCAGCCCTGAGTACGACGAGATGCGGCCACGCATCCTGAAAAACTCTGCCGACTACGACAAGCTGAGAGATGAACATATAGCAAAAGAGAAGAAAGCTAACGAGAAGAAGAAAGGAAAATAAGATTATGAGTACACCCACACTAAACCGAACAGAGTGCAACGCCCTGAGAGGACTTGCCATCATCGGCATCTTTCTGCACAACTACTGCCACTGGCTGGGCCCCATCGTCAAGGAGAACGAATACCAGTACATACAGCGCAACGTAGACTGGCTGCACCAGGTAATGGCGTCGCCCGACGGCTGGCTGCCCATGCATCTGCTGTCATTCTTCGGACATTATGGAGTGCCCGTATTTCTCTTCCTCAGCGCCTACGGACTGGTGCTGAAATACGAGTCTGGTCCACGCCTCACACAGGGCGCAGAGCGATTCAGCATCACAGGCCGTCACCTGCCCAATCTGGGGGAAGGACTGCGATTCGTACGCTATCACTACCTCAAGCTCTTCAAGATGATGATTGTAGGGTTCGTCGCATTTACCATGCTCGACTACCTCACTCCCGGGCCTCATCACTATCAGTCGCTCGACATCATCGCCATGCTGGGCATGTTCAACAACGTATTGCCCAATCCCGACCGCATCATCTGGCCCGGTCCATTCTGGTTCTTCGGTCTGATGCTGCAGCTCTACATCATTTATCGCCTCTTCATCTACCGTCGCCACTGGGCTTTCACCGTAGTGCTGATGGTGGTCTGCCTGGCGCTTCAACTGTGTCTCTCGCCCGACGGTGAGGCGATGAACCGCTATCGCTACAACTTCATGGGCGGCATGTTGCCATTCGGCATCGGCATTCTTTATGCCCGCTATGGCGAGAATATTCTCATGACTTTCCATCACAACACAACCAACGCCTTTGGCATTATCTTCTGCGGAGCCATCATCTACAGTCTCAGCGGAAGCATGTTGGGCTGGACCTTCGTGCCTCTCTTCGTCTGTCTGTTCTGCGTCCTGGTAGCAAAGGTGCTGAGCGGAGTGAAATGGCTGCAGGGAGCATACAGATTTCTCGACTGGATGGGCGGAATATCGGCAGCACTCTTCGTCTGCCATCCTATCACCCGCAAGATATTCATCCCCATCAGCCGTTGGGGCGACATGTACGCCGGACTGCTGCTCTACATCATATCGAGCATCTGCTTAGCATGGCTCTTCTCTGAGCTGATGAAGAAGATTCCGAGTCCAAAGATGAAGTAAGATGAGGTAAAGAGTGTGAGTTTCGAAAGTGAAGACAATTCAACCCCTTTCATTATGATAAAAATCAAAGATATAGAACTTGCCAATATAAGCCGATTCAGAGGCGAACTGATGGGAGCTGCCATGCTTTTCATCATCCTCTTTCATGTGGCGCTGCCCCGCGAGGATGCTTTCTTCGGGCTTCGTCGCATGGGCAATGTGGGAGTAGACATGTTTCTCTTCCTCAGCGGTATAGGCCTGTGGTTCTCGTGGACCAAGAATCCTGACGTGCGCCACTTCTTCGTGCGCCGTTATCTGCGCATCTATCCCGCCTGGCTCATCATAGCCTGCCTGTTCTACATTCCGCGTTTTGAGGGAGGAGACCTCTGGGCATGGGTCGACCTCGTGGGCGACATCAGCATCAACTGGGATTTCTGGCTTCACGACGAGTTGAACTTCTGGTACATTCCCGCCACCATGATGCTCTATCTCTTTGCACCAGGCTACATGGAGCTTATCAAGCGCCACCCCATCTATCGCTGGTTGCCTGTGGTCATGATCATGTGGTGCATCCTTGTGCAGTATGTCACTCCCATCCACCATGCCGTAGGCCATCTGGAGATTTTCTGGAGCCGCGTGCCAATCTTCTTCATCGGCATCAACATGGGCGAGATGGTAAGACAACGGCAAAGCCTCGACGGCACCAGCATCTGGATGATATGGATCATGTTTCTGATGACGCTCACCTCGAGCATCTTCCTCGAACAGGAACGCCACGGCATGTTTCCTCTCTTCTTAGAGCGCATGCTCTATATTCCCCTTACCATTACGAGCATTCTGCTGCTCAACCGTATCTTCCGCCGCACTCCCCAATGGTTCAACCGAGGCTTCATCTTTGTAGGAGCGCTGAGCTTAGAGGCTTACCTCATCCACATTCACTTCGTGCTCCACTACATAGAGAAATATCACTGGGGCTACTGGCCCACCTTCCTCGTCTGCATAGCCATCACGCTTCCTGCAGCCTGGCTTCTCAGCAAGACAGCAGGATGGATCAGCCGACAAATATCCAAGATCATCAAATACTGAGAATATTGAGAACACTCAACTTTCGCTGGGGGAGGGAGTTCAAGAGAATATTAAAGAAAACAGAGAATCATGAAAAAAATAGATTATAGAATGAACGAAAGCCGGGGCTTCTCTGCGCTGATGCGACTCATACGCCCCAAACAATGGATAAAGAACGGATTCGTCTTTGTACCGCTGTTCTTTGGCGGAGCTTTGTTTAATACCGACGCCCTTCTGGCTGGTGTCATCACTTTCTTTGCCTATAGCTTTGCCGCATCGAGTATCTATTGCTTCAACGACATTTTCGATGCAGAAGCCGACAGGCGCCATCCCGTAAAGTGCCACCGACCCATTGCCTCGGGAGCCGTTTCTGTCAAGGCGGCGTATTGTCTGATGATTCTGATGCTCATCCTTTCTATCGTCATCAGCGCTGCACTCGATTCATGGAAGGCCATGGGAATCATCCTTTTCTATTGGCTGCTCAATCTCTGCTATTGCGCCAAACTAAAGCAATACGCCATCATCGACGTCTGCATCGTTGCCTTCGGCTTTGTGCTTCGCCTCTTGGCAGGCGGTGTGGCCACCGATATTGCTCTGAGCAAGTGGATTGTGCTGATGACTTTCCTCATCACGCTCTTCATGAGTTTTGCCAAGCGACGCGACGATGTGCTGAGAATGGAGAAGACGGGAGAGGCGCCACGCAAGAATACGAGCCGCTACAACCTTACCTTCATCAACCAGGCCATCACCATCACTGCCTCGGTAACACTTGTGTGCTACATCATGTACACGGTAAGTCCGGAGGTGATAGAGCATTTCAACACCGAGCATCTCTATCTCACAAGTGTCTTCGTGCTGGTGGGATTGCTGCGCTACATACAGATAGCTGTGGTAGACCAACAGAGCGGCGACCCAACCCGTATCATGCTCCACGACCACATCACACAGTTCATCATCCTGGCCTGGCTCCTCTCATTCCTGATTATTATATACATTATATAATATGGAGGAAAAAGAAAGAATATATTGTTTCGACTTCGACGGAACACTCACCACCAAGGACACGCTCCTAGAGATTATCCGTTACAAAGCTGGCACATGGCGCCTGCTGTGGGGCTTTCTGCTCTACAGCCCCATCCTGGTGTTGATGAAACTTCACCTCTATCCCAACTGGAAAGCGAAGCAGCTCATCTTCACCCATTTCTTCGGCGGCATGAGCACTAACGCCTTCAATCTGCTGTGCCAGGACTTCGCCAAAGAACGCAGCAACCTTCTTCGTCCTGATATGATTGCCCTTGTCGGCCGGGCCGTCGAGGACAAAAAGAAAGTCTTCATAGTGAGTGCCAGCATCGACAACTGGGTTCGCCCCTTCTTCGCCACACAGGGCATTGGGGAAGTCGAGGTGTTGGGAACAAAAGTAGAAGAGAAAGACGGCTGTCTGACCGGGCGCTTCAGCACAGCCAACTGTTATGGCGCAGAGAAAGTAAGACGTATCAGCAAGGCTCTCTCCTTCGACCGAAGCCGTTACCACATTACCGCCTACGGCGACAGTCGTGGCGACAAGGAAATGCTTGCTTTTGCCGACGAAGGGCATTTGGTAAACAGCCATAAAAGCGAATAGTTGCAGAAAGATTTGCGGGATAAAGGGAAAATGATTAATTTTGCATGCTAATCATTAACAAAGACATGAACATCAAGCAAAGAATACAGCAGATGGACGACTCGAAACGCGAGAAGTTGGGCGAGGTGGTGAGGTTTGGCATCGTAGGTGTGGCAGCCACCATCCTGCAGTACGTCATCTATCTCGTCATGATTCCCAGCCTTGCCTGGGGTCTTCCCCAGTTAGGCGGCAACGACCATGTACTGGCCACCACGGCCAACACCATTGCCTATATCGCCAGTTTCGTGTTCAACTTCATTGCCAGCACACGCTACACCTTCCGTGTCAAGGCCAATGCCAAGCGAGGAGCCGGCTTTACGTTCTCTCACATCATCAACTACACCCTGCAGACGGTCTGTCTGAATCTCTTCGTGGGCATGGGACTGACCAAGCAGATAGCCATGTTGCCCACACTCTGTGTCTGCATTCCCGTCAACTTCCTCTTAGTAAGATTCTTCCTGAAGAAGTGAAGGATGAAGATCTGTCTTCCCCAAACAAGCAAGAAAATCAAAAGCAAACATCATGATAAAAAAAGCTTTCGAGATATTCAAGATCAAGCGCGAGGAGAGATGGCAGGCTCTCGTGGCACTGCTCCTGTTCATCGTGCTCAATGCGCTGACCATCATCAAGTACAATAGCCAGTTCACACAGCTCAGCGACAACTATCACAAACTCTTTGTCAAAACCTTCCATGTGGCAGGTTTCGACCCGCTTACCTATGCTGTCGTTTCCTGTTGGGACACAGAGTACAACGTGTATCGCCATCCTCTGCTGGCTTTCTTTATGTACATTCCCAACCTGATCAACCAGGCACTCATTGCCCTTACAGGCATCAACTGCGTGCAGTACATCGTGGCCATTATCCTCGTGTTCTGCGCCTTCTATTCGTTCATCTTCCTCTACCGCATCTTCCGCGAAGTGATAGGCTTGAAGAGCTGCGACGCCACCCTGCTGTCGGCTTTCTACTTCTCCTTTGCCTATGTGATGGTTTCAGCCATGGTGCCCGACCATTTCATCATGTCGATGATGCTGCTGCTCATGACACTCTACATCAGCGGCATCTGCATGCAGAAAGGACGCCGGCTCACCACCTGGCAGACCGTAGTGCTCTTTGTGCTTACAGCAGGCGTATCGCTCAACAACGGACTAAAGACATTCCTCGCAGCCCTGTTTACCAACGGCCGGAAATTCTTCCGTCCCAAGTATCTGCTCTTGGGCATCATCCTGCCAGCCGCCCTGATGTGGGCTGTGGCACGTGTGGAATACCGCACCTTTGTATGGCCCAAGGAGATGGCACGCCACGAGATGAGAATGAAGAAGAGCGAAGAGGCCAAGCAGCTGATTTACAAGCAGTATCGCGATACGGCACAGGTGAAAGACTCGGCACAGGTAGAGGCTGCCGTGAAAGCCATCATACAGAAGAAGGCACAGGCGAAGTACGTGAGAGACCATAAGCAGATATGGAACAGAAACACAGGCAAGCCTATTGCCAAAGGCGAGTTTATGGGCTGGACCGACATCACGACCTCGCGCACAGAGACGGCTTTGGAAAACCTCTTTGGCGAAGCCATCCAGCTGCATCGCCAGCACCTGTTGGAGGACGTGCTGCGAAGCCGTCCTGTCATCGTGGGCTACGACTCGGCCATCAACTACATCGTAGAGGGCATCATTCTGCTGCTCTTCGCTTTGGGCATTTTCTTCGGCGTGCGCTCCAAGTTCTTCTGTCTGTCGATGCTTTTCTTCCTCTTCGACATTGCCCTGCACATCGGTTTGGGATTCGGCATCAACGAGATTTACATCATGACGGCACACTACATGTTCTTTGTGCCCATCGCCATCGCCTTCCTCTTGCGCCACCTGCGAGGAAAGAGCCTCTCGCTCTGCCGTTCTGTCCTGATAGGACTCACCTTCTATCTCATCACTTACAACGGAGCGCTGCTCTTCCGCTATATGCTTAGTTAAGGAGTTAACTCCTCAGCGACCGAAGGAAGCGATAACTCCTCAACTCCTTTAACTCCCCAACGAAACTCCTCCATGACGTAAAAGAGAAACAATATATTAAGCAACAAATATGAACCATATTTTCAAGATAAGAAAAGAAGAGAAGTGGGCAGTCATCGTGGCGCTCCTTGTATTCGCAGCACTCAACACACTCATGGTGTGCTATCACTTCACGCCCTTTACCAAGGGCGGAAACCACATAGGCTACTGGAGTCTCTTCACCCGATACTATCAGATGTCGGGCTTCGACGTGTTCACCTATCTCACCGTGTCGAAGTGGAACGCCTACTACACCGAGTTCCGTCATCCGTTGCTGCCATTCCTCTGGTATCCGTTCTATCTGCTCAACTACTGGCAGATGCAGCTCACGGGCAAGAACATCGCCATCATCCTCGTGGCTGTGGTGATGACGATTCTCTCCACCTACTCGTTTGTCTTCATCCGCCGCACCTTCCGTGAGATACTGCAGCTTGACAAACTCGACTCCAACCTGCTGTCGGCCCTTTTCTTCTCCTTTGCCTACATCATGCTCTCCAGCTTCGTGCCCGACCATTTCGGTCTGTCGATGTTCATGCTCACCCTCACGTTCTATGTGGCAGGCAAGCACATCGTGAACCGTGAGAAGATGCCGGCCTGGCAGACAGCCACACTCTTCGTCTTCACGGCAGGCATCACCATCACCAACGGAGCCAAGGTGTTCCTCTCTGCCCTCTTTGCCAACGGCAAGGACATCTTCAGATGGCGCCACCTGCTGATGGGCATCGTCATTCCCTCGCTGTTCATCATCGCAGCAGCCATCTGGCAGAACGAGGCTTTCATCATTCCTCACCGCCAGGAAGGACTCCGCATTCTGCATGCACGCGAACAGCGCGACAGCGTGTTCAAGGCACAGGTGGAAGCCGACCAGAAGCGCAAGCGCGAGATTCACGGAACCGCCATCAAGGAGAAAGGCATCCTCTCTTGGGCCGACCTCAGCGTGTCGCGTCCACAGTCGCTGGTAGAGAATGTCTTTGGCGAATCGCTCATCCTTCACAAAGATCATCTGCTGCAGGACGTCGGCACCCGTCGCCCCATTTTTGTACGTTACCGCACGCCTCTGCCCTATGTTCTCGAAGCCATCCTCGTGGTGCTCTTTGCCGCAGGTCTGTGGATGGGACGCAGGTCGAAGTTCCTGTGGATGATAGGTGCATGGGTGGCGTTCGACGCATTCATACACTTAGGATTGGGCTTCGGCCTCAACGAGGTGTACATCATGACAGCCCACTGGGCTTTCATCATCCCCATCGCCATAGGCTATCTGCTCAAAGGTCTCAGCGCCAGAAACCAGTCGCATCTGCGCCTTATCGTCATGGTGCTTGCGGTATTCCTATTCTTCTACAACGGGCTGCTCATTGCCCAGTATCTATTGTAAATTACTTCACCCATCCAAACCTTTCACCATCATGCCCACAGTATCCATCCTCGTCCCCATCTACGGTGTAGAGAAATACATAGAACAATGTGCCGAGACTCTGTTCCAGCAGTCTTTTGCCGACATAGAGTATGTGTTTGTAAACGACTGTACCAAGGACAGAAGTGTGGAAATACTGCAACAGACTATCGACAGGTTTCCTGAGCGAAAGTCACAGGTGATACTGATTCAGCACGAGCACAACAAGGGTTTGGGAGGCGCACGCCATACAGCTTTCGCTGCCTCGCGAAGCCGATACATCATGCATGTGGACAGCGACGATCTTCTGCCACTCGATGCAGTGGAAAAGCTGGTAAAAGCTGCCGAGAAGAGCGGTGCCGACATCGTAGACGGAGGCTTTGCCGACTGGGAGAACGGACAAACCACTCTGTTTCATCCTGCCGCCCATGACAGCCATCGCACCTATCAGCGCAAACTGCTCTGCCAGAACATCACCTCCAACCGCATCTGGGGAAGAATCTATCGCAGGGATCTGCTCGAAAACCACGGCATATACAGCGTCGAGGGCATAGACTACAGCGAGGACTACGCCGTGGTGGCACGAGTCATGTACTTTGCCAAGCGCTATTTCATCGACGATGTGGTGTACTATTATCGCAAAGACAACATCACCTCCTACACCCACGACATCTCGGAGAAAAATCTCACCTCGCACTTCAAGGCCTGCCAGCTTGTGGCATCGTTCATCGAGCAGCATGACAACAAGGGTATTTACCGCACAGCCACCGACATCGGCATGGTGAATGCCTATCGCGTAGCAGCCGAACAGCATCTGCCTCTCGAAAAGGTAGACAGCATCTGCACCTATCGCGTCACCCATCCCGTCTGCCGCCTCTGTATCGCCCTGCTGCGCCGTGGCTGGAAGGTGAAACACGTCAATCTCTTGTATCTGTTGTTCAGAAGAATTTATAATTTACAGATATTCAGAAGATAGAGTCGTTAAGAAAAGTTTGGGAGAAAGTTAAGGGAATGTTGGGAGGAAGTGAGTGAATTGTTTCTTCTCACTTATCAAATTCTCCGTTCCAAATCACGGAACGGACATTCCAAATCACGAAACGGCCATTCCAAATCACGGAACGGACATTCCAAACTACGGAACGGAGATTTCTGCACACTATTTTTTCTTTTTCTTCATGAATGTGAGACATTCTTCGAGTATCTTGACGCGAAGAAGCTTCATGACTGCAAAATAGAGCGAAGAAGCCAGGATGATTCTTACCAGCAAGAGCAGGTAGATGTTCGACAGCCAACAGGTGAGATAATAAGTTGCCACCATACAGCCTGCCGCACAGAACAGGAAGGGAAGTGTGTCGAGACAGACATCCCTGAAGCGCAAGCCTGTGATGTGTCTGATGGCGCCCTGCCACACCAGCAGCCACAATATCATAAAGGCTGTATAAGCCACAACCATCCAGTAGATGCCGTAGCTGTGACAGCAAAGCACCAACGCCAGCAATCCTACCACCTGCCCCAGATTGCACCACATGTAAACATCCGAGCGTCCGTTGCTGATGGCGAGGTTCTGATAGAGTGTGTACAGCGGAACAAAGGCTCCGCTCACGCTGAGAATCTGCAGCAGGGGCACACTCGCTATCCACTTGTCGCTGATGGTGATGAGGATGAACTCGTGCGAGACCAGTGCCAGTCCAAACATCAGCGGGAAGGAGAGAAAGGAGGTGAAGCGGAACATCTTGCGAAACACCTGCTGTTCCTTGCCCCGGTCGTCTTTCACCGACGAGAGCACGGGCTGCGCTATCTGCCCCACCGTGTTGGAGATAAACGAATTGGCCTTGGTGTTCCAGTTGTAAGCCTGCGAGTAGTTGCCCACATCGTCAATAGGATAGAAACGACCGAAGATAAAGGTCAGCACATTGTTGCTCACAGTGTTGATGATATTGGTGATGAGCAGCTTCACGCTGAAGGCGAACATCTGCCTCACCGGTCCGAAGTCGATATGCAGCTGTGGCCGCCAGCCTGTGTAATAGAATCTGCCAAAGTTGAGCACCGTAATAAAAATTACCTGCTGCCATGCGAGGCTCCAGTAGGCCATGCCGCTGAAGGCGAGGCACACGCCCACCACATTCGATGATATGAGCGCCACGAAACTCACGATGGCTATCTCCTTGTTCATCATATTCTTGGTCATGTAGGCATTCTGCACGATGCCAAACGAGGAGATGAAAAAAGCCAGAAACACGAAGCGCGACAGCCATACAAGGCAAGGCTGATGGAAAAAAGCCGCTATCAGCGGAGCGCTGAAGAAGAGCACCACATAGAGCGCAAAACTCACGATGACATTGAACCAGAACACCGAGTTGTAGTCGCGGTCGGTGGGATGTTTCAGGTTGACCAAAGCCTGCGTGAATCCGCTGCTCTGCAGGTTGCCAGCAATGAGTGTAAAGATGGTGAGTATGCCGATGATTCCATAGTCGGCAGGCGAGAGCAAGCGTGCCAGGAAGATGCCGAACAAGATGTTGAGCACCTGTGTGGAGCCACTGTTCATAGCTCCCCAAAACAATCCTTTAGCCGTTTTCTCCTTTAATGTTTCTGCCATTTTTCTGTTATATTTTCTGCAAAATTAGCACTATTTGTTTGAAGTTCAAAACATTTTGCTTATTTTTGTCGTATGAAACGAATATTCCATATCATATCCCACTTCGACATGGGCGGAGCCGAGCGCGTGGCACTCAACATTGCTCTGTCCGAGAATCCCGACTTCGAGTATCATATTGTCGAGGTCGTGAGAGGCCGTTCGCCTTTCACACGGCAGTTTATCGGCGAGATGAAAGCGGCTCACATCGCCTTCCACCGCTCACCCGTTCCCGCAGTGCCGTTTCACTACCTCTTCGAGAAGACGGCAGCGCTGCTGTTTCCGTTGTGGTTTGTATTCCTCTTCCTGAAGTATCGTCCTACAGTCGTCCACTGCCACAGCGAGATTCCCGAATGGGCGGTCTATCGGTTTTTCCATCTCTTTCCCCGTCTCGCCCGCCATTGCCGCGTGGTGCGCACCATTCACAACACGTCGCTGTGGCACGGCATGCAGAAGACGGGCAGCAAGGTGGAAGCTTGGCTGCAGTCGAAGAATGCCAACATCGCCATCTCCACCTCGGTGCTCGATACTTATCAGAAAGCTTACCACGCCCTGCCACCTATTATATATAACGGCATTGCACCCTGCCAGGAGCGGAAGACGTATCCCGGGCTTATGGAGGGAAAAGTCAACATCCTCTTTGCCGGACGCATGGAGGAGCAGAAAGGCATCAGCCATCTGGCCGACATCGTGGAGAGGCTGAGCTGCAACGACCGCTACTTCTTCCACATCTTCGGCAACGGCAGACTCAAGGACATGCTCACCCACAGAATAGGCGATGCGCCCAATGCCAGCATCCATCCGCCACTCTTCGGCCTGTCGGCTTATCTCGGTTCGTTCGACTATCTGCTCATGCCTTCAGAGCACGAGGGTCTGGCGCTGCTGTCCATCGAGGCAAGCATGGAGGGCACGCCCGTCATCATCAATGATGCCAAGGGGCTCTCCGACACGCTGCCCGCCGACTGGCCGCTCAAGGTGGAGCACAACGACATCGATGCCTACATGCGCCTCTTCACCCATACCATTCCTCAAGGCGAGAGAGCTCTCTGGGCTGAACAAGCCCGACAGTATGCCATGAGCCACTTTTCGCTGCAACAGATGCAAGAGGCTTACGAAAGAGTTTACCGGGGAGAAGATTGAGGATTTATCCGCTGTTTCTGGAGTTAAATTAGTTTCGGCAACAAAATTACGCATTTTCTTTGAGATAGCCTTCGATTTTAGAAATAAAAAATCATTCTCTTCGCTTAATCAGTTTTTTTTATTTAACTTTGCAGAAGATTGACTGCACTCGGCAATTTGAAAACAAGTTTTCATTGCGCTCGTTTGTACAATCTTTGCAAAAGATTAAACAGTAACCCTATAAAACATGAACAGAATTTATCGACTGATTTTCATTCTCTGTGCCTTCTGCGGAATAGCTCAGGCACAACCCGAACGCCCCAAGCTCGTGGTGGGCATTGTGATCGACCAGATGAGATGGGACTATCTCTATCGTTATTATGCCCGCTATAGTGAAGGCGGATTCAAACGAATGCTCGGCGAAGGCTTCAGCGTAGAAAACTGCCAGATACCTTACATCCCATCCGTTACTGCCATCGGACACTCTTGCGTCTGGACAGGCTCCGTGCCCTCAATACACGGCATTGCCGGCAACGCCTTTGTGAAAGACGGAAAGATTGTCAACTGCGTGGGCGACAACACAGTGAAACCTGTAGGCTCCGATGGAAAGGCAGGCTACATGTCGCCACGCAATCTGTGGGTGACAACCATCGGCGACGAGCTGCGCCTTGCCACCAACAACCGCTCCAAGGTCGTTGGCGTGGCGCTGAAAGACCGCGCCGCCATCCTTCCTGCCGGACATCATGCCAACGGTGCCTATTGGTTCGACGACAAGGCAGGACGATTCATCACCAGCACCTTCTATATGGACAAACTGCCCGAGTGGGTCAACAAGTTCAACAAGCGTAAGCTGGCAGAGAAATATCTCTCGCAGAAGTGGGAAACCCTCTACCCTATCGACACCTATCAGCAGAGCACAGCCGACGCCAACAACTACGAGAACGGCATCGTCGACGGCGAGAAGGCACAGTTGCCTCTCGACCTCGCTGCTCTCTACAAGAAGCATGGCTACAAGATCATCCGCAACACACCCTTCGGCTGCAACCTCACCTTCGATATTGCCAAGGCTGCCATCGAGGGCGAGAACTTAGGCAAAAACACCGACACCGACCTGCTCACCATCAGCTGCTCGAGCACCGACTACATCGGCCATCAGGTGGGAGTCAACGCCGTTGAGACCGAAGACTGCTATCTGCGCCTCGACCAGGCGCTTGCCGACTTCTTCGCCTATCTCGACAAGACCATCGGCAAGGGCAACTATCTCACCTTCCTCACTGCCGACCATGGTGCTGTCAACAATGCCGCCTTCCTGCAAGACCAGCGCATACCTGCCGGCATCTGGAACGGGAAATCTATGGTCAAGGAACTTAACCAAGAGCTCAAGGCTAAGTTCAACACCGACAAAGACCTCGTGATGACAATCATGAACTATCAGGTGTTCTTTCACACCGCCACCATCGAGGAGGCTGGTCTCGACTATGCTGCCGTGAAGCAGGCGGTAGTCAACCGTCTGAAGAAAGAGAAGATTGTGCACTATGCCTTCGACATGGAGAAGACCTCGACCGAAAGCATTCCCGAGCAGTTGAAGTTCCGTGCCATCAACGGCTACAACCGCGAGCGCAGCGGAGGCGTGCAGATTGTTCTGAAGCCTGCCCATTATGAGTACGATGTAGCGAAGGGTACCAGCCACGGTGCTTGGAATCCTTACGACATCCACATTCCTTTGGTCTTCATGGGATGGCACATTCAGCATGGTGCCACTACCCAGCCTCACTACATGACCGACATTGCCGCCACCGTAAGTGCCCTGCTCCACATCCAGGCACCCAACGGCTGCATCGGAACACCTATATTCTAATGGAATTTCAGAAATAAGTTTTATAAAGTATCAAGGGGTTAAGACGTTAGTTCAAGAAATGGATGTCAAAATCGTGGCAGACATGACGAGCTTGAGCGAAGAAGAACTAAGCAGACTGTAATAAGGCTGTAAAAACATAAATATAGCCCCAAAGATATCGCAAAATAAGCAGTGGACTCTCTGTATATCAGAATGAGTCCACTGCTTTTTCTATGCCTTTTCTATGCTATTTTTAGTCCTGCCTGTCACAGATGGCTTCAAAAATCAAAAACAACTAATTGAACTTGCGAAAGTTGAGTAACTAATCATTGATTTTAAGCACAGACTACATCTTGCTTTCTTTTATAAACAACAAATCTGGTAAAATTCGGCTATCAGACACCGGACACGTACCACAATCATGGTAGACGAATCACCACTTTATGGGATACAAAATACCACAGCACGGCGATTGTGCACATGGGCTTTTTGCCGTAACTTTGCACCCAGAACAAGTTGATGTTTTTATCGCTGAAAAGTACAGACACTTTTACGGATAATATACATTAATATAATAATAAGTACACACATAAAAAAGAAAGGGTATAGAAATGAAAATCAAGGCTATTATCACAATCATCGCATTTGCTGTAGCAGCAGTTGCCAATGCCGCCAATCAGGGTAACACCAACGAGAGTAACGGAAACATCAAGGTGCAGGTTACGAAGGTGAGCCGCCCACTGGTGGAGAACTGGATCAAGGGATACAAGACAGTGCACCCTGAAGTGACTATAGAAATAGTAGACAAGGCAGAAGAGGCAAATATCGCCATCGTGAACAACGCTGACAATCACGCCGCCACCAATGTGGCACGCTATGCCATCCTGCCCGTGACATCAAAGGAGAACCCTCTGTACGACGAGATCACACATCGCCAATGGAGTGAGAAAGACCTGAAGAAGCTTTTCTTCCGGACAGAAGACGACTTGCTGGACGAAGCCGACAGCAAGAGCAAGAAGGAGAAACTCGCCGACAAGCTCACCGTGTTCAGCGGCAACAACAGTGCCTCTGCCTGCCAGGCTTTTGCCAAGCACTTCGGATTCACCAAGGGTGACATTCGCGGAAAGCGTATTGCCGGTGACGACAAATTCCTGCTCTATGCCATACAGAAGGAGAAGCAGTCGGTGACGTTCAACAACATCGCCTACCTCTTCGACCTCAACTCACGCCAGCTGAAACAGGACATCTCTCTGCTCCCACTCGACGTGAAGAAGAACCAGGCCGAGATACTTGAGTCGGGCAATATTGACGAGATTATCAAGCTGATAGAGAGCGACAAGATAGAGTCGATTCCTGTAGAGAGCATCGCCTTCTCGCAGAAGGTATTCAACAACGACGTGGACCGCTTCCTTTCATGGATTGTCACCGACGGACAGCAGTACAACAACAAGGCGGGTTTCCTGAAGCTCGACCAAAAAGATGCCAAACAGCAGCTTGCCCTCCTGGCACAGAAGTAAAAGGCAAGATGCTGACCAAGCAAGAAAGCAAAAACTAATAACTCCTGAGTCCAGCGAAAGTACAATAAAACTGAAAAGAGAGAGAGAAGAGAATGGGAAATACGAAACGACTTTTTGCCGTGATTGTTGTAGCAACAGTTGCGGCAGCGGGAGCCTTTGCCCAGAATATCGTAAAAGGAACAGTAAAGGACGCACGTACCGGTGAACCGATAATCGGAGCGTCAGTAAAATATGTGGGACAGAAAACAGGTGTCATAACGGATGTGGACGGCCATTTCAAACTGGATGTAAAGTCCCTGCCATCGACACTGAAGGTAAATTATTTAGGCTACCACGACTTCAACATCGACGTTTATGACAACGAAGAACCTATCGAGATTTCACTTTCCGAGAACAGAAACCTTCTTGAGTCGGTCGTAGTACTGGGCTATACGCAGGTGAAGCGCCAGAACCTGACGGGTTCGGTATCGACGGTGAAAGGCAACGACGCCACTTCAATCGCAGCCTCAAGTTTCAACGAACAGATACAAGGACAGGCTCCCGGACTGATCGTATCCAGCTCATCGGGAACTCCGGGTTCGGCAACATTTGTCCGCCTGCGCGGTACAACCTCTATCAATGCCGGCAACGACCCTCTGTACATCATCGACGGTGTACCTATTAATTCCACAGCGCTTCAGACCATCTCGAACGGCGGTCAGACCGTCAATCCACTCTCTGACCTCAACCCCAACGACATCGAGAACATCGAGGTGCTGAAGGATGCCAGCGCTACCGCTGTATATGGAGCCCGTGGTGCCAACGGTGTCATCCTGGTGACGACAAAGCGAGGCAAGAGAAACCAAAAGACGCGAGTAACCCTGAATGCGGAATTCGGCTTTGCCAAGGCTGCCAAGCTGTGGGATCTTGCTTCGGGTTCTGAGACCGCACAGATACTGAACGAAGCCTGGATCAACGACGGTGGCGACCCAGCCCTCGTGCCCTACAGGTCAAAGGAAAGCGGAGGTCTGGGAACACCCGAGGAACAGAAGACCTACGACAGACAGAGCGTGATTTTCCGTACGGCAAAGATACAGAACTACAACGCCTCGGTAAGCGGAGGCAACGACCGCACCCGTTTCTACACAGGCATCGAATATACAAACCAGGAGGCTATCGTAAAAACACAGGACTTCAGCCGCATCGCCTTCCGCCTCAACCTGGACCACGACATCAACAAGAAAGTAAGTCTCTCGACAGGCAGCTCTCTATCATGGACCAAGCGCTCTCTGAGCCGCATCGCAAACAGTCCGAAAGGTATTCTCCAGGCATCGGTGCACCACAGCACACTGCTCAATCCGTTCAACGAAGACGGCAGCTACGCACGCTACGGCATCTTTGACAATATATATGCTCTCATCGACAACAGCGACCATCATGCCTACGGACTTCGACTGGTAGACAACGTGAGCCTGAAATGGAAGATCCTGCAGGGGCTGCAGTTCAAGTCCTCAGCGAGTGTGGACTACAACAACTACCGTGAGAAACGTTACTTCAACACCGAGCTGGCCGACGGACAGCCCAATGGCAATGGTACTGATGCGACATCGACCATCTACACCATAACGGCAGAGCAGCTTCTCAACTACAACGTGGATTTCGGCACAAAACACTCTTTGGCAGCATTCGCCGGCAACTCGATACAGTACACGGGGCTTCGCTCGCAGTCGATCTCGGCATCGGGTTTCTCCGACAATGAGCTGAAGGAATTCTCGTCGGCATCGGTCAGCACCGGTACCACAAGCAGCTCCACCTACAGTCTTGTGTCATGGTTTGGCGGTGTGAACTACAGCCTACTCAACCGCTACGCCTTCGATGGCAACATTCGCGCAGACGCTTCCTCACGCTTCGGCAAGAACCACCGCTGGGGTGTATTCCCCTCGCTCGGTGTGTCGTGGACACTCTCTGAGGAAAAGTTCCTGAAGCCAGTGAAGTGGATCGACGGTCTGAAGATAAAGACAAGCATCGGCTGGACAGGAAACCAGAACATCGACGACTTTGCCAGCCAGGGTCTATGGTCGGGCGGCGGCGTATACAACAGCGAAGCTGGACTTCTACACTCACAGCTCGCCAACCCCGACCTGAAATGGGAAACTACACGCCAGTGGAACATTGGTATCGAAGGCTCGTTCCTCAATGGACGCCTTTCGTTCGAGTTCGACTATTACAATAAGTACACATACGACCTGCTGCTTTCCACCCCCATACCTGGCAAGACAGGATTCTCCAAGATCTACAGCAACGAGGGAGAGATGAGCAACAAGGGTGTGGAACTGCAGATTACATCCAAGAACATTTCGACAAAAGATTTCGACTGGACAACGAGTTTCAACATTTCGCACAACAAGAACCGCATAGAATATCTGCCAGTATCGTTCTCTCAATACGACCGCGACTGGGTACGACTGGAACAAGGCAAGCCCATGTACTCGTTCTGGCTCTACAAGCAGCTATATGTAGACCCCGAGACCGGAAACGCTGTCTATGAGGACGTAAATCACGACGGCAAGATAACCGTGGCCGACAGACAGATATGTGGCAACGCCTGGCCAGACTTCACCGGCGGCTTGCGAAACACTTTGAGATACAAGAATTTCGACCTGTCGTTCTTCTTCTATTTCTCTGTAGGAAACGACGTATTCAACATGAACCGGTTCTTCCAGGAGCATGGCGGCATGCGCGGCACAAACTGGGGATTCCTGAAAAGCCAGATGGACAGATGGCAGAAGCCAGGCGACATCACCGACATCCCCAAGGCATCGACACTGCCCAATGCCGACGGAAGCTACAACAACGGTTTTGCCAGCAGCCGATTCCTCGAGGACGGATCTTTCCTTCGCCTACGCAACGTATCGCTCGGCTACACACTGCCCAAGTCGCTGATTGCCCCAGTGGGTATCGAATCGCTCCGTGTGTACGTAAATGTCACCAATCTCTTCACCATCACCAAGTATTCGGGCGCTGACCCTGAAGGAAACACGGCAGCCGACTACACGCATGGCACGGTGCAAGGTCTCGATTTCGCCATTCCGCCACAGCCAAGACAGGTGGTGTTTGGTGTGAACCTGGCTTTTTAGTCTGCACCTGAAGTTTTTTTTGAATGTGGGAAGTTCAATCAGTATTAATCCAAAAAAGAATAAGAATGAATAAGATCATCATAAAGAATATCAAGACAGGTTTTGCACTCCTTGCCGCCACTACGGTACTGACTTCGTGCTCAGACTTTCTGACACAAGACCCAGCCGACTATATTTCGGACAGCAAAGTGATCAAGACCGAGGCTTCTGCCAAGGCAGCACTGAATGGTGCCTATCACGATTTGGCAGCTAACGCCTATTACGGCGGCAAGTATTTTGATGCTGGCATCAACCTGGCCTCGGACAATGTGACATGGACAGGATCGCTCAACTACTATTACGACTTCGACACCCATCAGTATAGCGCCGAGAACCAGCTGCTGTCGTATGCATGGTATGACATCTATGCCACAGTGGAGCAGGCAAATGAAGTCATATCGAAGACTCCGACCATCGACTCAAGCGATGAGGAAAAGAACGAGATCATAGCAGAGGCAACGGTGATACGGTCTTTAGCCCTATTCGACCTCGCCCGAACATGGGGCAACATACCCGTCATCAAGGAAGCTACATCCACACCAGGACAGTTTAACGGCGTGAAACAGTCGGAGGCAAAGGTGGTGTATCAAACCGTCATCGACGACATACTCGCCGTATACAACAACCTGGGCAAGGCAACCGATCGTGTACACGTAAACCAATCAGTGGCCGACGCTCTCCTGGCACGCATATATCTCTACTTAGAGGACTGGGACAACGCAGAGAAGTATGCCACCAAAGTGATAGAAAATCCCTACTACGAGCTGACAACGATAGACAACCTGATCGACGGAAGCCTCACTACAGAGAGTATATGGGAGCTGGCATATTCGTCAAAATTCACCAACGAGCAGAGCAACTACTGGCGCTCGCCCAATGATGGCGGACGCCACGAGTGGGGACCTTCAAAAGAACTCGTCAAGCTGTTGTCCGATTCACAAGTGGGCGGCGACCGAAAGGCTTATTACGCCGACTACTCTACCAGTCAGGTGCCCGATTATTATGTAGGCACTCTCTACAAGAATCCTACATCCGACGACAACGTGATTCTGTTCCGACTGGCTGAGGAATATCTGATAAGAGCCGAAGCCCGCGCCAAGAAGTCGGCACCCGACCTGGAAGGAGCCTTGACCGACCTCAACAAAATCCGCAAGCGTTCACATGTTCCCGAGGCCGACAGCGACCTGAGCAAGGAGGAGTTGATACAGGCCATAGAGGACGAAAACCGCGTGGAGTTCGCCATAGAGCCACACCGATGGTTCGACCTCGTGCGTACAGGCCGTGCAACCACCGTGCTCGGAATCGAGCAGCATCAGACGGTTTTCCCCATTCCTTACAGCGACATACAGGCTGACAAGGATTTGATACAAAATGACAAATATTAAATCAAAAATCATAGGAGACGACAAGCATGAAGAAACTTATCCTATCTGTTATCATTGCAGCTATCATTGCACCAGGTGCAACAGCTGCTAAAAAAGCAAAGAGTGGCAAAGCTATCAACAATGCAGCCATCAAGTATCTCGACGACAACTTCTGGACTTACGACAAGCTGCAGAAAACAATCTGGGCCAATCCTGAATTGGGATTCATCGAGTACAACAGTTCGAAACTATTGCAAGACCATCTGCGCGAGAATGGTTTCTCGGTAGAGGCAGGAATAGCCGGAATGCCAACCGCATTCGTTGCAACTTATGGCAGCGGCGAGCCCACCATAGGTTTCCTTGCCGAGTTTGACGCGCTGCCCGGACTGTCGCAGGACACCGTGCCTGTGCGCTCGCCACGTGTGAAAGATGCTCCTGGTCAGGGATGCGGACACAATCTTCTCGGCGTAGGCTCCACATCGGCTGCTGTGGCACTGAGCAAATGGCTGGCAGCCAACCACCGCAAGGGAACAATCAAGATATTCGGCACTCCTGCCGAGGAAGGTGGCGCTGGTAAAGTATATATTGTACGCGACGGATATTTCAAAGGCATAGATGCTGTGCTCGACTGGCATCCAAGTTCCGGCAATGGCGTTTCGACCAATCCCGGTACAGCCATGCAGATGATCGACTATAAATTCTACGGTAAGGCAGCCCATGCCGCTGGCTCGCCCTGGAAGGGACGCTCGGCACTGGACGCAGTGGAGGCGTTCGACTACATGGTGAATATGCTACGCGAGCACGTTCTGCCTTCCAGCAGAATACACTATGTCATTGCTGACGGAGGTTTCGCACCCAACGTAGTGCCTGAATATGCCCGCGTGTCTTACTATATCAGAAGCCCCCGACGCGACGTGCTCCACGATCTTACCCAGTGGATTGACTCGGCTGCTGTGGGTGCGGCCAAAGGCACTCAGACACGCGTAGAGAAAGAAATCGTTGCCGGTACATACGAGAGACTGCACAACCGTGTGCTCTCCGAACTCGTTCAGAAGAACATGGAAATCGTGGGAGGCGTGAAGTATGATGAGCGTGAGAGAAAACTGGCGGCAGAAGTGGCTAAAACATTCGGCGCAGGCGACACCATCCTCGTTCATGCTGAGAAAATACGCCCCTTGGGAAAACTGGTAAAAGAAGGCTCTGGCGGTTCATCGGACGTGGGTGATGTTAGCTGGTCGGTGCCTCTGGCAAGTTTCGGTACTGCCACTTTCGTGCCCGGAGCTCCCGGACACAGCTGGCAGAACGTGGCTGTAGACGGCAGCACCATCGGTACAAAGGGACTTATCAATGCTGCCAAGATTTTCAGTCTCACGGCTATTGATCTTTTCAACAATCCCAGCCTGCTGAAACAGGCTAAAGCCGAATTTGACAAAGTAAGGGGTGCCGACTTCAAATACGAATCGCTGCTGGGAGACCGCAAACCAGCACTGGATTATCGTAAAGCAAGCAAATAACTCCAAAAATCTGAAAGAAACTGCTGTTTTTTCATTAATAATGATTACCTTTGGCTGCAAAAAGCCGGAGGTAATCTTTCGCTATTAAATAAAATGACTTATCAATGACAGCTATTAAACTGACATCACAAACGCGCCAGACCATCATTTGGATAGCGGCGCTGCTGCTGGGAGCCCTTTTAGGACTGGCAGGGAAAGAATGGATCAACTCGTCTGCCGACTTCATAGCGGCGATATACACACGTCTGTTCCAGTTTCTCGCCGTACCGACCATAGCATTGGCAGTGGTCGTGACGCTCGCCAATTTCGGTTCACAGAAAGACACGGGCAAAATCTTCCGCCACACCATCACCTACACGCTGCTCACCACGTTGGCAGCCACACTTGTGGGACTCGCCCTGTATCTCATCATACAGCCCGACAACCTCTCGGCGCAACTCATACAGAAATCAGCAGCACCCGAGATTGCAGGAGGCGAATCGCTCTCCTATAAAGAACACCTGCTCTCTGCCATCCCCAACAATGTGGTGAGACCGTTCTTAGAGGGCAATGTGCTGAGCATTCTGCTGCTCGCCTTTGCCGTAGGAATAGCACTGGCAAAGACACCCGCATCAGACAACAAAGAGTCGCTGATGAAAGTCATCACGGCGCTGCAGGACCTGCTGTTCCGACTCATACGCGGACTCATCTGGGCGCTGCCTCTCGGCATCGTAGCCTTTGCCGCACAACTGTCGGCACAGGTGACGGCTGGCGTAGCTGCCGACTCCATAGGCAAGTATGTGGCTGTGGTGCTGGGCGGCAACGTGATTCAGGTAGTCGTCGTCCTACCTCTCTTCCTCTTGGCACGCGGCATCAGTCCGCTCAGGGCGTTCAAGGCCATGTATCCGGCGCTGCTGATGGCGCTCTTCACCAAATCGTCGGCTGCCACATTGCCCGTCACGATGTCGTCGGCTGAGAACAGGATGAAGGTGGCACCTCGCGTGTCGCGCTTCGTACTGCCCATCTGCACCACGATCAATATGAACGGCTGTGCGGCCTTCATCTTCATCACCTCGCTCTTCGTGATGCAGAACGGCGGCATGATGCCTACAGGAAGCCTTGCCGATATCGTGCCGTTCTACGCGCTGTGGGTAGTGCTCGCCGTCATCTCTGCCATAGGCAATGCGGGCGTGCCCATGGGGTGTTATTTCCTCACCCTGTCGCTCATGACGGGCATCAACGCACCGGTAGGCATCATGGGCATCATCCTGCCCATCTATACGATTATCGACATGATAGAGACTGCCGAGAACGTGTGGTCGGACTCATGTGTCTGCGCCATGACCGACCACGACCTGTCGGAAAAGGAAGCGTAATCCCTTTCCTGAGCTATCGCTAATTCATTGAACTTTAGCAAGTTCAGAAGTTATAGAAGTCAAAGAATCACATCAATTTTATGAGAAAACAAACAAAAGCTATTCACACCCCCTTTCAGAAACGCGATGCCTACGGGTCGCTCTCGTTTCCGGTTTACAACACAGCTGCCTACGAGTTCGACACAGCCCAGGACATGACGGAGGCTTTCGCGGGCAGAGTGCCGGAGCCAGACTACTCCCGCGTGATGAACCCTACCGTAACTTACTTTGAAAACCGGGTGAAGGCGCTCTCGGGAGCCGAGAACGTCTTTGCCATGGGAACAGGTATGGCTGCTATACTCAACACCCTGCTCATCTTTGCAGAGGCAGGAAAAACCATCGTGACATCCAATCACCTCTTCGGCAACACCTATGCGCTGATCACCAAAACGCTGGCACGATTGGGCGTCAAGGCACAGGTAGCCGACCTGACCGACACCGAGAAGCTCGACCAGATCATTGCCAACGACGCCTGCCTCGTCTTCACCGAATACATCACTAATCCACAACTCGAGGTGGTGGACATCAAAAAACTCGCAGAGGTGGCACACAAGCACGGACTGCCGCTGATCGTCGACACCACTGCCGTGCCCTTTACCGACATCGACGCACACGAGATGGGCATCGACGTAGAGGTGCTGTCGAGCACCAAGTACATCAGTGGAGGCGCCACATCGCTGGGCGGACTCATCCTCGATTTCGGAACCTTTGAAGAGGTGAACCAGCGCATACGGTTTGAGTTTCTGTTCAATCTTGGCACATACATGACGCCACAGGTGGCTTACATGCAGACGCTGGGATTAGAGACGTTAGACGTGCGCTACAGAAAACAAGCCCAGAACGCATTCGACCTGGCACACGCCCTGCAGAAACTGCCACAGGTGAAGCGCGTGAACTATCCCGGACTCGCGCTTGGCAAGCCTTTGGGAGCCATGCTCACCATCGACCTCGAGTCAGAACAGAAGTGTCTCGACTTCCTGAACCAGTTGCGACTCATACGCAGAGCTACCAACCTCTTCGACAACAAGTCGCTCGCTATACATCCCTACTCTACTATCTTCGTCAACTTCACTCCTGAGGAGAAAAAAGACATGGACGTGCTCGACACAACCATACGTCTCTCCATGGGACTGGAAGACGCAGACGACCTCGTGGACGACATCAAACAGGCTTTGGGATAACTTCTGGACTCGGAAAAAGTTAAAGGAGTTAAGGAGTTAAGGAGTTAAGACAAATGCTTTAGTGGACTTGGAATAAGTCAATTAAAAAAACGCAAAATCGTGGATAACAAAATGAAATACAACTTCGACAAGATAATAGACCGCTCGGGCTCGGGCGACCTGAAGCACGAGGTGCTGAAGGCGCGTTATGGACGCAACGACCTGATAGCGCTGTGGGTGGCTGACATGGATTTCGAAACCCCACAGTTCATCGTTGACGCCATCAGGGAGCGACTGAAACATGCTGTTTTCGGCTACACCATCGAGCCGAAAGAATACTGGCCTACAGTAAGCAAATGGATAGCCGACCACCATGGCTGGAACGTCAAGACACAATGGCTGACATACATTCCGGGAGTGGTGAAAGGCATCGGCATGGCGATAAACGCCCTGACGCAGCCTGGCGACAAGATCCTGATTCAGACGCCCGTGTATCATCCATTTCGCATGACAGTGGTGGGCAACAACCGACAGGTGGTGCTCAATCCGCTCAAGGAGTCGGCAGAAGGCTCTTTCTACAGGATGGACTTCGAAAACCTGGAGAAAAACATAGAGGACTGCAAGATGATGATATTGTGCAACCCTCACAATCCTGCAGGCATACAGTGGGACAAGGCCACACTGGAACGACTGGCACAAATATGCCACAGCCATGGCGTAATCGTGGTGAGCGACGAGATTCATGCCGACCTGGCTCTCTTCGGTCACAAGCACATTCCGTTTGCCACAGTAAGCAAGGAGGCGGAAGAAATAAGCATCACGCTGCAGGCGCCAACCAAGACGTTCAACATGGCTGGCATCGTCAGCTCGTACGCCATCGTACCCAACACGCAACTGCGCCAGCGCCTCTTCCACTGGATGGAAGTCAACGAACTGAACGAACCTCACATCTTTGCGCCCATAGCCACGATAGCGGCCTTCAGCCAAGGTGAGGAGTGGCGAAAGCAGATGCTGGCATATATAGAACAGAACATCCTGTTCACCGAACAGTACTTCGAACAGCACATTCCGGGCATCAGGGTGATTCGCCCCGAATCGTCGTTCCTGGTATGGCTCGACTGCCGTCAACTGGGACTCAGCCATGACGAGTTGCAAGACCTGTTCGTCAACAAGGCAAGGTTGGCGCTCAACGATGGCGAGATATTCGATACAGACCAAAATCCTTACGCACCGTTGCACCAGAAAGAGAGTGTGGCACGAGGCTTCATGCGACTGAATGTGGGAACGCCCCGCAGCATCCTCGCCCAGGCGCTGGAGCAGTTGGCAGAGGCCGTAAAGAGCCTGCAAGAATATTAGAATGTCATAGCTTCTTACAACATCCTGACTGAGTCATTTTGTTCATAGTCGATTTTCAGTCAGGATTTGTTTTTCTCTAATTCTTGATAAAACAAAAAAATCTTGATAATATTTTCTGTTATCAAGACTCATCATCATCATTGATGATTTTCAGATAGTCATCGTAGCTGATAAACCTACCGCCCATGGAACGGAGATGCGAAGTCTCGAGTTGGCAATCGATGAGTTTCATTCCCTTACGCTGCATGAAACGGGCCAGATAGATGAGCGCCAGCTTGGAGGCTGAGGGAACGAGGGAGAACATACTCTCGCCAATAAACACAGGACCGATGGTGACGCCATAGAGTCCGCCCACGAGCTGATCGGTAGCGTCGTCCCACACTTCTACACTCGAGGCAAAGCCCTGACGATGAAGCTCCGTATAAGCCTTGATCATATCGTCGCCCAGCCAGGCTCCATCCTGCTCGATGCGCAGTTTGCTGCACTGTGCGATGACGTCATCGAACGCCTCATTGATACTGAAGCTGTACTGGTCTTTGTTGATGAGCGTGCGCATGGAGTGGCTCACGTGTATCTCTTCGGGGAAGATGACGAAACGCTGCATAGGACAATACCACAGAATATCAGGCTGGTCGCGAAAACTGTACCAGGGGAAGATGCCGTGGCAGTAAGCCAGCAGCAGGCGGTCGATACTTAAATCGCCGCCCACAGCAAAGAGTCCGTCCTCATCGCCTGAGCGTGGGTCGGGAAACGTAGGATAAGGCGTTGACTCGTCTATTTGAAATATCATTGTTCTTTTTTTGAGTATTAATTGCAAATGGAGAGTTAGAGAAGTTAAGGAGTTAGAGAAGTTAACATCCTAACTATATCACCAGCTCCTTGCCTTCGAGCTTAACCACTGCCTTTCCACCCTTCTTCAGCTTGCCGAAGAGAAGAGCCTTCATGAGCACAGGCTTGAGGCGGTTGCCGATGACACGATCCATCTCGCGGGCGCCATACTCCTTGGTGAATCCCCACTTTAGGAGCTGCTCTCGCGTCTGAGGTGTAAGCTCGATACTGACGCCCTTGGCGCTGAGTTTGTCGGCGAGCTGGGCAAGCTTCTTGTCGAGGATAAGCTCTGCCATGTGCCTGTCCATATCGTGGAACACCACAGTGTCGGAAAGACGGTTGATGAACTCGGGGCGGAAGGTTTTCTTCACCTGTGCGAGCATTGCCTGACCACGACTCACATTGCCTGCAAAACCGATGTTGGCCTGCGAGGCATACTGAGCTCCGGCATTAGAGGTCATGATGAGGATGACGTTGCGGAAGTCAGCCTTCTGACCCTTGTTGTCGGTAAGTCGGGCATAGTCCATCACCTGGAGCAGGATGTTGTAGATGTCGCTGTGTGCCTTCTCTATCTCGTCGAGCAGAAGCACGCAGTTGGGCGTCTTTCGGATAGCGTCGGTGAGCTGTCCACCGTCCTCGTAGCCCACATAGCCTGCCGGCGAGCCAATGAGTTTGGCAACGGCATGCTTCTCGGTGTATTCGGACATATCGAAGCGCACCAGCTCGATGCCCAACTCGCGGGCGAGGACGCGTGCCACCTCGGTCTTGCCCACTCCCGTAGGTCCTACGAAGAGAAGCGACGCCATAGGCTTGTCGTCGTCGATGAGTCCTGCCTTCGCCATCATCACGGCTTCCACCACCTTGTCGACGGCTGTGTCCTGACCATAGATCTTGTCGAGCATTCGTTGGCGCAGCGATGCCAGGGCAGAGTTGTCTTCGTCCTTGATGGCGGCAGCGTCTATCTTGCACACCTTGGTGAGAATCTGCTGAATGACGGCCTTGGTGACATAAGAGCGCTGGCGGTTGGCAGGATGCACCTCAAGATAGGCGCCGGCCTCATCCATGAGGTCAATGGCCTTGTCGGGCAGGAAGCGGTTGCTGATGTACTTGTCGCTGGCCCGCACCGCATATTCGAGGGCGTCCTTGCGATAGGTGACGCCATGATAGATATTGTACTTATGCTGCAGCCCCTCGAGAATCTTGATGGCTTCGTCGACGGAAGGCTCCTTGATGTCGATCTGCTGGAAACGGCGTACGATGCCCTTGCTCTTCGCCATGTAGCGGTTGTACTCCTCGTAGGTAGTGGAACCAATGAAGCGGATGTCGCCAGCCTCAAGATACTGCTTGAGCATGTTGGAGGCATCAGGTCCGCCATCCGATCCTCTTCCGGCTCCTATCATGTTGTGAATCTCGTCGATATAGATGATGACATTGCCCTCCTTGGCAGCTCCGTCCATCACCATCTTGATGCGTTTCTCGAAGTCGCCACGATACTGCGATCCGGCAAGCATCTGTCCGATGTCCATACCGTAGATGCGGGCTCCCTTGAGGCGGTCGGGCACCTGATTCTCGTTGATGAGTTTGGCAAGTCCGAAGACGAGGGCTGTCTTTCCCACACCAGGCTCGCCCACGTGCAGCGGATTGTTTTTCTCGGCACGGCAGAGCACCTGTATGGTGCGGTCGAGTTCTTTCTCGCGGCCGATGAGCGGATTGTGCTGGTCTACCTTGTCGGAGATGCAGGTGACGAGCTTATGCCAGTCGGAGGGATGGCGTTTTCCGGTCTGCCAGCCTTCAGGGTCGTCATACTCATCGTTGTCGATGCCGTCGTCTTCATCGTTGTCATCGTCGTCATCATACCAGAAGTCGCCGTCATCACCGTCTTCGTCGTCATCATCGAAGTCGGAACTTCCGCTTTCTATAAATGCCCTCATCTCGTTCATCAACTCTTCATCACTGAGGCCGCCTTCACTCTCGTTCGCCAACAGGGGAGATAATTTGCTAAGCTCTTTCATTTCCGGATCTTCCTCATCGGGAAACTTTTCGCCTACGAGTCGGGTGAACTTCTCGCCCAACTCACCGATGTACTTGTCGATGAGATAAGGAGCCTCAGCGTAGGGAAGAGTCAGCATGGCTGTGAGGAAATGAGTCACATTGAGCTTAACACCTGCTCCGCCGGCCAGGTTGACCAGATAGGCAGAGCTGTGCAACGCCTTGAAAAGCACCGAAGGCTCGGGCTTCACATGAGAGAATTCTTTGGGAATGCGCTCCTGCTGCTTAAGCCATGTGTCGAGTTCCTGACGCATGGACTTTTGGTCGATCTTCATCCGGCGCATGATACGGGCAACCTCGGGATGGTCGATGACGCTCAACAGCAGATGCTCGGGCATGAGAAACTCGTGATGGTATGAGACTACATTGTCCATTGCCTTGCAAAAGAAGAAGGACATGGATTGGGTAAGTCCTGGGAATAATTCCATAGCTATACTTATTTTTTACTCAACTTTGCAAAATCAATTTTTCACACAGGCTCAATGGTAAATTCAAGAGGATACTTTGCCTTGTCTATCTTCCTCCTCGCCTTCTCCACCTTGCTCTTTGCCACGTCATAGCTGTAGATGCCTACCGAGGCTTTCCCCTCGCGATGGGCCTTGAGCATGATGGCGTTGGATTCCTCGGCGGCCTTGAAGAAGCATGTGTACAGAATGTCGACGACAAATTCCATTGGTGTGACGTCGTCGTTGTGTAGAAGTACCTGATAACGTTTAGGCTTCTTGATCTCAAGATCCTGACGTTCTTTTACTGCTGTTTGTCCTTGTGCCATAATTCAAATGCGTTTGTTTTGTTGCTAAGAGAGAATGAGTCTTCTTGATAGTTTTATTCGGCGTAGGCATGAGTGATTTCCACCACATACACATCGTGGAAGCCGCCCTTGGCGCCATACCACTGCAGAAGGTCTTTGTCGATAAACTTTTCTGCCGACATACTGTCCTTATAGAGTTTTCTGCACTCCAAGGTGAGTCGGGCCTGTTCGAAACCGATACTGCCGCCCTCCAAGACGACGGGCTTGAGTCCTGTGGCCTCACACTTTTCGAGGTCGCGTCCGCTCTTTGAACCGCAGAAATTGTATATCTTGCGTGCTTCCTCACTATGCCCCAAGAAAGAGAGTGTCATGGTGTCGTTGGCCTCTATGAGCTCGTGTGTGAAGCGCTCGGGACGAATGAACACCACTGCCACGGGCTTGTTCCACAACCAGCCCAGGCAACCCCAGGAAGCTGTCATCATGTTGAACTTATCCTTGTTGCCTGCAGCCACAAGAATCCACTCCTTCCCTATCGTCTCAAAAACATTGTCGTTGATTTGCTTAATGTCTATCTGTTTCATATCTATATTATATTTAATAAGGTGAAACTCACCTTTATGTTGTGTCTATGCCGGAGCTTTCGCTTTTGCGAAAGTTGAGTTACTGCCGCAAGTTTCGCATCTGGTTCAAGCACGCCCAGAAGGGGCAGAAGCCTATAACCCATGGCAGCACACTCTGAACCAACGGTCACCGGCGCGTAGCGGAATTGA
>OLYC01000351.1_pt1 | contig 40101 bp, 29 predicted proteins | sample 1674271 | NCBI WGS metagenome assembly OLYC01 (sample SAMEA103958154, study PRJEB25191) | human gut metagenome
CCACATGGTTTCAGAAAAGAAGCCCTTTACCCCTACTGACTATGAGGAATTGATGAACCCTCAGAATCATGTAGAGCGTGTTGTCCTGAATGAGAACAATGTGTTTGCTTACCTTGAAAGCCTTGGTTACGATAGCTCTAAGTTAGTGAAACGCAACGATAACTAACATTTTTTCTGATTTCTATACTTGCAAAAACGGGGTTTTATGAACCCTTATACAAGTGCGCCCTAAAATCTACTTTATTTTTCACTCTTCCTCCTATATAACAAAGGCGTTCTCCTGCACGTTTATTGTAACAAAAGAACGCCGTTTTGTGTATGATCTTTTACAGAGTTACACCCTGCTTGAAAATAGCCATATCATGGAAGCCTGCTGCCTCGCTGCATACCTGCCTGCCGGAAGCGGTCTCCACTACCAGATCAAACAAAGCCTTAGTCTCCTCTTCCATGGTCTTATCCTCTACCAGTACGCCGGCATTGAAATCGATCCAATTGGACTTTTTGCCTGCCAGGCGGGAGTTGGTAGCGATCTTCATGGTAGGAACCGGAGATGCGAAAGGAGTTCCGCGTCCTGTGGTAAACAGTACGATATGTGCTCCTGCGGCTGCCAGTGCGGTAGCTGCTACCAGATCATTGCCCGGTGCGGACAGAAGGTTCAGTCCCGGAGTCTTCACGGTATCGCCATACTGCAGTACGCCCTTGACCAGAGCACTACCGGACTTCTGCGTACAGCCTAAAGACTTATCCTCCAGAGTGGAGATGCCACCCTTTTTGTTACCCGGGGAAGGATTCTCGTAGATGGTCTGATTGTGGCTCTTGAAGTAGTTCTTGAAGTCGTTGATCAGATCTACGGTCTGGTGGAACAGTTCCTCGTTGGCACAACGGTTCATCAGAATGGTCTCTGCTCCGAACATCTCGGGAACCTCGGTCAGGATGGTGGTGCCACCCTTGGAGATCAGCAGATCGGAGAAACGTCCTACTAAGGGGTTCGCAGTAATGCCGGACAGTCCGTCGCTGCCGCCGCACTTCATGCCGATGACCAGCTTGCTGACGCTGATGGGCTCTCTCTCGAATTTGGATGCGTAATCGATCAGACCCTTGATGATCTCTACGGAGTCTGCGATCTCATCCTCGTGCTCCTGGCATACCAGGAATTTTACACGGTTCTCATCATAATCACCGATATAAGGCTTCAACACATCAATGTTGCTGTTCTCACAGCCCAGTCCCAATACCAGAACACCGCCTGCATTGGGATGATTGATCAGGTCTGCCAGAATCTTACGGGTATGCTCCTGATCGTCGCCCATCTGAGAACAACCGTAAGGATGAGGGAATGCGATAACCTCTTCCACACTGCCTTTAACGAATGCATTGGCCTGCTTTGCGATGGCTGTTGCCACGTTGTTGACACAGCCAACGGTGGGGATGACCCAGATCTCGTTACGAACGCCTACTTTACCGTCGGGGCGGTTGAAGCCCATGAAGGTCACATCTTCCGTCTTCTTCTCCTCTACGGGAGTGGGATTGTAGGTGTACTCCAACAGATCTCCCAAAGCGGTCTTAACATTATGAGTATGGATCCAGCTGCCCTCTGCGATGTTCTCCTTGGCATTACCGATACGGTAACCATATTTGATGACCTCACCGCCCTCGGGAATGTCACAGATTGCCATCTTATGTCCTGCGGGGATCTCCTCTCTGGCGGTAACGGTCTTAGAACCGTCACCGACAGAGACTGTGATCTTCTCACCGGCAGGAATCGTATTTAATGCTACGACTACATTATCATTGTCATTAATCTTTAAGAAATCTTGCATAATGCTGCCCTCATGCCATTTGCCTTAATATCATCCAGGTATGCTACGACTGCATCGGTAAGTCCGGGAACCTTGTTCAGATCCTGACCGAAGAAGTCTTCATTCCCCAGGAAGGAAGTTACGAACGTCTGCGTATCCTTCTCACAGTTCGCTGCGAAGAACTCCAGAACTGCCTTGTCATCCATGATGTTGTATTCCTGACCGTCTCTGTGACCGATCAGAGCCTTATCGCGGATCTCGGTACCGGTATAGAAAGCCATCAGTGCTGCGATGGAGAAGGTCAGATGAGCGGGAAGCTTACCGGTCTTCTCAACATAGCCTAACAGGCTGGGCATACATCTTGCTCTCCACTTGGATACGGAATTTAAGGAGATTGCAAGCAATGCATGGTCTACGTAAGGGTTATTGAAACGGTTTACAACCTCACCTGCGAACTGCTTCAGCTCCTCCTCCGGCAGAGACAGGGTAGGGATCACTTCGTCATAAATGGTCTTCAGCATGAAGTTACGGATATCGTCATCCTGCATGGACTGTCTTACGATATCATTGCCGCACAGATAGGAAGCCAGTACAAAGGAAGTATGTGCGCCGTTTAAGATACGAACCTTTCTCTGTTTGTAAGGTTTCTGGTTGTCAGTGAAGATAACAGGAAGTCCTGCATCGGGAAGAGGGAACTCCTTGCTGATATCCTTAGCAGACTCGATAACCCACAGAGCGAACGGCTCACCGGTTACCATGATGTGATCTTCATAGCCCAGCTTCTCCCACTCTTCCTGTTCCGTGGCACGGGGATAACCGGTAATGATACGGTCAACCAGAGTAGAGGTGAATACGCATGCCTCATCTACCCACTTTTTGAATTCATCGCCCAATCCCCACAGCTCGATCAGCTGCATTACACACTTCTTTAACATAATACCGTTGTCATCGATCAGCTCTACGGGAAGCATTACCAGGCCTTTGCTCATGTCACCCTTGAAAGTCTCAAATCTGTGATATAAGAACTTGGTCAGCTTGCCGGGGAAAGTCTTGGGAGGCTCTAATTCAAACTTATCGGTATCATCATATACGATACCTGCCTCAGTGGTGTTGGATACTACGAAACGTAAGGTATCGATCTCGGCAAGTCCCATGTACTTGTCATATTCATTATAAGTGTCTACTGCGTCTGCAACGCTGGTTACGATTCTATTGATGATCTTGGCTTCACCGTTCACATTACCGCGAAGAGATACAGTGTACTGGCAGTCCTGCTTGTGGAACATATCCAGATTGCCGAACTCGATGGGTTTGATCAGAACGATGTCTCCGTCGAACTTACCCTGCTCGTTAGCGATATCGATCATGTAATCTACGAATCCACGTAAGAAATTACCCTCACCGAACTGTACGACCTTGATAGGTCTCTCCTTTTTACCGGTCTTTGCCTTGTTTAAGATATCCATTTTGTCCTCCATTCTACGCTTAGCGTATCCTATCTGCACCGTCTTACGGCACTCTGTTACCTGCACTTACCTTCCCAATCGCCTTTGAGCAATTAAGTTTTCAACGCTCGTTGGTGTTTTTGTTTCTGAATTGTACGGAGTTTATGTAAGTACTTTCATAAATTATTCTACTTCAAAAAAGCTATTTCGTCAATCACCAAAAACAGAAACTTATTTTTTTCTCAAACCATTGATTTTATCAGCAATATTTCACTTTGATAATTTTTTGGCATATGAAAAATTGAAAAAGCATCTTGAAAAAAGAGAAGTCTTTCGTTATAATTCAGATATAGCTTTTTATGTAACTACTTACAGTTTTCTTACAAATTCTGTTACATAGAAGCGGAGAGGAATCCGCAGATGACAATTTACGATATTTCTGAGAAGGCCGGTGTCTCTATTGCTACTGTTTCCCGCGTATTAAATGGAAGCAATAATGTAAGCGAGAAAACCAAGAAAAAAGTTCTGGACGTAATCAACCAGTATGAGTACACTCCCAACGCATTTGCCAGAGGGTTAGGGCTCAACACGATGAAGACCATCGGTATTATGTGTGCCGACAGTTCCGATCTGTATTTAGCCAAGGCGATCTATTATATCGAACAGAAGCTTCGTGCCAACGGCTATGACAGTATCCTGTGCTGTACCGGTTATGATCTGGCTACCAAAGCCAGCTCCATGAACCTTCTGATCACCAAAAAGGTGGACGGCATTATATTGGTAGGTTCCAACTTTATTTATGAAAAGGAAGAAGACAACAAATACATTACAGATGCCTCCGCGCAGGTTCCTGTAATGCTGTTAAATGCAGCGATGGATGCTCCAAATGTATACAGTGTTGTCTCGGATGATTTTACTTCCATGTATGACGCTACCATGGAGATGATCCGCTCCGGTGTGGAAGATATTCTGTATTTCTATAATTCTACTTCCTACAGTGGTAAGAAAAAGCTGGCAGGCTACCGTGCCGCCATGGAAGAAAAAGGACTTCTCACCAACGGAAGCTTCCTGCAGCTCTATCAGGGATCCCACGAGGATATTCCCGCCATGGCCGATCAGTTGAAAAAGCTCCATGCAAAAGGAATCTCTTTCCACGGTGTTATCGCCGCTGACGATTCCCTAGCTCTGGGTGCTCTGAAATACGGCCGGGAAATGGGACTTCGCATTCCGGAAGATCTGTCCATTATCGGTTATAATAATTCCATGCTGGTAAGCTGCTGTGATCCGGAACTGACCAGCATCGACAATAAATTAGAGACGCTCTGCCAGCATCTGATCACAACTCTGATGGGTGTCCTGGAAGGAAACGAGATGCCGAAAAAGACTGTGTTCTCCGGAGAACTGGTAAAACGCGGCACCACAAAATAATTTTTTTCTTTACAGCAATGACAGCAATAGGGGAGCTGAAAATACCCTTTAGTATATTTATGGAGGATTTTAAAATGAAAGCATTTATGGACAAGGACTTTCTGTTAGAGACTGAGACAGCCAGGAAGCTGTTCCACGACTACGCAGAAAAAACACCGATTCTGGATTACCATTGTCATATTAATCCCAGGGAGATCGCTGAGGATCGTCAGTTCGACAATATCACCCAGGTATGGCTGGGCGGTGACCACTACAAGTGGCGTTTCATGCGTTCCTGCGGTGTTGACGAGAAGTACATCACCGGTGATGCATCCGATTACGAGAAGTTCTGCAAATGGGCAGAGTGCCTGGGCAAGGCTATCGGCAACCCCTTATTCCACTGGAGCCATCTGGAGCTGCAGAGATATTTCGGTTACAATGGCGTTCTGAACAAAAACAGCGCTGACGAAGTATGGAACCTGTGCAATGAAAAGCTCCATCAGCCTTCCATGAGCGTTCGTAACCTGATCAAGCAGAGTAACGTTACCCTGATCTGCACCACCGATGATCCTATCGATTCTCTGGAGTGGCACAAGAAGCTGGCTGCAGATGATACTTTCGATGTAAAGGTTCTGCCCGCATGGAGACCCGACAAGGCTATGAATATCGAGAAGCCCGATTATCTGGATTATCTGGAGAAGCTGGCTGTTGCTGCCGGCATGACCGAGATCAACTCTTTTGCAAGCTTAAAGGAAGCTCTGAAGAACCGTATGGCATTTTTCGCATCCATGGGATGTAACGTATCTGACCATGCTTTAGAGTATGTAATGTACTATCCCGCTTCCGATGATGAGCTGGAAGAGATTTTCTTAAAGAGACTGAACAAGATGGTTCTGACCAAGGAAGAGGAACTGAAATTCAAGACCGCCTTCATGCTGTTCGTAGGCCGCGAATATCATAAGCTCGACTGGGCTATGCAGCTGCACTACGGTTGTAAGCGTGACAACAACACCCTGATGTTCGAGAAGCTGGGTCCCGATACCGGTTACGACTGCATCAACAACTACGCTCCTTCCGCTCAGATGGCTGACTTCCTGAACGCTCTGATCGTAAGTGATGAGCTTCCCAGAACTGTCATCTACAGCCTGAATCCTAACGACAATCAGGCAATCGGTACCATCCTCGGATGTTTCCAGGATTCCACCGCTGTTGCCAAGATCCAGCAGGGTTCTGCATGGTGGTTCAATGATCACAAGACCGGCATGCAGGATCAGATGATCTCCCTGGCTAACCTGGGTAATCTGTCCGGATTTGTAGGAATGCTGACCGACTCCAGAAGCTTCCTGTCCTACACCAGACATGAGTATTTCCGCCGTATCCTGTGCAACCTGATCGGTAACTGGGTAGAAAGCGGCGAGTTCCCTGCAGATTACGATACTCTGTCCGAGATCGTAACCGATATTTCTTACAATAACGCAAAGAGATACTTCAAGTTCCCTCTGGCATAAGAGATAAAACAATAAGCCCCCGGTGATGAGCCGGGGGCATTCTTTATTTATTGAATCACGAGGTTGGAGTATCCCATCAGGCTCTCATCCACAGCATGTGCAGCTTCTCTGCCTTCGCGGATGGCCCATACGACGAGGGACTGTCCTCTGTGCATATCGCCGGTGACGAATACATTTTCCACACTGGTCTGGTATTTTCCGGGAGCTGTTTTTACATTGGTGCGTTCATTTAATTCCACGCCGAAAGCATCAGCAATGTATTTCTGGGTTCCTAAAAATCCTGCGGCGATCAGCACGATCTCTGCATCCAGGATCTGCTCGCTTCCCGCGATCTCCTGCATCTTCATGCGTCCGGTAGCCGGATCCTTTTCCCAGGACAGCTTCACGATCTTCACAGCTTTCAGTTTGCCGTTCTTATCCTTGATAAATTCCTTGACTGTAGACTCATATATCCTCGGGTCATGTCCGTAGACCGCAATGGCTTCTTCCTGACCGTAATCGGTCTTGCAGACCTTCGGCCATTCGGGCCAGGGATTATTCTCTGCTCTTTTGTCCGGTGCCTTGGGCATCATCTCGATCTGGGTCACAGATTTTGCTCCGTGACGGATGGAGGTTCCAACGCAGTCATTACCGGTATCACCGCCGCCGATGATAACCACATTTTTCCCCTTGGTCTCCACATATTTTTTATCTTCAAAATTCGAATCCAGAAGGCTTCTGGTATTGGCTTTCAGAAAATCCACCGCAAAATAGATTCCCTCGGCATCTCTGCCAGGAGCATTGATGTCTCTGGGATTAGAGGCACCGCATGCCAGTACGACGCGGTCAAAATCATGCAAAAGCTTGGAGGCTTTGATGTCCTTGCCGATGTCGGTTCCTGTGACAAAGGTGACACCCTCTTCCTTCATAATATTGATCTTGCGGTCAATGATCTGCTTTTCCAGTTTCATGTTGGGGATGCCGTACATCAACAGTCCTCCCACACGATCGGAACGCTCGAATACTGTTACCTGATGTCCTCTCTGGTTCAGCAGATCCGCTGCTGCCAGTCCGGAAGGACCGCTGCCGATGACTGCTACCTTTTTACCGGTGCGTACCACAGGGGGCTTGGCTGCCGCATAGCCCTCGCTGTAGGCGTTTTCAATGATGGCATATTCGTTCTCCTTGGTGGAGACCGGATCCCCGTTCAGTCCGCAGGTACATGCTGCCTCACACAGGGCAGGACACACTCTGGAAGTGAACTCGGGGAAATTGTTGGTCTTCTTCAGACGGTTGTAAGCCTGCTGCCAGTTGCCGGTATATACCAGATCGTTCCACTCCGGCACCAGATTGTGCAGGGGGCATCCGCTGGCCATACCGCAGATCATCATGCCCGACTGACAGAACGGCACACCGCATTCCATACATCTGGCACCCTGTAAACGCTGCTTTTCCTTCGGCAGATGCTCATGGAATTCATTAAAATGCTGTATTCTCTTCTTAGGATCTTCAGCCACGCTGACTTCCCTTTTATATTCCATAAATCCCGTTGGTTTTCCCATGGTGACTTACCTCCTACTTTCTAGTGTTGGCATAGAATGCTTCGATCTGTGCCTGCTCTGCGCTCAGTCCCTTTTCCTCCATCTGTACGATGGTCTTCAGGACTCTCTCATAGTCATGAGGGATGATCTTCTTGAACTTAGGCAGATACTCTCCAAAGTTATCCAGCACTTCCTTACCCTTTGCAGAGTTGGTCAGTGCCACATGCTCCTGGATCATGGATTTCAGCTCCAGCACATCATATTTGGATGTGATCTCGCTGGAAGATACCATTTCCTTATTCAGACGCTTATACAGATCGTTGCCTTCATCCAGTACATACGCGATGCCTCCACTCATACCGGCTGCAAAGTTTTTACCGGTGGGACCCAAGACTACCACACGTCCGCCGGTCATGTATTCACAACCGTGATCACCCACACCTTCGACTACCGCAATGGCACCGGAGTTACGTACGCAGAAACGTTCGCCTGCCACACCGTTGATGAATGCTTTACCGGAGGTTGCACCGTACAGTGCCACATTACCGATGATGATATTTTCTTCAGCCTTGAACTTGCTGCCCTGTGGGGGATATACCACCAGCTTACCGCCGGATAAGCCCTTGCCGAAGTAGTCATTGCTGTCGCCCACCAGCTCCAGGGTCAGGCCCTTGGGGATAAAGGCTCCGAAGGACTGTCCGCCGGCACCTTTACACAGTACATGATAGGTATCTTCTTCCACGTCATCGCCCAGTTTTCTGGTGATCTCACTTCCGAGGATCGTACCGAAGGCACGGTCAGTGTTGCTGACATCCACTTCGATACTGCGCTTCTGTCCCGCATCGATGGCTTTGCCCAGCTGCTTTAACAGCACCTTCTCATCCAGTGTCTTCTCTAACTGGAAGTCATATACCTGCCTGGGATCGAAGGTTACCTTCTGCTTGCTGCCCTCGTAAGGGTTGCTTAAGATCTGGGTAAGATCCACTTCTTCCTGGCGCTCGGTCAGATGCTCTTTTCTCTTCAGCAGGTCGGTTCTGCCCACCAGTTCATCTACGGTACGCACACCCAGGGCTGCCATGTATTCCCGCAGCTCCTGTGCGATAAATTTCATAAAGTTTTCCACATATTCCGGCTTACCGCGGAAGTTTTTCCGCAGCTCCGGGTTTTGGGTAGCCACGCCTACCGGACAGGTATCCAGATTACATACTCTCATCATGACACAACCCATCGTTACCAATGGAGCGGTAGCGAAACCGAACTCCTCGGCACCTAAAATGGCTGCGATGGCTACGTCTCTGCCACTCATAAGCTTACCGTCGGTCTCAATGCGAACTTTATTACGCAGTCCATTCATGATCAGGGTCTGATGGGTCTCTGCCAGTCCCAGTTCCCAGGGAAGTCCGGCATTGTGGATGGAGTTTCTCGGTGCCGCACCGGTACCACCGTCATAACCGGATACCAGGATGACCTGGGCTCCCGCCTTGGCCACACCGGCTGCTACGGTTCCCACACCGGCTTCCGATACCAGCTTTACGGAGATTCTTGCCTGGGTGTTGGCATTTTTCAGATCGTAGATCAGCTGCGCCAGATCCTCAATGGAATAAATGTCGTGATGAGGGGGCGGAGAGATCAGGGACACACCTGGTGTGGAGTGTCTGGTCTTGGCGATCCAGGGATATACCTTTCCTCCGGGCAGATGTCCGCCCTCGCCGGGTTTTGCTCCCTGTGCCATCTTGATCTGGATCTCCTGTGCACTCACCAGATAGCGGCTGGTGACGCCAAAACGTCCGCTGGCTACCTGCTTGATGGCGGAACAACGGTTTAAGCCGTCCGGGCCTACGGTCAGACGGTCCAGATCCTCACCGCCCTCACCGGAATTGCTCTTGCCGTGCAGATGGTTCATGGCGATGGCCATGGTCTCATGGGCTTCCTTGGAAATGGAGCCATAGGACATGGCACCGGTCTTGAATCTGGTCACGATGGATTCTACCGGCTCTACTTCCTCGATGGGCACGCCCTTTTTCGGATAGTTAAAGTCCATCAGTCCTCTGAGGTTCTTGATGGAATCTTCGTCATTGACCATGGCGGTGTACTGCTTGAACATCTGGTAATCACCGCGTCTGGTGGATTCCTGTAACATATGGATGGTAGCGGGATTATACAGATGCTCGTCACCGCCGCTACGCATCTTGTGATGTCCGGGGCTGTTTAAGGTCAGATCGTTTTTCAGTCCCAGAGGATCAAATGCCTGAGAGTGCAGGTCGTCTACCTGCTGCTCAATATCTTTTAAGGTAATACCTCCCACACGACATACGGTGTTGGAGAAATACTTACTGATAACTTCCGGCGCGATACCGATAGCCTCGAAGATCTGGGAACCCTGATAGGACTGGATGGTGCTGATACCCATCTTGGATGCGATCTTGACGATGCCGTGGAGGACAGCATTGTTGTAATCATCCACTGCTGCATAGTAATCCTTATCCAGCATATTACTCTCGATCAGCTCCTTGATGGTATCCTGTGCCAGATAAGGGTTGATGGCGCAGGCACCGTAACCGAGCAACGTAGCAAAATGGTGTACTTCTCTTGGTTCGCCGGACTCCAGGATCAATGCGACTCTGGTTCTCTTCTTGGTGCGTACCAGATACTGGTTCAGGGCAGATACAGCAAGCAGGGAAGGAATGGGCACATGGTTCTCATCCACGCCTCTGTCGGACAGGATCAGAATGTTCACGCCTTCTCTGTAAGCTCTGTCCACTTCCACGAACAGTCGGTCAATGGCACGCTCTAAGCTGGTGTTCTTGTAATATACGATAGGTACGACTTCTACCTTGAAGCCGTCTACTTTCATGTTCTTGATCTTCAAGAGATCAGTGTTGGTCAGGATCGGGTTGTTGACCTTCAGAACGTTACAGTTCTTCGGAGTCTCCTCCAGGATGTTGCCTTCGGTACCGATGTATACGGTGGTGGAGGTTACGATCTCCTCTCGGATAGCATCAATAGGCGGGTTCGTCACCTGTGCAAACAGCTGCTTGAAATAATGGAACAGCGGATGATTCGTCTTACTCAGCACTGGCAGTGGCGTATCCACACCCATGGCTGCGATGGCTTCGCTGCCGTTCTTTGCCATCGGCAGAATGCTCTGCTTCATTTCATCATAGGTGTAGCCAAAAGCCTTCTGCATCCGCTGGCGCTCTTCGTAGGTGTATTCCGGTACACGATAGTTCGGGATATGGATGCTCTTCAGTTCGGTCAGATTGTTGTCCAGCCATTCTCCATAAGGCTGTCTGGAAGCATATTTTTCTTTGATTTCCTCATCGTCGATGACTTTTCCCTGTACGGTATCGACCAAAAGCATCTTACCGGGGCGAAGTCTTTCTTTTACTTTGATCTTCGTGGGATCAATGGGAAGCACACCTACCTCAGAGGACAGGATCAGGGTATCGTCATCCGTGATCATGTAACGGGAAGGACGCAGACCGTTTCTGTCCAACACAGCACCCATGATATCTCCGTCGGAGAACAGGATGGATGCGGGACCGTCCCAGGGCTCCATCATGGTAGCGTAATACTGGTAGAAATCCCTCTTGGTCTGGGACATTGCCTTGTTATTCGCCCAGGGTTCGGGGATGGCGATCATGACTGCCAGAGGCAGCTCCATGCCGCTCATTACCAGGAACTCCAATGTGTTGTCCAACATCGCGGAATCGGAACCGGTCTTGCTGATGGCGGGTAATACCTTATGCAACTGACCCTTCAGATGCTCGGATTCCATGTTCTCCTCGCGGGCCAGCATCTTATCGGCATTGCCGCGGATGGTGTTGATCTCGCCGTTGTGTACCATCAGGCGGTTAGGATGCGCACGCTCCCAGCTGGGGTTGGTGTTCGTGGAGAAACGGGAATGTACCATGGCAATGGCAGATTCGTAATCCTCACTCTGTAAGTCTGCAAAGAAGGTACGAAGCTGTCCCACCAGGAACATTCCTTTATATACGATGGTTCTGCTGGAAAGAGAGACCACATAGGTATCATCGGAAGACTGCTCGAATACACGCCTTGCAATGTAAAGTCTGCGGTCGAAGGGCAGACCTTTTTCCACATCGACGGGCTTTTTCACAAAGCCCTGCATGATATAAGGCATGCACTCTACTGCCTTATGTCCCAGCACATTGGGGAAAGTGGGCACTTCACGCCAGCCGAGGAATTCCATTCCTTCCTTTTCCACAATGATCTCGAACATCTTCTTCGCCTGGTTGCGGCGCAGCTCTTCCTGAGGGAAGAAGAACATGCCGACACCGTATTCTCTCTCTCCGCCGATATCCATGCCCAGAGCCTTTGTGACTCTTGCAAAAAATTTGTGAGGGATCTGGGTCAGAATACCGACACCGTCACCGGTCTTACCTTCCGCATCCTTACCGGCTCTGTGCTCCAGATTCTCTACGATCTTCAGCGCATTCTCAACAGTAGCGCGGCTTTTCTCTCCGTGAATATTGACACAGGCTCCGATACCGCAGTTATCATGCTCAAATTCTTCCCGATATAACGGTGCCTTGGGCAGCTCCTGTTTTACATCAAACATATAGTTCTCCTTTCCGGGTTTTTTATTTCTCTCTTCTTAATCTGTCTGTTACTATTCAGAGCCTCATTCGCAAGACCGTAATAGTAACAAAAAAGGTCGCAATGAGACTCTTTCGAGCGCCTCATTGCGACCTTTTCTGTACTATACACCTATTTTTCTCATTTGTAAATATAGATTTTTCTATGAATTGTCAGATAATTTGTCAATTCTATTATTTGCACGCCTGTTATCTGGAAATTGTATTAATTTTCTCTTTAAAAGTGTATTTCCAGCACAACTTTTTGTGGGTTCTCCCCTATTTTTCCTGTTTCCGGCCATACGCCTTGCTCATCAGTTTCTGATACATTGCAGAAAAGTGTTTACTCTCTGCCAGTGCAGTGCGAAGAGGTGCCAGTGTCAGTGCCATTACTGCCCGATAGCGGAACAGTTCGCCGGGATTCATGTATTTTGCTGTGATCTCCTTATGTTCTGCAGCGCTGCGCTTCAGGTTCTCCTTGGTCTCAGAGTAGCCGCCGCCCTCGTAGGAGGACACGGTAAGTCCCAGATACTGCATGGGTGCTTTGGCACGATAATAGCACCAGAGGAAATGTTCGTAATCTGCACGGATCTTATATTTGGGTTCATAGGGCTTCTGTCTGCACAGGTCTGCAGCATAAAAGCAGGACTGATGGCAGGGAATGTTGCGGTAGCAGACGAAACCGGTGATGCGTGGTGGGGAAGATATCTTCGTCTCTGTCTTCGCGCTGTAGGTATCGCCGTAGTAGATGCCCTGAAGTTTCGCCGGGTGCTGTTCCATGAACTGTGCGGTGTGGGTCAGAACTTCGTTGTCATAGAAGAGGTCACCGCAGTTTAGGAAGAGAATGTAGTCGCCGGTCACATGGGAGACTGCCTGGTTCATGGCTTCGTAGATGCTGTGGTCGGATTCCTGGTATAGGTGGATGCGTCTGTCCTCGCGCATGGTTTCTATGGAGCCGTCGCGGCTGCCGCCGTCCTTGACAATGATCTCAAAGCTCGGGTAGGTCTGGGACAGGATGCTGTCCAGAGTCTGATTCAGTTTAGGACCTGGGTTTAAGCAGACTACGATGATGCTGAATTTCATATGTTGCTCCTTTTAAGATATAATATCTCCGCAGTCGAGAACAGGGCAAGGAACGCGGCACGTTCGCACTCTGTCGCAGAGCGTAGCGGCACGTAAGTGACCAAAGTACGGTCACTAAGTGCCGACGTCTGCTTACGGCCTGCTTATCCTTACCCTGTTTTCGGCTGCTGTGTTACGTTGTCCATCTTTGTATATCTTATCAAGTATTTGGATGATGACAAATGTACTTTTTTATTGCCTAAAATATATTTTTCTGTTTGTGAAGCATCCCGAGGGATACAACTGCCACTGCCAGGAAAATCACGCATACAGGCCAGCTGACGAAGCCGGTGACGGCGATGGCGGTATAGGACAGGCAGTAGGCGAGGACGTTGGATGCCACATGGACAAAGACTGCCATTTTGAACTCTCCAAAGTATTCGTAAGCATATGCCATCAGGCAGCCGATGAGGAAGCCGTATACGCCCTGGACGTAGTTCATGTGGTAGACACCGAAGATCAGGGCGGACAGGGCTATGGCGAGTTTGATATCCATGAATCTGCGAAGGTATCCGTAGATAACTCCGCGGAACAGGAGTTCCTCTGCTATGGGGGAGATGAAGCCGAATACGAGGATTCCTACGATAAAGTGTGCGGAATATTGCTGGGCTGCCACTTCGGTATAAGCTTCAGACTTATTGGTCACTCCCAGGAGTTCAAACAGGAGATTGCATCCGATGACGGCACCGATGGTAGCCACAGTCAGTAAGACATATTTGCTCTTTCCCTCTTTTTTCAAGTGGCTTAAGTGCATGTCCTCTTTATTTTTATCAATGAGCATCTTCGCTGTGGACCATACGGCAATGGCACCGCCGATGAATCCAAGAGCCGCAATGATACTGGAGACATCTCCGGAGTAGCCGTTATAGGCGCCGGTCTCATCCCGTAGGATTAAAAGATCCACCAGTCCACCGGAGGCTCCGGACTGTGCCAGCTGATATAACAGTGCCAGCAGCGCATACTGCACTGCATTGCGCACCAATATAAACATCAGAAACGAATACACCATGGTCCAGATCCTCTGATACATGGGGTTTTTCTTTTTATTGTCCGGATTTCCGTTCAGTAATTCTTCACTGCCACGGAGTAAAAATTTCTCCAGTTCTTCCACGGATTGTACAATGTAATCCGCCTTCGCTTCCTTTAACTCTTCCTTACTTCCGTAGCCGTAGGTCACGCCCACGCTCTCCACACCGAGAGCCCTGGCTCCTTCCACGTCGAACTTTCTGTCACCGATCATATAGACCTGCGCCGGATCCACGGGATTCTCTCCAAAGAGCTGACGCAGAGTTTCCTGTACCACCTGATCCTTGGTTTCTCTTCTGCCGTCCAGTTCACTACCCACCACTACAGAAAAATATTTTTTCAGATCAAAATGTTCCAGGATGCGCTCTACGTATACCTGGGGCTTACTGGATGCCACTGCCAGGAAATACCCCTTCGACTGAAGCGTTTTCAGCATCTCCGGAATACCATCATAGACCTCATTTTCAAAAAGTCCCGTATCCTGAAAGCGCTCTCTGTATTTTGCCACAGCTTCTTCTGCCTGTTCGGCGGTGAAACCGTAGAATTCCATAAAACTGTCTCGTAAGGGCGGTCCGATAAAGGGCTCCAGCTTGTCCAGATCCGGCTCCTCGATGCCAAAGGAGTGCAGTGCATACTGCACACAGGTAGTAATTCCGATTTTAGGATCTGTCAGGGTGCCGTCCAGATCAAACAGCAGATATTTCTTCATTCTTATAATTCCTTTTTCTTTCTATTCTTATATGTTCCGCAGATGATTAGAAGCTGCGAATCTTGTCTCCGTCATCCTCGGTATTTTTGAGTGCCTTGATCTCCACGTCATAGCCCACATTAGCATTGACCTGCACATGGACCACATCGCCTACTTTTTTACCAAGAAGCGCCTTGCCCAGAGGGGATTCGTTGCTGATCAGGCCTTCCAGGGAATTACCGCGGACGGTGGTCACGATCTTGTAATCCTCTTCCGTGCCGTCATCGATAAATTCCACGGTAACGGTGTTGTTGATACCTACCTCATCCGCTGCGGAGTTCTCGGAGATGACCTTTGCAGTCTTGATCATTCTCTCCAGATAACGGATGCGGCTCTCATTCTGATTCTTATACTTTTTGGCTGCATAGTATTCAAAATTCTCACTGAGATCGCCGTGGGCTCTGGCTTCCTTCACGTCCTCCAATGCCTTGGGACGTACCACCAGCTTGCGGTACTCGATCTCATCTTCCATTTTCTTAATGTCAGTGGGTGTTAATTCGTCGTACATAATAATCTCCATTCCGCAGACGATTCCTTTCGTCGGAGGAATCGCGAATCAAATTTCAAATTTGATTCTGCGATAAGGGCTAGTTTGTGACGCCTGCGGCACAAATAGCCGTGTGAAAAATAAGCTATCATGCGTATTTTTCACACTATAATCCTTCTTTCTACAGCTGCATCGCATAGATCACTGCCAAAGACAGAATGATCTGAATGATCGCAAAACGGAATACGGTCTGTGTATTGGACCAATCCCACACCTTACGCACATGATCGTGCAGGGGGGTACGTACATTTTTCAAAATATGGATCTTCAGGAAACGAAGCAGGGACACCTTAAGAAGTCCCAGTCCTCCGTCCAGGATCAGCACCAGTGCCAATGGGATAAACAGGAACGGGCAGCCGCTCTTCAAAATGGCAATGCTGATGAACAATCCCATGGCCCGGGAACCGGCATCCCCCATCATCAGCTTACTGGGTGTCGCATTGTACCACAGATATCCCAGAATACATACGGCAAATAATAGGATCAGGAAGGAATAGGTCTCGTCGACCTCCTTCATGCGGTCTACAATATAGATGGACATGATGGTAATGATCGACAGGGTTCCGGACAGTCCGTCCACACCGTCGGAGCAGTTGGTCACATTCACGGAGGTCCATACCAGAATTACCGTGAGAATGGCGAATACCACAGGCGGCAGAGTGAACTTTACATGGAACAGCGCCAGTTCCACCACGTTGGAATTATATTTCAGAAAAGTGATGGCTACCAGTGCCGCCACGCACAGATCTAAGAAACCTTTTTTGTACTCACCCCATGGAGTCTTGGAAGCATCGTCCAGAAATCCCGTCATCATGCATACCACGATCAGCAGCAGGTAGATCACCAGCTCTGCGCTTAAAGGCGAAAACAGTAGAACAGATGCCACAAATGCCAGGACAAAAATAATTCCGGCGCCTCTGGGTTTCCCCGCGGACAATTTTCCATCATGGGCAAATTCTCTTCCGGCATCCTTGGGCAGATACGGACTTAATTTCGCCGTTGCCAGTACCGTAGCACCAAAAGCAAAAAGAATTCCAAAAAAAGCAAGGAGAGAACTGCTTCCCTCCGGCAAGATCATCTGTAACATACGAATCTCCATTCCTCACAACACTCTCATGCTGTATTTTCTGATAAATTTCATAACTGTCCGGCGAGGTCTTCGTGGAATGAACGTCCCAGAACAGTTACAAAACATTTTAACACAAATATAACGGAATCTCAAATAATTTCCACAACAGTTCAGTCGAACTGTTGCATTTGACAGTCCCCTCACGGTGGACTACTATATTCTTATGAACACTTTCTAAAAAATAGCCATAAAAGGAGAAATGCCCTATGATGATCCACAAGATTGAACCGCATAAATATTATCCGGAATTCCGAAATCAGGAGCCAAAGCCTTCCGATTATCTGCTGTTATTTGATGGGGAGAAGGTATATCTGCCCTCCCCTGCAGAGAATGCTGTTGCTGCGGATGCTTCCATGAATGCAGATATTGTGAAGCATCCTCAGGTATATCTTCCTACCTTCGAGGAGGTTCATAAATTGCTTGGTGTAAAGCAGCCCCTGGAACGTTTCTTTTTGGATTGCGAATATCTCTTTTCTATTGATGACAGGGCATTCTTTCGCAAGACCGCGGAGGACGCCGGTGCTCTCATGCTCCCGGAAAATGACCTCTATCCTTCCGGTGTATTCCGTAATTTTGAACCGGAATATCTGGCGTTCGCCGGGATCACAGCCACCCAGATCAACCGTTTCCGTCTGGACCGGAAGTTCTGCGGCCGCTGCGGGCATCCCACAATTCACAGCACCACAGAGCGGGCCTGCATCTGCCCGGAGTGCGGACAGATCGAATATCCCAAGATCTCTCCCGCAGTCATTATCGCCATCGTGGATACCATGCGGAACAAGATCCTGCTGACACGCTACGCCGGCGGTTCCTATCGTCACTGGGCACTGGTGGCAGGCTTTGTGGAAGTCGGCGAGACCTTCAAAGGGGCTGCCCGCAGAGAGATCATGGAAGAGGTCGGCCTACGGGTCAGTGATCTGGTCTATTACAAATCCCAGCCCTGGTCCTTCAGTGATTCCGCCATGATCGGCTTCTTTGCAAAGCTGGACGGTGATCCCACGATTACTTTGCAGGAATCCGAACTCGGTGAAGCAAAATGGTTCTCCAGAGAGGATGTACCGGATCTGCCCTCCACGATCAGTGTCGGTCAGGAGATGATCACCTTATTCAAGAATGGCGGGGATCCGTTATCTCAATAAGCGGCACTTCTTCGCCACCTTTACCAGCAGATATCCCTTCGGGAAGCTGCGAAGCTCCTGCTCCGTGATGCCCCGCATCAATATCAGCATGACAAAATAGACTACCGCAGCGATCATGATCGCCGGAATGACAGAGATCCGCATGGACTTCGTCACCATATACAGACCTTCGTAGATTGCCCAGGCTGCCGCTCCCATAAATGCAGAGGCGAACACCGGAATGACAAAAGTCTTGACGATCTCCTGTCTATAGCCTACCGCTCTTCTTACCGCCCACTGGTTCAGCACACACATCATACCGGAATACAGCGTATTGGCGATGGCAATGCTGTACAGATCCAGACTCGTGAACATCAGAAGCAGCACTGCTGCCACCGTCTGCACCACCAGCGAGATCCCCGCATTGATGATCGGGGTATTGACTTTGCCCAGCCCCTGTAAAATGGAACTGTTTAATGTCGACAAAGCATAAAAGATAACCGACAGTGACAATGTCATTAAAAGAGCTGCCGCCAGGTTCAGTTCCTCTGCCGTCTTATTCGTGAACAGCAGACTGATCACCGGCTTCGCCAGTACAAAAAGTCCCACAGCGCAGGGAATCGAGATCACCATGGTAGTCTTCACTGCCAGTCCGATCTTCTCTCTGGCTCCCTTCACATCCCGGGCTGCCATCAGCTGTGCTACGGAAGGAATCATAGCAGATGCCATAGCAGATGCAAAGGCTATGGGAATATTAGACATTGTCAGGGACTGTCCGGAGAAAATACCATATTTTTCATAAATAGATACCGTATCCAGATTACGAAGGGACGGATACCATTTGGTGTAGATACTGTTGTTGACCGTACTGCTTAAGTTATATACAGCCGTACTCAAAATAAACGGTGTCACCACCAGTGTGATCGTCCTGAATATCTGTCCGTAGGAATCCACATGTTCATGCCTGTCACGCTGCACTCTGCGCAGGATCATTCCACGATTCAGAGCATAGACTCCCGCCATAAAAAGCAACGCCACTAATACGCCGACACCGGTACCCAGTGCACTTCCCACGGCACCGTAGGTTGCTCTCATCACCTGCCCTGCCTGATCCGCCGGAACCTCCATCGTTCCCATAAACATTTGGATCAGAAGATATGCCGCGCCTACGCTGACTACCGCATTGGCGATCTGCTCCAGGATCTGTGATACGGAGGTCTGCGCCATGCTCTTATGTGCCTGAAAATATCCCCGCAGAACACCCAGGATACCATAGACAAAGATCGTCGGTGCAAAGGTACGCAGTACTGTGACTGCTGCTCCGGACACGAATAATCCCGCTCCGAAAAACAGAAAAAGGCTGGCTATACCGCCAACCACCAGTACATAGATCATGGCTCCGTGGAACAATCTGTGGGCGTTGCGATATTCCTTCTCTCCCAGCTTCTGTGCGATAGCTTTGGAAATTGCCGAGGGAATACTATAAGAGGAAATCAACAGAATGATCGTATAATAGTTATACGCTGACTGGTAATAGCCAAGTCCCAGATTTCCGATGACACTCTGTAAAGGGCCCCTGTAAAGGAGCCCTATGATTCTGCTGATGATTCCGGCTGCCGCCAGAATTCCCGCCTGCATGATAAAATTGTTCTTGGAACTGTTCTTATCTGCCATATGTTATCTTACCTTATTTCAGTTCTTTATCCGATCAGCCAGTCATACATCTCCTGATATTTCCCGGCAGATACCTTCCAGGAGTAGTCAGTGGCCATGGCACGATCCACGATCTTATTCCACTCTCTCTTCCTGTCATAGTAAATATGCTCCGCATAGCGGATCGTATTCAGCATCTCGTGTGCATTGTAATTCGTAAAGCTGAAGCCCGTACCGGTGCTCTCATACTCATTATAGGGCTGTACAGTATCCTTCAGTCCGCCGGTCTCTCTGACGATGGGTACGGTACCGTAACGCAGCGCGATCAACTGACTCAGACCGCAGGGCTCGAATAGAGACGGCATCAGATAAGCATCACAAGCCGCATAGATTTTATGGGACAGTGCATCCGAATAATAAATGTTGGCAGACACCTTGTCTCCATACTTCCAGTCGAAATGACGGAACATATTCTCATAACGTTCCTCACCGGTGCCCAGTACCACGAACTGAATATCATCCTGACACAGTTCATCCATCACATAAGCGATCAGATCCAGACCCTTCTGGTCTGTCAGTCGGGATACCAGACCGATCATCATCTTCTTATCATCTACGCGAAGTCCCAGCTCTTCCTGCAGGGCACGCTTATTCTTCACCTTTTCCTTGCGGAAATTCACTGCATTATAGGCTTTTACGATATTTTTGTCCGTCTCCGGATTGAACTCTCCATAGTCGATACCATTGACGATACCGCGCAGATCATGACTTCTCGCACGCAGCAGTCCGTCCAGACCCTCACCGTAGAACGGCGTCTTGATCTCCTCCGCATAGGTATCACTTACGGTGGTCACCGCATCCGCGAATACGATACCACCCTTCAGCAGGTTCGCATCCTTATAAGCCTCCAGCTTGTCAGAGGTAAAATAATACTCCGGCAGTCCGGTGATGCTCTGTACCGTCTTCACATCCCATTTTCCCTGGAACTTCAGGTTATGTATGGTGATCACAGACTTCATGTTGCGGTAGAAATCTCCGCCATGGAAACGTTCCTTCAGGTATACCGGGATCAGACCTGTCTGCCAGTCATGGCAATGGATCAGATCCGGCTGGAAATTCAAAAGCGGTAATGCCGACAGCACTGCCTTACAGAAATATGCATACTTCTCGATCTCATATCTGGGATCATCCCCATAAGGCTTGAAGCCTCCGAAATAACTCTCATTATCAATGAAATAATAATGTACTCCGGCTTCTTCCGCTTCCAGAACACCTACGTACACATTCTGCCAGTTGAAATCCATGTAGAAATGTGTCACATACTTGAGTTTATCCTTCATCTCCTGCTTCATACAGGTATACTTCGGGATAAACACTCTTACATCAAAATACTCCTTGTCAATATACTTCGGCAAAGATCCTACGACATCCGCAAGTCCTCCGGTCTTGATAAAAGGTACGCCTTCCGATGCGGCAAAAAGAATTTTTTTCATGTAAACCCTCCACATATGCTACGGCTTGTATTTCAAAACATAGATTGATTATACCATGTTTACGATTCATAGAAAAGAGGGCATCGATAATTTACAAATCTTTTAGAGTCTGCGGTTTTGCCTCAGTTTCTGTAAGAAAGTCGGATCCTGTCAGCGATCAGCGCGATAAATTCCGAATTGGTAGGTTTGCCTTTGCCCGTGTCGATCGTGTAACCGAACATGGCATCCAGGGTCTCCATGCGCCCTCTGCTCCAGGCAACCTCAATGGCATGGCGGATAGCGCGCTCTACGCGGCTGGGTGTGGTCTGAAAACGCTTGGCGATGGTCGGATACAGGATCTTCGTGATGGAACTGATCATCGCCGGATCCTCCACCGACATCATGATAGCTTCCCGCAGATACTGATACCCTTTGATATGTGCCGGGACTCCGATCTCATGGATCATATCCGTGACATCCTTTTCCAAGTCATGGATGACTTCCTGGGTCTGTTCCTTTTTTTCTGTCGCTTTTACTGTGCTGTCTTTGGCATTTTTCGTAGAAGGAACCGTGATCATAATTTGGAATTCCTTGTTGGCATTCATCAGATCCCCCAGGATTTTGTATACTTTTTCATTATCCTTTGTAGTTGTAATGTTTAATTTTTCCATTAAACTACCTCCATGACTACAAAACTACTTTTTTCACGTACCGTTCTATTATAAATAGATATGCGTCATGGCTTCAAGCAGAACCCATCGCAAGATTTTTCCAAATTTCGCAGTATAAAAAAGGTAAAAAAAGGCGCCCGGAATGACCCGGACGCCAATAAGAGGGAAAATGTATAAGTAGAAAAACTACGAGTAAAGCAAATTAAATTAATGATGCTCTGCCAGAGTGTGAAGTGCTTCCTTGATGGCTGTCTTCACAGTCTCATCCTGTTCCTCATTCAGTCTGTGCAGCAGATAGGTCTTGGCATATTCGGTACCGATGCTGCCTAATGCTTTTGCTGCTTCGACACGGATCTTCGGATCCGGATTGTCGATCATGTGGGCAATGCTGTTAACACTGTCTTCATCCTTGATCCGGCTCAGAGCTTCCAGTGCGGCTACCACCACGGTGTCATCGGAAGAGCTCAGATATTTGATAATCTTGTCGGATTTTCCTTTCTCCTGTAATTTCTGAATCTTACTTAAATCATGTTGTTCCATAAACACGCGCCTCTTTCTTTCTGCCAGCGCGGGGGCGGTAAAATCGTCTCCGGATCATCACTGTATGTCGCCTGTGGTGATTGGCTTCTCTTGATAATGTTATGATAACACCTTATCTGTCAGAAAACAATTATAGTAAAATGAAGGATTTCTAAAAATTCTATAACCTGGATCCACTTGTCCCATCACGTTTTTTATACTATACTGATATCATCAAATCGAAAGAAGGTACTCTCATGACAAAACAGGAAATCAGCGAGATCAAAAAGCTGTTCACCCCGAAAAACTGCTCCATCACAAGAATCTGTGGATGCTATGTGGATGGAGAGAAAAATAAGAAGACGGAATTAAAACAGGCGTTTCTGGCACTGCCGGAGGAGGAAATGTTCAAGTATTTCGAGATTCTGCGGAAGAGTCTGTCCGGCACCATCGGCAAAAATCTACTGAATCTGGAATTCCCGTTAAAGAGTGAAACGGAGGGCGGAACTCAGGAATTTCTCCTGCGTCTGCGGGACAGTCGTCTGAAGGACGATGCATTGCTTGAGCAGTTCTACGACCGCATCATCGAGTCTTATGAATATGTAGGCAATTATCTGATCCTGCTGATCCACGATGCCTACGATGTGCCGGGACGCACCAGAGACGGCATTGAAATGGAAGATGCTTCCGACGAAGTCTATGACTATATCCTTACCTGCATCTGCCCTGTGGATCTGTCCAAGCCGGGACTAAGCTACAACGCAGTGGAAAACACCTTCCAGAACCGTATCCGGGACTGGGTGGTAGGTATGCCGGACGCTGCTTTCCTGTTCCCCGCTTTCAATGACCGGAGTACCGATCTGCACAGCACTCTGTACTATTCCAAGGATGCGGAGGAATTAAAGGAGAACTTCGTGGATCTGATGTTAGGCTGTTCTCTTCCTCTGTCCGCAGGCGGTCAGAAGGAAACCTTCCAGTCACTGGTGGAAGAGACCCTGGGCGATAGCTGTGATATCGAGACAGTGAAAAATATCCACGAAAAAATGAATGAGATTGCCCAGGAACATAAAGAAGATCCCGAACCTGTGGTATTGGATAAAAATGAAGTAAAGACCATTTTTGCCAGCAGCGGTGTAGCCAATGACCGCATGGAGGTCTTCGACCAGTGTTTCGATGCCACTGCCGGTGAAGCTACTTCCCTCATGATGACCAATGTCTACAACCCCCGCAGCTTTGAAGTGAAGACGCCGGACGTGGTCATCAAGGTCAATCCCGAGCGCACGGATCTCGTCAATACGAAACTGATCGATGGCAGACAGTGCCTCGTCATCGAACTGGACGGTAATATCGAAGTCAATGGCATTGCCGTGCGGGCTGCCGGAAGCGAAGCATCTGACAATTCCATAGAAGATTAAAACATCTTTACTATATTCATGAAGTCAGGGGCAAAAACCCCTGACTTTGTTGCCTACGAATTGTTCCGTGCTGCGCACTCCCGCTTCTCCGCTCTGTTTCGGTCCGTGCTAAGCATGTGGGCTTAGACCTTTTGACCCTGGTATCATATACATTGCATTATGATGCTCTCGCACTTAGGATATCCGATCTGAGAGCTGTTCAGGGACAACGTATAATTATCTGCCATCCCCCATTTCTGATCCGTATAAAAATTGTAGTTTGTTCTGCGCCTTTTATCTGTATCATTTATCTTTTTTACTGCATCAGCTTCACTGACATTGTATAGTTTGCAGATGCGCTGTACCTTTTCCTCCATATTACCGTGTATGAAAACATTCAGTACATCATCTCTGCTTTTTAAGATAAAATCCGCATTTCTTCCTATGATCACACAGCTTTCCTTTTCAGCAATTTCCAGGATCACTTTTCTTTGTGCCTCATACACTATGTCCTCAATCGATTTCCCGGTAATGTCACGTCCTGTAAAGGCATAGGCAAACATGCCTTTCTTAGGAGATAACTCTGCATTTTCCTGAATGTATTTCGGTGAAAGTCCCGACTGTTCTGCGATCTGTCCTATGATATCCTTATCATAATAAGCAATACCAAGTTTTTTTGCCACTTCTTCACCGATAAAACGGCCTCCGCTTCCAAACTCTCTGCTGATTGTAATGATCCTTTTTGTCATAGCTGCTTCCTCCTTAACCTAAGCTTTCTACTTTGTTCCTTTCGATTTTCTTTAAAAATACATATCCTGCCAGACATGCTATAAACTCCGTAATGAGAAATGACCACCAGATCAGAGAAACTCCCGTCTGTCCGTTTCTTACAAAAATGGAGAATATCCCGGCAAGCGGTAATATAATGACAAGCTGTCTGAGCAGTGAAATCACAAGGGATTCCAAGCCTCCGTCCAATGCCTGGAAAATTCCCTGATATGCCACATTGATCCCTGCAAAAATAAAGCTGATGGAAATAATTCTCATTGCTCCGATAAAATACTCTCTTGACTGTCCTGCATTAAATAAAATAGCAAAAGCCCCCGGGAATATTTCCGTGATCGCCACTCCTATAACCATAAGCGCAATCGTATATAGCAATCCATATCTGATGCCATCCCGGATTCTCTGTTTACTATGCATTCCGTAAGCAAAAGCGATGATCGGCGTGATCGCATCTCTAAGTCCGAAAGCAAGAAATAACACAAACTGCTGTACCTTATAGAACAATCCATATGCTGTCTGCGCCGAAGGACTGAATTTTAAAATCAGGTTCATCACATAAACCATGATAGACATAAGTGCCTGTGCAATAATGGCCGGAAGCCCAATCGCATAGATTTCCCCGATGATCCCACCATCCGGCTTCATATATTTCACACCATGCTCAAATTCCTTATTGCATTTTATGTGGAATACAAACAACAGTACCGCAGACGCAACCTGTCCGATCACAGTGGCATAGGCAGCTCCCTTTACTCCCATTTCCGGAATAGGACCGATACCATAAATCATAATCGGATCCAGAATAATATTGACCACTGCTCCCACGACCTGACCGATCGTAGAATACAGGGAACGTCCTGTTGCCTGCAGCAGCTTTTCAAATAATGAAAAGAAAATAATGCCAAATGCGATCACGCAGCATATTCTTAAGTAGTCTGTTCCCATGGAAATTACTTCCGGATCAACTGTCTGTGATGAAATATAAGCTTTTACCCCAAATATTCCAAACAGCAGACATATTACATAAATGAGTACTCCGAGAAATAAGCTGTTGCCTGCAACTTTCGATGCTTTTTTCCCATTTCCCTGTCCAAGTGTTCTCGCAAGCAGCGCATTTGTCCCTACTCCGGTTCCGATTGCAACTGCTACCATAAGCATCTGGACCGGGAACACCAGCGTAAGTGCATTAAGCGCAGACTCACTTCCCGATCTCATATTTCCAACAAAGGCGCTGTCCACAATGTTGTAAACTGCCTGCAATGCCATAGATAATATCATCGGTATCCCCATCTTTACCATGAGCTTATTTACCGGCATCTCCTTCATCTTGTTACTTTCTGCCATCTTCATTTCATCCTCCTTGTTTTGTTTTTTTGCACAAAAAAAGTGTGTGCTCACCGCATAAGCTGGACTTACGCTGATAAGCTACACACTTTTTATTGCATTATATTTTTATTTTTTCAAAAAGTCAAACAATTTTTTCAGGGTTGACTTTATTCCCTGCTGCCATGGCAGGTAAAATAAATCACCTGATACTCTTTTGCGATCTCTGTAAGGAACCGCATTGCTCCCTTGGTCCGGTTCTCATCCAGATTCACAAAAGGATCATCCAGAATCAAAAACGGCTTCTGTTCCTCATACATGGCTTCCACCAAAGCAAGTCTCATACAGATACCGATCAGGTCACGGTTGCCCAAACTCAGATATCCGATGTCTCGGGGCATATTGCCTTCAACGACCTGCAATCTGGTATTGGCATCCATCTGATAATTTTCGCATTCCGTTCCCGTGAGAATTCTGTAATATTTCCGGAACCCCTGCATGACAGGTTCTGTATATTTCGCAGTGAACGAACTCTTTGCCTGTTCCAACAGATTTTTTGTCATTCCAAGCAATTCATATTGTTTGATTCCTTCCTCTGTCTTCTCCTGCAACGCTTCCAGCTCTTCCTGCATATTTTCCACATTATCCCAGGATTCCTGTAAGTCGGAAAGTTGTTTCTGATAGCTGTCAATGGTCTGAAAACGTTCTTCCATACGCTCCGAAAGGACCTGCATTTCATCTGCCAGACTTTCCAGGGATTCCTCTCCCTCCGGGACCTTCAGTGCCAGAAGTGACGGAATGTCCTCTTTCGCTTCAAACGCTTTTATCTCCTGCTCGATTCTCCGATATTCCTGTAACTCCTTCTCATAATCCTTTCTATGACTTTCCAGTTCGGCCAACTGTTCTTCCGGATGCTCCTCCGGAATCAGCTGCAACGACACAAAATAGTCTTTTACCTGTTCTTCCAGCGCTTCGTATTTCTGTTTTTGCTGTAAATATTTCTTTTGTTTTTCCAGTAAAAGCTGTCTCTGTCTGCACTTTCCCGCCAGTTCATGCAATGCCGCAAGATAATTTTGTGTTTCCGGTACTTCTCCGTATTCTGCAAAAAACTGCTGCAAATCTTTCTGCAATACGGCAATTCTCGCAGTCTTTTCATCCGATCCGTCCTGCTTCTGCCGCTCCAAAAGTGCCTCGTAATCCTTTCTCTTATTCTGCAGTTCCACAAGCCAGGAGGTCAGTTCCAGTCCTTCCCGAAGTCCCCAGCGAGTGCAGAAATCCTCAATCTGTCCTTCCGCTATGCGGACCTGTGCCTCAAGTTCTTCCATTTCCTGTTCCAAATAGGAAAGCTCTGTATTTTCTCCCGTTTGGACTTTGGATCTGCCTGCTGTAAACAACAGTGCCGCTGCCACAGCTGCAATTCCCAGTACGATCAGGACTCCTCCGATCACTCCCTGTCCCAACAGGATCACAGCAAAACCGCCAAGCGCTAAAAGAATGCCAAAAAGCAATAGCATTTTTTTCCTTTTACCTGCTTCTTCCTGCTCCCGTAAGCATCTGGCATCTTCCTGTGCCTGTATGGATTGCAGGGTTTTCCTCTGTATTTCTTTCGCCTGCAGAAGACTTTTTCCTTCATTGCGGTTCGTCCAGGCATTTTTTACACTGTCGATCTCCGCCTCCTGCGGCATTCCTTCCGCAAAATATCCGGAAAGCTCCTCTAACCGTCTGCTCTCTTCCCCTGACAGGGCATTTTTTCTTGTCGCGCTTTCCAGGCTCTCAAGTTCTTGTGCTTCAGCATATTTTTCTTCCAACCGGGCATTGTCCGCCATGGGAAAATTGTCTTTACACTGCGCCTGTTCTTCCTCTGTCAGGCAATAGATTTCCATTGCTTTGCGGACAGAAATCCCCTGATTGCAAACGGCCGTTTTTTCACGTAATTCTTCCCCTTTTGGTATCACGCCGTTAAAATAGCTTTCCGCTTCTTTTAAAGTCTGCTGTCTCTGTGCCATTTTTGCACGCAGATCCAGGTACTTCTCTTTTTTCGCCTGTTGATCCTTATAAATTCCCAGTTTCTTTTGTCTCTCCTGCAGTTCTGTCAGTTCCGCAGAAAGCTTTTCTCTCTCCTCGATCGCCGCCTTTTTCCGGGCATCAATACTTTCCATCGTATTCTGTATCTCCTGCCCGTTACGGATCTGCGTCTTCAGTTCCGTAATGCGGTCCTTGCTCTGACGGAGCGATCCGGTCTTACGAGAGGGTGACATGCTGTTTAACAGATCGTTCAACCGCTTGTCCGCTGTCTCAAAATTATTGATATCGTCCGTATTCTCCGCCAGATTCCCAATCTTGGCATTGATGCCGTCCGTAACAAAGGTCTCGCAGTCATTCTGTGAGATGAAAATCGTTCGTTCAAAGGATCCTGCGTCGATCCGGAACAACTCTTCTCCCAGATTTTGTGTGAAATCTCTGCATGGCAGATTTGTTTTCGTATCTGTCAGCTGAAATTCATCTTCTGCGCTTTTACTTCCGAAGGTTCTGCGGACAGAATATTGCTTTCCTTCACTTTCAAATTGCAGTTCTCCGCCGTAGACGCCCTTTTGCCAGGGACTGTATCTCTTCCTCTCATTTTCCAGCGGATCTCTCTTCCCTTCATTCCGGAATCCAAACAGCATAACGCGTAAGAATGCAGCCAGTGTGCTTTTTCCCCAGCCGTTTTCCTCACAGACGGTGTTGCAGCCATCTGTAAAATCATAGGTAAAGTCACTTAGTTTTCCGAAATTCTCAATGTGACATTTGATCAGTTTCATGCGTCCAGGATCTCCTCTCCGGCCAGTGCCTGCAATCCGTAATGTATCACTGTCGCCTTGTCCTCTTCCGGCAGTTCCGCTCTGCCCATGACAGTACGGATAAACTCTCCCTTTAAGGACTTATCCTTTGCAAAAGCAGCATAATCCACCAGATACGCAGAGCTGTCCTTAATCTTCACAAAATAAAAAAGGTGGCTGAACTGATGTAGCAGAAAATCAATATCCTTTTCACTTTCCACATCTATTTTCCCGACCAGTTCATACTTGATCAGACTTTTCTCCGGGTAACCTTTCCCGGTTGTCTCATCTCTCATCCGTTCCAGGATTTCCGTCGTGGATTCACAACCGGTAATATCCACCGGAATGGTATAGAGCTTCCGGGATGCGAAAGGAATAAAAGTACTGTCAATTGTACCTGTCAGCTCATCAATGTCAAGCATCACAAATCCATGCTCTCCGCATTCGTCAAACCCTCTGCCCTCCAGACAGCCGGGATAGCAATAGACGCCTCTCGCATCCAGACGCTCTTTTTTATAGCTGTGGATGTGTCCCAGGGCAAGATAATCAATTCCCTTATTTTTCAATGCCGTCAGATGAATGATCTCCGCCTTATCTCTCGCACTGTATTCCGATTCCTGCCCATGCAGGACTACAATGTTGCATTGATCTGCGTCCAGAGACAATGTATGATAGATGCTTCCGCTGTTTTCCGGTGTCAGTTCCACCCCGGTAACTGCAACTCCCTTACCGGAGGTATTCTCCGTCCCTGAAAGTTCATAGCTTATCCAGTTGTTTCCGAATAGATGAAGATTCTCCGGAAGTTCCGAAAGACTGGACGTAAAGCTTCCTTCGTCATGATTCCCCTGTAAGTAATAAAAAGCTATTTGAGGATGTCCCTGAATTAAGTCTTTTACCACATTCCGGGCGGTAGCGGATACGTTTTTCGTATCGAACAGATCCCCTGCAATAATGATCGCCGCCACGCCCTGCTCTGCCCCGTATGCAACCATATTCTGAAAGGTGGTCAACAATTCCGTCTTACGTTCTCTCGCTTTTTCTTTGGTCAGATTTGCACTCATTTTGGAATCCAGATGGATATCCGCACAATGGATGATTTTCATATTGCTGCCTCCCGCATTAACCCTGTAGCACCTGTTGCAAAAGATTGTAACGATGCAGAACCTCATTCGCAAAACTGCATCTTTGATGTTCTCGTTTTGCAGACATATTCATTATATACGAATCTTTGTTCGATTACAACAAAAACGTATCGGTAGTGAGACATTTGGTCTCATTTCCCGATACGTTTTTTTCAGATGTTGAATCACCTATGTTTATGACTATACCTGCAGTCTGCCGGCTGTAATGAGTTTTCCGGATTTTCTGTCAAATAACAGAATATCTTCTCCACCGATCTCGAACTTCACTTCCTGACCGATCTTGTAAGCGGTATTGCCGAAGACCACGCCGGTCAACAGGAAATCACCGATACGAAGCTTAATCGTGGATTCCATACCGGTGGGCATGGCACCGTAGATCACGCCGTCCAGTCCTGCACCATCGTGTAATTGCAGGGCTTCGGGACGTACACCGATGACAAAATCCTCGTTGGTGATCACGGGAGCTTCCTGCAGTGCATAATCGTCCTCGTTCACTCTGGCAATATGATACTGGAAGACTTCATCCTTGTTGGATTTCTCCACAGCTTTCTTATCCTGCATTTTCTCTTTGTGACGGGCTGCCTCATCGGCTTCGTTCTTATCTCTCTCAGCGAACCATCTCTGCAGATCCAGATGTTCTTTCGGAACAAACTTTGCCTTTCTACCGTCTAAGATCGTCACATCCAGGCTGCCGTTTTCATTCTGCACACCCTTGGCTTCGATAAAATTAATGGAAGGATTTCCTACGAAATCAGCCACAAACAAGTTGTTGGGTCTGCTGTACACAGTCAACGGTGCTTCATACTGCTGCAATACACCGTTGTTGATCAGGCAGATCTTCGTTGCCAGTGTCATAGCTTCCATCTGGTCATGGGTTACATATACGAAGGTGCTTCCGGTCTCTACATGCAGACGCTGTAACTCATATCTCATTTCCAGACGGAGTTTCGCATCCAGGTTAGACAGCGGCTCATCCATGAACAGTACCTGGGGTTCCGGTGCCAGTGTTCTGGCAATGGCAACTCTCTGCTGCTGTCCACCGGACAGTTCTGCGGGATAACGGTTCATGAACATTCCGATCTTAACGATACGAGATACTCTGCGTACCGCCAGGTCTATCTCTTCCTTGGAATATTTTCTGACCTTGGTTACTACCTTGCCACCGGATACGACTTCGAATTTCTCGTTAAGCTCTTCCCCTTTTTCCTTATGACCTGCCAGGATGCTGTCCAGCTTGGCAGTCAGTTCCTGCTTCTTTTGTTTTGATACACTTTCTTTGTCTGCCGCCTCGTGGAGTTTGTAATTATACAGCTCCTTTGCAGTATAGATAGAAATGGTATAATTATCGATCAGCTTCAGGTAGACCATATCCAGGTCTAATTTTCCCTTTTTATCTCTGCATTCCTCAATGAGTTTTACCAGCTCTCCCGGATTCTCCAGTGCCTTGATCATACTTTTTAAAGCTTTGGCATCCTCATCGATCACGGGAAGTTCTTCCTTGATATTGCCCAGTCCGAAGGAGATGTTCTGGTATACCGTCATGTTCGGCCACAGTGCGTAGTTTTGGAACAGGAATCCGACTTTTCTCTTATTTGCAGGAACATTGATTCCCGCTTCACTGTCGAATACCACCCGGTCTCCGATCTTGATCTGCCCGCTGGTAGGGGTCTCCAGACCGGCGATCATACGTAAGGTAGTGGTCTTGCCGCAACCGGAGGGACCAAGCAGAGTGATAAAGGAATTGTCCTCCATATCCAGGCTCAGATCATCTACCGCATAGAATTTTCCCCAACGTTTTGTAACATGTGTTAATTTGATTTCCGGCATAGTTATTTACCTCCGATACCTTCATCCAGGCTGGACCCGGTCAGTTTATTTACCAAAGTGTTAAAGATCAGGATCGTTACGATCAGGATCAGGTTGATGGCGCTGGAGAATGCATACAGTCCCATCTCATCGAAATAATCCAGTGTCGTGGAGAGGATAAAGCCCTGCGTACATAACAGTAAGAACAGAGACAGCTCTCGCAGACAGGTCATAAACGGAAGCATATATCCGTTGATAATGGAAGACTTCTGGATCGGAATGATGATCCGAAGCATTCTCTTGTACCAGGGAATATCCTGGATGATGGCCGCTTCCTCAATCTCTCCCGACAGCTGCAGCATGGAGTTCAGTGCACTTCTGCTGGCGAAAGGAATGTACTTGATCACGCCTGCGATGATCAACAATGTGTAAGTGTTGAACAGGTTGATCTTGTCATTGGAGAACAGGATGAAGAAAGCTGCGCCCACTGCCAGGGACGGCATCAGGTACGGCAGGAATGCCACACCATTGACGTAATTCGCCCACTTGCTTCTCCGGTTCTTGGATACTGCATAACCGATCAGGGTGCCGATCGTACCTGCGATCAGAGCACAGCAGACAGCGACTAACATTGTTCCCTTGAATGCTCTCCAGATCAGCGGATTGTGGAGGATACCGGGCTGTCCGTACAGAGCACCGGCTCCGTTGTTATCCGTCAGCCACCACTTGGTGGTCAGAGCGCTGGAATCCATGGTGTACAGGAAACTGTAATCTCCCGGATTCGGAAGGAAAGTCTCCAGTGCGAAGGACAGGATCGGGAAAATACTGGTGAAGAAGGTGATGACGATCAGGATGACCGCGATCAGATATTTCCCGACTTTTCCTAAGTTGATCTTGGATATCTGTCCGGATTTACCGGTAACCGTCGTATAATTTTTACGGCTCTTTAAGCTCATCTGGTTCATTAACAGGATCGCCACACCGAAGATCATCATGATGATGGCAAGAATACTGGCTTCCCCGGTATACTTGGAGTTCATGGAGATGTACTTGGTGGACAGAGTGGTCAGTCCCAGGTAGTGAGGTACGGGATAACTTCCCATGGCGCTTCCGAATACCAGCAGGATCGTGGAAAGGATCGCCGGTTTGACCATGGGTAAAGTAATACGGAACATGGTCTTCCACTTCGGTGTATCCAGAATCGTCGCTGCTTCCTCCAGATTGGCATCCATGTTGCGGAAGATGCCGCCGATCAGTATGTAGGCAAAGGGGGCATAATGCAGTCCCAATACTACTGCACTGGGGAACAGCCCCAGGCACCACCATTTGGGCATCGTAATGTGAAAGAGCGAAGCCAGCAGTCCGTTGGAGGTTCCGGTGACTGCATTACTGTTGAACACATTCTGCCATACCACAGCCAGTGTCCACTGGGGCATGATGTAGGGGAAAATAAAAATGGAGCTTAAATATTTTTTACATTTTAAATTGGTTCTCGTAATTAAGAATGCGAACAAGCCGCCGAACAAAATGGAGATCAGGCAGGTAAAAACTGCCAAAAGAACAGTATTTAACAGCGGTGTCCACAGATTTGTTCTCGCCAGTTTACTGGTGAACAGATCCACATAGTTGGCAACGGAATATCCGCTTGCTTTTCCGGTAAGATGTGCATCGATGGTGCCCGGATGGATCTTGAAGGTATCCTCGACGATTGCCACGATCGGCGCCACTGTGGTAAAGGAAAGTACGATACCAAACAGAAGCAGAATGATATTTTGTGGCTTGGAGAAATACGTCTTGATCTTGTTCAGAACAATCACCATCTTGCTTGTTTTTTTTGTGGCACTCTGATTCATGGTTAACCTCTCTTCCCAATACAAGCTTTTGGTCCTGTAAACCATCCACCCCTGCGAATAAGAAAACTGCTACTTACATGCAGGCATGATGTAGCAGATTTTCTTATTCTGACAGGACAAATAGTCACTTTTTTATATCATATATCACTCAGCAGTATACTTCGGTAACAGCTCGATCCAGCTTCCTACCGTGAAGGATACGGATGCACAGTACTCAGGATCTTCCAGCACCAGTTCGCCATCGGTAGACCACCAGTCGAAGCCTCTGTCATTCTTGCTCTCGTATACAACATTACCGTTCTCATCATTACCGCCGGTGCTGTGCTGATAGGTAGCTTCGATTGCCTTTGCCACTTCAGGGTTAGCGGAATAACCGCCCATGTCTTTGCCCCATGCGCTGAAGCCGTCTTCCGTACAGGTCATGTATGCGATGAAAGCACATGCAGTCCAAGGCAGCGGGCTGTTATCAGTAACGAACAAGTAATGACAGTAGCCGTAGCCACCAATTCCCTTATAGCCATCCTGATAAGCGGCAACCTTGATATTGTTCACAGATACACCTGCGGACTCTTCTACGGAGCGCAGTTTACTGTATACTAACAGTCCACACTGATCGGTAGCGGAATCGGATACCAGCGTATTACAGATAGGTCCATCATCGGTCTGGGCATTGTAGCTGCCTACCCAGAGCTTGATCCATGCCAGGGCATATTTACCATCAGCGCCTAAGCCTAAATCATTTGCCTCGGATTCCATCTCATCAATCGTGGGCTGGAAGTAAGCCTGCTCATCAGCGGGTAATGCATTGAAAGCATCCTTTAACATGGCTGCGTATTTGTCTTCGGTCAGCATGTACAGGAAATTCTTACCTACAACCTCGGAATCAATATCCATGAACAATGCGTGAGTTCCTTCCGCTACGAAGTCCCAGCAGTTGTCATATACTTTATCTCCGGTACAGTTGTATTCGAATACCTTATTCAGCGTCTGTAATGCCAGATAACCGTCCACCGCATCTGGTGTGGTTCCGTTAGCCTCTGCCCATTCCTTGGGAATGAACGTATCCAGTATTCCGGTCTGTGTCATCTTGGATTCGATCTGATTACCATCCTGGATCAGGGTCATTGCGAAGGTTCCTTCCGGCTTCAGGGAATCAGCGGTCAGCTGTTCAAAGATCTTGTTGTTCTTAGGCTGCTGCCAGTCAAATTCCATGCTGTAAGAAGGATCAATAGACTGCAGATACTCGATGAACAGAGGAAGTGCTGCTTTACCACGGCTGGAATTACCTACACCGTAAAAGGTCTTGCCGTTGGATTCTTCGATGGCCTTCTGTGCCAGTTCCTCCATGGTCATTCCTTCTGCCTGTTTGATGATCTGCTGAGTTGCAGTAAGATTTGCGTCGTCGGCTACCTCCGGGGTCTTGGTCTCTGCCACCGTCTCGGTTCCGGCTGTCTGTGTGTTATCTGCGCTTCCAGTTGCCTGGTTCTGGGTCTCGCTGCTGCCGCATCCGGCTAACATACCAACACTCAGTGCACAGATCATAAGTAACGATACTACTCTTTTCTTCATATGCTGTCCTCCCTTGAAACATATAGTTTGTATAACCCTTCATGGTCCACGTACTTGGAATGGGATGTTTCCCACTTCCGTTCTGATGATTCTATTATACGTTGGGAATTCAGCAATTTGTATAAGGCAAAACTGTTATTATTTTAATATTTCTGATACTATGTATAGTTTTTCTGATATTTTATCGTTTCTTTTGTGCATCTTTGCTGTTTTACATGCTTCTATCCTGGTATTCGGAGGGAGTAACACCAACAATTCTCTTAAAGCTGCTGGAAAAATGTGCAACATCACGATAGCCCACCTGCTCCGCAACTTCATACACCTTATTCCGGCAGTCATTCAACAGTTTCATGGCAGTGCGCATACGAACTCTGGTGATGTATGCCGCCACCGTGTAATCCGTCTCCCTCTTGAATGTATGACTCAAATGTCCTTCACTGATCCCCAGGTGCTCTGCGATCTCTGCCACACACAGTTCCGGATCCCCATAATGAACGGAAATATAGTCTACAGCTGCCATGACATATTTGCTCTTATCGCCTTTATTTAAGACCAGTTCGGGAAGCGGCTCATCTTTGCTGTTTTCCAATTTTTCCTGTGTCCTCTTACGTTTCTCCAGTGCATTGTTCATTGCCTGTTCCAGTTCCCCGTCTCCAAAAGGCTTTAACAGATAGTCACTGGCCAATAATTTCAGGGCGCTCTGCGCATAGGAGAATTCACTGTAAGCAGTTAAAAAGATCACACTGACATCATTGCCTTCTGCCCGCAGTTCCTTCAGCATTTCGATGCCGTCCATTTTGGGCATACGGATATCGCAGATCAGCAGATCCGGATGATATTTCCGCACGGCTTCCAGTCCTTCGATCCCATTGCCGGCTTCCGCCACGACGACACAGTTCAGTGCCTGCCAGTCTGTCTCCATCACGATTCCTCTGCGCACCAGCATCTCATCATCGATCACGATCACTTTGTACATCGTATTACTCCCTCCATTGTCTCTTCCAGTTTTCTGTATATTCCCCACTATCCGGTAAAAATTCCTCTCTGTCCGTTGCTCTGTATCGGTTCCTCAGGCTTCTCCGTATCTTACCGGCAATCGTAATGTCACTTTCGTACCGTGGACTTCGCCTTCCTCTTCTGTTCGCTGTCCGTCCGTAGGGTTTTCGGCGTTTAAGGTAAGACTCTCCATATGAATGCCGTATTCTTCCCCATAGGTCAGCCGGATGATCGTGTCCACATTGGATACTCCGATATGCCCCACCAGCTGCTCCTGTCTTCTGTGATTGATGGCATCCATCCATTCTTCAGGAGCGCCACAGCCGTCATCGGTTACTTCAATACACAGAACATCTTCCTGTTCTGTGATCCGCACAAGGATATTTCCTTCTTCACTCTCCTTTAATCCGTGCAGTACCGAGTTCTCCACGATGGGCTGTATGATCAGCTTTGGGATCACACACTCTTCCAGTCCCTCCTGCAGATCCACGGTGTACGAGAACTTATCATTGAAACGGATCTTTTGGATATCTACATAACAGTTCACCAGTTCCAGTTCTTCTTTCAGATAGATGAACTGTCTCTTGGAGATACTGGTCCTAAGGATCTTCGCCAGTCCCGCCGCCATGGTAGCGATCTCCGGGATATGGTTGGCCTTCGCCACCCATTTCATGGTGTCCAGTGTGTTATACAGGAAATGAGGATTCAGCTGTGCCTGCATCATGGCAATATGGGAAGCATTGAGTTCCTTCTGCTTCTCCACCTTATCCTGCACGCTTTGCTCCAGTTCGTTGGCCATGATATTAAAGTTCCGGGACATCTGTCCCAGCTCGTCCTCTCTGTCGGAGACGATCCTGACAGTAAGGTCTCCTTCCTGCAGTGTACGCATGGCCGTATTCATCCGTTCGATAGGACGGGTCATATTTCTACCCAGCCGGGAAGCCACCAAAACACACAGAATGACACTGATGGTCAGCATCACGATCAACACACTGTACATGGAGTTCAATACTTCTGTTGAAAACACGCTGGGACAGGACAATGCAGTATACAATCCACTGTCTCCCAGCGGCTGGACCAGCAGTTCTCCGGCACGATATACTCCCAGCAGCTTATGACCAACCATGAGTTCTTCCCGGATCTGCTCTTCCTGCAGGTTACCATTATCATAAATGGTTCTCCAGAAGGGGTCCATGATTGCTACCTCCGCTTTGGCATTTCCCTTATCATGAAGCACTTTTTCAAAATTTTCTGCGCGCATGCTGATCACAATATAACCTTCCGGTATACCGTCTTTTCCCATAAGTTTACCCGCTGCATACAATAAAATCTTGCTGTCATTAGTATCTGCACGCCGCAGCACCAGCGTCTCTTTACTATCCTCGACTGCTTTCAGGATGCCCCAGTATACCGGCAGATCTGTCTTGGCACTTCCCTGTGCCGTAGTGTAAATACATTTTCCGTTTTTATCATACAGATCAAATTGGGCATATTCTCTGTAATCAGCCACTTCCCGATAGAATTGCAGGTAAATCTTGCTCTTCGACCAGGTGTCATCTTCACCTATCTGTTCCACGATCCGGGTGTTAGCATTTATATTCTCCACTACCGTCTCGAACTCCTGAAACAATTCCAATATGCCAGCATCTATCTGTTCCGCCTGCTCTGTTACTTTTTTCTCATAATCGCTGTTGATCTTGGTCTCCATAGTCTGGATCAGGAATACCCCAAAAAGCAATAACGGCAATAACGCAACTACACCGAAGCAGACCAGCAACTGTCTGTGAAACGACTTTTTAATCCACTTTTTCATCTGTTCTCCCCTGTAACGTCTCCCATGTGTTCAGAATTTTTTCCTTTTCCTGAGAAGCCCAATGAATATCATAATCGATCGTTTTTAATTTTGTCTGCTCCGGTGCTGCATACTCTTCCATATCATTGCGGACAGTTCTCCGGAAAAAGACTTCCTCCACCAGTCTCTGTACATCACTACTGACGGTAAATTCCAGAAATAATTTAGCATTTTCCATATGCTTTGCGCCCTTGACGATCGCTGTAGCGTCCGGTATGGCACTGGTGCCGTCCGTGGGGTAGATCACTGTAATATCTGCCCCTTCCAGAATCTTTTGTCTCGCCATTCCCTCTGTGGTAATACCTACCAGTCTGGTTCCGGCATTGACTTCCTCCAGTACTGCTACAGATGAGGGTGACAGGTAACCATCCAGTGCACCGGTAAAATCCTCCAGCGTCTTCTGCTCATCCTGATCCGATACCTGAAGCATCGTACAGAGTGCTGTATAACTACTGCCGGATTTCGTGGGATCTGCGAACGCGATCTTTCCCTTCCAACGATCGGTCTGAAATTCCTCCCAGGTTCTGGGAGCCGCTACGGGATAGACCAGTTTATTGTTATAGATAAATACAGTCGGCAGCACAGAAAAGGGCGTATAGGCATCTCCCTCCGTGCGATACTGTTCCGCAATTTGATCTATTTCGCTGACTTTATAAGGTTCCAGATAGTCTCTGCACTCCTCAAAATTTTCAACACCTCCACCGAACATGACGTCAAAGGTACCGGGTGCATCCTGTTGTAATTCATCAAAAAGTGCCAAAGTATCTCCTGCTTTGAGCTCTACAAAAATCCCTGTACGTTCCTCAAATTCCTTGATGATCGGTTCGTATACATCTGCTTTGTGAGCGGTATAGACGATCAGTTTTCTGTCCTCCGGGATCTGATAGACCGTCTCTTCGGACTTGCTGCAGCCAGTAAGTAACAGGAGCGCCGCAGTCAGTCCGGACAGAACAGATATTGCTGCTTTATGTTTTTTACTATACGAAGTCCTCATAACTTTGCCCTTATCTTTTTCGTTTGTTTATTTTCACTGTATTGTTTCTGTTATCTCTCTGGTTTTTCGATTTTGCTCCCGGCTGCTGTCTGTTGCAGTCTCCGCATCCGGTCGTACTGCCCATACATTTTTTGCACTTCGTTCTCCAGGATGTAGTAGTGGCGGATGTATGGGATCAGCAGGATCAGGATCACTATGGGGAGTAATAAGGTAAAAAGGCTGTCGGAGATCACACTTAAGACGATCGCCAGCATCTCTAACAACGCAAAAGTCACCGTAACGATCAGATGGATCAGACGCTCATGCTGGAAAAATCCCACCTGCACAAGATGCTCCTTAAGCTTGTCCTGAACCATTTCCTGCATGGTCTGTTCCTCGGTATCCGTTTTCTTTATGTCAGTTTTCTTTATGTCAGTTTTCTCTGTGTCAGTTTTCTGTGTATGCGTCTGCCTCTGTACAGCCTGCGTTGAGTATTCACCGTGCTGTGACAATGTCTGTACGTTCTGCTCCATTTCTGTCAGCCATTCATCTATCTGTTTTCGATATTGCAAAATGCGCTGCTCCATTATTTTCCCCACCTTCCCGGTACTTGTATTACTCCATCATAGCTATTCTTTCGTTTTTCGTCAATGTGCCATAAATACAATTAATTCCAAAACATAAAAAAACGCCTCTATGCATACGCATAGAGACGATTTAAGAATTCCGGACATAAAAATGGGGCCTATAGGGCTCGAACCTATGACCCTCTGCTTGTAAGGCAGATGCTCTCCCAGCTGAGCTAAGACCCCACAAGGATTAAATAATCCTTTAACGACCCAGATCGGACTCGAACCGACGACCTTCGCCGTGACAGGGCGACGCTCTAACCAACTGAGCCACTGGGCCATATTTATTATTTATCTTATGAAATGGAACTGCTTTCAGTGGACCTTCGGGGACTCGAACCCAGGACCGACCGGTTATGAGCCGGTTGCTCTAACCAACTGAGCTAAAGGTCCAAAAGAGCCGACAATCGGACTTGAACCGATAACCTGCTGATTACAAATCAGCTGCTCTGCCAATTGAGCCATGTCGGCATATATTGTTATATAATAAAATGACCCCAACGAGATTCGAACTCGTGTTACCGCCGTGAAAGGGCGATGTCTTAACCGCTTGACCATGGGGCCGTTATTTAAAAAAAAGTGAATTTCAAATGACTAGGTGTTCACTCGAAGTTCACCATTGAGCTCCCCGAGTAGGGCTCGAACCTACAACAACTCGGTTAACAGCCGAGTGCTCT
>OLYC01000354.1_pt1 | contig 40026 bp, 31 predicted proteins | sample 1674271 | NCBI WGS metagenome assembly OLYC01 (sample SAMEA103958154, study PRJEB25191) | human gut metagenome
ACTTGGAAGATTCTTCACCGTGATACTCTTGACGGTTGATGTGGCCGCCGCATTTACCGGAATGCTGACACCTGTAAATGTCAATGCAAATGCAAGGATCACCGCAATGACCGCCATAAACCTGTTACTTCTTTTCATAAAGTTCCTCCTTTTTTATGTAACATTCCCTTTTAATACACCATATCATATATTATAAATTATATATTATGCTTGTCAATCTCGCACATGCTATTGAGCATTATTCATACCCACATAAAAAGACGTACGGGTATCCTCTTAATTTCCAGGATACTCTGTGGTTATATATACCATACTGCTGTTTCGTGTAACATTAATATAGTAGACTTTTCCTGCTTCACAGTTATATGACATATAGAAATCGTGGTCATTTCCTGTGCTGATATGCTCCTGCTTGTCATCATCATTAATTGTAAGCACTTCTCCATCTGCATCATAAAGATGTCCATATGGATTATTACCCGATCCAGAGCTTGAATAGATATAGTATGCTGCCGTCATCTTTGGAACAAATCTATAGTATGTTCCCACTGATGCATTTATAGAGGTTCTATCACCAATCTCCTCATAGTCTGTCTTAATATCTGCTACAACATATGAAGTCTTGCGGTTTATCGTTGCGGTTATAGTTCCGGCTAAAGCAACCCCGCGACCTGTAAGTCTGTAAGTACCAGGCGCCAGATAAACGTATGCACCAGCTCCAACGCTGTTGCCATCCTCGTCATACCATGTGCCGATATTCTCTATATTATATCCGTTATCCTTTGATCTAACGGATATCTTTTTTACATCCGACGAATAATTTCTTCCCGAAATGTTTCCGGTAAACCGCTGTGAATATATGTATGTTGTGTCCGAACCCGAATATATCGCTATATCATATGTCCCAGGAACAATATCTACAGAATACGATCCATCTCTTTTTACATCAGAATAACAGTAATATGTATACTCTGTGGATTTGTCCCTATTCGTAAATATAATATATGCATTTGACAATACTTCTCCTGCCACATCCCTGATATATCCCGATACTGTAATTCCCTGTGCAACATTTATCACACAGTCTACAGTTGTGCTGACTCCGGCATTATCGGAATCCGTTATCCTGACTTTTATATTATAAGTACCAGCCTTATTGATGTAACCCTCCAATTTACCATTACTATAAATATCAAGACCATAAGTATTGCCAACTATATCATAGATATAATTTCCTGAGCCACCAGCTACAGAATTTATATCAGCAGCTACATGCACAGCCGCTCCACTTTCACCACGAGTGCGATAATACCTTGGGCTGTAATAAGCTGATATCACGGAGCTGTTGTATACACACCATGTTACGATAATTGTCATTGTATTACCATACTCATCAACTGCTGTAATTGTCGTGACTGATGTGCCAGACTTGGTTATTTCCCCTGTGAAAGTAATACAGTTGGAACGCATTCCACCTATTGTATACCTCATTCCAGCCGGAACGTCCTTTACAGAAACCTTGAGGTAGCCACTGCCAGATAAATTAACGTCTGTATTCACATTCGCATTCTGCTCAATTGCTCTGGCTTCATAATATGTCTTATTATACTTTCCGTCAGAATAATATGTCTCCACCTTACCGGTTCCTGTTCCTATAAGTCCACTTACGTACACACATATTCTGTCCGAAGATGAAAGCCTGTTCTCCTTGTTTAACCTGATCGTGTATTTTTTATTGTCTCCTGTAGACACACTTTCAATCGGAATGCTCTTGTTGTATATGCCGCCATTTAATGTGTTCTTTACTTTAACAGCAAAATTTGATGCTGTCAGCTTCTGTGCAGATGACAATGTAACATTTATTGTCTGCCTGTTATCCACCTGCGCCGAAGCAATCTTCACAGCATTTAGAACTGTCAGCTTATATTTTACTGTCTTTTTTGTTCCGTCTGTAGTTGTTGCTGTAATCACTGTGGTTCCAGCGCCAACAGCCACAACGAGTCCGGATGAACTTACCATAGCGACCTTATCATTCGAAGACTTCCAGGTACACTTCTTGTTTGTTGCATCTGCCGGTGCAATGACTGGGTTTAACTGTTCTGTTTTTCCCACATACATCTTACCGCTGCCCTTTTTGAACTTTATAGAAGTTACATACGCCTTGACTGATACCTTACAACTTGCCTTCTTGCCGGAACCATCTGCAGCTACTGCTGTGATGACTGCTGAACCACCTCCGGCTGCTGTTATCCGTCCTCTGGAATTAACCTTAGCAACCTTTATATTGCTGCTCTTCCATACGACCTTCTTATTGCTTGCCTTGCTTGTTCCAACAGAAGCCTTTACCACAGCACTTTTTCCTTTTACCAGCGTCAGCTTGCTTTTAGTAAGCTTTACAATCGTGACAGGCTGTCCTGCAGTTACCGTAATAACCTTCTTTACCTTAGGATCAGCCTTCAGCGACATTGTAATCTTAGCTGTCCCATTTTTTACATTTCCTGCTTTGATCACTCCCGCAGTTGTCACGGTTGCTATCCTTCTGTTGCTGGTTACGAATTTCAGCTCTTTCGCCGCCACATTTGTCTTAAGAGCAAATGACTTTCCCGCCTTGAGCGTAAGTGTGCCGGCTGGCAGATTGCTCACAGTGATGCTCTTTACAACCGTGTTTTTTGCCGTAGCCGCCGTTGTAGCTGCCAGCGCAGTTCCCGGAACATTCATACCTGAAAATATCAGTGCAAATGCAAGAATGACCGCCACAGCCTTCATGATTTTTCTGTACCCTTTCATAACACTCCTCCTGATTTAATAAAAAATCCGCTATACTTCATAAAATCAGTATAGCGGACTTTATTTTATTAATCTACCATCAAATACTATCAATGAGTTTTTCGCTGTCATCACACATCCTGTATCCCACGCCCAGCTCATTGATGATAAAACTCTTCTTGCCCGGCTTCACTCCGAACTTCTTTCTTATATTCGCCATATTGACCTGAAGTCTCTTGGTGCTTCCCATGTCATTGTAGCCCCAGACCTCCTTGACTATAAAACTGTATGTAAGCATCTTGCCCGGATGTCTGGACAGAAGATCGACTATGTTGTACTCAGTCTGAGTCAGCTTGATCTCCTCATCCCCTATGAACACTCGTCTGGCCTCATAGTCTATGAGCAAATCCCCAGTCTGGAATTTCCCTGTCGGCAGTTCACTGTCATGTGCCTGGTAAAGCACTGTGCGGAGTGCAGATCTGACCCTGGCAACCAGCTCCTCCGAACCAAATGGTTTTGTAACATAATCATTTGCACCCAGATTGAGAGCCTCCACCTTATCCTTCTCATCAGATCTCGCCGAGAGAACTATGACCGGCGTGAAATCCGTCTTTCTTATCTCTGTGAGGAACGATATACCATCCTTATCCGGGAGTCCGAGATCAAGTATAACTATGTCAGGCCTATGAGACGCATACATCATAAGTCCACTCCCGCAGGATGTGGCTATGATCGTCTGATAACCATTTGCCTGCATCAGGGTATCCAGCAGGTTGTTGATATTTTGTTCATCTTCTATTATCAAGACTTTGTATTTGTTATTGCTCATCCGTAACCTCCTCTATCTTCAGTGTAAACCTGAATACTGCACCACCTTCCGCGGAATTGTATGCACTTATATCTCCTCCATGTGCTTTTATGATGGTCGCACATACCGACAGACCTATTCCAGCATTTCTTCTCGGCCTGCAGTCCGCGGACACCTCATCAGAGCTGTCCCCCAGAAGGCTTCCATCAAACAGGTGTTTCAACCTATCCTCCGGTATTCCATCGCCATCATCCTGTACCTCAAACACAACCCTGTCGCCATTGCATTTCACATTCAATGCCAGATTCTTCATTCCCTCTGCATGCTGTACTGCATTCTCAAGGATATTGATGATAACCTGCTCTATGAGAATTGCATCCATTGGTATGATGACCAGCTCATCGGGCAGATCGACTTCTACCTCCTGATCAGGATATCTCTTTGCAAATTTGATAAGCACCGAATCTATCAGCTCATCCAGGGCTATCGGGGCCTTTATGAGATTAATGTCTCCGTCCAGCCTCGTTACGGACAGCAGATTCTCAACCATACGATACAGCCACTGGGAATCCTGTTGTATTCCCCTGAGCATCTTCTCCTTCTGCTCATCCGTAAATTCGCTGCCACTCTCTATAAGTGCCGAGCTGGCCCCGTAAATGGTGGTAAGCGGAGTTCGAAAATCATGCGACACTGCACGCAGCAGGTTCGCCCTCATTTTCTCCATCTCACTTTCTTTCTTGAGCATTTCCTGATGCTTTATCTTACTTGTAAAACCACAGGTTATAAACGCTATGGCTATCATGATTATCGCCGATGTGATATTTTCAGGTATCAGGAAATCTATCTTGAAATACGGAAATGTAAATGCAAAATTCACTATTATCACACTGACTACAGATGCCAGTATTCCATACACATATCCGTCAGTGAACACCGATATCAAAAATACCGAAAACACCATGACGGCCGGTATCAATATGTCTGTAGTAAATGTTGTCTTTATTATCAGACACAATCCAACCCCTATGGCTATCATCACCAGCATCAACAGCACATTTTTTATAATGTCCTTACATTTACACCCTTTATTTTTTTTGCTTTTTTGTATATTAATTTTTTTCATATGTATCAATCCCTTTTGGATTATTTTAAAGAAAGCGCCACCAGTACACCTTATGTCACAAACGACATAGATCTTACCAGCGGCGCCCGCTTTCACACATTCAAGTGAAGTATATCATGCCTATAGTTAAGATGCAGATAAAGAATATATCATAAGGAATCCACCCTTATGATATATTCTTCAACGCTTCCTCAAGGGTGTGCCATCCGAGGACCGCACACTTTACTCTGGCCGGCATGTGCGCTATATCCTTGAGCGCTGATGCCTCCTCAAGCTGGTCTATCTCCTCGTCTGTAGCCTCTCCCTGTATCATCTTCAGAAAGAGCTGCCCAAGCTTCAAGGCCTCCTCCTTGGTCTTTCCTATGATCATTCCAAGCATTATATCTGCCGACGCCTGGGATATAGCACATCCGTCTCCCACGAATGATCCATCCTCGATGACTCCGTTCTCAACCTTCAGTTTAAGCCAGATGTCATCACCGCAGTTGGGATTTACACCCTCCAGCACAACATTTGCAGCAGGAAGATCATATTTGAATTCAGGTCTCATATTGTGCTCTGTAAGGATCTCATTATAAAAATTCCTGTTTTGAATATTATTCTGCATATCCCATTCTCCTTCTCACATTTGCGACACTCTCCACAAATGCATCTACCTCTTCATCTGTATTGTAGAACATAAAACTTGCCCTTGTCGTGTTGTACACGCCCAGATGTACAAGCAGTGGCTGTGCGCAGTGATGTCCCGCTCTCACATCTATTCCATCCGCAGCCATGATCTCGCTGACATCGTGTGGGTGTACATTGTCTATGGTGAACGCTACTATTCCGGTGTGGTTCTCCGGCTTATCTGAACCGATGACATGTACGTGAGGAAGCTTTGCAAGTCCCTCCATGGCACGGGTCGTGAGCTCCAGCTCTCTCTTTTCTATATAGTCAAATCCAACCTCTTTGATGTAGCCTATAGCAGCCGCAAGTCCCGCAGCTCCTGCCGCATTGACTGTACCAGCCTCAAACTTGTGAGGCAATTCCGCATATACCGCACCATCTCTTGAAACCGAATCTATCATCTCTCCACCTGACATAAATGGAGGCATCGCGTCAAGCAGTTCCTGTCTTCCGTATAACACTCCTATTCCCATAGGTCCCATCAGCTTGTGGCCTGAAAATGCAAAGAAATCAGCGCCAAGCTCATGCACATCTATAGCCATATGCGGTGTACTCTGTGCGCCATCGACAACGACAACCGCGCCAAAGCTGTGTGCTCTGTCAGCCATCTTTCTGACCGGATTCACACATCCGAGGACATTTGACACATGTCCGACAGCAAGCAGCTTTGTGTGCTCGTTGATTCCCGCATTGATGGTCTCGTCAGTCAGCGTTCCATCCTTCTCGCAGTCGAGATATCTGAGAGTTGCACCTGTGACTCTGGCCGCCATCTGCCATGGAAGCATGTTGCTGTGGTGCTCCATGATCGTAACTGCTATCTCGTCACCAGCCTTAAGGTTATTCAGCGCGTAGCTGTATGCCACAAGGTTAAGACTCTCTGTGGTATTCCTGGTGAAGATTATCTCCTTCTCAGAGTCAGCGTGAATGAAGTCCCTGACTACCTTTCTGGCACTCTCATACTTCTCTGTCGCCTCAAGGCTGAGCGGATAGAATCCTCTGAGTGGATTCGCATTGCTCTTCTCATAGAACTCTCTCTCTGCGTCTATGACCACCTGTGGCTTCTGTGCTGTGGCCGCATTGTCTATATAAGCTGTGTCATTGTTTCTCAACAGAGGAAAATCCTCTCTATAATTCCTGTCTGTCATATTCCATTACCTCCGCAAGCTGCTTCTCCACCAGCTTCTCTGTGTTCTCGTCCTGGATCTTGCGGTAGAGGACCTCCATCTTGCCCTTGGTCATCATGTCCTCGGCTGTCTCCATATCGATTCCCCTTGATGCGAAATAGAACAGTGTATCCTCATCAAGCTCACCGATGGTCGCTCCATGTGATCCCTCCACATTTTCCTCTGCACAGAGGATAAGCGGTATAGTCTTGTTCACCACATCATCGCCGAGCAGCAGTACATTCTCAGTCTCAGCGCCCTTCGAATCCGATGAACCTGTCTTGAAATCTATCGAACCTCTGAATATCTTCTCCGCAGCATCCTTAAGTGTTCCATCCACCTGTATGTTGCAGTTGGTCTTCTTGCCTATATGGTTAACCACAAGGTTGATATCTATGACCTGCTTCTTCTGGCCAAGGTAACCTATATCCATGTTGGTTGAAGCACGCTTACCAATGAGCTCAGTTCTCACGCCATTGTACAGATTGCCCTTGCCGATAAATATCTGAAGCACATCTAGCTGCCCATTCTCCGCACACTCACTTCCCACGTCGTTGAGTATGGTCGTGTTCTCATCCTGCATAAATATCTGTACAAGACGTATGTGTGCGTCCTTCTCTATATTAAAACGCGTACGGAATGCCAGGCTGCCGCCCTCCGCATTCTCGCCAAATGTCTCTATGACTGTCATGTCTGAACCTGCATCTGCCTGCACGTAAGCATAACCGCTGCTGCCATTTGCCCCGGTTCCATTTATCAGCACGTGCACTGTCTGACCTTTATTGGTCTCGTCCGCAACGAGTACACTTCCTGCTGCCTGCTGTGCGAAGAGTACGTCCGCATCTCTTCCTGCACCAGTCTCTATTCCATCGAAATCAGAAGCCTGCTTATCAGCTTCCTTGCCGCCATCTATCTTCACACTGCATCCCGTCATGTCCGGATTCCAGTTAAGTGCTGTGTCGTTCATGCGAAGCCAGTACCATGTCTTTGCCGGGAGCTTGTTGATCTTCATCTCGTTATTGTTCTCCATGTCACCGCACCTCCTTAACCTATGCTGCCCTTCATCTCAAGACGGATGAGGTTGTTCATCTCAAGAGCATACTCAAGCGGCAGCTCCTTCGATACATTGTCTGCAAATCCACTGACGATACATGCTCTCGCGTCTTCTTCACTCATTCCTCTGGACATCAGGTAGAACACAGCCTCGTCACTGATGCTTCCTATCTGTGCCTCATGTCCCACATTTACCTTCTTGGTTCTGATATCCATGGCCGGTATGGTGTCCGAACGTGATATCGAATCAAGCATAAGTGACTGGCAGGAAACTGCTGCCTTGGAGTTCTCAGCCTCCTTTGTCACTACAACTGATGAACGGAATGTGCTTATACCCCCATCCTTGGAGATAGACTTTGTGTTGATATATGAGCTTGTGTCAGGTGCCGCATGAACTACCTTCGCTCCTGTGTCAAGATTCTGTCCCTTACCGGCAAATGTAACTCCGGTGAACTCCATCCTGGCGCCCTTGCCCTTGAGCACGCTCATCGGGTAAAGGTATGACACATGTGATCCAAATGAACCCGATACCCACTCGATGGTTCCACCCTCTTCAACGCGGGCTCTCTTGGTGTTCAGGTTGTACATGTTCTTGGACCAGTTCTCTATGGTTGAATATCTGAGCTTTGCGTTCTTGCCGACAAACAACTCCACACAGCCTGCGTGAAGGTTCGCCACATTGTACTTCGGTGCCGAACATCCCTCTATAAAATGGAGGTCCGCTCCCTCATCTACTATGATGAGTGTGTGCTCAAACTGACCCGCGCCCGCTGCATTAAGTCTGAAGTATGACTGAAGTGGAATCTCAACCTTTACTCCAGGTGGCACATATACAAATGAACCGCCTGACCACACAGCTCCGTGAAGTGCTGCAAATTTGTGATCATGAGGGGTGACAAGCTTCATGAAATGCTTCTGCACCATGTCTGCATACTCACCTGTGAGTGCACTCTCCATATCAGTGTACACAACTCCCATATCCGCAACCTCCTGGCGGACATTGTGATATACGAGCTCTGAGTCGTACTGTGCGCCAACTCCCGCAAGGGATTTTCTCTCAGCCTGAGGGATTCCAAGTCTCTCAAATGTATCCTTGATATCCTCAGGAACTTCATCCCAGCTGCCCTTCATCTTGGTATTTGGTCTTACGTAAGTAACTATATTGTCAATATCCAGTCCCTCGATGGATGGGCCCCAGTCAGGCACCTGCATATTGTTGTATATCTGTAAAGACTCAAGTCTGAAATTCTGCATCCATGCCGGATCATGTTTCTCCTTTGAAAGCTGCTCAACTATCTCAGGTGTGAGACCAGCTTTAAGCTTATAGGCATCTTTGTCATCATACTTGAAGTCATATATATTTCTGTCTATGTCCTCTACATATGTCTTTTCCTTCATCTTCTATATCCTTTCATACTCTGCAAATCCAGACTCGTTGATCTTGTCCACAAGTGATGCGTCACCAGTCTCTATGATCTTGCCCTCAACCATGACATGTGTGTAGTCAACGGTGAGTGACTCAAGGATCTTGGTGCTGTGTGTGATGATAAGCAGACTTCCCTTGCAGTTCTTCTGGTATTCCTCGATACCTGCTGATACTGTACGGACTGCATCAACGTCAAGTCCTGAATCTGTCTCGTCAAGGATTGCCAGTGATGGCTTGAGCATCAGAAGCTGAAGTATCTCTGCCTTCTTCTTCTCACCACCTGAAAATCCCACATTCAGGTCTCTCTCCGCATAAGATGGATCCATCTGAAGGATCTCCATGGTTCTCTCAAGCTCCTTCTTGAAATCCCAGAGACGGATTCTCTTGCCTGTCTTCTGCTCAAGGGCATTTCTTATAAATGAGCTGAGTGTCACACCAGGCACCTCTAGAGGATTCTGGAATGAGAGGAATATTCCTGCCTTTGCACGCTCATTGACAACCTCTTCTGTGATGTTCTTACCATCAAACCATATCTCGCCCTCTCTGACTGTATATCTAGGATTTCCCATAAGTGCATATCCAAGGGTTGACTTTCCGGTTCCATTAGGTCCCATAAGTACATGTGTCTCACCCTTGCCGATCTCCAGGTTCACACCGTGAAGGATCTGTTTATCCTCAACATCAACATGTAAATTCTTAACTTCCAATAATTTTTTATCTGACATCAGTCTGCCTCCTTTTATACCAAGCCCGGCAATTGCTTTATCACTTCTATATCCGGCGATTCAATTGTCCCGCTTTAATTATCTTTTTGCTTGTATCAAATTACTCTGCTCATTCCACATTTCTGGCTATATCCGCCAGTGTCTTACCCTGGAAATAATCCTGTATCAACTCCGCCAGTCCCTGCCATATCGGCAAAGTGTAGCACTGTCCGGATCTGTCACAGGTCATTGCGCTGTTCTTCATGCATGCCACCGGAGCAAGTCCACCTTCCGTGAGTTCAAGTATCTCCCAAAGCGTATATTCCTCAGGAGCCTTTTTGAGTCTGTAGCCTCCGCCATGTCCGCTGGCTGCCTCTATCAGATTTGCCTTGGACAGCATGCGCATTATACTCTCCAGATACTTCTGGGACAGTTCCTCTTTCTGAACTATTTCTTTTAACGGAATGAATCTGCCGTCGTGGTTTATGGCAAGGTCTGCCATGACCCTCAGGGCATATTCTCCCTTTGAAGAAATCACCATATCTGTAAATCCTCCTTACATATGAGTGTGATCACATTCCAGCCGCAAATACACGGTCATTCCAGTCATCACCCTCATCCGCCATTTTTTGGCGTAATAAGTCAATATCTGACTCGCAAAAATAGGATATTCCCATTTACCTACTATGTCAATAGGTTAATACACAAAAAATAATAGAAGGTGCGGCAGCCTTCCATTATTTTTAATTATTTTTCATTATTTTGTCTATTCCAAGTATTTTATATGATCTATCCACACTTCAGTCTACTCACGATATGTTATTATCATCCCACCTTTTCCCATATAATAGCTGCACAGTCCGCTTGCAGGTACGATGCTCACATCCGCGTCAAGCCATTCAGCCTTGATAAGATGCCCCAGTTTCTCTGCTCCGTCCTCGTTCATACAGTGGCTTATTACAAGCTCTCCCCCTGTAAATCCCGTCTCCCGGAGAGTGTCTATCAGCTTGCCATATATCTTCTTCATACCTCTGAATTTGTGTCTGAGTTCAATTCGTCCACCAGGTGATGCCACACCTATTGCGGATATATTGAATCTATGAGCCGCATACCCCACAAGCTTATTTAGTCTGCCCGCCTTTATCAGGTTGTCCAGACTCCCCAGTGCAAACACCACCTGTATCTCCCTCACTGCCTTGTCAGCGGCGCTTACTATGACGTCAAACGAATCCCCGTCCTCAATTCCTTCATATATGATGTTTGCCAGCTGTTCAGGGAATACTCCGGCTCCGCATGTATTTATCACCGCAATATTCCTGCCGGGATTCTTCTCAAGCGCCATGTGTCTTGCAGCTATAGCGCTGTTGTAACTTCCCGATAATGCAGCTGACAACGTAAATGCAATAACATTTTCCGCATCACCCCACGCCTCTAGCCACGCATGGGGTGATGGGCAGCTAGTTCTTCCGCCTGACCGGCAATTTGCAATATGTTCAAGCATCTTCTCTATATCTATACCCGGTTCGTCTATATAATCTGTGTTATCAACAGATATTACAAACGGAACCTCAGCATAATCTATTCCAGCCAGTCCATCCGGTCCATCCGGCACGAGCAGACTGCAGCCGGAATCTGAAACCAACTTCCATCCATGATCATTTCTTTTCATCTCAACAACACCTCCATGCACAATATGCATCACACAAGTATTATTAGATATTTTTTCTGTATTTATACATTTTAGACATTTTTTCTGGGAGCATAGATTTTACAAAAAAAGGTATGATCAAGCTGCACTCAACGCAACCTGATCATACCTTTTATTTATTATATAAATTATCAATTCTTAACCTTAACAACATCCTTCTTCCTGTACTTCTTCACCTCATACAGCTTCTCATCTGCCATAGTCATGGCATTCTGAAGACCTTTCTTGTTATATTCTACGATCTGACAGTTTCCAAGTGATACACTCACTTTATAAGGCTTATCACAATGCTCATTGAACTTCTCAAATGAACTGTATACTTCCTCAGCAAATGCATCTGCAGCGTCAGAGTCCTTAAGGCCGAGTACAAGACAGCAATACTCGTCGCCGCCTATTCTGCCTACGATTCCATTATCGCCTACAGATTTGATCAGAATATCTCCTATGGTTTTAAGAGAGAAATCACCCTCATCATGTCCATATCTGTCATTGATGATCTTGAGACTGTTCATATCAGCGTAGAATACCGTAGCCGTCCTTTTCTGCTCCTCACATTCCTTGAGCAGCTGTAATGATCTGTCAAAGAAACCTCGTCTGTTCATGATTCCTGTAAGGGGATCCTGTTTTGACAGATTGTCAAGCATAATGTTGTTTTTCTGCAGGATCGCCATACTCTCCTCAAGGCGCTTCATGATCTCCTCGTTCGTCTTGAGCAGATTGATCATCTTGACAGCAGCTGAGACCTGGTTTCCAAGAAACTCCCCATTCACCAGAACTCCTTCCGTGAGATCACACAGAAGAACTCCATAGAGTATTTCGTTGGAATACAGCGGCAAGAGTACATATATTCCAGCTCCTTCCACACCGAGGCTCTCAAAATCATAGAGATTTGATGATGACACCTTCTGGTTCACAGTGATCACACTGCTGACCTTCTCTTTAAGATCCTTAGTCTTGAGATATAACTGGTCAGGCAGTTCAAATGGCTCACCGATCAGATGTATTATTGGCTCTTTATATAAGAATATAAATGCATTCTCTATGTCCAGCCAGTCCATGGTGCCAAGAATCTCTCCATAACTTCTGTCGTTGCCTCTGTCAAAGCTCAAGACCTTCTGGATAAATGTTTTCATCTTGAACTGAGTCTTATTCCGCTCTTCCCACTGCTCTGAGAGCATATGGTTCATTGAGAGATATCCCTCAATGACATTCTTACTACGTTTTCTTGATCCGCCTTTTTTACAGAATGAATCTCTTCTGATAAACTCAGTAGGAAGTATCTTACTCTCAACCTGCTTGCCATCAATAAGCCTGACCATAAGATTTACAGCCTCTGAGCCAAGTTTTCCCGCGTCTGCACGCACAGTCGAAAGCGTCGGATATATCTGTGTAGCCCACTCAATATCATCGTAACCCATGACTGATATATCTCTTCCCGGCAGAATGCCCCTCGCCTTAAGTTCTTCATAAAAACCAGATGCACAGGAATCATTCACACAGAACACTCCCTGCATGTCCGGATTCCTGTCCAGAATATCTCTGAAAACCTCTTTTGATTCCGATGTAAGATTGCCCTCCACATAAAGTCCCGGATCAAACTCTATTCCATGAGCCTCAAGCACCTCAATGTAGGTTCTCCTTCTCTCCTTTGCATCATAATTGGAGTCCGGACCGCCTATCATGCCTATTCTTGTATAACCAAGTTCCTCGATCATGTAATTGAGTCCTTCTCTTATGCCTGCTCCATTGTCATATCTGACACAAATCTGATCCGGCTCATCTGCAGCCACTATCACGCACGGCATCTGCAGATATCTTTTCATAAATTCGCTGATACGCTCCTTGGTTGCAAAGCAGCCAATACAACTCGATGCAACAATAACGCCGTCCAGATTCTCCTTTGTAGCATAGGAAAACAGTGTCTGATACTGATATTCATAATATATATCTGACGTTTCTGGGTATTCCCGGTCAAGAAACTTACCCGGAATAACAACTATATTGACATCAAGCGTCTTTGCTCTCTCTATAACCCCATGACAGAGCAGCCTCGTAAAATCATCCGTGATTCCACCTACCAGAACACCTATCGTCTTTCTCTTCATAACTATCCCCCTTGACATTCTCTTCCAAAGGCAGGATCTTACTTGCTGACTGTGGATGCTACGATCTCCATATTGCCCTCAAACACTGGATTGCTGTATCCGTTTGGCAGGATAAAGTGATCACCCTTCTTTATAGCGTTTCCATCCACTGTTCCACTTCCCGCAACTACAGACATGATAAGGAATGGCTTGTCGCCCACATTCAGCTCTGCCTTTCCCTCAACATCCAGCTTGTATACTGTGTAATACTTACAGCTTATAAGCTCACAGAGTTCATTTGCCTTATCTGCCTTGACACTTATAACGCTGTCCTCAACCGGCTTTGCAGGAACTGTTATAACATCTATGCTCTGCTTTACGTGAAGATCTCTAGGCTTTCCATTGCTCAGTCTGTCATAATCATAAACTCTGTATGTGATGTCACTGTTCTGCTGTGTCTCAAGAAGTGTGATTCCTCCTTTGATCGCGTGTACTGTACCGGGATCTATCTGAATGAAATCCCCCTTCTTAACAGGGATCTCTCTGATAAACTCCTTCCATTTCTTACCTTCGATCATATCACATAATTCTTCCTTTGTCCTTGCATTATGACCGATTACAAGTGTTGAATCTTCCTTGCAGTCAAGAATATACCAGCACTCCATCTTACCAAATGAACCATTCTCATGTTCTGCTGCGTATGCATCGTCCGGATGCACCTGAATACTCAGATCATCTTTTGCATCGATTATCTTTATAAGCAGTGGGAATCTGACACCATCTATGCCGCCAAACAGCTCTCTGTGGCTGTCCCATAAGTCGGCAAGCGTATGACCTGCAAACTCGCCATTTTTCACTGTACAGTTGCCATTCTCATGTGCCGCAACTCCCCAGCACTCGCCTATATCATCGCCCTCAACATCATATCCATATTCTTCTCTGAGCTTTGTACCGCCCCAGATATTGTGCGTAAACACGGGATTTAAAAAAAGTATTTCCTTGTTCATTGTCATTTTCCTCCTTTTGACGTACGGCAATTGTGTGCATATCCGTACGGTGTACACATCCGACTTGTCTGGCTCGGAACGCTCCCGCTCGTTTCGCCCTGCAGCGGATACTAAGATGCCGCTAACGCGCCATCTAAGTACCGGCGGGCTCAAATGTCCGAACCATGACAATGTCGAATATGTACACCTGTTACTGATTACACCATTCCCCAATTGCCTGTTCTATATAAGACGGTGAAGAAATCACATTTTTACACTGACCATGACTTCTTCACTCGTCATTTCCATGATAATGTATGTCACTGCTATTTTATTGCGTCTGTTGTCTTTTTTCTACATATTACAGTCTTTTTTCTGCCTTTTTAGTTTTTATGATTGCCAAAGCCCTCAGAATCAAATTCAGCCTGGCTTACTGCCAGGCTGTCATAGTCTAAAAGTTTTGGCAATCACCTGCCATTACATTTCTTTTTAGAGGGGCCCCGAAGGCGGCGGGCACCGCCTTGGGAAATGAGAAAAAAATAATACAATTGCCGCGTATGAGTAGGGGCTCATAGCGATCTATAACTAACTATCTTCTACCGATCTCGGTATCAGAAGTTGTTACCACACTGTGTGACTTGATATAATCTACGATCTCATCAAGCTTTGTGAATGCAAGGCCAACATAGCTGTCAGCTGCACCGTAGTAAATGGCGATCTTTCCAGACTCGCTGTCGTGAATAGTAGCACATGGGAAGCATACATTAGGAACAAATCCACGCTCCTCGTACCACTCTTCCGGTGTGAGAAGGAAGTTCTCACAACGATACTTAACGATCGATGGGTTGTCGATATCAAGGATTGCTCCACCGATTGAGTATACATAACCGTTACATGTTCCCGCTACTCCATGGTAGAATAACAGCCATCCTTCAGAAGTCTCAATAGGGGCTGCACCGCCGCCAATCTTGAGTGACTCCCACCACTCGCTGCTCTTGCCCATGACATGTCTGTGCTTACCCCAGTAAACCATATCAGGACTCTCACTTACGAATATATCACCAAATGGTGTGTGTCCACTGTCACTTGGGCGTGACAGCATCACGAAATTACCGTTGATCTTTCTTGGGAAGAGAACTGCATTTCTGTTAAATGGAAGGAATGGGTTCTCGATTCTCACAAATGTCTTGAGATCCTTTGACTTTGCGATGCCTATCGCTGCACCATAGAAATCCTGGCACCAGATTGCATAATATGTATCCTCTACCTTTACAAGTCTTGGATCATATGCGTATATAGGCATGAACTCTTCACCGCTCTCATCAACAAACTTGATCTTCTCCTCGCTGATATTCCAGTGGATAGCATCCTCGCTCTCTCCGAGGTAGATGTATGGAATTCCATTCACCTGCTCACCTCTGAATACTCCAACAAACTTTCCATCAAATGGAACTACTGCACTATTGAATATTCTTGCAACACCCTTTGCCGGATTTCTTCCTATTATAGGATTCTCTGTATATCTCCAGATTGGAGCGTCATGATTGTCATTTGCCGGTCTGTCCTGCCATGGCACGTTTGGCACAGGCTCGCTGAACATTTTTACTTCTGACATAAGTACCTCTTTCTTCCGGCATCTTAGCCGGATTTTTTATTTTATTATCACGTTATATGGTATCTGCACAGGCAAAGGGCATACTAACCAACGTGCTGTTTCATCTGGCAGCCCATATATTATACTTTCTTACTTGTCTGTATTCTTAAGAAACTCCAGGTTCTTCTTGATAAGCTCACATCTCTGTGCTACGCACTCTACACTTCTTCCCGGATCAGATGGTGTGTTGAATACATAATCGATAAGTCTGTCAACTGTTGTTGTTGCAACATGCATTCTTGTATCGCTTGATGCGTAGTAGATGAACACCTCGTTGTTCTCGTTTACGATGGCGCCATTTGTGAATACAACGTTTGATACATCGCCGACTCTCTCCTCACCACGAGGTCCGATGAGCATTCCTGATGGCTCAGCGATAACCTTTGAAGGATCATTGAGGTCTGTTGCAAATGCGTAGAGTACATATCTAAGACCGGCAGCTGTGTTTCTCACACCATGTGCGATGTGGATCCAGCCCTTGTCTGTCTTTATAGGAGGTGCACCTGCACCGTTCTTTGCCTCTGTTATAGTGTGGTACTTACGAAGACTTGTCATCTTCTCCTCGTCTATAACCGCATGCTCTATATCATCACAGAGACCGAATCCTATTCCGCTGCCGCTTCCTGTCTCGATGAAATCATCCATTGGACGTGTATAGAATGCGTACTTGCCATCCACAAATTCAGGGTGAAGTACAACATTTCTCTGCTGTGGGGAACGAAGAGTCTTGAGGTTGTCAAGGCGCTCCCAGTGCTTTAAATCCTTTGTTCTCACGATACCTGCTGCTGCAACTGCTGCTGAGAGGTCATTTACAGTTGTATCCTTGCTCTCTGAACAGAACACACCGTAGATCCATCCATCCTCGTGCTGTGTCAGTCTCATATCATATACATTTGTTTCCTCAGGACATACATCATCCAGAAGGATTGGATAATCCCAGAAACGGAATCCATCGATACCGTTGTCACTCTCAGCTACGCCGAAGAATGACTTTCTGTCATTTCCCTCTATTCTTGCGACAAGATAATACTTGCCGTTCAGGTAGATAGCACCTGAGTTCATGACAGCGTTAACTCCGAGACGCTCAATGAAGTATGGATTTGTCTCAGGGTTTAAGTCATATCTCCATGTGAGAGGTATCATCTCTCTTGTGAGTACAGGGTACTCATATCTGTCATAGATTCCATTATAGAAATCTGTCTTCTTATTCTTTCTCTCAAGAAGCTTGTTCAGTTTGTCAAGCTCTACATAATATTTCTCATTCATCATTTAGGCATTCTCCTTATAATTTGAAAGCAATTGAACGCTATCTACTTGCCGTCAGCGAGTCTGCTCATAATCTCAAGGCACATTCTGCCGTTGTGGTATGGGCACTTCCATGGCTCAACTATAGGACGTCCGACTCTCGGTGTTCCATCTGCATTCAGATCCCAGAACCACTCTGATCCCGGTCTCTTGTCGATAAAATATTCCTTTATGTACTCCCAGACTTTCTCGGCAGCCTCGTAATACTTTTTATCACCCGACTTTTGATAAGCATTTATAAATCCTACTATTGATTCCGCCTGAACCCACCATACTCTTACCGTGTATGGCACGCCCTTTTCACATTCTGTCAGAACTGAATGTCCATCGAAAGCAAGCTCATATATCTGCTCTGCAAGGATATCTGTTATCTTTGTAATCTTCTCTGTGTACTCTGCCTCTCCAAGCACCTCGGTCGCTCTATCCAGGAGCCACGATGTCTCAATGTCATGTCCGTATGAGTACAGATCGATCAGAGAGTTATAATCCTTATCAAAGAACACTTCCTGTCTCTTAAGCTCCGGATTGTATACCTTATCAGCAAATACATCGAGCAGCCATTTCAGGCGCTCCTTTACCTTGGAATCCTTGGATACCTTATAAAGTTCTGTGTAAGCCTCAAGTGCATGGAGCAGTGTGTTCATTGTTCTCTCTGCGAGAACACCATTCTCAGAAAGCTTATCATTTGACTCTGGCTTGAACTCTCTTGTAAATGCCTCGAGATAGCCACCTTCGTCAGTACATTTCTCTTCTATTGTATGGAAAAGCTGCAGGGCCAGGTCCAAAGCTTCCGAATCGCCGGAAGCTTCGTAATAGGCGGATAAGGCATATATGCTAAATGCCTGATTGTAGGTGTGTTTTGTCGTATCTTTGGGTGAACCATCGTAATTCATGGACCAATATATTCCGCCATATTCCCTGTCTATACAATATTCTTTCAGAAATTCATATCCATGAGCAGCCTCATCTAGAAGCTTCGGGGCCTTGAGTGCCTTATACGCACTTGCGAAGAACCAGGTAATTCTACTGTTAAGAATACAACCCTTCTCAGCCTTTTTATCAAGGTTGAGGTCATAATCCATATACCCATAAAATCCGCCGTACTCATCATCCCTCAGGGCCTCCCAAAATGGGATGATAGCATCTATTAATTCTTTTTGAATTTCATTTCTCATATTCATGAACTCTCTTCTTCTAATAAATTATTAACCCTTTACAGCACCCTGTGTAATACCACTGTAGATCTGTTTCTGACAGCAGATGAATACTATAAGTGCCGGTATGATCGATATGATAACACCTGCACATATCAGGTTGTACTGGCTGCCCATAGGTCCTACGAACTTGTAAAGTGAGATAGCCATTGTCTTGATCTCCGGGCTTATGAGGTAAAGGTTTGCAGCGTAGTACTCGTTATAGATTACAACGCCTTTCAGTATACAAGCAGTAACGATAGCCGGCTTGAGAAGTGGAAGTATGATCTTCCAGTAGATGGTCCAGTATGATGCACCATCCACGATAGCTGACTCGTCAAGAGATACTGATATGTTCTCCATAAACTGTATAAAGATGTAGATCGAGATAACATCTGTACCACAGCTCATGATGATGTAACCATATAAGTGATCTATGAATCTCAGATCACCCATGATGTTGTAGACTGTAACCTGCATAGCAACTGCAGGGAGCAATGATGCCACAAGGAAAAGTGTTCTGATAAAGCCGTTTCCCGGGAACTTGAATCTGTTAAGCACATATGCAAGCTGTGTTCCTATTACAACTGACACGATAAGTACGCATACCATGACTATTACTGAGTTGAGGAATGCACGTCCCATGTTGGCAGTCGTGAATGCCTTTACAAAATTGCTGAAGTTCAAAAAGCTTTCAGGAAGTTCCATTACTGAAGTAGCCTTATACTCATCTGTTGTCTTGAAGGCTGTTGTAACACATGATATAAGAGGTACAACCGCACACAGTGAGAAGAATATGAGTACAAAGTACTTGAGGAAACCTCTTACATAATATCCAACGGTTCGTTTTTCTTTTATTGGTGCTATGCCTGGCACATCTGTCTTTCCTCTTGCCATGTTACTTGCCCCCCTTCGCAGAAGCAGCCATCTGCTTCACGTATTTCTTGGTATCTCTCTCCTGTTTCTTGCGAAGCTTCTTTGCCTTATAACTCTCATCATCTGAGCTTGAATCCTTGAAGATGTACTCAAAGAACAGCTTCTGAAGCGCAGCACATATAAGTATGATAAGGAGAAGTACAACGGCCATTGCTGAAGCAAGACCGACCTTCTGGCTTGTATGTGCTATCTTGTTCATGATGATGAAGTAAGTACCTGTTCCGTTTGCACCTGTTGTGATAACGAAAGGCTGCTCGAAAGCACTGAGTGATCCTGTTATTGCTAAAATTACATTTAATGTAACGATTGTCTTGATACTTGGCAGTATGATATATCTAAACTGCTGGAATTTATTTGCACCATCAAGCTCTGCCGCCTCATAAAGTTCTGCATCTACCGACATGATAGCTCCAATGAAGAGAACCATCATCTGTCCAAGGTATCTCCAGACCGAGGTTGAAACCAGTGTCCAGTTGTTGACACTCTGGTCTTTGAGCCAGTATGGAAGGTTGTCTAAGCTAAATCCACACAACTGAAGGATTGAGTCAAACACGAATCCTCTTGTGAAGAAGAATTTGAAAATGAAACCTACAGCGATACCACTGATAAGATAAGGGAAGAAAATAAATCCCTTGAAAAGGTTACCACCTTTTACTTTGAAACTCAGAAGAGTTGCAAGGAAAAGTGCAAGCACTAACTGTACAAGTGCTCCTACGATGTAATACAAACTGAGCTTTAATGCACCGAAACAGTCTTTTCTTGTGAATACATCGATATAATTTGCTAATCCTACGAATTCTCTCTTTTCTACAGGCGTCGTATATTTCATCTTGTAGAAACTAAATTTAACCATCTCTCCGAATGGTATATATGTAAATACTAATAGCAAAAGCAATGGGATAATTGCGAAGGCTGCGCATATTATAACCTGCTGCCCCTTCCTGCTTGACGCCCATTTACCAAAGCCGGATTGTTTTTTGTTAGCCATACTCATTCCACCGCCTTTTTATAATCATGAGCTACACTGCTGGTAGCCTGTCATCAAATACTCGTTTGATGACATTTTTCTCAAAATAAACCGGGGCGGGCAATCCCCGCCCCGGTCTGTAGCTTATTCTTACTTATTTATATTGAAATCTTTATTACTTCTCAGTAACTTCGATTCCTAATGACTCCTGAGCATCTGACCACTTCTGATTCCACTCAGCCATGATATCATCGAATGACATGTCGCCATTTGCAGCATGCTCGATGATGGCCTGGATCTTGTCGTTACCACCATTGCTTACGTTAAGCTCTGACTCTGAGTTGAGCTGGTTGAGGTAATCCTCCTCGCCCTCAAGAGCTGCCTCGTCTGCAACGAAGTCAACACCGTCGAATGAGATCTTTGACTCTGAACCAGGAACAATTGCAAGTGAATCCTCGTTGTAAGCATATCCTGACTTCTCTGTCATCCACTTAACAAATACAAGAGCTGCCTGTTTCTCATCATCTGAAGCGTTTACGTTGATACCGTAGCAGTAATCTGCACCTGATGAAGCGTACTGCTTACCATTTACTGAGATAGGGAAAGGAATGTATCCGATATCGTCTGCGTTAGGTCCGCCTGCTTCCATCTGTGGGTATGCCCATGAACCAAGTACCATACATCCGATCTCGCCGTTGTTGATCATTCCCTTACATGACTCCCAATCTGTTGTTGAGTAATCATCCTCTGTAAGTCCCTGTGATACTGCATCGTAAAGGATCTTATATACTGCATAAGCATGTGTATCGTCGCCATAGTTCTTGAATGGATCCTTTGTATGGGCTAACTTCTGGTTCTTGTATGTAGCATCGCCTGTTGCTGTGATTGAGATATAATCATCCCAAGCTCCCATTGTCCAGCCTGCTGCATAGTTTGTGTAAAGTGGAATACAATCCGGATTCTTATCCTTGATTGCCTTGAGTGCTGCGATGAACTCCTCTGGTGTCTTAGGTACGTCTGTCACACCTGCATCAGCAAATACCTTCTTGTTGTATACGATACCCTGTGTTGTAGCTGCAAGAGGTACTCCATATACCTGACCCTGATAAAGCCATCTGTTTGAGTAATTTACAAGACTGCTCATTGTATCATAATCGCCAAATGACATGAAATATGTTGAAAGGTCTGCCATATCAACTGCCGGGATACACATTACTGTCTCGTAGTTTCCTGACTGAAGATGTGTAAGAGCATCATCTGCATAGTTTGTATCTGTGATAACATCAACCTTGATGTTTGGGTACTCCTTGTTGAAGTCCTCAAGATACTGCTTCCAGTTCTTTCCGCCGTAGTCATCTGAGTCCATATCAGTTCTGTTGTTGTAGAACTTGATCTCCGCTGAAAGATCTGTGAAGTCTGTTCCTAACTGGATGTCTGCATATGACTTGATTCCCTCAGCATCAGCTGTTGTGTCATCTGCTGAATCACTTCCTGCTGCCTCTGTGGCAGCCTTTGTTGCCTCTGTTGTGTCCTTGTTATCGCTGTCTGAGCCTCCACAACCTGCAAGTGATGCTGCCATAAGACCAGCCATTGCGATACATGCAATACGCTTTGATTTCATAGTTTTGTCCTCCTTAAAACCTTCTTTGTTTTTAACTTTATATTAAGTATACATTAATTTACTTTTTAGTCATCACTCAATTTTGTTTTTAATCACAGTATTTTGTACTTTTCGTTAATTTTACCATTATCGTTATTTTTTTTCAATATCGTATAGACATTTTATCTATATATTTTTATCTTTAATTAGCATTTTATTGTTTTTTTAGCTAATTAGCCACTAATTTATATCGCTTTTAGCTTGTGATGATTGTTTAATAATTGTATTATTATGGATAGGAGGTGGTTTACATGTTAGCTAAAGAATTAATTTCCTGCACTGTACTGTCAGGTTACAATATTCAGAAAGATATTGAGAACGCAAGATTCCACAGTGCGTTCTTTACATATGAAGAATCAATGATTAACGATGGCCTGATTCATCTTCTGGCCAACGGCGATATTTCTTTTGCTTATTCATGCAGTTATACCTTCTCTTTCATTCCGTGTTACCATTTCTTCTATATATATGAAGGAACTCTTACAGTAACATCGGGCAACAGCAAATCATCATATTCCAAGAATACAGCCGCGCTTTTTGAGGCAGGATCAGAAATAACATACGCCATGAACGGCAAGTGTCGTTTCTACGATGCATTCATCCTCGGAGCTCCGCTTCGCCTGTATCACGAGTTTCTCCCCGAATCCATATATTATAAAAAGGACTCTGCCGGAGCCTCTGTACTCTGGAGCCATCTTTCACTGATAAGCAGACTCCAGGGGGAGTTGTCTGCCACCGATATTTTCAGAATTTCCAAATGGTTTAATGATATCCTGACCGAATTATGTGTATTTATTGAAAACTCATCCAAGAAGATGGATTGTGTGCCTTCTTATCTTTTATCGATAAAGAATCAGATGGATACAAACTACGCCGAACCGATGTCGCTTGATGACCTCGAGGCAACTTACAGGATCAGCAGATACAGGATATGCAGAGAATTTTCACTTCACTTCGGTGAATCACCTATGCGCTATCTCAACAGTCGCAGGATCGATGCTGCCAAAAGGCTCCTTCTCACAACAGATCTGTCCGTCCACGAGGTCGGATCCCAGGTTGGAATCGAGAACACAAACCATTTTATAAATCTGTTCAAAAAAGACACCGGTACAACTCCGCTGTCTTTCAAGCAGGCTGCACCGGTGTCTATTTCCGATTTGCATTACAATTGATATGTAGTTTTATTATCGTTCCATTATCGTTCTATTCTGGCAACGCTATCTTTTACCACGATTCGTCCATCCACGACAAATATGCCATCAGTATATTTTTCGTTGGATATCTTTTTTATAATCTTATGCATGGTTCTCTCTGCCATCTCCTGCATATTGATCTCGTATGTGGTCACGCCTATATCGCAGCTTCCAGGATACATGTAATTATCAAACCCCACAACGGACACATCCTCAGGAACTCTGTAGCCCGCAGCATTGAGTATCTTTATGAGCGTAGCTGCCGCAAGATCACAGTTGCACACAAACGCTGTAGGCATATTCTTTGGAAGTTTAAAACAGTTCTCCTCGTCAAACTGACCCGTCTTCACATCTCTGTCCGGAATAACCCAGTCTTCTCTGAGCGGAATATCATGCTCCAACAAAGACTTTATATAGCCCAAATATCTGTCAGTTATACTGTTCGTTGAACCTATCGTGCCAACATATGCAATATCTCTATGTCCCATATCATACAGATAATTAGTCAGCATATAGCTTCCATAGAAACTATTTGCTATAACCGTGTCTATCGGTCTCGAATTGTCATAGTAATCCACATATTCTACAGGAACCTTGGCTGTCTTCTCCAGTTTTTCCAGGTATTCCTTACCCATGGAACCTACAACAACTATTCCATCAACCTTGTCATCCTCCAAGAGCATAGGCATCTCAGCGTTCAATACACTATCTCTGGAAACAAACTCCAGCATAGTAAAGCAGCCTCTTGCCACCGCCTTTTTGTTAAGTACCTGATATAACTGCCAATAGAACGACGGATACTTTCCAAGGTATATCTCTTGAATGAGAACACCAATATTATACTTTTTCTTTGCCGTCTTCTTTCTGATCTCAGATGGTGACTGGTATCCCATCTCATCTGCCAACTGTTTGATCTGTGCTCTGAGTTCCTCGCTGACACCCTTCTGATCTGAAAGTGCCTTTGAGACCGTCACGGTACTCACGCCAACAATGGCAGCTATGTCTCCCAATTTTACTGATTTTGCCATAACTAGTCCTTCTCACTTTATTTTTTCACGTGGTTAAATAACTTAATTTTTATTTTATTTTTAGGTTAAACTATTGTCAAGTACAAAGTGATACAGTCTGCTCATATAATCTCCACGCATAGTTTCAATGAGCATTCCGGCATTCATGAGGAGATCTCCCCCATACACTTTCTCCGTTCCGTCAAGTCTGTAATCTGCATCCACGTCAAGCCCTAAAAGTTTTATCTTTCTACTGTGTACGTTAGGTCTTCCAAGCACCTGAACGTAAGTCACCAACGCCTCACTCTTATCCTTTGCAACAACCATCCAGCAATCATACAGTCCATTTTCCCTATACGATGCAACCCTATAATAATCACCCTCCCTTACAAGATCATTATATTTATGATACATAGACACCTGCTTAGGGATCATCGCACGTTCTTCTTCACTTATTTTTGTGATATCGAGTTCATAGCCAAATGTTCCCGCCAGAGACACATGTGCCCTGGTCATAAAAGGTGTACTCCTTCCAACTGTGTGATTAGGGCAATCCGACACATGGGCGCCCATGGTCGAAAGCGGATATATCAGTTCCGTTCCCTCCTGTATAGAAAGTCTCTCTATGGCATCCGTGTCATCGGAGCACCATATCTGCGGACTGTAGTAAAGCATGCCAGGGTCAAATCTTGCACCACCGCCCGAGCAGTTCTCAAGCAAAAGATCTGGGAAATCGTTAACAAGGCGCTCTTGCAGCTCATATACTCCAAGCACATACCTGTGAGCCAATTCTCCCTGCCTGTCTCCGGTGAATTCTACGCTGCCGATATCCGTGAGCTGTCTGTTCATATCCCACTTAACATACTCAATATTTGCGGATGAGATCACGTTATGCACACATTCATACACATAGTCTCTAACTTCTTTTCTCGAAAGATCAAGCACGTACTGATTTCGCGATAATGTAGCCGTTCTCTCCGGAACCGCAAACGCCCAGTCAGGATGCTTTCTGTAAAGTTCAGAATCAGGGGAAATCATTTCAGGCTCCATCCATATTCCAAATTTCAGCCCCAGCTTATTCACCTCATCAACAAGATGTTTCAAACCGCCCTTGATCTTGTTTTCATTTACAAACCAGTCTCCAAGACTTGTGGCATCATCATTTCTATGTCCAAACCAGCCATCATCCATGACCAGCATCTCTATTCCATGTTCTGCCGCACTCTTTGCTATCGCAAGGAGCTTATCGGTATCAAAGTCAAAATATGTAGCCTCCCAGTTGTTGATGAGGACAGGTCTCTTCTGGTGAAGATATCTGCTCCTTATCATGTGGCATCTGTAAAAATCATGAAGATTTCTAGTCATCTGTCCAAGTCCATCATGGCTGTATGTAAGCACAACCTCAGGCGCTGTAAACGTCTCTCCAGGCGTGAGCCACCACTCAAAGCCCTCTGAATGTATGCCCATGACTGCGCGTATGGAATCAAACTGTGATTTCTCTATCTGTGCGATGAAGTTACCCGAGTACACAAAATGCATTCCATATACATCACCCGTAGTCTGATCTGTACCCTTTGTCATCCATGCCATAAACGGATGGTCCTGGTGGGATGACTCACCGCGGAGAGAGCTTACACTCTGCTTGCCATAAGCTATCGGGCGTCTCTCGATCTGTCTCTCCCTAGCCCATGAGCCATGAAGAGTGAGCATCTCAAAATCCTCGTCATCCATGTCTATACATGCAGAATATACCTTTGTGAGCCTGATATTCCTATCACCTGCATTTTTCACGCTCACACTTCTGGTTATAACATCCTCATCCTCAAACACAGAATATATCAGGTCAACATCAATGCCACATCCCCCATCCATCATATGGACAACGAGAGTCTGAACCTCCTCTTCTCCCGCAAATGATGCCGGAAGGCCACTAATCCCCGGCTTTCCATTTACAATATCGTAATCCACAAATTTCAGATCAACGGTTCTGCTGCCATTTGCGGTCTTTACTGCAATACAACTCTCCCTGTAGTCTCCTATTCCATTTCCGGAATACTCTGTCGGAAATGTGTCCATAAATGAACATCTCTCCCTGTTATTCTTGGACGGAACAAAAGGAGCCTCACACGTTCTCAAAAACTGATCACATTTCTGCGGACGGATCTTCTGTCCATAATATATATGTCCGACAAACCCCTCTTCATCGGCGATTCCGATACGATAACTCGTGTTTCTCGTATCAAGTTCAAATATTCTGTTTGCCTCATCATATCTTATGCTCATATGTATCTATAGTCTCCTCGTTTTATTTATGGGTATCACTCTCTGCTTATGTATTCAAGAAATTCAAGTGCAAGATCCATATTCTTGGCATTCTCGCCAAATCCCACTGCAGCATCCATTTCATACCAGCCGGTATCCTTCACCCAGGAATTATCACCGATCTTTATTCCGACAGGTATCTTCTCACCCGTTTCAATAACCGTTGCATACACAAACGAATCTTTATACTTTTCTTTCAGTTCATCAGTCAGTACCTTATCAAGATCCTGCATATATCCGAACTCTCCAAAACTCATGACAAGGTCTGTGTCGGCAAAGAACACGTCCACCGCATTCGCCATAAATTTGTTCTGTATAAGCTGTAGACTATCCTGACTCATGGCATCATTCGGATCAGTTGACACGCCGATCCCTGTACTTATACTGACATATTCCTTCTCCGCATCAAGACCATTTTCACTTAGGAATTCCTCATAATACGCCTTGTCGTTCGCCGCGGATTCCTGTTGTGTAGTGTTGACCGCAAGGATGTTGAGTGCCGCAGATTCCGCCGTAAAATGTTTTACGACAAGGAATACAACTATGCCCACAACAACAAGTGCAAATAGAGCCTTCGGAGCATAATACTCCAGTATGTATTCCTTTTTCTGCTGTTTGTTCATAAGGCTGAGTTTCTGTTTCTCAGACATATGCTCATCCACATCCAAGACACTCTCCGGCTCTCGTTTCTCTTTTTCATCGGTTTTCTCATTGATGATATGTCCAGCGATACTTTTTATATTTTTCTTTTCTATTTCTCTCTCTTTTTTTATTTCTTTTTCTATTTCTATTTCTTTTTCTGGCATATAATCTCCTATACTACTCCTATACGCGTTTGCCACACACTGCCGTTACTTTATACATTGTAGCATTTTTTAGTTAATTTTTAAACAGGTTTTTAGCATTTTTAACTATATTTTACTTTTACAAAAGGGACCTCAGCCTCAAAGCCGAGATCCCTCTTGTTCAGCGCATTGGCTGGAAAGTGCATTCGTATGTTAATTTTTGTAGTATATGGAAGGAATGTTTTTATTTTTCGGCAGTAAATTCTGCCATACTTTGTGATTGTTTATTTAACAAGCTCCTGCACACATGCTTTCATCTCGTCTATCTTTGACATGGCATTTTTTAGGCTGTTTTCATTCACGCCAAAGTAGAATTTGATCTTTGGTTCATTTCCGGAAGGCCTAACCGCGAACCACGCATTATTTTCCAGCTCATAGTACAGCACGTTTGATTTTGGAAGACCCATGTGCTCCTCTTCGCCATCAAGCGGCTTGCGGATTCCGCTCACATAGTCCCTCATGCCGGTAACTTTGATACCTGCAAAGGTCGTAAGTGGATGGTTTCTGAAGTTCTCCATCATCTCCTTAATCTGTGCTGCACCATCTACACCCTTTAGAGTTATCCCAAACGCACCTTCAAAGTAATAGCCATATTTGCGGTAAACCTCTTCCATGGCATTACAGATGGTTTCTCCCTGCAGCTTATAAAATGCTGCTATTTCACATAAAATGACAACGGCTGCGCAGGCGTCCTTGTCACGAGTGTAGTCTCCTACCAAACATCCAAAGCTCTCCTCCATTCCGAAGATGAACTTGTATGTGTTGTTCTTCTCAAAGAGAAGTATCTGCTCACCTATGTACTTGAATCCGGTGAGTGTCTCTATATATTTCAGTTTGTAATTCTCTGCTATCGCCTTTGTAAGATTGGTGCTGACAACCGTGTTACAGATAGCTCCGTTTGCCGGCAGCTTGCCGACTGCCTTCTGCTCGCGGCATACATATTCTGCTATCAGGGCACCTGTCATATTGGCATTGAATCGGACATATGGATATGCCGGATCATCTGCAAATTCCGTGTCCTTCCAGATTCCCGTGCTGTCCTTGACGTATATTCCAAGTCTGTCTGCATCAGGATCTGTGGCCATGATAACGTCCGCATCAACCTTCTTTGCCAGTTCTATTCCCATGGCAAATGCTGATGGTTCCTCCGGATTTGGTGACTTGACTGTACTGAAGTCCCCGTCAGGAACAGTCTGCTCCTCTACAACATATACGTGCTTGAAGCCAAGTCTCTTGAGCACTTCCCTTACAGGTACATTTCCTGTTCCATGAAGTGGTGTGTATACTATCTTGATATCGTCTGCAACCTTCGGAATTATGTCGCCGTGGATGGTCTGCTTTATGAGCGCCTGATAATAGTTCTCATCAACACTTGCAGGAACCATACAGAACAGACCGTCTGCAACCGCCTTGTCCTTGTCCATGGTCTTGACATCCTCGTATCTCTCTACATCCGCCACATGCTTCAGGATATCCTGATCCTGAGGGGATACGATCTGGCTGCCGTCCTCCCAGTACACCTTATAGCCGTTGTACTCAGGTGGATTGTGGCTTGCTGTTACCACGATTCCGGCTATACATCCAAGCTCTCTCACTGCAAATGACAGTTCAGGTGTAGGGCGGAGTGCATCAAACACATAAGTCTTTATGCCATTTGCATTGAGACACAGAGCTGATGCCTCTGTGAACTCTGCTGACATATTTCGGCAGTCATGTGCAATTACTACACCTCTCTTAGCAGCCTCAGGGCCAACCTCAAGTATGTATTCTGCAAGGCCCTGTGTAGCCTTTGTAACTGTATATATATTCATTCTGTTGGTTCCAGCACCCATGATTCCGCGCATTCCGCCGGTTCCAAATTTCAGATTCTTGTAGAATCTGTCCTGGATCTCTTTGTCATCATCTGCGATACTTCTAAGCTCTTCCTTGGTCTTCTCATCAAAGCAGTCTGACTCAAGCCAGAACTTGTATTCGTCCATGTAACCCATCTTTTTTACCTCCACCTTGTAATTATTTTTAGTCGCGACCGCGATCTTCGAACCTATTTTCTGCTGACATTTATTTGCCAGCCATTTCGTTTCTTACCAATCATCCCGTTTTATGAGAACATCGCCTTCACATTTGCCGCAAGCCCGTCAAGCTGCTCTGCCGCATCCTCCTGTGAGTTTCCCTTTACCCCGAGATAGAACTTGATCTTCGGCTCTGTGCCTGAAGGTCTCACAAGGAACCATGCGCCATCCGCAAGCTGATAATATATCATGTTGGACTTTGGAAGCACCGCCGCCTCAGACTTGCCTGTCGCTGCGTCTGTCTCTGTTCCAAGCTTGTAGTCGTAGATCTTCTCCACGCTGTAAGTTCCGACCTTCTGCACCGGATTATCTCTCAGCGTCTGTATCATTGACTGTATCTTTGCAGCACCCTCGCGTCCGTCAAACTTCATGGTCTGAACCTTCTCTTTGTAGTAACCATATTCCTGCCACAATTCAACCATTCTGTCCCACAGAGTCATGCCACGGTTCTTGTAGTATGCCGCAGCCTCACAGAGAAGCATCAGCGTTCCAACCGAGTCCTTGTCCCTTGCATATGTACCAGGCAGACATCCAAATGTATCTTCAAGCCCGAACACATAATTGTGTTCACCTGTCTGCTCATAAGCCCTCATTCTCGATGCTATATTCTTAAATCCGATCAGGTTGTTGCAGTCACAGAAAGTGTCGTACTTCTTACATATCTCCTTGACCATATTGGTGATAACAACCGTAGTTACAATCGCCGGATTCTCAGGCAGTCTTCCGCTCTGGGATCTCTGCATCAGCACGTAATCACAGAGGATCGCACCGAACATATTGCCCGTAAATTCTTTATATTCATTATTCTTGCTGTCATATCCATACATTCCGAGTCTGTCAGCATCAGGGTCTGTGACAAGAATCAGCTCGCCGCCGACCTTCTTCGCCAGCTCAAGACTCAGGGCATACGCCTCTGCGCCCTCAGGATTTGGAGATTTCACAGTTGGGAAATTACCATCTTGAACAGCCTGTTCCTCAACGACATGTACATCCTTGAAACCAAGTTCGCTGAGAACTCTTGTAACAGGCTTAAGGCCTGTTCCGTGAAGCGGAGAATATACGATCTTCAGATCTCCCGCCTTCTGAATCTCCTCCGGATTCATGACAAGCTTGTGAAGCTCTCCTATATATGCGTCATCGATCTCCTGACCGATCACATTCAACAGTCCTGCATCTATTGCAGCGTCCTTGTCCATAGTCTTAACCATGGAGAAATCTTCTATATTGTTGACCTCTGCAATGATCTCCTTATCCTGAGGAGATACGATCTGGGCTCCATCATCCCAGTAAACCTTATATCCGTTGTATTCCTTTGGATTGTGGCTTGCCGTTATATTCACGCCGATATTGCAGTGCAGATGTCTCACTGCAAATGAAAGCTCCGGTGTCGGGCGGAGCGCATCAAACAGATACACCTTCACGCCATTTGCACACAGGCAGAGAGCAGTTTCAAGCGCATACAGCGAAGCATTGTTTCTGTTGTCAAATGCTATAGCTGCCGACGGCTCTGATATTCCGATCTTCGCCAGGTAGTTAGCAATTCCCTGTGTTGCCATGCGAACCGTGTAAATGTTCATGCGGTTCGTTCCCGCTCCCATCACGCCTCGAAGTCCACCTGTTCCAAACTCAAGGTTTGTGTAAAATCTATCTTCAATCTCCGCTTCATTATCCTTTATGTTTACGAGCTCCTGCTTCGTAACATCATCTACCTGATCGCTGCCAAGCCACATCTCGTATCTCTGCTTTGCGTCCATCTTCTACCCCTTTCCTGACCTCACAGGCCACACAGATTTTTCCTTTTTATCTATCCACAATTTATCTTCCGTTCATTTTATTAGGCTATTTTTAGCTAATTTATTGTTATTTGTATAATATATTAAGCAGTTTTTAAATTCAATATTTAATCTTGCAATTTATATCACTTTGTTGCGCAGATGTATATTGCAGCCGTTTTATTATGGCGGTATTAACTAAAAGAATTATATTTTCTGCAATTGACTTGTAATATAACCGACCTTTTTTATTCCTTTACAGAGGCCATTTGTGATCTGCTCAAGATCAACCTGAGCGTTGTAGCCGGATTTGTGTACAGCAAGATCACGGAGGCACAGAAGGATCAGAAGGAGCTCGTAGTCCAGGTGGCATCCAGGGATCTGAAGAGCCGAATGCCGGAGTATGAACTGATCAGGATCATCGGTATACTGATCGATAATGCGCTTGAATCGACCGCCCCATTTGGCACTGCATATCTGTACCTGGACAGCAGGCAGAACCAGATAGAAATAAGAACAAGAAACAAGGGTTCCGTCAAAACCAACGAATTCCGCCAGAATATGTTCTCACCTGGATATACCACCAAAACCGGAGACAGACATGGCCATGGTTACGGTCTCTACAACCTGAAAAAACTGACCGACAAGTACAATGGTAAAATATATCTCGACACGGTAAATACCGACCAGGGAGCCTACATACAGTTCGACGTAATCGTATAATGACAGCAAAGCGCCGTCCGGTCACCAGACCAGACGGCGCTTTTTTGTATTTGCTATATATTATACTTATGCTACTCTGCCAGCTTGTTGAGCTTCTCAACAAGTGCTGTCTGGAGAGCTTCAAGCTTTGCATCTGCATCATCAAGGCTTGTTCCCTTGATTCCGTAGTACAGCTTGATCTTTGGCTCTGTTCCTGATGGACGTACACATGCCCATGCGCCATCCTCAAGGTCGTAGTAGAGAACGTTGGACTGTGGAAGTCCTGACTCTGTGACCTCTCCGGTGGCAAGATCTGTGATCGTGTTCTTCTCGTAATCACGAACCTTGAGAACCTTGAGTGTATCGATCTGAGTAAGTGACTCAGCTCTGAGTGAGGACATGATCTTGCGGATCTTCTCTGCTCCTGTAACACCCTTGAGCGTTATTGTGTAGAGGCCTTCCTTGTAATATCCGTACTTCTCATAGAGATCAAGCATGTGATCCCACAGAGTGATTCCCTGGCTCTTGCAGTATGCTGCAGCCTCGCAGAGACACATAACTGCAACCGGAGCATCCTTGTCTCTTGCGTATGTTCCAACGAGACATCCGTAGCTCTCCTCCATACCCATTACGAAATTGTATGAATTATTCTGCTCGAAGAACTTGATCTGCTCACCGATGAACTTGAAGCCTGTTAGAACCTCGATGAGGTTGACATTGTAATCTGCAGCCAGTGGATCAGCCATATTTGTGGTTACAATAGTCTTGACCATGGCCGGATTCTTTGGCATGAGACCGCATTTTGTTCTCTCTCTGAACTGGTATTCAGCGATTATAAGTCCTGACATATTTCCTGTAAATGGCATATACTTGCCTGTCTTTGTATCGAGTGCGTATATTCCAAGACGGTCTGCATCAGGATCTGTAGCGAGAACTATGTCCGCATTCTTCTCCTTTGCCAGCTTGAGGGCAAGCTCAAATGCCTTTGGATCCTCTGGGTTTGGATACTCAAGCGTTGTGAACTCAGGGTCTGGAAGCTCCTGCTCAGGAACAATGTATACGTTTTTGAAACCAAGCTCGGACAGGACTCTCTTTACAGGTACAAGACCGGTTCCGTGGAACGGTGTGTATACGATCTTGATGTTCTCTGACTGCTCCTTGATGATCTCAGGATGAATGATCTGCTTCTTGAGTTCCTCCATATACGCGTCATCTATCTCGGCACCTATGATAGTGAGAAGGCCCTTGTCAAGTGCCTCCTGCTTATCCATGGTCTTTACTGTATGGAAATCTGTTACAGCCTTAACCTCTGCGATGATCTCTCTGTCCTTTGGAGCTGTGATCTGCGCGCCATCCTCCCAGTATACCTTGTAACCGTTGTACTCTGGTGGATTGTGGCTGGCTGTTATAACTATACCTGCTGTACATCCAAGCTTTCTGACTGCATATGAAAGCTCAGGTGTAGGTCTGAGTGACTCAAAGAGATATGACTTGATTCCATTTGCACACAGGCAGAGAGCTGCTTCTGCTGCAAACTCTGGAGAATACTTTCTTGAATCATATGCTATTGCCACGCCCTTGTCCTGAGCATTCTGCTTCACAATGAAGTTTGCAAGACCCTGTGTAGCCTTGCGGACGGTGTAGAAGTTCATTCTGTTGGTTCCCGCGCCTATCACACCTCTGAGTCCACCAGTTCCAAATACAAGATCACGATAGAATCTGTCCTCGATCTCAGCCTCATCATCAGCTATGGCTGCAAGCTCCTTCTTGGTGTCCTCATCAAAATAATCATCTGCCATCCAAAAATCATATGTGTCTCTGTAGCTCATTTTCTACTTCTCCTTCTTTTTTCTCATTTAGTATGCCCGTTTTTAAGAAACCCAAGTGGATCTCCCTCAGCCAGAAAATGTGTCATGAGGTATGCTCCTCTGAGCGACACCTGTTCCTCTGACAGGATTCTTCTGACCTCACCTCGGTCTGCGAGTATGACCTGTATGTCCTCTGTGCTCTCCTTGCTGTCGAGATTTGGTGTTCCTGTAACTGTTCCAAATACAGCACTGCTCATCTCATCCGTAAATCCCGGGCCCATATAGAATGGCCTTCTGTAGAGTTCTTCTCCGCCCTCATATACATCAAGGGTAAGCCCTGTCTCTTCCTTCATCTCCCTGACTGCTGCCTGCGCCGGAGTCTCATCTCCGTCCACCAGTCCTGCAGGAAGTTCATATATATATGCATCGAGTGGGTATCTGTACTGCCTTATGAGCACCAGCTTCGGCTCATCTTCCAGCTTAACTCCATATATAACTATTCCTTCCGGTTTTATATCGTGGGTCTTTATCTTGATGTCGTTCTCTTTATTCCTTGAAGCAAAGTAATAATTGAAGTCTTTTCCAGCCGTGTCAACCGCATCTATATGATAGAGGTTGAGGAACGGATTGTCTGTGAGTTTTTGTACGCCTTTGTATTTCTCTTTCACTTCATCACATCCCTTCTACTACAATATATTTATGGTTAATATCCCTTACAGCCAGTAAGGAATTATCCATCTTGTTGCTTAAGCTGTTAGAATGTAGGTAGCAATTGGATATCTTCTCCTTTCTTGGACTTCGCGTCCGTAACACAGACTGATAACCAGCTCCTCATTCGCAGCGTTCGTTTTATGCAGGTTGAATCACCTCAGGTGCATTCGTGTCACACCACAGTAGATTGAATAGGCAATGAGTAAAACTGGTACTTATCCATTGCAATAATCTTAAGGAGTGACAAATTTATGAACGCAGTAGGTATCGATGTTTCAAAAGGTAAAAGTATGGTTGCTATTATGCGGCCTTTTGGCGAAATTGTTTCCACACCCTTTGAAATTAAACACACATCCAGTGACATCAATTCGCTTGTAAAACTTATCAAGTCTATCGAAGGTGAGTCCCGAATTGTAATGGAGCATACCGGACGCTATTACGAAGTCCTTGCCCATCAACTTTCCGAAGCAAATCTTTTCGTTAGTGCCATTAACCCAAAGCTTATCAAGGATTTTGATAACGATTCCCTTCGTAAAGTCAAAACAGATAAAGCTGACTCTGTTAAAATTGCCCGATATGCACTTGACAAGTGGCAAAATCTGAAACAGTATAGCGTTATGGATGAATTACGCAATCAACTCAAAACCATGAACCGTCAGTTTGGCTTTTACATGAAGCACAAGACGGCTATGAAGAATAACCTTATCGGCATCCTTGACCAAACCTATCCTGGTGTTAATACTTATTTTGACAGTCCTGCACGTAGTGACGGCAGCCAGAAATGGGTCGATTTTGCATCTACATACTGGCATGTAGACTGTGTCCGTAAAATGTCCATAAACGCTTTTATTGATCACTATGAAAACTGGTGCAAACGCAAGAAGTACAACTTCAGCAAGTCAAAAGCTGAAGAAATCTATGGAAAAGCAAAGGAGCTTGTTCCTGTACTTCCTAAGGATGACATTACAAAGCTTATTATCAAGCAGGCAGTTGACCAACTTAACAGTGCTTCTATTACTGTTGAGTCGCTACGCACTCTCATGAACGAAACTGCATCCAAGCTTCCGGAGTATCCCGTTGTTATGGCAATGAAAGGGGTTGGAACGTCACTCGGTCCTCAACTGATGGCTGAGATTGGTGATGTTTCCCGTTTCACTCACAAGGGTGCCATTACTGCTTTTGCCGGTGTAGACCCTGGTGTTAACGAATCCGGCTCTTATGAACAGAAAAGTGTTCCAACTTCAAAACGAGGTTCTTCTGACCTCAGGAAAACACTATTTCAGGTAATGGATGTCTTAATCAAAACACATCCACAAGATGATCCTGTGTATCAGTTCTTAGACAAAAAACGGGCTCAAAAGAAACCGTATTATGTCTATATGACTGCCGGTGCTAACAAGTTTCTACGCATCTACTATGGACGAGTGAAAGAATATCTTGCATCTCTTCCAGAATCTTAATTATCTACTATACCTTTCAGACCAGCACTGGTGTGGTGGTCTTGTTTTGATGTCTAATTTTCAACCTGTATAAAATTTTCAAAGTTCTTTCATTTTAGCCTTGACTTTTTATTTGCAGGCTGTGTTGTTGGCGCAGTTTTAGCACTATACTGCTATTATAGACGATATCCCGCCCGACCACAAGAAAAAGAGTGTAAATTTTTTATGGATGAAACCCGTTTTTTCCGGGGATGATACCCTTACCGGATCGCTTCCCGGGTGCGGTCTGTTTTGGCGGGATGGGGCTGGACCCTGCAGGGGGCCGGTCCCGGGCCGCAGGCCCGGCGCTGCTTCGCATCGCCGCAGCGGGCTCCGCCCGCTGAAACCGCCCTCCGGGCGGTTTGGCCTGCGGCCCGCCCTGCCACTGTGCAGCTTCCCGGCCGGCTGCATGCCCCCGCCGCCCGGCCCTGTCAGTTTGTGTATTTTCTCCAAGAATAACCCGCTCCCGGCCGCAACTTTTCGCAGCCGCCCTCTCCTTTTGGTTCAACTGCACCAAAAGAACGCATTATAATACAGGGAAATTCTAACTTGTTAAAAATCTAATTTATAGACTCCCCTCTTGGAAAATGCTAAAATTGTAATAAAGCAACAAAAAACAAGGAGATATTCGTCAAAATTATAACATTGCTGTTATAAAAATGACAAACATCTCATCTCATGCGGGAGGTACTTACCGATGAACAGAAGCATGAAAACCATGGATGGCAACAGCGCCGCGGCGCATGTGGCATACGCCTACACCGATGTCGCGGCGATCTATCCCATCACCCCCTCCAGCGTCATGGCGGAGCTGACCGACGAGTGGGCCGCCGCCGGGCGCAACAACCTGTTCGGGGAGCCGGTACGGGTGATCGAGATGCAAAGCGAAGGCGGCGTGGCCGGTACGGTCCACGGCTCGCTGGCGGCGGGCGCCCTTACCACTACCTTCACCGCCTCGCAGGGCCTCCTGCTCATGATCCCCAATATGTATAAAATGGCCGGCGAGCTGCTGCCCTGCGTCATTCATTGCTCAGCCCGCGCGCTGGCTACCCACGCCCTTTCCATCTTCGGCGATCACAGCGATATCTACGCCTGCCGGCAGACCGGCTTTGCCATGCTGTGCACCAGCAGCGTGCAGGAGGTCATGGACCTGGCCCCCATCGCCCACCTCGCGGCCATCAAGCGCCGCATCCCCTTCCTGCATTTCTTCGATGGCTTCCGTACCTCCCACGAGATCCAGAAGATCGAGGTGTGGAGCGATGAGCAGCTGGAGGCCCTTTTAGACCGCTCCGCGGTGGATACCTTCCGGTACCGCGGGCTTTCCCCCAACCGCCCCGTGCTGCGCGGCAGTGCCCAGAACCCCGATATCTTCTTCCAGGAGCGCGAGGTCGCCAATCAGTTCTACGATACCCTCCCCCGCGTGGTGGAGGACTACATGAATAAAATCAACGCCATGATCGGCAGCAATTATCACCTCTTCGATTACTACGGCGATCCCGATGCCGAGGAGGTCATCATCGCCATGGGCTCGGTCTGCGAGACCATCGAGGAAGTCATCGATTATAAGCGTGCCCGCGGCGAAAAGGCCGGCCTCATCAAGGTCCGCCTCTATCGTCCCTTCAGCCGGGAGCACCTGCTGCGTGCCCTGCCCGATACCGTCCGCTCCATCACCGTGCTGGACCGCACCAAGGAGCCCGGCTCCATCGGCGAGCCGCTGTACCTTGATGTCGTGGCGGCGCTGCGCGGCAGCCAGTTCGAGAGTATCCCCGTTTACACCGGCCGCTACGGCCTGGGCAGCAAGGATGTCACCCCCAGCCAGATCTTCGCGGTGTACCGCAATGGCAAAACCGGCGAAAAGCCCCGCTTCACCGTCGGCATCACCGATGATGTCACCTACCTCTCGCTGCTGGAGACCGAAGCCCCCAATACCACGCCGGAGGCGACCGTCTGCTGCAAGTTCTGGGGTCTCGGCTCCGATGGCACTGTGGGCGCCAATAAAAACTCCATCAAGATCATCGGCGACCACACCGATCTCTATGCCCAGGGCTACTTCTCCTACGATTCCAAAAAGAGCGGCGGCTTGACCGTCAGCCACCTGCGCTTCGGCCGGGAGCCCATCAAGTCCACCTACCTCGTCACCAAGGCCGACTTTGTGGCCTGCCACAATCCCGCCTACCTCGGCAAATACGATATGGTGCACGATATCAAGCCCGGCGGCATTTTCCTGCTCAATTGCGGCTGGAGCATGGAGGAGCTGGAGCGCCGCTTCACCGGCGACGGCAAGGCCTACCTCGCCAAAAATAACATCCACCTTTACACCATCGATGCCGGCGCCATCGGCAAGGAGCTGGGACTGGGCGGCCGTGTCAATACCGTCCTGCAGGCGGCGTTCTTCCGCCTTACCGGCATCATCCCCGCCGAGGAAGCGCTGCAGCTGATGAAGGATGCCGCCACCCGCGCCTACGGCGCCAAGGGTGATGACATCGTGGCCATGAACCACGCCGCCATCGAACGCGGCTTCACCGATGCCAGGGAAGTGCCCATTCCCGCCCACTGGGCCACCCAGCGCGGCGATTTCGTCAGCTTCTATGCCACCGGCCGGGATCCCGAGCTGGTCGAGTATGTCAACCGCATCCAGATCCCTGCCGACTTGCAAAAGGGCGATGACCTCCCCGTTTCTACCTTCCTGGGACGGGAGGACGGCCACCTGCCGCTGGGCACCAGCCAGTACGAAAAGCGCGGCATCGCGCGGGAAGTCCCCACCTGGCAGCCGGAAAACTGCATCCAGTGCAATCTCTGCTCACTGGTCTGCCCCCACGCCGTCATCCGTCCCGTCGCCATGACCGAAGCGGAAGCTGAAAAGGCCCCCGCCGGCATGCCCTCCCTGCCCATGACCGGTCTGTCCGATCACCGCTTTGCCATCACCACCAGCGTGATGGACTGCACCGGCTGCACTCTGTGCGTCGGCATCTGCCCCGGCAAAAAGGGCCAAAAGGCGCTGGCCATGGCCCGGCTGGAGGGCGAAAAGCCCCGTCAGGTCTACTTCGATTACGGCCGCGAGCTGACCCCCAAGCCCGCCGTGATGCAAAAGTTCGGCGCCGATACCGTTAAGGGCAGCCAGTTCCGGCAGCCGCTTTTGGAATTCTCCGGCGCCTGCGCCGGCTGCGGCGAAACCCCCTATGCCAAGCTCCTCACCCAGCTGTTTGGTCCGCGCATGTATATCGCCAATGCCACCGGCTGCTCCTCCATCTGGGGCGGCTCGGCCCCCGGCATCCCCTATACCAAGAATGAGAAGGGCCAAGGTCCTGCCTGGGCCAATTCCCTCTTCGAGGATAACGCCGAATACGGCTACGGCATGTACCTGGCGCAGGATACCATGCGCAAGCGCCTGATAAGGGAAGCCGAAGCCCTCGTCGGCGATATCGAGGCCCCGCACGAAAAAGAGGTGCTGGAAAATTACCTTGCCACGCTGGAGGACGGCGAAGCGAACCTCGCCGCTACCGATACCCTCATTGATGTCCTTTCCAAGAGCCTGGATCCCCGCGCCCAGCAGCTTTTGCATCACAAGCAGTTCCTCAGCAAAAAATCCAACTGGATCCTGGGCGGCGATGGCTGGGCCTACGATATCGGCTTTGGCGGGTTAGATCATGTCATGGCCAGCGGGGCCGATGTCAATGTCCTGGTCTTTGATACCGAGGTCTACTCCAATACCGGCGGCCAGATGAGCAAATCCACCCCCACCGGCGCCGTGGCGCAGTTTGCCGCCAATGGCAAGGAGGGCACCAAGAAGGACCTGGCCTACATGATGATGACCTACGGCAGCGTCTATGTGGCGCAGGTGGCCTTGGGCGCGGATTTCAACCAAACCCTCAAGGCCTTCCGGGAAGCCGAAAGCTTCCCCGGCCCCTCCCTCA
>OLYC01000358.1_pt1 | contig 39570 bp, 33 predicted proteins | sample 1674271 | NCBI WGS metagenome assembly OLYC01 (sample SAMEA103958154, study PRJEB25191) | human gut metagenome
CAATGTTTTTTCAAAAACGTCCAATGTTTTTTTCAAAACAACGGTATGTTTTATAAGTTGCTAACTATCAAACAAATAAACGCCAAATAATCGGGCTGTGACTATTTCACTCCGGCTGTCCGATAAATATAATCCACATCCGCATGGGCACGCACCCAATCAGCCAATTTATCGTATTGTTCCTCTTTGAATGCTTCGTAATCGAACGGTTTGGAAGAGTCTTTTGTCAAGCCCTTTGCCAAACAGTCCAACACTTCCGGATTATCCAATATACCATGCAAATAACTCCCCCAACAACGGTCGTTCATATAATAGCCGTCCTCCCTGCCATCTTCCAATTTAGCAACAGGCCGGGCAACTGTTCCCGGCAATAAGGATGTCTGTCCCATGTGTATCTCATAACCCCGGTTGTTGTAGGTCGTTGCTGCCTTATCCGTCTCGCCTGCCACAAAAGCGAACCGGCTCTGCTTCGTCACTTTCTCGGTTTCGATGCGTGTCACTTGGGGAAGTAAACCTATTCCCGGAACAACCGGCAAACTACTTTCTATCGCTTCCGGGTCTTCCAAGCGTGTCCCCATCATTTGGTAGCCTCCGCAAATGCCAATCACTTTCTTGCCCGATTTATATGCACGGACAATTGCTTCTGCCACGCCATTGGCACGGAGGGTCTGCAAGTCAGCCAACGTACTTTTCGATCCGGGAAGGATAACGATATCGGCCATTTCTATCTCTTCAGGATTATTGGTATAATAGGGATTAAAGCGTCCGTCCGTCTCCAAGACATTGAAATCGGTGAAGTTGGAAATACGTTTCAACAAGACAATCGCCACATTGATTTTGCCTTGCTGGTAAGTTTTGTTCTTCATTTCCAAAGCGACGGAATCCTCCTCTTCAATCTTTATATCCTTAAAGTAAGGAATGACGCCCACCACCGGGACGCCAGTCAAATCTTCTATAATCTTTTTACCCTCTTCAAACAGGGAAACATCCCCACGGAATTTGTTTATGATGACGCCTTTGATCAAAGCCCGCTCTTCCGGTCTCAGCAAAGCAATAGATCCGTACACCGAAGCAAATACGCCTCCGCGGTCTATATCCGCCACCAGATAAGTATCAGCCCCGGCATAAAGAGCCATGCGCATATTGGTAATGTCACGGTCACGCAAATTGACTTCAGATATACTGCCAGCACCTTCTAACACCACTGGATTATAACGTTCTCGCAACCTTTCAAACGCCTTTTGAGCCTCTTTGAACAGTTGTTCTTTCTGCGCATGAACGCCAAAATAATCCTTTGCGGACATATTTCCTACCGGTTTGCCGTTCAATATAATCTGGGAACCTTTGTCGGTAGTCGGTTTCAGCAATACCGGATTCATATCCGTATGAGGGGAAATTCCACAGGCTTCCGCTTGTACCACTTGCGCCCTTCCCATCTCTCCTCCTTCCGGAGTGGAAAAGGAGTTGAGTGACATATTCTGTGCTTTAAAGGGAGCAGGAGAATAACCATCTTGCTTGAAGATACGGCAAAAAGCCGTATTGATAATGCTCTTTCCTGCATCCGAACAAGTTCCTACGAACATAATCGGTTTCTGAAACCTCTTTGCCATATCGATCTTTATTTTATAAAATACCTATCCATTTGTGTGTTTGCAAACTAAGCCGCCACTGCGGATGCTCCTGAATATAAGCCACCACTTCTTGGGTGTTCTTGCACGAACAGGGCTGGAGGAAGTGAACTTGGGCGGGCAATGTCAAATAAGGTTCGACATCTTCATCGCCTGTATAAACGACCTTAACTTCGTCAATCCGTGTCAAGACGACCGGAGCACCTTTGGGAGAACAGGTAATCCAATCTAACGAGTCGGGGATTGGATGCGTGCCGTTCGTCTCTATGCAAACATATTTCCCTGCCTGATGCAGCTTCTCCACAAAAGCCTCATCTATCCATAGTGAAGGTTCTCCGCCTGTCAATACGACCATTTTCGCCGGACATTCCTTGGCTTTTGCCACAATATCCTCATCGCTCATCCACTCCCCTTCTTCATGCTTCGTGTCACAAAAGCTGCATTTCAAGTTGCAACCTGAAAAACGGATAAACAAAGCGGGAGTCCCGGTGTGGAATCCTTCTCCCTGCAAACTATAAAATATCTCGTTAATCTTTCTCATAAATGGCTATATTACCTTCCGATTCCTGTACTTCGACTTTGAAACAATTAGGGACTTGAGAACAAATCCAGCAAGCGATATTTTCGGCTGTCGGATTAAACGGGAGCACATCATTCAGGACTTTATGATCCAATTGGTCCTGCACGATATTCTTCACCAATGAAAAATCCGTAACCATTCCTTCTTGATTTAACTCTTCAGAGCGGCAATAAACAGTGATAATCCAATTATGACCATGTAAATTCGTACATTTACTGGTATAGGAAAGAGCGAGCTTATGAGCTGCAGATATTTCCAATCTTTTGATAACCGTATACATAAAAATAAAAGTTAGGAATTAAGATAAGAAGCGTCTGATGTCACCTTAACGTTTCGCAGGCGCAAAGATACAAATATTTTCAACAGCCTTTTCCACATCTTCCCGATTATTAGGATACTTTTCTCCATTTCCTTTTTCTTTCTTTCCCAATTTCGCTTCTCTATTCGCCTCTTTCCATTATCTTTGTCCCCAGAAAGGGATATTATTGAGTAGATGAGATTCAAGAAGAAAACAATAACCAAATACATTTTTTGCATTGCGTTTTTCGCTCTGTTTGTGTCATGCCAACAGGAAACCCCGATAACATCCGTCATCCATGTGGATGGAGAAGGTGTTTTGCAAGAGGTGAACTCGAACATGTACGGCTTATCTTTGGAAGAGATCAACCATGCCATTGACGGAGGACTTTACGCTGAGATGATACAAAACAGGAGCTTTGAAGACGGCGTACCTCCTTTGAACTGCCCCTATGATTTCCGACGGAATATGTTGAGAACTCCAAACGGGTATGACTTGCCTTTCATCCGTCCGGATTCTATTCCCGGCTGGAAAGCTTTATCTACTTCCACATGGCTCTATTTGGATACGAAAGAGTTGTTGAACGCCAAGAACCACCGGTCGCTATTGGTGGGAATATCAGCCTATTCCGGGCAGCGTGGCGGTGTGGTTGCTGAAGGATACAACGGTATTTCCATACGGGAAGGGGAAAGTTATAACCTCTCCTTTTATGTCAAAGGTGCCTCTTTCCTACCGAAGAAGTTCCAAGTGGCGTTGGAGGATTCCATAGGAAACCAAAGGCTGAGCGACGTATGCACCGTGACCACTCGCAATGAATGGATAAGAGTACGACACACCTTCCATGCCAACCGCAGCAGCGACAAGGCAATCCTGACCTTTTCATCAGACAGCAGCCAGATGTTTTGGTTGGATGTCGTTTCCCTTTTCCCTAAGACATGGAAAGGGAGGCCAAACGGACAAAGGGCTGATTTAATGGAAGCAATAGCTGCCTTGCACCCCCGTTTCATCCGTTTCCCCGGCGGGGCTTTTGCCGAAGGATATACTGCCGGCACCTATCCTGTCTGGAAGGAGACGGTGGGGAACATTGCCGAACGGAAACATTTTTGGGGAATCTGGGGATATGGAACGACCAACGGAATGGGCTATCACGAGTATTTGCAAATGTGCGAAGACTTAGGGGCGGAACCGGTTTATGTGATCAACAGCGGCATCACGAATATGTCACGCCGCCCGCGTTATGAGTCCATCACGGAAATGGACAAGTTGGTAGAAGATGCTTTGGATGCTATCGCCTATGCCAACCACCCTGCAGACTCGACATTGGGCGAAATGCGTGCCAAGAATGGACATCCGGCTCCTTTCCATCTGAAATATGTGGAAATAGGCAGCGAGAACTACGGATATGAATATACCAAAAGATATAATTTGTTCAGGGAAGCTATCCAGAAGAATTGGCCGGAAGTCACGGTCATCAGCAATACTTTGGTGGGAAAACGTCCGCGTTCGGATTGGCGGGACACCCATTTCAATGGCAAGAACTCCTTTTTCTTGAACAATTCAGGGAAATATGAAAGCATCCGCAGCCGCTACCAATGGGAAAATACGTTTGTCGGGGAGTTCGGGAACATGCAATCTTTGGAAGCGAGGACGATGGAGGCAGCCATCGGGGAAGCCTGTTTCCTGACCGTCGTCGAGCGGCATCCTGATTTGATGAGCCGCATCGCTTACTCGCCAGTCTTGGGCCATGCCGATTATACCGGTGCACGGTTGCCGATGCTTCTGTTCAACAACCATCAGATTGTCCCTTCTCCCTCTTATTATATGTACCAGATGTTTTCCGAATATCGGGGAGAGAAAGTGGTTCCAAGCTCTGTTGATACCTATATGCGTCCGCACTTCACAAGCGGTTATGCTTCTATTTATATGTTCGACAACTGTTATACCTTCGAGGATGTACAGATAAATGGGAATCCGGTGGAAAATGGAACGACGCTTAGCGGAGGATGGAATGTCACATCACCAGGAATTATACAAGCCATCCCGAACCGGTGGAATTATCTGTTGATGGGCGACTCCACAGCCGCAGATTATTGCTTCGAGGCGAAAATCAAACGTGTCAAAGGTAGCGAGCCTATCCAATTCCGCATACGCAACAACGGTTTCCAGAGGGAACAGCAAGATTATATCTGCTTCACTATCGGGAATGGCAAAGCCGCCCTTTTCCATCAAAGCGGGAATGTAACCGACTCGCTATCCACCTCTTCCGCTCTTTCTCTATTGAACAACCGCACGTATGGTGTCAAAATAGAGTGTTCAATGGATTCCGTCTATTGTTATGTAGATGGTTCGTTGGTTCAAAAAGGAGGAATGCGCAGTTATCCATCCTTGTCGTCTGTCACGACAATCGACTACACAAAGGGTTATCTTTATTTGAAGGTGGTGAATACGACCCAACATGAAGAGAAAACGGAACTGGATATCCATGGAATATCGGTTGACAACAAGGCGGAGATAATTGAACTTGCAGGAGAAATGGAATCTACCAACACTTTCGAGCAGCCCGACCGAATCAAGCCTCAAATGAAAGAGGTCTCATTCATGATAGGCATCCCGAAAGTATATAAATTCCCGCCATCCTCCATCACGATTATGAAGTTTAAAATCAATCCTTGATGCTCCAACAGCCCATCTTCCATTGTTTTTGCAAAAAAACATGCGCCAACTATTGCATTATAAAAATAAATCACTACCTTTGCAACGCATTTACAAAAGGATGGTCAGGTAGCTCAGCTGGATAGAGCAACAGCCTTCTAAGCTGTGGGTCCTGGGTTCGAATCCCAGCCCGATCACAAGAAGGGGCTGTGTCAAAACGAAAGTTTTGATGCAGCCCCTTTAAAGTGTGTCAGAATTAGCAAAATGCAAGGCACTGAGGATGAAACCGACAGGAGTTTACTGATGTAAATGACAGAGGTCGAATTCCGAAAGCAACGCAGCAGTTTGCAATTATGACACACCGACTTTAAGTTTTACCAGACAGTAATGGATAGTTTCTCTAATTAAATACTTACCTTTGCCTTAAAATAGAACTATTGATGGACTCTGAACATATATTTTCACTACAGGCGACAGGAGGAGCCTATATATGGCGCTAATGCAATTTGTGTTAGGCTGTGCTTCGTGTGCTTTTGCCTTATGTGCTTTTATTCTATGGATGCGCCGATGCGATGGCGACCGGTCTCGGCGCACTCTCAGCATTGTGTGGCTGTTCTTGGCGTTGCTGTTCTCCGGTCGAGCTTTGGTAGACGGGCAGTCGATGCCGCCAGATGTGCTTCCACCGGTGAATTTGGTGGGCGGGCTGTTCATGTTGACGTTACTTTATTTCTACCCGATAGAGGTGATTCGTCCGGGATGGCTCAATGCGCAGCGCACGTTCTACCTGTTACTGCCTACCCTCATTGTGGGTGTCATCTTTCATTTGTCAGGAACGAAGCTCCGTCAGTTGCAGTCGTTCGGAGATATGCTTGCCCACATCAGCGAGCCGAATGTCTATGGACGTCTTATCCTCCTCTTCGGAATCATTCTTCCTTCCGCCCTGCTGCTCCATGTCATCCCCTATAACTGGATGAAGAGCCGTGTCCGTTTGCGCTGGATAAAGCATTATACGTGTACCATTCTGTTAATCTCCGCTCTCTATACCGTATTCATGCTGACCCGCAGCACTTCCGTCAGCATGGTGCATCTGTTGGTTTGTCTCACTTTGGCTCTGATAGTGACCTACGAGGAACTATTCACCCGCTTCTGCCTTCCTGCGGATTGCTCCGTCGCACCAACCGTAGAACCGGTTATGCCCAGCCCGCCGTTGGTGGTAGAAGACAACCCTCTTGTCATCCAGCTAAACCATCTGTTTGAGGAGGAGAAGATGTGGCAAAACCCGGACCTCACCGTTGCCGGGCTGGCTCAGATATTGGGCACCAACCGCAGTTATCTCGCCCAAGCCATACAGGAAGCTGGCTACGTCAACTTTGCCGACCTAATGAACCGCCACCGCGTGCAGGCTTTCTGCTGCATGGCGGAAGAGGGCAAGGTGGAGAGCGTACAGGATGCTTTCTTCCACGTGGGCTTCCGCTCGAAAGAAACTGCGTTGAGATGCTTCAAGAAATACACAGGCTCTTTGCCCAGCGAATACCTGATGATGGTAGCCGCAGAACATTCCAAAACGTCTCAATTGCAGAATTGACACTCGATTTTGCGGTTTTAACACGTTGCCGATACCTTTTTTGTATACTTTCACGCATTATTTATCCATACTAACTAATGTAAAGAATTATGCGAATGAAGTACTTGAAAAATTCGGTGGCACTCCTGCTGCTATTAAGCGGACTATTCTGCTTGACCGGATGCCAAGAGAACACGAAAGACAAAGAAGAGACGCAGTACAGTATCACCACACAGAAGTTGGTCGATTTGGTAGAGAAAGACAGCCGCATCAAGATGCCCCTGACGGAAGCCATCGAAAAAGGCAAAGAAATCAATCCGGACAAATCCACCAACCCTGCACAGTCGTTGGAAGAGTATTATGACTTTATCGACCGTTCGCAGACAGCCATGCCATGGGATGTCATCTTCTGTCCCGGACAGCCCAGCATCTTCGGGCGGATGTATCAGGCGCTGTGTTATTGTTATTTCATCAACTGCATGCCGCTGGAGTCGTTGGAAAACGAAACGCTTTTCACAAATTCGGTGCAATATGTGGAACCTTACCGCAGTTGGCTGATAGAATACTGCAAGTCGTGGGGAAGCTTCTTGTCGTCACCGGAATCCTGGAACAAGAAGTACGAGGAGCTGATGATGCAACAAGAAGAGTTAGGCATGACTAAGGGATGGTATGAAGACCCGTCCAACTGGCATTCGTTCAACGACTTCTTTAGCCGCCACTTGGCCTCTCCCGACCAACGGCCTATCGCCTCACCAGACAACAAGTCCATCGTGGCATCTCCTGCCGATTGCATTCCGCAAGGTGTTTGGGAAATCGACGATGAGTCTTATATCATCACAGATGAGAAGATTGCGGTAAAATCTCGCGTATTCAATTCGGTACGCAACCTAATCGGTCCGGACAGCCCTTATCAAGATGCTTTTGCCGGAGGAACATTCTTTCACGCCTTCCTAAATGCCAACGACTACCACCGTTACCATTTTCCATTGGCAGGCATTATCCGCGAACTGCGTGTCATTCCGGGCGACGATGCCTTAGGGGGAAAGATTACTTGGGAACCCGACTTGAAGCAATATGTAGTGGATTGCTCCGTTCCGGGCTGGCAAAGCATAGAGACACGCGGGCTGGCTATTATCGAGACTGACGCACATGGATTGGTGGCAGTGATGCCAATCGGCATGTCGCAAGTCGCCTCTGTCAATATCACGGAAGGATTGCAGGTAGGACAGCGGGTAGAAAAAGGGGATGAATTGGGCTACTTCTTGTTTGGTGGTTCGGATTTCGTGTTAGTATTCCAAAAAGATGCAGGCTTCCGCCTCTCCTCTCCGAAAGATGAAAGCGGCGCATGGCAACATATCTTGATGGGCGAAAAGTTAGGCGAACTGAAATAAATTAAAGAATAGAACGGAAATTGCAAAATTGACACCCGATTTTGCGGTTTTAACACGTTGCCACTACCTTTTTTGTATACTTTCACGTATTAATACTAATATACAAAAATATGCGAATAAAGTATCTGAAAAGTTCGGTGGCATCGCTGTTGATCCTAAGCGGACTATTTTGCTTGACTGGATGCCAAGACGATGAAAATCCGAAAGAAGAGGTAGGAATCGAAGAGTATGTACCGCAAGGCACAAGTGACGTCGTTGGCAGTGTGTTGATACATATTATAGACGAGGACGACAAGGATAGTCTTGCCTTACCGCTGAGCGTTCTGCGCATGGTGGACATAGAGACTGCGCAGAACGAGTACGTGAAATTCAACTGCGAGCAACACAATGACGGCAAATGGTATGCCGTTGCCCAAATGCAAAAAGCACTCGATAAACCATTTGAGGTCATTCCGATAAAGATCACGCCTAAAGAGTTTCCCGAGAAGGCGCGCACCGTGCTGGTGGTACTCCGACAGGGCAGCGCTGCGACCAAAGCGGGCGACGCCATCACCTCTGTCTATAGCGAAGTGTTGGGCAAGGGCACCCGCTGCTACGGCCCGGTAGGCAACACGCTGGGCAGCGTGCTGCTTTACGACCAAATCAGCAAATTAGGCGAGAAGTATCTGACGGCCAACACCACGCAAAAACAGTTCTCGATGCTTGAATTCTCGGGCGACAGCTACGAAAAGACGATGGAGAACTGGTCGGTCAACGTGGGAGCATCGTTTAAGAAGACACGTAAGAAAGGATTGAACGTATATGAGAAATACTCATTGAAGAGCATTAAGAATGATGAAGGGGAAGCAGCGTACAAAAAAGAACTAACCTCGATACTGAATACTAAGCCCACCTATGTATGGACTGGCTCGTTCGACCTTGGCGTGAGCGGAAGCCTCTCCACAAGCGAGTCTTACGAATACTATCTGAATCTGTATCGCGTGAAGATGTCGGAGGTACGCATGAACATGTCTGCCTTCGAGCAGGAGAAGAAAGACCCCACCCTGCTGGCACTGCTTTCGCCCACCTTCGCCAAGGCATTGAATGTGGACAACATCAATACGACCGCATTCTTCGACAACTGGGGCACAGATGTCATCACGCAAGGTTCGTTCGGTGGCTACAACATCTACATTTACGGTCGCCAGGAGAACGTCTATGAATACAGTGTGGGCTTCGACGCACAAGGAAAACTGAGACGCGGCAAGCCTTCCAGCTCTGGCAAAACATGGCAGGACATTTACATTAATGCCCATAGCGACTATGCGGAGAAGCACTTCGACGTGGCCTACCAGAACGAGAACTACGAGAAAGCCAGCAAAGCCGTATCCCTGCAAACCTCGACTGGTGGCGACCTTGCCATCGACGACCCGCAGAAGTGGCTCGACGGCTTCAACACCGATGGTTCTGACAGTAAGTGGGCTCTCATCGGCTACAACGTAAGCAGCGATGAGAAAAACGACACCCTTTGCCGTCTCTACCCCATCGAAGAACTGGTTGGCCAGATTGCATTTACCTACGACCAAGTGGTGACAGATAAAACTGAAGCCGACATGGAGGCCGTTAGCCGCCTGCTGAACAACTACAGCGAGTTGCTCAACGCCAAAGACGACTATCTGGATTCTAGACAAGTGATACAGCAGGCCAAATCGAGACTGGTGTTGGCGGACATCCTGATCAAGAGCGGCACGAACGATCATAAGAAGGGCGAACCCGTCCCCTTTGTGGCTCAAGACCCGAACGATCAGGACAATTACCTGACTTACTATCCCATCATGGCGAACCCCAACGCTCCGTGCGAAAACGGATATGCGTTTGAGGTGACCTGCCATCATTATATTGATGCCGACGACTATGACGACAAATACATCTACTACGCACTGGCACCGATCGACAACTGCTTAGGCATCGTGGATGCCGTGTTCTGCCAAGAGGGAACAGCCAAGGGCTTCAACGGCGGAAAGTACTACATCCCCCGAGGCGTGCATGCAAACAAGAATGTGTCAGGAGCGCTCGACAACAACTACCTTTTTGTGAAGTACTACGACGAGGGCGTGGACCACGACCCGGCGAAGAAGATTACAGCCATTGGTTTCGCCAACATCGACAACAAAAATGCGATTATCTCATCAACCGGCGGAAGCGAACTGCGCATGAACGCCACACAAACGGAAGAGAACAGCTTCAACCAGTTCTGGGATAAGAAGAATTGGAATTGGTATGCCGGCGACCGTTCAAGCAAGAGTTGGGTCTTCTACGAGGGCGGATTAGTAAAGCATAATCGTTTCTATGTAGTTTACACTACGCAAGATCTCCCCATCAAGCATTTCCGCGAAAGTTCCGTATGGCAACCGAAGAAGTGGGGAGAGTAAACCGGTTCATTCCGTTAGGAGGCAGTTCTTGTTAGATGCATCAGAATTAACAACAAACAATTACAAATAACCTAATTAAATCATTCGTATGAAAACAGTATTCATTACAGGAGGTTCTACCGGCATCGGTGCCGCTTCAGTCAAGAAATTCATCCAACAGGGATGGAACGTGGGATTTATGGACATCAATGAGGAGGCGGCACACGAACGGATGGAAGAGATAAATCGTCCGGATCAATTGATTTTCGTTCCGGGCAATACCAGAAATCGTGAAGATATCCGCAAGGCCGTCGAGGAAACCGTGAAACGGTTCGGTCAATTAGACAGTGTGGTGGCAAATGCGGGCATCCACCGTTGCAACACCTTGTTGGACATCTCGGACGAAGAGCTTGACCTCATGATCCAAACCAACATCTATGGCACGGTGAACACGCTCCGCGAGGCGGTGCCGCACATCATCCGTGCCGGAGGAGGAACGGTGGTTATCAACGCTTCTGACCAATGGTTCGTCGGCAAGGCGCATAGCTTTGGCTACGGACTGACCAAAGGCGCATTGGGACAAATCACCCGAAGCCTTTCTATCGACCTCGGTCCTAAGCACATCCGTGTCAACGCTGTCTGTGCAGGAACCATCCACACGCCTTTGGTGGACAACCTGTTCGAGAAGTTCGCCCAAGAGAACCATTGCAGTATCGACGATTATTGGCGCACAGAGAACGCCCTATATGCAAGAGGTTCTGCAGGACGTCCTGAGGAAGTGGCAGAAGTAGTGTATTTCTTGGCTTCAGATGCATCAAGTTTCTGCACAGGAGGGCACTATTTGGTAGACGGAGGTCTGGTGGCGCATTGATTTCACCATAAGTTCACAAGTTGATCATGACATACCCTTAAAACGGTGTTTAAACAGTGTTATAATGCCGTTTTAAGGGTATTAAAATAACAGCCCGTATTCATTTCTTGATTATATATTTCTGAACATTTGGAAAGAAATGTCGCATATGCTTGCAGACCTTTTCTTGATAGGAATGCTTCAGATAACGATAGCCTGTATCATGAAAAAGTATCAAGATCAGCATGATTTACGCCTTGGACATGGTGGAATCACGGTGATACTTACGCTTTGTGGTAGATGGAAGAGTATATTTTGTCATCATTGTATCAAGATTCCATAGACAAACGCCCCAATATCTACCATACACACTGATTCATTCATTTTTTATAACTTCAGACAAATTTCCATTGGCAGCTCTCCATACTTGTAGCAATACTGTAAAAAGCACTATCGATGTAATGCCCCCGAATATTACACCTAATAGCCACAATGGAATATCCACATGGTAGGCATACCCTTGAAGCCAACGTTGCATGACATAATATGCCAAAGGCAATGCTATAAGATTAGCGACAAAAACAAGTTTCATATATTCGTTTAAAAACATATTAACTATATCTTCGGTCTGTGCTCCTGTTATTTTACGAATGGCGATTTCTTTACGGCGGCGCAAGGTGGCAGTCGTAGTTACTGCATAAATGCCGAAGATTGATATAAACAAGCTTACCATGGCCAATATGGAAAACAGTTTAAGACCGACCCGTTCTGAATAATTAAGTCGCTCATATAGCTCTTTAAGCGTTGTTAAACGGCAATCCGTTAATCTGGGATCTATGTCCTGTAATATTGAATTTATCTGATGAATGACCTCTTGTTCTTGACCTGGCGCCACTCGGACATACCAAATATCCTCCATGCCTGGCCGCAAAATGCTTGGATAAATAGGATTTCTAAAAGATAGCGAGTGGAAATTTTTCACCACGCCGACTATCTCATATTCCTCCATCGATGCCATTCCGTCACTGCTGATTAAAAAAGGAGACATACGAATGATTGTTCCTATTGGATTATCAAGCCGCATTATGCGAACCGCCTCTTCATTAATAACTATCTTGTTTTTTTCATTTTCCATCCACCATCTACCTTTCGATAATTCTAAACCAAACGTTTCCGCGAAATTTACTCCTACAGGGATCCATTGAAACACAGGTTTATATGAAACGTCTTTTTGAGGCCATTCAACCTCACTTGTCATCAAATTCACTTGTGGATTCTGTCTTGGCTCAAACGACGTAGTAGTAATATTTACAATTTTGGGCATTGATTCAAGCTTTTGCATCAATGCCGATTTGTCATTCTCAAGTTTTGCGTTAGTACTGTACAACTGTATGACCCCATTAAGATTAAACCCTAAATCTTTTCGGGAAACATAATGTATTTGTATCATTATCACTGAGACAGAAACAATAAACACTATACATACGGCTAATTGCAAGGACAAGGCTATTCGCTGCAAAGAGGTCTGTTTACTTGTCTTTTTTATCGACAAATCACTCTTTACCACACGAATCAAATTCCAATAAGGAACAATACTCATGAAAATAAGGCATAATATAACAGACAAACTGCTAAAAATAAAAAATCGCAGCAATAGCGGTGTGTTTACCGGTATATTCAACAAGTTTGCTAATGAAGGCATAAATAGAAAAATCAAGTATCCTCCTAACAATAGAGCAATGGATGCAAATGCTGTTTGTTCAAACATCATTTGCAAAATAAGCCGATTGTTTGTTGCTCCATATATTATGCGTTGACGAAATTCATGTGTACGCTCCCGGAAAAGCCCTATAAACAAATTAAGGAAATTGAACAAAGCACTAAACATCAATAAAGCTCCGGCTGTCACCATTAATCGAATAAAATTAAGAGTAAAAAGCAAATTGGAACTTAAACCATGGCGAACTTTACTTATCGGCAATATCTTCAATTCTATATCCGGGTTTACTTTTTTTGCGAAGTGAAATCTCTAAGTTGCATGGCCAATCGGTCTATATCTATATGCGAATGAACCTTCACATAAAGATTGTTGTTAAAATAATTCCACTGTTCCGATTCGGGCATTATCATTGAAGCATCTTGCAAAGCCGGATAATTAAGAAGTGCATCAAATGGCAAATTAGTGTTTAACTCAGTATTCTTGACTACTGCAATAACCGTACAAGGACCAAAAATACGGGAAAGTTGATTTTCCAATTTTTGACCTATAGCTTTTTCCGCACTTCCGAACAACCGAATAGCGACAGATTCAGTCAAAGCCATATTTCCCGGGACCTGCAATGCTTGGTCCACATCACCAATAATACTCCTTTGTGGAAAAACTCGAAGGAATGCAGTGTCAGCACAGATAGTATTCAATTGAATATAATTTGTCTTTTCAATATCGTTATAATCCAACTGTTCACTAATGAAATCAGAGGAAAATTCTATTTCAGGAAATTGCTTAACCAATTCTTTTCCCAAAATTCCCGGTACCCGTTCGTTTACTTTGCCTGACTGTTTTTCTTGTAAAACAACACGATATATTAATTCCGCATTAGGGTAAAAACTATCATATGTCGTCTCGTAATATATCCAATAAAGTGCTGGAACAAAACATGACAAAGCGAATGCAAGCCCAAAAAGAGCAATATAAGCCTGCGTTTTAAACCTCAAAAGATTATGAATAGCTATTTTGAAATCTTGCTTGATAAGATATATCTGATTACTCATGACTATTGGAATTATGGTTTAACATTGCATAAATTTGTTCAAATACGAACAATAATAATCACTATGATTACCGAAAACAAAATTATTGAAATATTTTGTATGGCAAATGATTTTTGCAAGTTTTTGATACAATGATGACAAAATATACTCTTCTATCTACCACAAAGCGTAAGTATCACCGTGATTCCACCATGTCCAAGGCGGGAGCAATCGCAGCTTACTGCTTAGACTACATCATTTCTCTTTTAAACCAAAGTTCAAATACACTATCAGCAAGGAATATACCATCTTTCTCAATGGTGATAATCTCTTTATCAACCAAACTTTTCTTTATGCGGTCTATATTGGACTTACTACCCAATGGGTATATTTCAGAGACCGCTTGAGTGGTAAATCCTGAATGTATGTCTTTGCACAAAAGACGAATAAAGTTAAGTTGATAAGTAGTAAGACCCTCTGTCTGTTGTATAAAGAGACTACTGTTTTGCTCCAACAGAGCCTTCAAGCCTTCTTCGAAACTCTCCTCGTTTACTTCTTTTCCTGTTTCGGCCATAACATTCCATGCAAGTTGCTGCACATAAGATGAGTAATTCTTTACCACTTGGCATATTCTGTCAGCATATTCTTCTGTTATCTTCTTGCCGTACTTCTCGAATCGAGAACAGATGAAGGGAACCCAATATTCCGTAGGAATACACTTGAGATGCAGCATTTCCCCAAACTGATAGAAAGGCATGCGGCGACTTTGGAAAATATTCTCCATCAGATGTTTCTTACTGCCAAAGAAGCAATAAGACACATTTTGATGGTGCTGCCAAACACCGCGCAGACGTTTTTGTATAGTCAGCGAGTCTGTGAACTCACCTATCTGTTGAAACTCATCAATACATACTACAAGGCGAACACCCTGTTCCTTGGCAATACGTTCAGGAAGATTCAAAATTTCCTCTGGAGAATAATCCTTAGGCGTTATCCCCAATGATACAGAAAACTCAGAGTTAGGTTCCGGGCTAAATGAAAGCTTTGGCGAGATTCTAACAAAGAAACGCTTGATATTCTCCATTACTTGTCCCAAATGGTTGCCAGTGGACTTCATGATTGTTTCGGCAAATCGGTTATAGAAATCATATTCACTTCGGCAGTCATATATGTCCATATAGACGATTTTTAGCATAGGATCGTCAATCTCTGAAATAACCTTTTTTATAAGTGAGGTCTTACCCATGCGTCTAGGAGATATAAGAATAACATTAATGCCGTTTTCAAAGTCAAGCTTGATACGCTTGATCTCTTCGATTCGGTCAGTAAAATTGTTGCCTCCAACCGACATACCATATACAAAAGCTTTCTCCATAATCTTTACTCCTTTTCCAATTAGATTACAAATCTAATGAAAAAAAACGTAGTTCACAAGGTTGTGAACCACAATGTTGTGAACTTGATTAGAAAATCTCATACTACAGACTCCCCTTCCATAGTTTTCACCTCTGTTTATCAGCGTCCCCTCTTCCTTTTATACTCATATCTGTCAATCCATTCGCCAAACGCAATAGCGACCAAACCGTCTTATACTTCTGGATGAGATTATTCTCTTTTTATTGTGGCTTTTGCCGCAGCGAGGGAAACGGTGTAGGTGTATTCACAGCCCGCCTGCCAGTCGGTAGCATTCTTCATCTTATAAACGAATGTCTTGCCGTCAGCGAAGGTGCAGGTAATGAAGGTCGTGCCAGCTGCCACTCTTTGCGGGGCTACGAGGGCGGTGTAGGTGTTGCTGCCCTTGTCATACAGGCTGATTTCGGCCGGGTTGCCGCCTTCGGTGGAGAGACCATCACTGTGCCATTGAGCGACAAGGCGCAAGACGAGTTCAGATTCTATTGTGAGGCTAATATCGTGCCGCTAACCCAACTTTATGGCGGCAAGATTGCAGCAGCTCTCTCGCCAGCACTCACGTGATCTGTTTGATGTGAAGTATATGGATATTCCGCCAGCTGACTGTCGTGAAGGTCTGATATTCTGTCTGCTCGGCAGCGACCGTCCCATTCACGAGTCTTTTGCTCCAAGGCGAATTGACCAGCGCGAGGTCATGTCCAACCAGTTTGACGGCATGACCGACATACCCTTCACTTATAAGGAATTCGAGCAGACCCGTGCACAACTGATAGCCGATGTCACTAGCATGATGACCGATGCTGATAAGAAGTTCCTCGCTAGCTTTGAACAAGGCAAACCGGAATGGGAAGGCTACAAGTTCGCCTATATGCAAGACTATCCTTCTGTAAAATGGAAGCTCATCAACCTGAAAAAGCTAACAAAGCAGAATCCAGAGAAACTTGCGGGGGAAGCTGCAAAACTCAAGTCTATCTTCAAACTTGGCTAGCACACCATACGCATCAGGCAGTAAGGCGTATGTCTTATTGCCTTTTTTGCCCAAAACTGAACATAATGTACCGCCGTTGTACCTCGATCATCGCAAGATGCTGAGATACAGTGGCTGTTTATTATTCCGATGCAATTCAAGCTCAATTCATATCGGATGATAGGATGAGGAGTCGGTATTCTTACGCCACAAAGAATGATTGAAGGCAGGGTGATAAGCATATGCTCAAAACATATTTTATGCGGAAATGTGCGTTGCATACTAAAATATAACGAGAAATCCAAAACGGAACATAGTTAAATAGTGTACAATTTAAGCTCGTTTACAAAATACTTGATTTTCACCAAGTGAAGACAGCTCTTTTTTCGTACCTTTGTAAGATACAATGCGCTTTTGTGGCGCATGTAGATAGCAATAAGCAGGAACATGTATTCACTCCTGCAACCCATCGAAGGGTACGATAGAATACTATGTTAAATAGAAAAATAAGCAACCAACAATGGATAGCCAAAACGAAATAACTTTGCATGATGATAAAGGTCTCTCTCCGGAAGGACTGCTAAAGGATTCATGCGTCATTATAGAACAGGCCCAGCAGTCGGCATATCAAGCAGTCAACGAGACGCTCATCAAGCGCAACTGGCTGCTTGGTATGCGCATTCAGCATGAGGTGCTGAAAGAGCAGCGTGCGGAATATGGAGAGCAAGTCATCAAGAAACTTGCTGCTGATTTGATAAAAAGATACGGAAGAGGTTTCTCAAAGAGTAATCTCTATCTATTTGTGTCATTTTATGTTAGTCATCCAGACTTTTTCCAATCACTGACTGGAAAATCTGAAGTCATCATCGATGAAAACATTTTCCAATCACTGACTGGAAAATCTCCGATACGTCTGTCATGGACCCACTACAGCATTACACTTCAGGTGGAAGATGCAGAAGCCCGCTCTTGGTATGAGAACGAAGCTGCCACTGAGATGTGGAGCACTCGCACCATGCAGCGCAACGTCTCCTCCCAGTACTACCAACGCCTTCTGAAGTCACAGAATAAGCCTGCCGTTCATGATGAGATGATGGCTCTGACTAAGCCCTTGCAAGACAAACTAGAATACTTGAAAAACCCGGTCATTGCAGAGTTCCTCGGTTTCAAGAACAACACTGACTACACCGAGAGAAGCTTGGAGCAGAGCATCATCGACCATCTTATCCCATTTCTTATGGAACTGGGTAAGGGCTTTTCATTCGTTGACCGCCAAAAGCGTATCCACACAGAGAAGGAGGATTACTTCATAGACCTCGTCTTCTACAACTATCATCTCCGTTGCTTCGTCCTCATCGACCTCAAGACCAATAAGCTATCCTATCAGGATATAGGCCAGATGGACATGTATGTGAAGATGTACGATGAGTTGGTGCGTCCCGACGGCCACAATCCCACTATCGGCATCCTCCTCTGCGCCGACACTGACAACGACGTGGCCTATTACTCAACTCTCAGCACCAACGACCAGCTCTATGCTGCCAAGTACCTCACCTACATGCCCACGCAGGAAGAGCTCCGCCGCGAGATAGAGCAACAAAAGACGTTCTTTAGGTTGCAGAATGGGTAAAATGAGTTTGACAAGTGAAAATGCTCTGTAATTATTTGGCAGTCGGACAACTTTTGTCGTTGCAATATGGTAATTTTGCACAATAATAAAATAGAACATGAAAACAAATGAATTTGCAGAAATAAGAAAACTTGTTGATGCTGTGATTAATAAGTATCGAGAAGTTCGTAAAGACTGTGGCATCCCAGACGATGGATGGCATAGTCGAACCATAGAGCGTATGGCTCGTCCTTTTTTGAAAGGATACTTTACTCTTGCAGTAGTTGGCAAAGTAAGCTCTGGTAAATCAACCTTTCTTGCTCTTTTTCTCGTTCTCGCCGAAAGGAACTTCCCGGCGTATATATCCCAGTTCCCTAAGTTTGCCTAAAGCTCTGTTATCTGGGTCGCTTCCTTACCTACCCGTCCAGCTATTTCAGAAAGGCGGTTCGCTCCGTTGCCAATGATTGAAAGCAGGGTGGATACTTGCACGGTATCACGCATATCACCCCTTAACAAGCGTATGGGTTCTTCCGCTAAAAAGCCTTTGTTATCCAAAAGCAGCTTTTCAATGGCTGTTTCATTGTCCTTGTAGTCGGCTCTCAATTCCCAGTATCGGGGTATTCCACCCCACACGGCATATTCTTCTATTGCCTGCTGTGCATCGCATCCGAGTGCCTGACCAGTGTATTGCACAGGTATGGGCGTAAGCCGTATGATTTCACCATAAGTTCACAAGTTGATCATGACATACCCTTAAAACGGCATTTAAACAGTGTTATAATGCCGTTTTAAGGGTATTAAAATAACAGCCGTATTCATTTCTTGATTATATATTTCTTTCCAAAGGTTGTCTCTTATAACCGTTTTGTGGAGCTGGAAAAAGAAATTGCCATCCCCTTGGCTTTGTTTATCAAAAATGTACTTTTAGGCAAATGTTCCATGGGATGGTTCTTCGGATTCCGTTAATGACGAAGTCAAGAAATCACAGATCCGACCTCTTTTCAAAAAGGTAGTATGCTTTTTGAAAAGAGGTAGTATGCTTTTTGGAAAAAGCTCGTAACCTTTTGTCGGATGAGTTTAGATGAAAACTTATTGAATGCAGTCACAGCACTCTGCATCATGTCTTTTCAGTTTAGTATTCTTTCCGTTTGAACATCTACGGGAGCAATGTTCATGCTCCTCATCCTATTTCCTTAAACTCTCGTCCACGGATATACGAAAGGGCTGCTCCTATCGCTGTGCGGTATTCCGCATATCCCGGTATGATGAAATGCTTCTTGAACATCTTTTCAAATACGGGGAAAACCTCTTTGCACTGCGGCATGCGGGTCAAATTGCCAATCAAAACGAAGTCATTGACGTTTGTGTTCAACGCCGAGAGGATGGCTGCCTGGCCGATGCTTTGAAGCACCATGCAGACGATGCCGGTAGCCACATCTTCCATAGAAGCATTCGCAGCTGCTTTCCCGAATATCGAAGCGGTCGCCTCCAAAGGCAATCCGGGCAGCGGCTTGTTACAGATGTCCTGTATCTGCAAATCGATGTTTGAAATGTTGCCCTTCATTGCCAATTCGATGATTTGCTTGAAGTCTTGTGTTTTAAGCAACAAGCGGGATAAGCCTAAGATGGTGCCTCCTCCAATGCCTATTCCGCCAATATGTTTCACCTTGTCGCCTTCGACGCTGACAAACGATGTACCTGTGCCCATGCTGATAACGACCAACTTATCCAAATGGGTCATATATTGCGCCCCCAGTCCGTTTGCCAAAAACTCATCTACCGTGGCAGTCGGTAGTCCATATAACGGCTGGTGGATATAAGCACTTCCCACCCCCGTCAACACCACCTTTTCCACATCTTTCAACGGTATATTATTATCATAAAGATACTTCCCGAAGGCTCCGAAAAGAGAAGCAACCGGATCCGTCGCACGGACAAACAAAGGATTACATATTTTCTTATTGCGGATTCCAACCACCTTAGTGGTACTTCCTCCCACATCAATTCCTATTACTACACCCATGTCATATTTTATTTATAATACCCCAAAGATACATCTTTTCCCTTAAAATGCCATTTTAATAGCGTTTAAGTAGTGTTTTAAGGTGAAATACGGGGAAATTACCCCATCCTATTTCTTGTTGTAACTATCATATTTTCAAGTCAAAATACTCGCAATAACGGTCATAAAGATGGCCGGCTTGAAGATAAGCGGACTGAGGACTCATGAAATGGGAAAACTCAAAGGTGATGGCTTTGTCGTATCCTGCCCTCTTGGCTGCCTCCAATTTCATGCGAAGTTTATCAAACTTGATGGGTAAGAACTTGATAGGCATGTCCCTGTCGAAACTCTCCGCATTGGTCCAACATTTCATGCCATATTTATCTGCCAACTTCTTGTTCACTTCAAAGAAAGCATCCAGTTCGTCATAATCGATGTGCCCATCTTGGAAGGCGCAAGCATCCACCACCTCATGGATGCCATCAAATATTTCATTCCACTCCTTTTCATGCTGCTCGACTGAAACAGCTTCCGCTTTGGTGAGGTTTGCCCCGCTTGCCGCAACGGCCTTCTTTCCATCAATCCACGGAGATATGAATGTAGGCAAACCATTGGAAACCTCTTTGCACTGCTTGCCCATCTCATAAAATGCCTTGATTGCCCCTTTGGTCGCACGGCTTATCTCACCACTGATATACCATCCGCCAAAACTTTTATGATGCCCGTAAGTCTGCCATACCTCGTCGATGACATATTTATTGTCCTCTATTTCATAGCTCAAATCGTGTGTATCCCAATAATGCCCCGAATCATAAAGCCCGAAATAGAACTTCATATCATATTTGTCCGCAAGTGTCAAGAAGAGTTCCAACAAATCGACCGAAGGCATATAACACCCTTTCTTCAATAAATAGGAAGAGGGATAAGTAATGAATTTGCGATAACCCGAACGAATCATAATGACCGTATCAATACCGATTCGCTTCATGTATTGGAAGTCCAAGTCCCACTCTTTCATTCCCCAATTTTGATGAGGTATGTCATGGGATATTTCATCCAAGAATGTTCCTGTAATCTTAAGCCCTTGGTTCTTCGGGACAATCAAAGGAGTTTCCAATCCTACTGCTTGCACCGATTCCGGGGAAGAACAATTGGCTAAGATAGCAGGTGCTGTAATAAGGGAAGCACCTGCCAATGATGTCTTTTTGATAAAATCACGTCTGCTGTTTGTCATGGTCTCTATTTCTATTATTTTACAATTCGTGTATCGTTTCTCATATCAATGCCCCCTCCCAAACAAAACTATCGGGAAATGATTCCTTTAAACGGGGCGTTTCCCTAAACAGGCCGAACACAGACGAACCCGATCCGGACATGGAAGCATAAACGGCTCCTGACGCATACATCTTCTCTTTGATTGCTTGTATGGCAGGGAACTCAGGAAAGACACTGGCTTCAAAGTCATTGACCATCGCCTCTTTCCACTGCTCCACCGGCAAGGTGATTATCTCCTTTAAAGAACGGGAAGGCCGGGCTGGTGTTACCATGGAATAAGCTGCTGCCGTAGAGACAAACACATCGGGCTTGACCAAACACAAATGCCATCCTCGCAAATCGACCGAGACGGGTTCAAATACATTCCCTATGCCGGAAGCGAAAACAGGAGTATTGCGGATGAAGAACGGGCAGTCTGCCCCAATCAATGCGGCAATCTCCTCCAACCTCTCCGCCGGAATCCGCAACTGGCAAAAGTCATTGACCAACTTCAACATGAATGCGGCATCGGCTGACCCTCCTCCAAGTCCTGCCCCGAAAGGAATGGCTTTCAATAAAGCGACATTCAATCTGGGAACCGGGTAAAATTCCCTCAACTTGTTCAAAGCCTTCATCACCAAGTTCTTCTCCATCGGAGCATCGACCGGAATACCGGACGGATGAAATTCATCCTGCCCTGCCGCAGTAACTTCCAATGCGTCTTTCACCGGAATCGGATAAAAGACAGTTTCTATATCGTGATAGCCGTCCGGACGTTTACGGACAATATTTAAGCCTAAGTTTATCTTAGCATTCGGAAAACAAATCATGATTCGTTCTTTTTTGATTCAGTTATTTTCTTCCAAAATTACTATTTTATCACATTTTCCACCAAATATTCGAGTAAAAGTTTTAAAGATAACCTATATTTGCAGCAAATATAAACAGAGATGGGATTAAAACGATTCGGAGTATCATTGGATGAGGAGGTGTCTGACGCATTGGATCAATACGTCATTGACAATGGTTTCCCCAACCGGTCGCAAGCCATCCGTTTCCTGATAGAAAAGAACATTGCTGAAAAGAAATGGCTTTGCAACCATATCGTTGCAGGTACGATTATCATCATGTACGACCAAGCCAAGAAGGATATCAGTGCGAAGATTACCTTGATAGAACAAGGCTATCAAGAGGTGATTCTCTCCTCTTCCCAATACTACATCAACAAGAATTTTTGTTTACACATTGCGACGGTAATGGGTGAGGCACACCGGCTCACGGAGTTGTCGGACAAACTGACGACTATCAAGGGAATCAAGCACGGGAAATTGGTGATGAGCCGTGCGGATTAATCCTTTTTTTGCAACTGAAGTAACACGAATCATTCAATACGTAACACTAAACTCTCATAAGGATGAATAAACATTTAAAAAGAAACATCTTAATAATCACTGGAGTTATCGCATTCCATTCCGTACATGCCATTGAGCCGATAGAAGTAGACAGTTTGATAAGGCTCAACAGTTTGGTGGTTTCCGCCAACCGCATCGAAGTAAACCGCAACTCCGTTCCATTAACAATATCCGTCATCAACCGGGAAAAGATAGAAAGCAGCAGCGAATCCGCCTTGTTGCCTGTCTTGTCTGAACAAGTACCCGGACTATTCGTCACCGAAAAGGGAATTACCGGATTTGGAGTTTCCACGGGTGCTGCCGGAACCATCAACATCCGTGGCGTGGGAAGTGGAAACAAAGTGTTGGTTTTATTTGACGGGCAACCGCAATGGGCAGGTATTTTCGGGCACTCGCTGCCAGACACCTACGTGGCTTCCGATGTCGAGAAGGTGGAAGTAATCCGTGGTCCGGGTTCTTTGTTATACGGTTCTAACGCCATGGGTGGTGTCATCAACATTATTACCCGCCGCCAGAACCAAACAGGCAGGCGTACGCAAGCCCGTATCATGTACGGTTCGTACAACACCCAAAAGTACATGGCAAGCAATGGTTACAATGCAGGGAACTTCAGCAGCTTCATCTCCATCAACCATGACCGAACCGACGGACACCGACCTAACTCCAAATTCCATATCACCAACGGATTTGCCAATTTGGGTTACCGGTTTAATGATATCTACAAGGTCACAGGAGATGTCAGCCTTGCCAAATACAAATTCCAGAATCCGGGACAAATCACGAACCCTATTTTCGACAATAAAATGGATATTCTCCGTGGTACCACGTCATTGGGATTGGAAAACAATTACAAAAGAGCCCAAGGAGCGGTCCGCCTGTTCTATAATTGGGGCAATCACGAAATCAACGACGGTTATTATTCCGGGGAAAAGCCGAAAGATTACCTCTTCCGGTCGGACGACCACAATTTAGGTGTCCTTTTATATGAATCATTCCGCCTCTTCCCGGGGAACAATTTCACGGTGGGAATCGACTACAAGAACTGGGGCGGTCATGCGTGGAATGACAAGAACGATGGCAGCCAACAAGAAATCATAGACAAGAGCGTGAATGAGACGGCTGGATATATCATCATGCAACAAGACTTCTTCGAGAAATTCGGTATCAATGCCGGAGTCCGTTACGAACATAACAGCGCATTCGGAGGAGAATGGGTTCCGCAAGCCGGCATCACGGTCCGTCCTTGGGAAGGCACAGCGTGGAAAGCATCCCTTTCCAAAGGTTTCCGAAGCCCAAATATCCGCGAGTTATATATGTTTATGCCGAAGAACCCCGATTTGAAGCCGGAAAACATGATGAACTATGAATTATCTCTCGGTCAAACACTGCTTGAAGGGCGTTTGAACGCTGAATTATCCCTCTTCTACATCGACGGGAAAGACATGATCCGGGTTGCCAAAATCGACGGGAAACCGAAAAACGTAAACACAGGCGAATTTACAAACAAGGGTATCGAAGCTGAAGTCAATTACCAGATATTGGACAATCTCTCTTTCCATACAAACTATAGCTTCTTGCATCAAAGCGACCCTATCGCCGGTGCGCCCAAGCATAAGTTCTATGCAGGCACGACCTATTCACCCGGCAGGTTCACCTTCAACTTAGCACTCCAATCCATTTTCGGATTGTACACAGACGAAGCATGCACGAAGAAGGAAGATTACACAGTTATGAATGCCAAAGTTTCCTACCATTTCGGTCCGACAAAGGAGAAAGGGATGAATCTGTTTGTTAAAGGAGAGAACTTGACAGCGACACGTTATACCATAAACGACGGTTTCCCGATGCCTAAAGCCACCGTCATGGGTGGTATAGACATCGCATTTTAATTCATCATGGATATAGGATTATAAGTGTCTATTCGAAAATAAAGCGTATCTTTGCAAAAAGAACCAAAAGCACAAATATTCATGAACAAGAATTTCCTTTGGTCTTGTATAGTAGGTGGAGTCCTTTGCGGCTTCGCCTCTTGTACAAGCACATCGACAAACAACCCGGCAGACGTGAACATCATTCCTCTGCCGAATGAAATCCAACTCGCACACGGCCATTTCTCCCTGAAAGAGGGCATGACCATCAGTTTCTCCGACAAAGGTATCCAACCGGCTGCAGAATACCTGACTTCCCTTCTGACCCGTTCCACTGGCTTTGTGTTGAACACAAAAGAAAGCGACCAAGGCAATATCCGGCTCATCTTGACTCAGGAAGCGGAAGAGAAAGAGGGAAGTTATACCGTCAACGTAAAAGCTGACCATGTAGAAATAGCAGCAGCTTCCTACGGCGGCATCATCTCCGGCATCGAAACGGTGAGACAATTATTGTCCCCGGATATAGAATCAACCGAAAGCATACAAGGTAAAACATGGACCATTCCGGCAGTCAATATCAAAGATGCTCCCCGTTTTGAATGGAGAGGATTGATGTTGGATGTTTCACGCCACTTTTATACCAAAGAAGAGGTTAAAGAGCTGTTGGATCTGATGGCTCTGTACAAGATGAATAAATTCCATTGGCACTTGACTGACGACCAAGGTTGGCGTGTAGAAATCAAGAAGTATCCGGATTTGACAGAGAAAGGGGCTTGGCGTGCATTCAATGCCCAAGACCGCGAATGTATGAGACGCGCGATAGCGGAAAACAATCCCGATTACCAAATACCGGAAGAGAAGTTGAGAATCATCCAAGGAGACACTTTATATGGCGGTTACTACACACAAGAGGATATAAAGGAGGTGGTGCAATATGCATCGGTCAGAGGTATCGACATCATTCCGGAAATAGACATGCCGGGACACATGCTTGCTGCGGTCGGCAACTACAGCGGTGTTTCTTGTTTCTCGACAACCGGTTGGGGAAAGACCTTCTCCTCTCCTGTTTGTCCGGGTAAAGAGAGCGCTTTGGAGTTTTGCAAAAACGTGTATGCCGAAATCATCCCGCTGTTCCCTTATAAATATGTACATATCGGAGGCGACGAGGTGGAAAAATCCAACTGGAAGAAGTGCCCTGATTGCCAAAAGAGGATTAAGGACAACGGTTTGAAGGACGAAGAGGAATTACAAGCTTGGTTCATCCATTATATGGAACACTATTTCAATGAGCAGGGAAAAGAGCTGATTGGATGGGATGAAATCATAGAAGGAGGATTGTCCGAAACCGCTACGGTCATGTGGTGGAGAAACTGGAACCCGCAGGCGATACCGACAGCTACCGCACACGGCAATCCGGTCATCTACTGCCCGAATGCTTGTTTCTATTTGGATTACCAACAGGACCGTTCTTCAGTCAAAAGCATCTATGAATATACCCTTGCTCCGGATTCGTTGGGCAAAAAACAACAAGATTTGGTATTAGGCGTACAAGGTAATATTTGGACAGAATGGATCCCTTCATGCGAAAGGATGCAATATATGGTTGTCCCAAGAATGATGGCTATCGCTGAAAAGGGATGGAGCCAGCCGGACCAAATGGTTTGGGAAGAGTTCCAAGAAAGAATGGTCGGGCAATTCCCACGCCTCAGCGTCATGAATGTCAACTATCGCATACCAGACTTGGAAGGATTCCATACTACCAACGCATTTATAGGAAAGACTGAGGTGTCGGTTGTTTCCCCCGATCCAAGCTGCGAAATCCATTATACGACAGATGGCACCGCTCCGACATTGGAATCACCGCAATACGAAGGAGCTATAACCATAGACACGACAACCTATTTCACTTTCCGTTCTTTCCGTTCCAACGGGAAAGAGGGCGATATCTTCCAAACAGCTTATCTCAAACAAGAGTATTCTAAAGCTGACCAACAAGCATCACCGGAAAACAATGGGTTGAAAGCGACTTGGCATGAATGCCGTGTGGACTCTTGCTCACAAATCGACCAATTCCCAGTCAAAGGCACATACGAAATCAACGATGTGACCATTCCGGCAGAGGTAAAAGGAGACATTGGTTTAATCATCAATGGATATTTCAATGCTCCTAAGAATGGAATCTATACTTTCTATTTGCTTTCGGATGATGGCAGTTATCTCAAAATAGACAATGAGACAGTGGTTGACAACGATGGGCCTCACGCTCCTGTCGAAATTGTCGGACAAAGAGCCTTGTCCAAAGGACTACACCCAATAGAAATACGTTACTTCGACTATAACGGTGGAACTCTGTCCTTACGGATTTATAACCCGGATGGGCAATTGCTACCAGTAGAGTCTGGAATATATGCCTATTAATTGACAAACAATACTCTGGTATTTTATCCAAACTCATTCCGACCAATGCTCACGACCTCTTTTCCAAAAGCATACAACCCTTTTGGAAAAGAGGTCGGTATCCCGGATGATTCAACTGTTGGTTAATTGGCGTTTAAACGCTGTTAAAACATCATTTAAACGCAGTTTTAACAGCACTGAAAATTTGCACTGAATAAAATAAGCAGAAAGAGTTGGCTATTAAAAAAATATACCTATCTTTGCACCCCGTAAGCGGTTAAGAGAGAACTTCAAAAAACCGAAACAATACACTTCTGTCTGATCGTGATGCTAGTTCAGAAAAGAAGTTTTTAGAGCGAATATGAGAAGCAATATTTTGCATAAACCGATATTTATGCCTAATTTTGCATCCCATAAAGGTATTTATGAATCATTACATGTAATAAAAAGAAGATAGAGATGTCTAAAATTTGTCAAATTACCGGAAAAAAAGCAATGGTTGGCAACAACGTTTCTCACTCTAAGAGAAGAACGAAACGTAAATTTGATGTTAACTTATTTGTGAAGAAGTTCTATTGGGTAGAACAAGATTGCTGGATTAGCCTGAAGATTTCTGCAGCAGGCTTGCGCACAATTAACAAACTTGGTTTGGATGCTGCTATTAAAATGGCCGCAGAAAAAGGTTATTTAAACGCTTAATTTGGAGGAATAAAAAATGGCAAAGAAAGCAAAAGGTAACAGAGTTCAGGTTATTTTGGAATGCACCGAACATAAGAATAGCGGTATGCCGGGTACTTCTCGTTATATCACTACTAAGAACAGAAAAAATACTACTCAGAGATTGGAATTGATGAAATACAATCCTATCTTGAAAAAAATGACTTTACATAAAGAAATTAAATAATAGGAGATTTGAAGAATGGCAAAGAAAGCAGTTGCAACATTTAAAAAAGGTGATGGCCGTACTTTCTCTAAAGTAATCAAAATGGTTAAGTCTCCGAAGACAGGTGCTTACATCTTCCAGGAAGAAATGATTCCTAACGAAGCTGTTAAAGAATACTTCAACAAATAATTATTATTTGTTTCCCCATAAAAAAGGGCTGTGTCAAAATGGATTTTTGATGCAGCCCTTTTTAGGTTTGTTAGAATTAGTAAAATGTTAGTCACTGGGGATAAGATCGACAGGAAGTTACTGATGTAAATAACTGAACTCGAATTCCGAAAACAACGCAGCAGTTTGCGATTATTACAAACTGCCTATCACTTGACTTCCCAATCCTCTATCGTTCCTGTCTTTGAAGAGAAACTTGCACCCACCTTATACAACTTGCGCCGGTCATTGGAATACGGACGGGCATAGCCTTTCTCCTCTATCTGCGACAAGGCCTCTTCCGCCGTCCCGTCAAGCTTGAACTCAAATATATAAACGGAACAGGGGGTCTCGATGATGCAATCCGCACGGCCTTCGCTCTGCTGCTTCTCTGACAACACCGTATAGGTGCTCATCAGGCGGAATATCAAATAAAAGGTGTAATGGAAGTAACGTTCACGCTCACGCTCGTCTTCCTTGCGGCGCATCGTATAAGGTATGCTCGCAAAGAACGCCGTAAGCTGTTTGTAGAACGTTGACAAGTCTCCTGCTTCCAATGTCTGGACCCAATCCATAGCCTCTACTGCCGTATCACGTTTCACTTGGAGATAATTATTTGCCACCAGGCTGACAAAGCCCTCCTTCACCTCATTGTTGGGGAAGTCCAACAGGAATGTGTTGAAACGGCGGTTGTAGCCTTTTATCGTCAGGTAGCCGCTTTGGTAGATCATCGCCAATGGATTCTCCACGTCCGCCTTGTAATCTACAAAGTCTGCCGGACGGTAATACTTGCCTGTCAAATCGTTCAAGTTCTCTTGGTTATGCTGGAGCAAGCGGATGAGGTAAGTGGGCGTTCCCGTGGAAAACCAGTAATTGTCCAAGCGTTTGTCGCTGAACGCATTCAACAGGCTGAATGGATTGAACACGTCTTTCATGCCACTGCTGAAATGGTATCCGTCATACTGTGCCCGCAACATCTGGAACATCTCTTCGGCTGTCACTTCATACACCTTTGCCATCTCCGCCATCGGAGTCGCAAACACGCATTGCAGTTCCTCCGTCGTTATGCCACATAGTGCTTCGTATGTATCATTCATGCTGATATCCTTCGGCTGGTTGAACCCGCTGAACACGCTTACCTGTGAGAATTTCGTCACACCGGTCAGCAGGACGAACTGCAAATGCGCATCAGCTGCCTTGAAGGTTGAATAGAAGCCTTTCAAGATGCCACGGTTGTACTCCTCTATCTGCATCTCGTTGCCATTCGCATCCTTCATCCGAAGGCCGGAGTCCATCACGTCTAACAAGGGCTTGTCGTATTCGTCTATCAGCACTACGCTGCGCTTTCCCGTCGTCTTGTGGACACAGGCCAACAATTCCGCAAAACGGTCTCCTACACTGAGTTTCTTGTTCCCTGCATAGTTATATTGTTTCTCCCAATTTGATACATAATTCTCCACCTTGGTTTCCAATGCCTGCGGAACTTCAAAGTTCGTGCTGTTAAAGTCGATATGGAACACTGGATAGCTTTCCCAATCCTGCTCCAACCCATCAATCGCCAACCCCTTGAACAACTCCTTCTCGCCTTTGAAGTAGTATTCAAGCGTGGAAACCAACAAGCTCTTTCCGAAACGTCGTGGGCGGCTCAGGAAGTAAATGCTCCCTTCTTTCACCATACGATAAATCAGGGCGGTCTTGTCTATATAAACATAACCTCCCCTTATTATCTTTCCAAAATCTTGTATTCCTATCGGGTATTTCATGTCTTATCGGTTTTATCAATTCTATCTTTTCGCAAACTTACACATAATTACGTGATATTGCAAGACAAACATGAACTCCCTTGCTTTTTGAATCCATGGAATACCCTGTTAGATTATTCCAAATGCTTAGGATTCCAAGTATAACTTCCACCCGTATGATTACACTTTCCATGCAACTCTTCATCCACAAGTTGCATGATGGGACAATCTCCGTCAAGCTCCTCATAATGATGCCAAATCTTGCCACTGACCTTTTCCCGTCCAGCCTGAATATCATCCAGCTGCTCCTTTGTAAACTGCTTTTTCAATGCAGCATTCCGTTCAAGCATCTCCTTCAGCTTTATAGTTGCAAGCCGCATCGTCCCATGGTAAAATGCATAATCGGTATTGCCCAATTGCTTGTACAAAGCATCGACACTGCCGTCCAACACCACTTTGATGCCCTCAAAAACGGGGAAGACTCCTGTAACCCTCTTCCCATAAAGAAGAATTGTTTTTTCTCTATAAGGGACACCATTTAACGATTTACCTGCATAAGATTCATTGATTGTTTTCATATTCATTTGATTAGTCCATGACGATAAAAGCCCTTTATTTACTTTTACGGTATCTTTCCAACTCGTCATTGACAGATTTTAGCACAAAGAGGAAGACTGTAATATCATCTGTAAAGCCTACTACCGGAATAAAATCAGGAATAATATCAATTGGAGACACGACATAAACCATACCGGCAACAAGCGTTATCAAAGCTGTCATACTATAATCCTTGTATCTTCCGGAAAAGACATCCGACACATAGTTGAATGCCTCTTTCATATTGTCCTTGATTTCTTCCAAACTACTATTATTAAAGAATTCCTTGAACCTATTCAATAAGTTCTGCATCTTCTCTTTATCGTTAATAAACGCCTTTGCTTCTTGCACCCAAGAACTATTCGCCAAGAACTTTTTAATTACTTCTGCTGCCTCCATGGTATTATTTACTTAATCCATTTATACATTACATTATTTCGGAAGGAATGTGTCACGTGCAACATTACCTACCGTATTTGTACTAAACACATCAAAAGCTCCTCCAATGATTCCACCTAAAAAAGGGACTGCCCTACCAAAATTAACAACCCCTTTCTCTCCAAATTTAGTTAACAGTTTAAATCCTACTTTCTTATTAACTTCTCGGAGTGATTTTGCAGAAATATTTTTTATGACACTTACTGCCAGTTTCTGACCAGCTTCAATTCCAATTTTTTTAACAACATCAGCAGTAGAGGATGCAACTAAACAAACATACACCAAACTTTTAACCCTATCATCTCTTAAATTATAACCTCCCATTATTGCAATAGCGGCAATCATTCGTATCTGAACATATAACACACTAGTAATGTTTGCGGGTATCGCAACAGGCATAGTTAACAAACCACCAATACCAGTTAAAAAGCCAGAAGTTCCGGCCTTTGCATTTTGCCATCTTATCAAACTATTTGCTTTATCTCGAAGCGTACCTTGTTTACATAAATAATCAGCTGCCATTTCTTCCGCAGAATCAAGACCATGCACACCGTTCATTGCTTTATCGTAAGCCCAATCCATTGCTTTCATAATGGTAGATTGGGTTAATGATTTTTCTTCCTCCATGCTAACTTTCAAATAATTAAACCATATGACATTTTTTGAATTTTATCCCTTACAAGAAAGCTTCTTTTTATTAACAAAAAGATACAATCTCCAAAGAATTGGTCAAAGTTAACTAAACATATCCTATTGTACAACTATAACATAGATTTCTTTTGTTGATTTATAATCCTGCCATTTGTCACTTTGTACAGTGTGCTAAATATATCAATAATTCATATTTAGCACACTATAAAACATCATCCTATCCTTTGCACATCGCAATAGACAGTTGATAGGATTCCTGCCTTCTTTACATCTATTCCGTATTTTCGCATAAAAGCATCCGCTACAGCTTGTCCTCCGTTTGTTAACAACGGATTCGACATGGATGAAGTCACTACTTCTACGCTCATTCCTTTTTCAACCCGCATGCCATTCACATTCTTGGATTGTTTTATTGTTACTAAAAATAATGGCATAATCTATCTGTTTTTAAATTAATCAATCAATGAATTATATTTTCCTATTTGTTTCTCCGCTGCCTTGTCTATTGCATCCAATAACATAGCCTTATAAGATGCTATACTCTGCTTAATTGCAGACAAATCTTTAGCAGCATTCAACATGAATAAAAAGTCAGATAAACTAATACCTATAACTTCATATACATATACTTTCGATAGTAAAGAATCTTTTTCCGCTTCATTTAATGAAGACGAAGAAATGGCAGATTGAACCTCTTTCTGATTCATTTCCATAAATTGTTCCCATTCTTTTGTCGTTTTCGTTACTGACTCACGAACTTTGGTTCTTACATCATTCTTTAACGAATCTATATCGAGCACTTGAGAGCTGGAGCTTGCAGAGGTATTACTTTTATTCTTATGTGAAAGTTTATATCCTCCGTACGCACAAGCTGCTGCCGCAGCTAAATATAATAACTTTGAAGATTCAGAAGCTATCATTAAAATGAATGACAGACCTGCTACACCATACAACATATAAGAAATTGGAGGAGTTTTTGCATCCTTACTTCCTTGTACTGATTGTTGCGGTAGCTGTCCATTAGGGACAGTGATAGCTAAAAAATATCTTTCTACCTTCTCTTTAAGCCTATCTCTCGTTTCTTCGATAGAGCGATTTATTTGATTAATTTTTTCTTTCATAACATTCATCTATATAAAGTTGATAATTCAGAAATACAAGATATTATATTATCCAACTGTTTCAGAACAGCAGATTTTTCAGTCATATCTTTTTCTAATTTTGCAAGATATTCCTCTCCTTCTTTTGTCAGTTTCTCAGCAAAGTCATTTTTCATCTTTTCTGCTGCTCTAATTGCCTCTCCCAAATTTTGCTGAACCTCTGTTGAGAGATCGTGTTTAATAGAATCCGCAATGCTACGGAATTCTTCGATTAATCCTTTTTTATGATCATCAAGTTTTTTTGAAATATGGGAAATATATTTTTTTTCATCGAGTTCTTTTATTTTTTCATCTCTTGATGGATCATATCGCTTATCAGCAGCATCGTCCCCATGCCGTTTATATTTAGTTCTTATCTCATCTATGTCCAATGGATAACTACTCAAATCCGTTTTTAAAGATTGAGTAATTAAATCTCGATAATACCTATCATCAAATGAAGAACTCATTATCTCGCTCTCTGCATCGCTGATTATTTTTGTAAGTTCTTTAAACATCTTGTCACGATTATCTTTAAAAAGTTCTCCCCACTTATCATTCCAAGAATTCAGATAAGCATCAATCGCTGTTTCTATTTGGTTTCTTAACGCAAAAGAATTAACTTGCTTAATAGTCACTTCTTTTGTATTTGTTCCCCAAAGCTTACCTTTAACTTCAACATCTACAGTTTGTTCCTCTGTTGGAATTGTCCGTATCTCTTGAAAAGGGATATCATTAGAAATATTCTTTACGTTATTTTGTAAGCTTTTAGAAAAACCTTCAAATTCTGTTTTAAATTTCTTTTTAAGCCTTTTAAAAATAGATGATTGTCTATCCTTCTGTTTTTGAATCTCTGCAACAGTAGTCTCATCAAGCAGTTTACGACGATTCTTAAATTCATCAAGAATATGACCGATAGTAGATGAAATCTCTTCTTTGTTTTTAGCAAAGAAATTCTCGACTTTTTCTGCTATTATGGTATCCTTGTTTTGCATAAATACATCATCAAGATATCTCTCTTTTATATCAGCAATATTTGATAAACTTTCAAATGTCTCTTTTATATCAGCATCTGTAGAGAAATAATCCGGGTAATATCGCTTCATTTGTTGCACTACTTGCTTCTCCACATTGTCCCATTTATCTGCCGGCTTATGGGCAATAGAGTAACCAATACCTGCCGTTGTATCCAGTTTTATGCGTCCTCGAAGTTTTTCATCAATCGTGTCAGACAATTCACGTAATCTTTTTTTGAATTTTTTTGTCTGAAGGTCAGCAATATCTGCCAAATCTCCTCGTTCCTCTTGTTTCATTTCTCGCTCGGCACCAAGGTCCTGAAGAACAGAATCAAATTTACTTGCAAGTATGACAACTGTTCCTATGCCTGAACCACCTATACGAGCATTCAAGAAACAAACATCGCCACTTCCCAAAAAATCGGTAGATGCGCTTAATAAAAATACGCCATGACAAGAATGTAAGAACGTACGCGTTCGATTTTCTCGAGAAACAACAGGGTCGTTGACCCCCGGAGTATCAACAATTCTGAGCCCTTTAAGTCTCTCATCTTTCATCTTTATGTAAAGACTCTTTACAACAGAGGTATATTCTCCATTAGCTCCAACATATTGTTCAAGGACATTTTGTAAATCTTCAATGTCCGTGAATCCTTTTGAATCATTCTTTTGACCTATCTTCTGTCTTGCTCGTGAACCACAAGTAGAAACCATTTCGTGAGCAGAACGGATTCTGTCAGATGTTCTATTCTCAATTTCTTTCTTGATTATAGATTCTGATGCTTCAGGATTATGAGCTCGTACTTCTTGCTCACATTTCTTGAAAACCTCATCTTGTTGTACAAATATTTCCCAGTCCTTTTCGTTGAAATATTCCACTTCAAACGTATTCTTATCAGTATATTCAATAACAGTCAAGCCCGCAGTCATCGGAGTTGAAGCCTTAGGCAAAACATCCTCACCATTAAAAAATAGAGAATTAAGGAATGATGATTTCCCTGCTTTCACCTGCCCTACAATACCAATTTGTAGCACATCGCCTTCAGAAAGCAGATTTTCACCTCCCTCCTTAAATTCTTTGAATACACTTTCTAATTCTGTAATCTTTTCCTTCAGACCATCATATTCAATAGCCTTCAAATTAGCCAATTTCAACTCGGAATTTTGAATTAGGCTTTTTAGTTGTTCTCTATTCATATTATTAAGCATAGTTTATTTCTTGTTCAATCCATTTTGCAAATGTTGCTTTCTGAGCTAATTCTTTTGCAGATTCACCTGAATCAGTTTCTGTTGAAATCAAATCGGGGTCAACTTCCAAAAGTAATTTGCAAATATCACGATATTGATTTTCCACAGCAGTATGAAATGCATTATATCCCCTTCTATCCTTAAGAGAAGGGTCTGCATTATGGTCAAGCAGGAATTGTACCATTTGATTATTTCCTGCTTGCACAGCAAAAGTAAGAGGATTGTATCCATCCGTATTACATACAGATAAATCAACGCCTTGTTCGAAGCTAAGCAAGAAATGTTTGTAATTATCTTTTTGGATACTCTCAAACACATTGGGTATAAAGTCATCATCTTTATAAAAAGTTGTTGCTTTATTTTGCTGTTTGTAGAGTCTAATGCCCATATCAAGTGCTCCCATAAATAGATTCTGATATCCTTGCATATTCTTTATGATTGCTTTTAGTCTTGCTTTTTCTTCAAGTAAGCTCTTACATTCTTCACACATTGAATCATAAAATTCTTTGAATCTATCGGCAATATAGTTTTGAATCCTCTTTGATAAATCCTTTCTATAATCATTGTTATAATAGCTATATTTAATTGCACTATTATGTCTATTACGACATAATTCATATCGATTCAATGCCGAATCTATTTTAGGTCTTAAAGTATTAACCCAACATTCATGTTCTAAGTTGTCCCATGAAACCATTTCATCAAGGAAGTTGTAGAATTCATTCAAAGACTCTAAACTTGCATGAGTGATATTATCAGCAATTTTCAAAACTTCTTCATAACCATCCACCAAAACATCTCTCAACTCTCTTGTTATATAATCTTCATCGTTATCTTCGCTACGTACCTTACGAAATTCGGATTCTCTTTCATTTTTTATAGCTACTTTCTCTTTATAATCTTCTTTAATTTTATCAAGATTAATATTAGCCCAATCTATTTCATCATCAAACAGCTTAGAAATCTGTTCTTTAAGATTATTCAACTCACTTATTCCGTTACCTTCCCTTTTTGACTCAGTCACAATAGTACTAAGCGTTTTTTTATTCTTTGAATAGTAAATCTTATTATCAAGTGTTGAAAATGCTATTATATCTATGATTTCATCTTGAGGAAACTCTTTATATAAAACACGAGCTGCATTCTCCACAATTTTTTCACTTTCTTGATATCCTTTCTTGTCTGCCTTATTAAAGATAAAAACCTTCTTCCCTTTAAACTGTTTTATGATTTCAATATCATCTGTTACAGTTGTTCCTCGTTCACAATCAACTAACCAAAACAACACATTTCCTTCTTTTAAAGCTTCGAGGGCTGTCTCCCTGTCCGTTTTCCCATTTGATTTGTTTGCCTTATTGGAATTGTTATATCCAGGAGTATCTATAAAAACAATTCCATCCAAACTCTTCGAAGGGATTTCCACGAAAAGTTTATCCAACACGGATGCCAAATAAACATTGGATTGTTTAGCATGCTGGATAGCTTGCAATACACCTGTATCCAAATTGACAAGTACATTCTTTAAATTTACACCCTTTACAGATACCGTGTTGTTATTTTCAGAGCAATACAAGTATGTTTTAACAACCGAAACGGGTTCTACTCCTGTAGGGAGCAAATTGACACAATTGGTAAGCCTATTAAGAAAAGATGATTTTCCTGACGAGAAACCTCCAGCAACCACTATTTGGGTATGTTCTGTATTCTCTCGTCTATCAAGACACAATGATATCTTTTGAAATAAATCGTTCAATTCATGTCTAAAATCAATATCAAACAAGTCCACCCGATTCTCATTAAGATATTCTTTTAATGATTTTCCTCCTACCTGTTTATCATAAGCATCTCTGATAATATTCCAATAGGTATCCGTATTAACAGAAGGCTGAGCAGAACAAATGTTTGCCATCAATTCCATCACATTTTCTGCATTCTCATAAGGATTAACCTTTATAATCTGTTTCCTATGCGGAACTTCTTTATTAGCTTTTCTCTTTAGTACCATAATACGTCAAGTTAAATATCCGTTGGCAGAATCAATATAGAGTAAATTAATTCTGCCAACATCAATTAGTAAACATTATTCTGATTTAAAAACCTTCAGACCGTTTCATTCAAAGATTCTAATTCTGTTATCGCATTACGAAGGATATTAATTTCATTCTCTACAACTGTCTTATTCTTCTTTTCGTCAGCGATTTTTTCTTGCAAGCCTTCCTTCACACGCTCCATTTTAGAAACAAGTTCGGATTGGATACGAGTTCTGATTTTCATTTGATTCTCCGCCACAATTTTCAGCACATTCGGTCTTAAATGTTCTATAATAGAAGGCTTTGTTTTCTCCATAATTATAGATACAACTTCTGCCTTTTTATCTTCATTTGTTTTTCCAAACATCCAATTCAAGATTTTATCAAGTTGTGACACTACGACAGCTAAAACTTTACCCATAGCTCCTCCCAATTTGCCAACCAATTGGACTAAAGCTAATTTCAGAACATCAATTATGCCTTCATAATCTTCCAAAAAATTGCTATCTATATCCAAAGTTGCAAGATCTTTTAAACTATCTTGGACAGAACCTCCTATTGCAGCAGAGTATTGTTGGCTCTCATCTTTTAAGGAAAGGATTAATTCAGAACGTATGATGCTGATTATCTTCTCTTTTATTTCTTCCGAATCTGAATGATTGACTATCATTTGAGCTATTTCTTCGGTATTCTCATCTATAGCTTTTCCGATATTTTCTAATATATCATCGGTTGATTTTTCAGGAGTATCAGCTTCACTGCTTTCTAACGGAAGATCGTTCCGCACATTCGCTATTTCATTTTCTATTTGTTTCACCTTCTCATCTACGTTAGAAATCTCCTTGCTACGTAAATCAATACGAACCTTTAACTGAGAAATAATCGATGCAATAATCAACTTTAACTGATTACCAACCCTTTTTGCCAGTAATTCATCAGCATCTAACACATCAAGATAATTCTTCAGCCCTGCCAAATCATTGTTTACAGCGCAAACAGTTGAGACATAAGGATTGTTGATTCCCGCACGTTCCATTTGATATTGGATATATTCTACAATTTCTTTCACCTCTTCTTCTGGTTTCTTATCTATTTTTGATACCAATACAGCAGGATTCAAATCATATTTAGAAAGCTCACTTAAAAATGTCATAGTTGAACCACGTAATGAACCTTGTTCAGCATCAACTAATAGAATAAACGCAGTTCCTGTATTGATATAATTAATAATTGCAGCATCATGACGTTCAATTCCAGAACCAATACCTGGCATATCGACCAATATAATTCCTCTATCTTGCAATTGCTTGACAGGCTCACTATTACAATAAACTTTAGCAATATCTCCCGGGGTTGTTCTTAAATCCTTAATATTAATAAGAGAAGTATCTTCAATCAATTTACCATCCCTATAAAGCTCTACTCTTTCTGGCGTACCATAATATAACTCGTATGCAACAGCTGTTTCAGGCAGTGTGTCAATAGGCAGCATCTCCGGTTTCTGGGTAAACACATTTAATAATGAGCTTTTTCCAGCACTAAACACGCCCACTAATGGAACTTTTATATACCGTGATTCTTCAAGTTCTTTACAAAAATCTGAAAGCTTTGCTTCGCATTCTTTTTGTGCCGCATCAATTAATAACCCATTTGTTAATTCGCCAATTTTGTCAACAATAAGTTGGTACTTTTCAACGTTTCCCATAATCCTATTCCTTTCTTTCCCAACGTCCCGTTCCCCATAAACATCAGGTATTAATTTAAAAGTTATACAAATAAAAAAAGCGCGGGAACTGCTGTTATCATCCGACTTAGAGGTATCGCCAAACACCCTTATTCCAGATAATAGAACAACAGCCCGCGCTCTATACTGATTCTATCGGTAGATTCACACGTCCAGAATACAGCAGAGCGCAAGCATTTGTTGTCTATTATTCCTGGAATAATAAAAAATTTGGCGATTTTCTAAGTCAGGAATAATATTTTTTAAACGCTTTTTTGCTTCTCCGCAAGTCCTTCCATTCAAACCTCTCTTGGCTTTCATGGAATTGCTCCAAATGTAAGCAAAAAAAACGTTAATTGCTTCTTTATCCTTCTATTTTTTGCAAAATAAATATAAACACCTATTCATAGGTGCATCGGGGGTTATTATTTATAATGATTTGTATTTTGGTGCGGTTCAATTTTCATCATGGCAATTCTTAGCTGTCCAAATATTAAAAAATTAACACTTTTCGGGGTTTTCAAACCGTTTATCCAATACTCCGGCGGTTTTTCATCTAAACTCTTTCCGACAGAGGTCACGAGCTTTTTCCAAAAAGCTTACTACCTTTTTCCAAAAAGCATACTACCTTTTGGAAAAGAGGTCGGCAACTGCCAATTCTTCCACAATTTGGCGTAACCCGTAAACACCGTTAAAACGGTATTAAAACACTGTTTAAACACTGTTTTAACGGCACTCCGTCTACATGAAAAGCAAGTTGGACATATCAAAATAAGGATAAAATGTGCCGGAAAAACATACCGTTGTTTTTTAAAAATACATCACGAGGAATTTTTGAAAACGTCCAATGTTTTTTCAAAAACGTCCAATGTT